>Ga0307991_1000258_pt1 | contig 39771 bp, 23 predicted proteins | sample EllFjometagen131_FD_203146 | JGI IMG/M metagenome (GOLD analysis project Ga0307991, IMG submission 203146) | Marine microbial communities from Ellis Fjord, Antarctic Ocean - #131 | ecosystem: Environmental > Aquatic > Marine > Unclassified | place: Southern Ocean | collected 2014-10-08 | reverse complement strand
AGATATTTTTTTATCTCTTTCCTTTCCTGAATAATATTATTTTACTTCCCTTTTCTCGCGATTAAAAGTCGCATTTCTTAATTGAACTTACATTTTTTATTTGTTAGTTATTTAAAATATTTTTAGTATCTTTATTTTTTGATTTTAAAACAAAAAGCTATGCTTGAACAAATTAAAATACGGAATATCTTATTTTTGGATATTGAAACTGTTCCACAATTTTCAACTTACTCTCAAGTTCCCGAAAGACTTCAAAAACTTTGGGATATTAAGGCAAGCAGAATTAAGCAAAACGAAGAAGATACAGCTGAAAATCTTTATCAAAGAGCCGGGATTTATTCAGAATTTGGTAAAATTATCTGTGTGTCAATTGGATTTTTTAGTAATTCGGAATTCAGAATTAAATCATTTTTTGATGATGATGAAAAAAAATTACTAATAGAATTTTCCGAAATGTTAAATAAACATTACTGCAAAAAAGACCATTTGCTTTGTGCACACAACGGAAAAGAATTTGATTTTCCTTATTTGGCACGAAGAATAATTATTAATGAATTGCCATTGCCTAATATTCTTGATAGTGCCGGAAAAAAACCATGGGAAATCTCCCATCTCGATACTATGGAACTTTGGAAATTCGGTGATTATAAAAATTATACTTCTCTTGCTTTATTATCAGCAGTTTTTAATATTCCAACTCCCAAAGATGACATCAACGGAAGTGATGTAGCGAGAGTTTATTGGGAAGAAAAAAATCTTAAGAGAATTGCTATATATTGCCAAAAAGATGTCTTGACAATTGCTCAGATTTTTTTAAAATATCAAGGGAAACCTTTAATTAAAAACGAAAATATTGTTATTGTTTAGAATTTTAAAATCAGAAATTTTTTGGAATGTATAATTAAAAATATATATATTTACATTTTTTTTAGAATAAAAAAAAACCAAAATTATGAAATGCCCATGTACAAAAGTTCAGCAAAAGAGATGAATAAATTATGGGCATTCCATGTTAGGTAATGATGAAACTTGTGAATTTAAAAAACCTATAAATAAAATAATCAATCAAATAACAAAATTTAGACACATGAAAAAGAACTTAATTATTGTTTTTGCATTTGTATTACCCTTTATTTCAATTGCACAGAATGAAAATAAATTCGGTATAACATGGCATGGATTTGTTAAGGCCGATTATTTTTTCGACTCACGACAAACAGTTTCAGTTAGAGAGGGACACTTTCTTCTTTACCCAACTAATGAAAAACTTGATGTTAATGGTGAAGATATTAACGCAAAGGCAAATCTGAACATGTTAGCAATTCAAACTCGCTTAACTGGTAAGATAACCGGACCAGATGCTTTTGGAGCTAAAACTTCAGGACTTATCGAAGGAGCATTTTTTGGACACAGCAATGGTGATGTAAACGGTTTCAGACTTCGTCATGCTTTTGTTAAGTTGAACTGGGATAAATCAGAGCTTTTATTTGGGCAAACATGGCATCCAATGTTTGTTACAGATTGTTATCCGGGAGTTATTTCTTTTAATACAGGAGTGCCATTTCAACCTTTTTCACGTAATCCTCAATTAAGGTTTTCTTATAAAATGGGAAAATTAAAACTTCTTGTTGCAGCACAATCTCAGAGAGATTTTGCTAGTCCCGGTGGTTCAACTTCTCTTCGTAACTCTGGAATTCCTGATTTTCAATTGCAACTTCATTTCAAAAATGATAAAATTGCAACAGGTATTGGCGGTGGATATAAAATCCTAACTCCTCGTTTGGTAACTGACAGTAATATTGTTGCAACAGGAACAGTTAATAGTATTTCCGCAACAGCATGGTTCAAATACAAAGCAAAAAAATTCACTGTTAAAGCACAAGGAACTTATGGTGAAAATATGTATGATGTATTGATGCTTGGGGGTTATGCCATTGCAGATACATCAACTTATGCAGCTGACTATCTCGCCAAAGACATTAGAGAATATACTCCTATGGATGTTTTAGGTGTTTGGGCAGAATTTCATACCAACGGAAAAAAATTACAAGGAGGTATATTTGGTGGATATACTAAAAACTTTGGCTCAAAGAATAATATTCTTAGGTGGACAGACCCTACATCATACTCTGCCCGAGGAGCTAACATTGCTTATGTTTATAGAGTTGCTCCAAGAATAGTATTTTTCTCAGGGAAAACTAAAATTGCCACAGAAATTGAATATACTGTTGCCGGTTATGGAAGCACTGTAAATAGTTTAGGCGATATTCAAGATCATACTGATGATTATCCTAATGCAGAAATTAAAGAAGTTGCAAATTTCAGACTGCTGTTTTCTGTTATTTATGCTTTCTAAAATTTTTTTGAAATCAATAAAAAAAAGCTGGATTTGTTCCAGCTTTTTTTTTGTTTTTATGTTTTGATAATTAAGAAAAAATCTTTTTTATTTTGTCTGTTCTAATATATTTTTTCTACTTTAGATATTTCTTTTTTAATACTTCAAAAGTCTTTAATATTAAAGTGTTTTGCTTTAAAGATTTATGAATATTTTTTAATTAATTTGAAACAGGTTTAAAACTTTTACTTAGTTTAATGTTTTACATTTGTAATGAATTCAAATATACAAACAAAGAAATCGGATAAATATTTATGACACAAAACAATAAAAGAACAAATCCTTTTCCAGGAATCAGAAGTTACCAAATGGATGAGGATTATTTATTTTTCGGTAGAGAGTCACAAATCAATGAACTAATTTCGATATTATCGGAAACTCGTTTTCTTGCAATAATTGGTTCTTCGGGTTGTGGTAAGTCATCATTAGTTAGAGCGGGTTTGATTCCTTCATTATTAAAAGGCAGAATGCAAGAAAATCCTAATGAATGGAATATAAATATCTTAAGACCCGGTGATAATCCTATCGGGAATATGGCTAGTACAATTTATCAGGAAAATTTTGCCGAAGAAAAAAATATTGAACTTCAAGAAATTGAAAAACTTCTTAATTCCGACAATCAAGGGCTTGTTAATGTTTTTAAAAAGCTAAATAAAAAATCTATAAAAAATCAACTTATAGTTATTGACCAATTTGAAGAATTATTCAGATTTAAAAGTTATAAAACAAATTTTAATACCATTATTCAAGCATCAAATTTTGTTAATCTTTTTCTAAATGCTATCAATCAGAGTGAAGTTCCAATTTATGTTGCTCTTTCAATGCGGTCAGATTTTCTCGACGATTGCACTGAATACCGAAATCTTACCGAAACAATAAACAATGGGCAATATCTTGTTCCCCGAATGACAAACGAAGAAAGAAAGTTAGCAATTGAAGGACCCATACAAGTATCTGATGGAAAAATCACTGACCGTTTATTAGAAAGATTATTAGATGATGTTGGTGATGATCCCGACCAGCTTCCTATTCTTCAACATTCATTAATGCGTACGTGGGATTATTGGAAGGAAAACAGAGTAGAAAATCAGGCAATTGACATCCAGCATTATGAAGCAATAGGCACTATGTCTGAAGCTCTTTCGTTTCATGCCGAAGAAATTTATAATGAATTCACATCTCAGGAAGATAAAGTTATTATTGAAAAAATCTTTAAAGCTCTTACTGATTTTGGAACTGACAATCGGGGTACGAGAAGACCAACACAAATAAGCGAAATTTGCATAATTGCAAATGCAAAAGAAGATAAAGTTATTAATATTATTGAGAAATTCAGAGCATCGGGCAGAGCTTTTATTATGCCACCTTATAATATTCCTATTAATGGAGATACTACAATTGATATTTCTCACGAAAGTATTATGCGTGTTTGGTCACGTTTGAGAAAATGGATTCAAGAAGAAACCGAATCGGCTCAACTTTATCTTCGCTTATCCAAATCATCGGAGTTGTATCAAAAAGGAGAAGCTGGTCTTTGGGTGAATCCTGAGTTGCAGGTTGCATTAAATTGGTATCAGCGTACAAAGCCAAATTTATCGTGGGCAATGCGCTACGATTCTGCTTTCGACCGCGCTGTCCAGTTTTTAAATTACAGTCGCTCTGAAAACGAAAGGATTATAACCATAAAGGAAGAAAAGCGAAAAAAAGAGCTGAAACGTACTCGGAATTTCGCCATCTTTTTGGGATTTGCATCGGTTGTCTCCATTTTGTTTCTCGTTATTTCACTTAACATGAGGTTTAAAGCCGAGGCTAAGGAAAAGGAAGCTCTCGAACAAAAACAGATTGCTGTTTCAGAAAGTAAGCAGGCTGCTGAACAACGAAAATCCTCAGTAATCCAAAAAAAGATTGCTGAACAGCAGCAGCAAATTGCTGAACAGCAAAGTTTACTCACCGAAGAACAAAAACAGAATGCCATTGTACAAAAGACTCTTGCTGAAATTCAGCGTCAGAGGGCAATACTGGCAATGGATACAGCTATAGTTGCAAAAGAAAGAGCTGTTAAAGCTGAAGGACTAACCAAAAAAGCACTAACCCGTGCTGACAGTTTGAAGAACGAAGCAATTAAAGCAAAAAATGTTGCTCTTTCGGAGCAGCAAAGAGCTGATAGTCTGAGATTGCTGGCAATTGCTCGCAGTGTTGCAATTAAATCATCAGAAATAAGCAAATCATCGTCGGGAGATTTGGCTGCTTTATTAGCTTTGCAAGCATTACACTTTAATAAGGAAAAATCGGGATATGAAAACCAACCTGATATTTTTAATGCATTGCTTTCGGCAACCAAAAGCAAGAATGCAATTTCGGATATTGACATTGTTAAGGATGCTTATATGATTGAGTCAACAAATGATATTGTATCATTGGGTGATGACGGAAAAATAAGGTTATGGCAAAAAGATAGGACAGGAAAACTTGTTTCAAAAGAGCTGAAAAATCTGTTTAAAAATAAAAATGGTATCAGGCTTATCAATCACAGCAGTGATTTTAGATATCTGACAGCTTCCACCGATGATGGGAACATCATTATTTTTGAATTAAAAGATGGCAATGCCACTGTTATAAACACATTTCAGCCTGAAAGCACTCCTGTAAAAGGATTGTTTTTTGTAGGAAACAACAAGCTAATAAGTTGTTTTACTAATGGAAATATTTATTCCACAAACTTTTCGGGAAATTCTTCCTTAATTTTAAAAATCGGCAAACAAATTTCGACATGTTCCTATAATAGTGAAATGAATAAAATTGCTTGCGGATCAATGAATGGCGAAACTTTTCTGATATCAATAGCAAATTCAGAACTGAATGAGAATTTTGATTTAAAGAGCAAAGCGGTTACTTCTGTTTTTCTAACTCAAAAATATATTTTCGCCGGTTTAAATTCTGGTGATATTATGCTAATTCCAATAAAAGGGGGAGGGAGTATTAAAAAGTTGATTGGTCATACTTCAGGAGTAACGCAGCTAGATTATAATTCAATCAGCAAACAATTGGTTTCATCAAGTTATGATGGTTCGATAAGAATTTGGGATATTGAAAACACAGAGGAACAACCCATTGTAATTAAAAATCACAATGGATGGGTTAATTCGGTTGAGTTTTGTGAAGGTGGAAAAAGAATTATTTCTTCGGGAAAAGATAAAACCATTAAAGTTACAACTATTGACCTGAAGGTTTTAGCTGCCATGGTTTGTAGCTCGACTTCACGAAATTTGACTACTGAGGAATGGAATAAATATATAGGGAATGAGATTCCTTTTCAAAAAACATGCACTGATAAACCATGAAAAAAATGAAAAAATTGACTATCAGGATATTTGAGCAAACTAGAAAAAATATACTGAATCAAGTTCAACAGTTCGTTAACATGAACTTGCTTCAGGGGCTCAAATTAGGTAATACAAAATTTATTAGAAAATATCTTTTTACAATATTAGTAATATCGAAAAAATGCAAATTACTATTATTTTCTATTGTACTTTTAGCTAATCATGCTTTTGGGCAGAGTTCATGTGATTATACCACCATAACGCTTGCAGAAGACTATTATAATAAAGGTGAGTTCAGAAATGTGATTGATAATCTTGTTCCATGCATCAATTCAGGGTTTAACAACCAGCAGAAGATACAAGCTTATCGGTTGCTATCGTTAACCTACCTTGCTATAGATTCAACTGAATCAGCTTATAATGCTGCGGTTTCCTTAATTAGTCTGAATCCGAATTTTGAAGCTACCTCATATAATTATCCGATTCGTTTTGTTAAAATAGTGAATGAAATCAAGAACAAAGGTATTGCAACTATGGTTACCTCTGTATCAAAAAAAGCTGAGAGCTATCTTGAAGCACCTGCCAGTGTAATGATTATTACTGAAGATGACATTAAAGAACGTGGATATATTGACATAGAACAATTATTCAGTGATATTCCGGGATTTGATATTTCAAGAACCTATGGAATTACCTATTCAAATTTGTACCAAAGGGGCTATCGTTCTGATAATACTGACCGTATGCTCTTTCTGATTGATGGAGTTGAAGATAATGATTTATGGTCAGGGATTGCTTATATTTCAAGACAATATCCTATTTCAAATATAAAAAGGGTTGAAGTTGTTTATGGTCCGGCATCCACAATGTATGGTGCCAATGCTTTTGTAGGGGTTGTTAATGTCATTACAAAAACTCCTGATGAAATGGCTCAGAATAAATTAATAACCGCTAATGTAAACACTGGTTACGGAACATACAACACTAAGTATTATGATATGTCATTATCTGGCAAAAAGAATATTGTTTCTTATACATTAACAGGACGGGGATTTATGTCAGATGAACGCAACCTTTCTGATTATACTGAGTTTGACTACAACCCTGACGATTACGATAATGTAAACTATCAAAGTATTTTAAATGTAACAACTAATGCAAACACCTTTGTTAAAAGCAATAATATTTCCCCAACAAATGAACTTTACACAATCGTAACAAATACAAACGGAGATACTACAGCAGCAAATCTTACAGCAAAAGGTGCCGATCTTGCGCGTTCGTTTGATAAAGCTGCCTTTGCAGAAATTTTAAATGGCTCATCTGTAAAGTATTCAAATAAATCAGAACATTATTATTTTTCAGGAAAAGTTAAAATTGCTGATTTTACTATTGGATTTCAGAAATGGAAAAACAATACTGGAAACGCCAATTATTACCACGATAACAAGCGAATGGGTTTTGATAATGGTTCCAAATGGATTCAAAAGCACACCTTAGTTTACACCTCTTATTCCAAAAAGCTCGGTGATAATTTTACTATTCAAAATATAGCACAATACCGTGTTACAGAAGTTGATGATGATTCCAAAACCGTTGAAATTATAAACTATTCAAATAAACGCTTAAAAGCCACTGACCTGCTTGCGTATAAAAAGCCCTATTTTGATGAGTTCACCATTTACATAGGAAGCAGACAGTTTCGCGATGAGGTAAAAGCAATTTATACTCCATTTGCTTCGATTGATTTTGTTTCAGGATTGGAAATCAGAAGCAGTTTTATTCAAGGAGATTACCTTAAAACAAAAACTGATTCAAGTGCTATGGAATTTGGAATGTATGCAGGAAACCAAAAAGGTGGCAGTAATTATTATACAATTTTTGATATTGGTTATTATCTGCAAGGAACTTACCGATTTGGAAAAATGGTAAAACTTACGTTTGGTGGTCGTTACGATTACAATAAAATAAGGGAAACAGGAGGATTTGGGTCGCAGTTTAACCCACGTATTGCGTTGGTAGCCACTCCAAGAAAGTTCATTGGAAAAGTGATTTATGCCAGTGCATTCCAGAATAGCTCCATTTATAAAATGTTTTCGACTACCTCTACCCGTGCTTCTAATCCAAACTTGAATCCTGAGAAAGTAAAGAATTTTGAAGTATCAGTTGGTTACAAATTCTCAAAAAATATTTATTTTGATATTGACTATTTTCATTCTGATTATTTTGATGTGGTCGGGGCAGTTGACGGTTTAGTTCTCCCCAATGACAAATCTCAGATGTATATGAATATAGGTTCATTGAAAATTCAGGGAATTCAAAGTAATCTCAATGTTAAATTCAAGACTTACAAAATGTATCTGAATTACACCTACACGAATCCAAGGAATAATATTCTTAATAACGACAAGCTGACTGGCGAATATCAACCCATTGCTGATATTGCTACTCACAAAGCAAATCTTGGGATAAATGCTGTTTATTTTGAAAAGTTAAATGTTAATCTGAGAATGAATTATGTCGGAGAAAAAAAGGCTGGAACAGGAACTACCGTACCAGCAAATCCGGGTGAATTTCCTGCTTATATGCTGTTGAACGGAGCAATAGGATGGAATAATATTGTGAAAGGATTGGACTTACAGCTTGTTTGCAATAACATATTAAACAAGGAATATTTTGACCCGGGTATAAGAACAGCAAATGTATCAACTTATTCTTATCGTATTCCTCAAAGGGAAAGGGTTTTTATTATCAGATTGATGTATAATATTTAATTATTTTTTAATGAATTATTTCGAAGACATAGATTTTATTTATAAGAAACCTGCTCATTTTTGCCAGGAAATATCACATTTAGATAAAGCAAAACTTAGCTTATCAAAACCTGATTTTATAAAAAATTATAAAAAGGAACTTGAGAATTCTATAAGCGTTTTTGGTTTGGAATTCAGAAAGATGATTGCTGATGATATTGCTGAAATTGATACGTTTATTGATGCAAGATATACTAAATTAGAGGGAAATGAACTTAGCCCTTATGACTATTTCAGGTTTATTAAATATGGACACGGTTTGATAATTCAGGATATTGAAAAAAACATAAAAGGATGTGTTTTTGAAATTGCCTATGATACCTCTGAAAAAACTTCGTATCCGCTCCGTCTTATTATTGATAGTAGCATTAAAGGTCATAATCTTGGAAAAGAAATGGTTTTATACTTGAGTTTGCTGGCAATGGAAAGAGGTTCAAAAGTTAACAGGTCAGTTATCAGTTTTAATAATCATGAAAGTTTATACATTCAGTTAAATTATCAGGGCTGGATTTTAACTGATTACAACTCTGATATTAAGGGTATAACACCTTATTTTGAAGCTTGTCTTCCTTTAACAAAACATGGAATTCTTACGAATAAAATTAACCTTAATAAAACTTTAAACTATCTTGACACAAATCCATTAAAATCAACTTACAAATTGGTTGAAGTGAATGATGAGCCTGAAATTATTAAACTTTTCGATGAGGGGTATGTTGTTATTGCCTTTCTTAAAGAAGAAACTATTGGAAAACCAAATCACTATCTGGCACTTCCTGCAAGCGAAATTTTTTACACAATAAGTAAATGAGCCAAAAAAAGACCATATTAAACCTTTTCAATGTTGAGAAAAGAGAGAAATCAGCAGTTATTCTGATGCTTGCTTATTCTTTCTTTATGGGAATTGGTGTGGCATTTTTCTACACTTCAACAACCTCACTCTTTCTTGTCAATTTTGAACCTGAAATGTTTCCTTATGCATACATTGTAGGAGGTTTGGCTGTTTATTTTTTCGGGCTGCTTATTGCAAAACTTCAAAAAATGGTTTCTTTTAAAGGTGTTTTAATCAGTGGAGCAATATTTTTACTTTTAAGTATTGCTATACTGCTTGGGCTGTTTTTAATTTCAGGAAATAAATGGGTAGCTTTTGCTTTGTTTGTCTGGATTCGGATTGTCCTTTACTTACAAGGAGTAAGTTTTTGGGGAATCGCAGCAAAGATTTTCGACCTGCGACAAGGAAAAAGATTATTTGGATTGATAGGAAGTGGAGAAGTTATCTCGCATATTATTAGTTTTTTTTCAATTCCATTTATTCTTAAAGCCATAGAAACCGAAGATTTGCTTTTCATCTCTATTATTGGATTTGTCTGCAGTTTTCTATTCCTTATTATTATTACCAACAGATTTAAAGGGAGTTTGGCAATAAAATCCCAAAAAGCATCAGTAGGTGATAAAAAGAAAAATGAAGACGAAAAGGTAGGTAAATCGAAATATTTCAGGCTGGTTTTTGCTTTGGCTATTTTACCCATGTTTGCCATCTTTTTTGTTGACTTTATCTTTTTTGCACAAACAAAGATTGAGTTTCCTGTAAAGGATGTTCTTTCATCATTTCTAGCACTGTTTTTTGGGGTAGGAGCTATCATCGAATTTGTATTCAAGACATTTGTTTCAGGTCGAATTATAAGCAAATACGGAATTAAAATTGGGTTACTCTCATTACCTGTGATGCTGGCATCCTCAGTATTTCTTGCTTCTGTTTATGGAACAATCTTCGGAATGGCTGGAATGTTCTTTTCATTTGTAGCTTTAAGCAAACTATTCTTGCGGTCCGTACGGACATCATTTTACGATCCTTCTTTTCAGATTTTATTTCAGCCATTAGCTCCCAATTTGCGCTTTGCTTTTCAAAACAAGATAGAAGGTGGTCCTAAAGCATTTGGAAATATTATTGCCGGTGGAACACTGTTAATTATGACTATAATTCATTCAATTACACTTGTTCATTATAATTATGTGTTTTTGGTTATTTTGATTATCTGGTGCAAATTGGCTTATGATATGTATTTTGAATACCGGAGTACTCTGAATAAAATCCTTCAGGAAAGCAAAAGTAATTTCAGGGAGAAGATAGTTTCGCCAATATTTGAATTTGTAAATCTATGGAAAACAGAATATAAAAAAGGTGAATTAATTAGAAAGATTAATATTCTTAGAACAATCAGTATTTCAAAAACTGATGATTCGATTAAAACAATGATTTTGATTCCATCACTTGATTTAAAATCAGATCTTATTGCAATTGCTCAATCTAATAAAATTATTTTTTCACCTCAGGCTATTTTCGAAGGCATTAAAAAGGAAGAAGATATAAGTCAGAAGTTAGCCTTAAAACAATTGCTTGAAACAACTAAGAGGGTTGAAAATTTCTCATATAGTGAACTTGAAGCCCTTTCAAAATCTGAAAATTGCAATGATCGTATGTTAGCAGCACAAATTATTTCATGGTCCAGCCGCTATAATTCCTATAAGATTATTCAAATACTGATATTTGATAAAAATCCTATAGTTCGAAAAATGGCTCTGCTATATTCGTATCGTATTAAAAGATTTGAACTCTGGCCCGTTATCATTGAAAAACTTGGTTCAGCAGAACTTAATAACATTGCCTATTTTGTGATTAAAAAGATTGGACCTCCCATACTTGATTATCTCGATAGTATGTTTTACAAATCTGCGAATAATAAAGAGATACAGCTAAAAATCATAAAACTTATTAGTGAAATAGGAACAAAAAAAGCTGTCTCAATCCTGCTTCATAAAATTGAGTTTCCTGAAAAAGAAATAAAACTTGAAATATTATTAGCACTTAGCAAATTGAATTACAAAGCTAGAGGTAGAGAAATTCAGGTAATTGATCAGGAAATTGAGGAATGTGCTGCAATCGCTGTATGGTTTATGGCTGCTATTCATGACATTCCTGAAGATGAGAAATATCAGCAACTTATTCAGGCACTCAAAGAAGAGCTTGTATATAAAATTGAAAAAACATTCCTTTTGTTATCTGTTATTTACGACAGGAATTCAATTTTACTAATTAGTCAGAATCTGGAAAGTGGAAACAAGGATTCGAGAATTTTCGCTATGGAAATTATGGATCTTACCATTTCTGAAAAACATAAAAACCTGATAATTCCTTTGATTGATGATATTACGAATGAACAAAAACTTGAACTGTTGAACTGGAATTTTCCTCAGTCGCATTTAAGCTTTATTGAACGATTGAAAGATATTATTCATAAAGATTTCTCAGAAGTTAATAGCTGGGTAAAAGGATGTGCTATAGAACTTTTGGAAGAGTTCAATGATAGTGAATCAAAAAGTATTCTGAAAGCTAATATGTTTAATTCAAATCTATTTCTTATGGAGCTCTCTGCATGCACTCTTTTTAGGATGAACTCAGATGAATACTATGAAACGATGATTAGTGTTGCTCTGCATAATAATGAAATATCATCGGAACAAATTGACCAGATTAAAAAATCTATTCTTGGAAGTCATTTTAATGGAATTCAAAAAATAAGGATAATCAAGCAATTGGAACTTTTTAAAGCTATTCCTGAAAAATACTTGACTTACTTAACTCCTTTGATAAAACAAGTAAATCTGAAGGAAAGAGAACAATTCATTGTTGATGATTTAAAAAATAATTCAATGATCTGCATTGTGGAAGGAATCATCACCGAAACAAAAGCCGGAATAGAGAGAAATCTTGCTGAAAAAGAATTTTTCTTCTGGCTGCCCGAAATGCTCAATCATCAATCCGACATTAATTATCAGTCAATAAAACAATCAAAACTATTAATTATCAGTATTGATGAATTGGATGATATTGATTTGCTTCTTGACCAAATTGATATAGCAGGTCAGATTGTTGATTTAATTGGAAATTATTAAACTGAAAAACTCGAAATATGATACATTATAACCCGAAAAATATCTGTCTGACATCATTGATTGTTCTTTTTTTAATGATTTCGGGGCATGTTTTGCCACAACGTGGATACCCTTTTCTTAAAAATTTCTATCCAAAAGAGTACAATTCACACCCTCAGAATTTTAATATAATGCAGGGTGAAAGTGGATTAATGTATTTCGCAAATTTTGCAGGAATTCTTGAATTTGATGGAAATAACTGGAAAACAATAAGTACTTATGAGAAAACCAAGATTAATTCTTTTGCCTTTTTCAAATCTAAAATTTTTGTAGGTGCACGAGGTGAAATCGGATACTTAGCTGTTGATGCAAATTCTTCACTTGTATGGTTTGATTTAACTGCTAAAATTCCTGTTGCAAACAAAAATTTCCTTGATGTAATTGCCACTTTTGAATCAAGTAAGAAAATACTATTTTTCACTAAAGCTTACATTTTTAAGTATTTTAATGGTGAAATTGAAGTTCACAATATTGGAGATGAATTGCTTAAAGCTTATAAAGTTAATACTGAAATTTTTGTTTTACTTAAATCCAAAGGATTATGTCTCTACAAGGATAAACAATTCATAAAAGTTAGTGAAGGAGAAAAATTTTCGGATATCAGAAGTATTCAGGCAATATTGGAATTAGGAAAGGATTTTAAGATTATTGCTTCGGACAATAGCGGACTTTTTAAAATGTCCGGTAATGGCATTGAATCATGGCAAACACAAGCTGATTTTTTATTCAAAAAAAATATTATTACATGCGGAGTTAGACTTTCGAATAATTTATATGCCTTTGGTACAAATAGGATTGGAATTATTGTGATTGATGAGAACGGAAACTTGATTCAGGTAATTGATAAAACAAGTGGTCTTCAAAATGAAAACATTAACAAACTGTTCGTTGATAATTATCAAAACCTGTGGGTTGCATTAAATAATGGAATTACATTAATAGAAACTCCTTCTCCTTTAAGTTATTATGATGAAAAATCAGGTATTAATGGTCAGGTAACTGATATTGCAAGGATGGGAAATAATCTTTATGTTTCTACACTTCAGGGAGTTTACAAGTATGATGGTTCTAAAGATAAATTTATTTCCCTGAAAGATATTTACACATCATGTTATGACTTGGAATCAGATGGAGGAAAACTTTATGCAGCAACAAGTAATGGGCTGTATTCAATTTACGAACAAACCGTTACACGCATAGATTCAGGTTATTGTCTATCGATTTTTATTACGCCTGAACTGCCGGGAAAAACTTATACAGGAAGATTGGATGGTATTTATATTCAGGATGGGAAATCAACAAAACGGATAAATGGAATTGATGCTGAAATCAGGAATATAGTTTTTCTGAACAATAAACTCTGGCTCGAAACAGCATCTTCAGGAATATTCAGTTTTTCACCTTCCGATAAGCAATTTAATCATTACGATACGACAAACGGGATGCCATCTCTTTACAACAACCACCTGAATGTTTTAGGAAATGAATTAATTGTGTCAACTATCAAGGGCTTATTGAAATACAGTAATAATTCTTTTGAAAAATTCCATTTAAATAAAAAAGATACATCTTCACAAACAAACTGGTATTATTCAATTATAGAAGATGAAGAAGGCAATATTTGGTTTACCAAAGGCGATCAAACTCATTTAACAATGATTCCGAAAAATAGCGATGATGAAAATTTCAAGTTGACATTTGAAGCAATTTCCGAATTCACTTGCAGTTTTATCAAATCCGACAACAATATCACATGGGCAGGAGGTGCTGATGGGTTGCTTAAATTTGATCCAACTATTAAAAAGGATTTTAGCAAGAATTTTCTAACACTGATTAGGAATGTTACTATTAGTGAAGATTCTCTCTTGTTCGGAGGATATTTGAAAGCTGGAGAAACTGTTGTACCACAGATAAAATACTTGTATAACAAAGTAGTTTTTGACTTCTCTTCACCTACTTATGATTTTAAGAACGAAGCTGTTTTTCAGTATTATCTCGAAGGCTTTGAAAAAACATGGAACAACTGGACAAGCCATAACCACAAGGAATACACGAATTTATCAAAAGGTGATTACACTTTTTACGTCAGGTCAAAAGATATTTATGGGAATATTGGAAAGGAAGCAAAATATCATTTCAAAATTCTCGCTCCTTGGTACAATACTGTGGTGGCTTATGTTTTCTATCTTCTATTGGCGATTGGAATTATATATTTATTTGTAAAATGGCGTTCACAGAAGCTTATCAAGGAGAAGAAACAATTAGAAGAAATTATTAATGAGCGCACTGAAGAGATTGTAAATCAAAAAGAAGAAATTGAAAAACAGTCGGAAGCACTGTTTGATAAAAATGCTGAACTTGAGAAAATCAACAAGCTCGTAAAGTCAATAAATTCAGAAATTCAGTTTAGTAATCTATTGAATTCAATCCTTGACAAACTCAGGGTTATCAGGGGAGTTGAAAGGGCAACCGCTTTGGTTTGGGATAAGAACCAGCAGGTGTTTAAAGTTAAAGCCGGATTTGGATGGGATATTTCTTTAGTTGAAAACCTTCAGCTTACTCTTGAGCAATCCGAGAAAAGATACCTTACAAATTCTGAAGAAGTTTATGAGGATGTTTTTATTAAGACATCATTCAATTTTTATGAAGCATTTGAAATACTTGAACGTTTGGATAAACCCAAATCAATGGTAGTTCTTGTAATTAAAGTTGACAATAAAGTTGAAGGATATCTGATTCTTGAAAACATGATAAAAGAAAATGCTTTCAGCACAAAAGACTTCTCCTTTATAAGAAATTCTAAAGAACATATTATTTCTGCATTTATTAAAACTAAGATTCTTGAAGACCTTCAGCTTACATTTCAGAATTTGAAAGATACTCAGGTGCAACTTATTCAGCAGGAAAAACTGGCTTCTCTTGGACAGCTAACCGCAGGTATTGCTCATGAAATAAAGAATCCTTTAAACTTTATAAATAATTTCTCTTCTCTTTGTGTAGAACTTTCTGAAGAAGTAAGAGAAATTCTTGATGGCATTAAAGAAAAAATCCCTGAAGATGAATATGCTGACATAGATGAAGTGATTGGTATGATTGAAAGCAATGCGAAAAAAATCAATGAGCACGGTGGACGTGCTGACAGGATTGTTAAGGGAATGCTCCAACATTCTCGTGGTGATTCCAATGAGTTTCAACTAACAGATATCAATGGACTTGTGAAGGAATATATGAACCTTGCCTACCACGGCGTGAGAGCTGAAAACAAAGAATTTAACACTGCACTTAAAACAGACCTTGATACTTCCTTAGATAAAATAAATATTGTTCCACAGGATTTAAGCAGGGTTATTTTAAACATTGTCAATAATGCTTGCTTTGCTGTAAATGATAAAAAGCTCAAGTTGAATGACCCTTTATATGCTCCTGAAATTTTTGTCTCAACACGAAAAGAGAAAAATAATGTGGTTATCAGGATTAAAGATAATGGGGTTGGGATGCCTGACAATGTTAAAGAAAAGATTTTTAATCCTTTTTTTACTACTAAACCAACAGGAAAAGGGACTGGACTTGGTTTATCAATGAGCTTTGATATTGTTACTCAAATTCACAAAGGCAAGCTTCAAGTTGAAACAGTCGATGGTGAGTCAACCGAGTTTATTCTTTCAATTCCGTTAAATTTATCTTCAACAGAATCATGAGAAATATTTTAATCATAAATGCATTTGAATTGTTTTCCAGACTACGATTATTGATACTTTTTATATTATTTATTTTTATTAGTCAAATATTATTTTCGCAATCAACCGTTAAACTAAACGAATATAATGTTTTTCTAAATGGCAAAATATCTCCTGTTATGTCACTGTCAACTTCTAGTAAATTGGGTGAGAAATGGAAGTTTAACACCTACTTCTATGCATCTAAAAAATGGGGCGAAGGATTAGTTGGATTTAGCTATAAATTCAACAATTGGCTTGAATTGGGTTATATTGGAGGATTTCAGGTTAATGGAAAATCATTTCTAAGAGGGGCACCAGTTTTTAATATCAAAGTAAAGCGTTATTCTGCAATGGGATTTTACGAACATGGAGGCGATTTTATGCGAGGAAAAATTAAAGCTTTTTATAATTTCACCCACGTAAGATATGGTTTTGAAGCAGTCCGAAGCGGTGATTTATATGCCATAGGTCCACGATCAGAAGTTTATTTATTCAAAAAGTTTTTAAAAATATGGGGCTCAATTCTTTATGCTTATAATGAAAAGTCGCCAGTTGATCCGATTGCCGGACAGTTGGGGTTTTTGTTTACATTTAAGTGAAACAGTTCCTTTGGGCACAGAAATAAAGTCGGAGTACGACTTTAAGTCGTGCCCCGACTATTTCATCTACAAATCATAACTTTCTGCCTTGCAAAAATCTTCCCTTTACTTTGAACTGCAACAATATAAAATCCTTGTGGCAAATCACTCACATCAACACAACTTTCATTTTGTTTAAAATACACAACTTTAACTAAAGCACCCATAGAATTATAAATCTCAAATTTTTTGAGTGAAGCTTGTTTTAAACCTTGATAGTCAATATTAAGCTTATCACTTGCAGGATTTGGATAGATTTTTATTTTTTCTTTTTGTATTGGAGATTCTTTTAAAGAGTTTACATAGCTTGCACTATCTGCAACAAAAACATCATCAATATAATAGTATGCTTTAAGATAATTAACACTTGAATTTTTTTGATATAAGGTTTGCCCAGAATCAGCAAAGTTCCCAATTGTCAAATATTGAGTTCCTTCATCATCAGGTTTAAAATATCCCGATACTTTTACCCAATTCATTGTATCAATTATTGGTGAACCAGAATATTCAATATGTGGAGTTAAGCTCATTATTGCAGGATGATGACCTGCATAAGTTAATATATTTTTGCTAAAATAAGCCCCGATGTTTTTTATTCCACAACTTGATTTATTAGATAATGAAACATAAAATTCAGCATAATAAGTTCTTGTTGGATTAAGACAATGTATTAATTTAATTTCGATATTTTCTCTCACTTCGGGAGTTCCTTGATATAGAATTATTCCTGAATACGAAAAACCAGTTCTAGCATTTTGATAACCAAAACCATTACTTGGAATACAAACCAAACCTGGTGAATATCCTGGCAATTGAGGTAATGAACAATTACAAATATTATATAACTCAGACGTACCTCCCCCCCCAAGTGGTGAAAACCAATTATTTGCTGCATTTATTTGTCCTTGGTTTGTGGGACACCAAAGTGTATCCTCAAAACTTGGATTAGGAACTAAGTTTTGAGAATTAACATAGATTATTGAGAATATAAAAAATACAAAAAGAATTTTATGTTTCATGATACTTTTGACCTAAAAACAAGCAGAAGGTTTAAAAACCCTCTGCTTTTATTTTTATTTTATTTCAAAACTACAATTTTATCTTTACAAATTATTTAGTTACCCTCAACATTTTTTATACAAACCAATAATTTTTATAATTTTGGTAAAATTTATTTTGCCTTCAATCCGAAAAAATAATTGAGCATTAATGAAAGTTTTTAAAATAATATTACCCTACATTATTATTGGTCTTTTTACGACTCAAATTTTTGCTTCCAACAAAGATACTTTACGCATAAAAAAAGATACTACATCTGTTAGTTATTATTTTGACAACTCATTAGATTCGATTGATGTTGCAGAAAAATATGATATTGATACTTTTTTATATGGTTTTCAAAAATATGACCCATTAAGTCAAAATACTCCTTTTAACTCAAGTTTTGGAAATATTGGATTTGCAAGCAAAAACCTGTTGTTCTCAACAAATTCGGAAATTGGATTTGATATGGGATTTCATTCAATGGATGCTTATTTATATAAAAATGAAAATATAAAATATTATGACTTGCTTAAACCATACACAAGGTTGTTTTATCTGATGGGTGCTAAAAGAGAGCAATTATTTAATGTCGTTCATTCACAAAATATTAAAAAAGGATTAAACGTAGGAGTGGATTTTAGGATTATTCATTCGCTCGGAGACTACTATCGTCAAAAATCTGACAATTCTCATGTAGCATTTAATTCTAATTATGTTACCGAAAACTCAAGATATGGCTTTAAAGCGAATTTTATTTATAACCGCTTCACACTTATGGAAAATGGTGGACTTACAGATAAAACATATTTTGAAGATTCTACTTACAACGACAGAAAATTGATACCTGTTAATCTGCTGGAAGCCGAATCAAGAATTAAGGAATTGAATATTTATTTTAAACAATATTTTAAATTAAATAAAACTGATGATAAAATTAAAGATTCAATAAATCCTAAAAAAAGAATAAACTTTGGTCAAATTTATTATTCAATTAATTATGAAAAAAGTTCAAATGTTTATTTTGATGACCCGCTTTCGGGATTTTATTCGCAAATTTATAATGACTCAACAACAACATTCGACTCAGTTAGGGTTAAGAAATTAGAAAATATTCTGGCTTGGTCAAACTTTGAAATTGGAAATATTGAACAAGAGAAAAATGTTTTATTGTATTTTCAATTTGCTCACAAATATTTTGATATTTATGAAAATCTTCATAGAACTTTTATGAATCAATATATTCCTTCGGCATTTTTGTCTTTTAAATTATTAAAATCTATTGAATTAAAAGGAAGAGCAACTTATGTTATTGGAGGTTATAATGATGGAGATGTTTTTGTGAATTGCAAGATTAATTATGATTTAGGCAAGGAAAAAGGAAAATTCTTATTTGATGCAAGTATGAAAAAAAACGAAGCTTCATGGCTCTCAAAACGCTATAATTCGAATAATTTTCAATGGGACAACACATTTAACAAACAGCAAAACATTAAGTTTTCAGCAGCATATAATTACAAATCTTTTCAAATGGGTTTGAATTTTTATGATTTAAAAAACTATGTATATTATGATTCGGTGGCTTGTCCAAAACAGTATTCTCCTTCTTTTAATGTTTTAAGTGCCTATGTTTACAAAAATTTTCAAATGGGAAAATGGAGAATTGATAATAAAATTATTTATCAAAAAGTTTTTGGTGCCGACATAATAAGACTTCCCGAATTTGCAGGAAATCATTCATTCTATTTTACATTCAATATGTTTAAAAGTGCTTTGATTGCTCAGCTTGGTGTTGATTTAAAATACACAACTGCATATTTTGCAGATTCCTATATGCCAGCTACGCAACAATTTTATTTGCAAGACGAACAAAAAATTAGTTTTCATCATTTCTATGCTGATGCTTTTATTAATCTAAAAATTCAACGAGCCAGGCTATTTTTAAAATATCAACATGTTAACGCAGGATTGTTTGGTCATGAATATTATATGGTGCCAAACTATCCTTTGCAAGACCGAGCTTTTAAATTTGGAGTTTCCTGGGATTTTCATAATTGATTTTTAGTGGAAATAGAATAATTTTGTTAAAAATGTTTTTGTTTCTTTTTCCCACAAAACATTAAAAATTATTTAGACAATGTTACATTTTTAGAACATTACAATAATATTTACTTAAAAATTACAAAAAAATTCCCGAATTGCGAACTTTTTTATTATCTTTGCAAAAAGAACTAATAAATGAAAAGAATATTTGCAAAGAGTACACTGAAAAAATATTGGGAAAATCATCCGGATTCAGAACAGCATCTAAAAACTTGGTATGACACAGCTATGAATTCAGAATGGAAAACTCCAAATGATGTAAAACAGACATATTCTAATGCAAGTATTCTAAAGGAAAGTAGGATTGTTTTTAATATAAAAGGAAATGATTATAGATTATTAGTGAAATTCAATTTTGAAAAACAATGGATATTTATAAGATTTATTGGAACTCATTATGAATATGACAAAATAAATACTGAAACAATATAAAAACTTGAAATTATGAATATAAAACCTATTAATACTGAAACTGATTATGAAAATACACTAAAAAGACTTGAAATAATTTTTAATGCACCAATAGGTAGTCTTGAAAGTGATGAAGCTAACATTATTGGATTACTAATTGATGAATATGAAAAAAAGTATTACCCAATAGAAGTACCTGACCCGATTGAAGCAATAAAAATAAGAATGGAAGAAATGAATTTAAAACAAGTTGATTTAGTCAAAGAAATTGGCGGAAAAAGTCGAGTGTCAGAAATTTTAAATAAAAAAAGAAAACTGACAATTGAAATGATTAGAAATCTGACAAAAAGATTGAATTTATCACCGGGATTATTAATAAGTGATTATCAATTAACTTTATAAGAATAATCTTATTAAAATGCTATCATATACCTTGAGATTGAAATTATTAATATTAATTAGAAATAAAGAATGATTTATTAAACAATGAGTGCAAAATAGAAGGGGAATAAAAAAATATTTTGTCAGTAAAAATAAATTATGTAATTATGCAGATTATTAAATTAAAAAATTAAAAAAAATGTTAAAAAAATTATCAGTTATCGTAGTTCTTGCATTGATTTTTGCAAGTTGTGGAAATAATGCAGAAGAACAAGAAGAAGTAAAAGTGCTTACAGTTGCACAATTTAATGAACAAGCCGAAAATCTTGTAGATAGTGTTGTTACTGTAGAAGGAACAGTAGAACATGTTTGTAAACATGGTGGTAAAAGGTTAAGAATGTTTGGTGAAGACCCTGAAGTTATTCTTGATGTTGAAGCAGGCGAAGAAATAAATATGTTTGAAGCTGAAATAGAAGGCAGTGATGTAATTATTGAAGGTATTGTTGCTGAATTTCGTATTGATAATGCTTATCTTGACGAATGGGAAGCAAAAGAAAAAGCTAAATTAGCCCAAGATTCTACAGTAGTTGCAGAAGGTGAAGAATCAACAGAAGAAGTTGCTGAGGTAGAAACAACAGAAGAAACAGAAGCTGTTGAAGAAGAACATGAAGAACTAAATGTTAATGAACATCATGTAAGTGATGTGTTTGGACAGATAGAAAAATACAGAAAACAAATAGCTGAAAGCGAAAAAGATTATTTACCATTTTATTCAATTACATGTACAAAAGTTACTGTAAAAGAGATAGAAGTAATGACAAAATAATTTTGCACAAATAACAAAATAATATTTTGTTTGAAGGTCAGGTGAATTATCCTGACCTTTTTTTTTATTTTTGCATAAAAAATAATCTTTATGAAATTTAAATGGAGAAAATGGAACAGGGCTACTCATCGCGATGTAGGATATTTCTTTTTTGCTTTGGCAGTAATTTATTCTTTGTCGGGAATTGCCCTAAATCATATCAATGACTGGAATCCCAGCTATGTTGTCAAGACTAAAGAAATAAATCTTTCTAACAAAATTACCAAGCAGGAAATCAATGAACAAAAAGCCATAGAAATTTTGAAACTTATAGAAGAAGAGAATAATTATAAGAAATTTTATTTTCCCGATGATAATACTTTGAAGATTTTCTTAAAAGGTGGCTCAGTAGTAATTGATATGAATACAGGAAAAGGAATGCTTGAAAAAATTAGTCGCCGTAAGATTTTTTATGAATTTAATTTGCTTCACTACAACAACGCCGGAAAATACTGGAAATGGATTTCAGATGCTTTTGCCGTTGCTTTGATGCTTCTCGCTATTACAGGTTTGTTTGTTTTGAAAGGGAAAAACGGTATTACCCGACGTGGTGCATGGCTGACAATAGCAGGAATTCTTCTGCCTTTGATATTTTTGCTGATATATTTATAGAAGCAATTTCTGGATACTAAAATGTCCACCTAATTTAAAATATAGTAACTAATCAGTCCTAAATAAAAAAAAGCCACAGATTCACAGATTTTAAATATACTATTATTTTAATATGATAAATCAAGGTTTTTAGTTGTATAAATGACTATTAGCGAAGTAAAATAATTATGATATTATCTCTGAATTACAAATAAAAAATATATTTTATTATTTGTAAGACAATCTGATGAAATTATATTTATAATTTTTTTAATCTGTGAATCTGTGGCATCTTTTCAAAACTGATTAGTAACAAAATCTAATAATTTAAGTTTTTTCTAATATGGTTTAATTTCCATATTCCCAAAAGCAACATCTGCTTTAATTTTAAGATAAGGTTTGTTTTTGTCGAAGTTTTTAGTTCGGAAATTTCCGGAGCCGAAATTATGACTGTTCTTGTTTGGCAGCGTTAGATTCCCGAAAGCAGAACTTGAATTAATTTCGATATTACTCTCAGGATTAATTTTTACAATGAATTCTCCGAAAGCACATGATAGCTTAACATTTGTGTTTTCGGTAATTTCAATATTTGAAAGGTCGAGAGTAGATTTACCAAAAACACAATTATATTCTCCCTGATTTTCGACATAATCAAAATTGCTTTCTGCAAACATACAGTTTTGACTTTGTTTCCCACGATTCCCTATAAGAATTTGAATTCCGAGCAGTATAATAAAGAGTGCAAAAAAGGTTCTGATTACAGGGAAATCAATATTGAATATATATTTTATTATTAGAACAACACCAAAAACAATTAGTAATGCTCCCCAAAAAAAGCTGTTAAAAATAAACATTTTCATAGATTTTAGTTTTTTAAATTTTTATAGATACAAATTTAGGATTTATTTTGTTTGTAATGTTGGAATTTTTTTCCGAACTGGAGTAGTTGAATTAATTATATTTGTTATATCATGAGTGAAAAAATCTAAATTACGTGTTGCTATATCAAGGGTATATGTATAATTTTTGTAATTAAACATATAAATAATTGCAAATTCATCGGGTCTTTCTTTATATTCAAATATTAATTCTTTTTTTATCCATTGTTCAAACTTTGTTATTTTAGGAAATCTTGATTTTTGGGTATTATAATCAATTATATCATATTTTTTTACACAATGTTTAATATAATTATTACAATAATTTTCAATATTAGCTACTTTTTTTTCTTTGCATATTGTAAACCATAGTTTATATGTATAATTTACTTTTTTATAATAAAAATATAATTTTTCCTTCTTTATATAATTACCATTTTTTGGAAATTCAATTTTTATATCATTTAATACCACTACCGAATCACATTTTATTTTTATATATGAATTTTTATTACTAATCAATTCAATTAATTGTTCTTTGTTTTTTTTCTCTTTATGTTTAATAAATAATATGCCTGCTACAAAGAGGAAAGTTGTAATTGAAGTACCCCATATCAATTTTTTTAAAAACAAATTAAGAAACCTTTTCTTGTTTTTTGTCTTTTTTAAAATGATAATACCAATTATAGAAACAGAAAATAATATAATATTAACATAAATAAATAGTTCTAAATAATATTGTAAAACACTCATACTTTATAAATTTTTTATATGTTATAAAATTATAAAATATTTTGATAAAGAAAGATAATTATTAATTAGCCTTTGTATGAAAAATCTGTGTTGGAAAAGAAAACGACAAAAACAAGGCTTGCGAAATCTTAAAAGTTAGGAGCTTACTAATGTAAATGACTGGGTTTTAAGATGAGTATAACGAAGTTATTGGCGTTTTCTTCAAACAATTAATTAAATCCTTTTTTCTTTTTAATAGCCTCATAAGCAGCACCAACTTTCTGAAATTTTTCTTTGGCAGCTTTTTGAAATTCTTCTCCAAGGTGGATAACTCTGTCGGGATGATATTTTAGAGCCATTTTTCGATATGCTTTTTTTATTTCTTCTACTGTGGCATTTGGAGTAATTTCAAGAATTTTATAAGCACTGTCAACATCCTTAACAAACATTGCTTTTATGGAATTAAAATCGCTTTGACTAATTCCAAGATTTGTTCCTATAATTTCAATAGTATTAATTTCGTTAGGATGAAAATTGCCATCGGCACCTGAAATGCCCCATAAATAGTGCATTAATTGTAGCCGCGATTGATAATCCATATAAGTTTTTATCTGCAACGCCACTTCTTGAAGCGGAATTTCTTGCTTAAGAATTTCTTTTAAAAGTAGTATTTGTTCTTTTGCTGCTTCAGCACCAAATTGTTGAACAAAAAATCTTTTCACAAAATCCAATTCCGACTTAAGAATTTTGTTGTCAGCTTTTATAACTGCTGCGGTAAGAATTAGCAGACTGGCACTAAAATCACCTCTACCTGTTTGGCGTTCTTCATATTTATTTCCTTGCATTTTGTCGTACATAGCACCGAAAACAAAACCTAATATTCCGCCGATAGGACCTCCGAATGCCCAACCTAAACCACCACCTATCCATTTACCGTATTTTCCCATAATTTTATGTTTTTAAATATTTTACAAAAATAATAATGTTTCAAAACAAAAAAGAAAAATTATTAATACAACAGCATCAAGTCCCGAACAACGAGACCCGAGCTGCATATTTTACTTTGTATTTTGAAAAATAAATAAATAGATTGACCTATTTTTTATTCTATATTTTCGCTTAATGGTAATCCGTATTCTTCAATCATTTTGATATTCAAAGACTCCAATTGGTCTAAAATAGGATTGTAGATTTCACGAATAACAGGAATATGAACGCCTTTAGCAGGGATTTTATCTGCAAGTATCATCTCAACGGCAATAGCAGCAGGCAAAGCAACGGTTCGAGCAATAGCTGTGTCGGTGCTTAAGGTTCCGAAGTCAAGCATTCGGGATTTGATGATTTCTTTGTTTCCACCCGGATAACTTACAAGAAAGACGTGTTGCATAGCAACCATATCTCTTTCGGTTTGTCCAATCATCATCTTTTCAATCATAATATCTGAAGTGATTTCAAAAGGAGTGTCTTCGTTTCTGTTCATAGGTTTATCATCGAATAATCCCAGCCAATCAATAGCTTTTATGGCGTATGAATCAACATCAATTTTTAAATAATCTGCTGCTTTTTGTTTGATGTTAGATGAATCGTTTGCTCCAATTAACATTGCAATAAAATCAGCATAAGTTTTTCCTGTGAAATCATATTTATCGTTGGTAATTAATTTGAGTTCTTTCATTGCGTCAAGAGATTCGCACCATCCTTCATATCTGAAAGTGCCTCTGTACATAGTTTTTGTTTCAGGAATTTTGTAGATGTCAATATAAGGAATTGAATCTCGGTTTGGATAAATGTTTAATTTCCCTATTTCATTAAAATCTGTGGAGAGTGGGTTTTTAAAAAGGTCTTTTGGTTCAACCTTAAAAATTTCTTCTTTTTTAAGAAATTTAGCACCATTATTACTAGCCATTACAACCCCTTTTGGGCTCCATGAAAATTTATATTTAAATGGATTATCACATCCTTCGGGAGCAGGTAATGCACCACATAAAGAATGGAATTCTTCAATGCTTCCTCCTTTGTCGTGGACATGGTCAATAATTCTCATTGCCGACATATGGTCTATTCCCGGGTCAAGACCTACTTCGTTAAGAATAATTATATCTGCATCTTTAGCTTCCTTGTCAAGTTCAAGCATTTCAGGTTTGATATAGGAAGTTGTAACCATGTTCTTTTTGTACTTTATACAATTTTTAGCAACCATCACATGATAGGCATATGGAAGCAAGCTAACCGTTAAATCATGCTCTTTTATTAATTTGTCTAATGTTTCTTTGTCATCAACTGTCCATGATAATGGTGTTCCGTTTGGATGACCTGCAATCATTGAAATAGCTTTTGAAATAGTTCGTGTAGCAACAGTTACTTTAAAATCTTTTTCTAATAAATAGGTAACAATTGGCTTAACAACCATTCCGGCTCCAAGAATCAATACTTTTTTCATAATAAAAAATTTTTATTTTAATTTATTGTTGAATAAAAAACTTGGGGCTAAATTATAAAACTATTAATTTATACAAAGCAAATTTTATTAAATAATTTTATAAATTTTTTATGAGAATAATTAATAGACTTTTACTTGTTAATTTTTACTATATCTTATTCTTATCAGCAGGATAAAATATAATTTATCTTATCAATGGATGAACATACATTTTAATATCTTTTTCTGTAATAATTTTATCGCAAAGAATTACCAGACGTTCCACAACATTTCTAAGCTCACGAATATTTCCGGTCCATGATATTTCTTTCAAATTTGCGAAGGCTTCATCAGTAAAAGTTAAATTTGGGATGCCTTGATTAAAGCAAATATTTTCCATAAAATAATTAGCAAGAATAGGAATGTCGCTTTTTCTATCTTTCAAAGGAGGAACATTAATCAAAATAACGCTAATGCGATGGTAGAGGTCCTCGCGAAAGTTTCCATTTTTTAGTTCTTCACTAATGTTTTTATTGGTGGCAGCAATCACTCTAACATTAACAGAAATTTCTTTTTCTCCGCCAACCCTTGTGATTTTATTTTCTTGAAGAGCTCTCAACACTTTTGCCTGAGCCGACAAACTCATGTCTCCGATTTCGTCAAGGAACAGAGTTCCGCCGTTTGCTTGTTCAAAATCACCTTTTCTTTGTTTTATTGCAGATGTGAACGAACCTTTTTCATGTCCGAAAAGTTGGCTTTCTATCAATTCGGAAGGAATAGCAGCACAGTTGACTTCAATAAAAGGAGCATTAACACGATTGCTTTTTTCGTGCAACCAGTGAGCAACAATTTCTTTACCTGTTCCGTTTTCTCCTGTTATCAAAACTCTTGCATCTGTGGGAGCAACTTTTTCAATGAGTTCTTTAATTTTTATTATTTCTTCCGATTCGCCAACCATCTCATAAGCTTTGCTAACTTGACGTTTAAGTTTTTGAGTTTCGTTTATCAAATTTGATTTATCAAGAGCATTTCGGATTGTAATTAACAGACGATTCAAGTCCAATGGTTTTGCTATGTAATCAAAAGCTCCCTTTTTAATTGCTTCAACAGCTGTTTCAATATTTCCATGACCCGAAATCATAACTATTGGAGTATGGGTGATTGACTGAGCTTTTTCAAGAACTTCGATTCCATCCATCTCCGGCATTTTTATATCGCAAAGGATAATATCATATTTGTTTTTGCTAATTTTTTCTATCCCTTGCATTCCGTCAGGAGCATCATCAACTTTAAATTTTTCGTATTCAAGAATTTCTCTTAAAGTGTTTCTGATGGATTTTTCGTCATCAATTACTAATATCTTAGCCATAACTTTATTGGATTTATTCATATTAGAAAGTCTTAATTTCTTTTAGCAATTTCATAGGTTTTTTTAATAAATCAGGATATTTGTCAATATGAATCATTCCAGCAATGGACAAAAGTCTGATTTCTACATGAGCAAAATTATCGGTGTCAGTAAATTTTGCTACAAGCAAAAATCCCATCTTAATACAAACATTAGGGATTTTTTTTGTTGACTCAACAAGGTTTCGAGTTTCAACAACTAATTTCTTATTTGCAGTATTTTTAAATTTCAAAGCATTTTTAATATCTATAATTTTTGTTTCAACTTCAAATAATGAAAGTTTTTCTTTTGAGATACCCATTCTTTTATTGTAAGATTCGGGTTTTTTCTTGATATGATAAAAGCCAAAACCTGCAACATCCAGCATTTTTATCATTGCATTGTGAGCTTTCAAAATTTCAGCTTCATCTTTTGAATCGAAAAAAGAATATACAGGCAAGTGTCTGTTTAATGTACGTTGTTTGTAATTTGTGTCAATTGAATTGTAAGATATGTATGTGCTAAACGAATTTTGTAGAATATATATTTGGTCTTTAAGTCTGGAAATTTCTTCCCGATGGTCTTTTGAAAGGTTATTAATTTTTTCTTCATAATAGCTGTAGTACTGCTTCATGTATTTGTTTTTTGGTCCGGCAGCTACTAATCTTTTTCCTTCTTCTGTGTCAGTGAAGTTAGAGAAGTTTTCAATGAATTTTTCAGCAAGCATTTGAGCTTGTTTATTGTAAGCCGATTCGTATTTCCATGTGTTTTTTGGATTTAAAATACTTGAATCAACACCATTAACTTCTTTGGGAATTTGTAATCCAAAAAATGATTCTTCTACAAATTCAACATCTTCTAAAGAATCATCAAGTATTGCTTTGATAATATTTCTTGTTGACTTAAGGTCAATTCTTTTGCCGGCACCATAAGCTCCACCTATCCATCCTGTGTTAACCAAATATGCGGTAGTTCCGTGTTTTTCCATTTTGTTTGCTAATTCTCTAGCATAAACTGTTGGATGTAATAACATAAAAGCTGCTCCAAAGGCAGAAGAAAAAGTGGGTAATGGTTCTTTGATACCTCTTTCGGTTCCTGATAATTTTGCTGTATAACCACTAAGAAAATAGTACATGGTTTGGTCATTAGTAAGTTTTGAAACCGGTGGAAAAACACCAAAAGCATCAGCAGTAAGAAAGATAATTTTTTTAGGATGTCCACCTTTTGAAATAGGCTTCACAATATTATTAATATGATTGATGGGATATGAAACTCTTGTGTTTTCTGTTTTTGAAGAGTCTGCGAAGTTAATCTCGCCTGTTTTTTCATCAAAAACAACATTTTCGAGAAGAGCGTCTCGTTTGATAGCGTTATAAATATCAGGCTCTTTTTCTTTACTAAGATTTATTGTTTTCGCGTAACAGCCACCTTCTAAATTAAAAACTCCATCATCATCCCAGCCATGTTCATCATCACCAATTAGAAACCTGTCAGGGTCTGCAGAAAGAGTTGTTTTTCCGGTGCCCGACAATCCGAAAAATATTGCAGTATCTCCATTTTTCCCCATATTTGCAGAGCAATGCATAGAAGCAATTTTCTGAAGAGGTAAAAAATAATTCATGATTGAGAAAAAACCTTTTTTAATTTCGCCACCGTACCAGGAGCCACCAACAACAGAAATTCTTTCTTTTATATTAAAAGCAACAAAAACATCGCTATTTAATTTATGTTCTTCCCAATTTGGATTTACTGTTTTACAAGCATGAAGCATTACAAAATCAGGTTTGAAATTTTTTAGTTCTTCCTTGGTTGGTGTGATAAACATATTTTTTACAAAATGAGAAACCCAGGCAACTTCTGAGATTATCCTTATTTTTAATCTCGAGTTTTCATTAGCACCACAAAAAGCATCAGTAACATATAATGCTTTATCTGTTAGTTGTTTTTGGCTAATATTCAAAAGATCTTTCCATACTTTTTCTGTTATCGGTTTATTGTCTGAGCCTTTTTTTGTTGGACTTGCCCACCAGATATTTCCTTCCGATTCACTTTCTTTAACAATATATTTATCATTAGGCGACCTGCCAGTAAAAACTCCTGTATCAACAGAGACAGCACCTGTGTTTGTAATAAAACCCTTTTCAAATCCTTCGAGATTTTCTTTTGTTTCGTGCTTAAAAAGTTCATCGTATGATAAATTAGAATAGATGGTTTTAACATTTTTAATTCCGTAGATTTTTAAATCTATGTTATTTATATTATTAGTAGTCATAATGTTTATTGTAATATGTAAAAAAATAAAATACAAAATTATAAATTAAATTATAATAAATTCAGGTGGTTTGAAAAATATTTATGATTTTTTTCTTAATAATTATTGGGGCTGGTTTTTTGTTGCAGACAATCAATATTTTCTCTTTAGGATTTCTTGTTGCTTATAGTTCACTGTTATAAAGTCGGGACTTCACTTAAAGTGAAACTCCGACTACGATTATCTAAGTAAAACAACCTTCCCCTTAAAACTTTCTTCTCCTTCAATTCTTACCCTGTAAAAGTATAGCCCACTTGCCAAAGCTGTTAAATTAACTTTAGCACTTTTGTTTTCCATATTGTTTGGAAGTGAGAAAGTTTTAATTTTTTGCCCAAGCATATTGTAAAAACTGATGTAGGTTTTGATTGGAATAGGCTTGTTAAATTCAAATGTTAATTCTCCATAAGTTGGATTTGGATAAACATTTAAGGATGTAGGTTTCCCACATTCAATAACTTTAACCGTAATTGTATCCGCCGACCAATCAAACTTAAAATCCAACACTTTTAAAACATAGGTTGTTGTTGTATCCGGTGAAAAATAAGGCATAGCTGATTTTGAAAGCGTATCTTTTTCATTGCCCAATTCAAACCAAAAATATTCATATTGCTCCAATTGTTTAGTGCCTAATTGAATGCTATCACCCAAACAAATTATTTGAGTATTGCCACAATCGGCTGTGTTAACAGGAGCATCAACAGGATAAACGGAAACATCATCAATATAATAATAAGCCATTTCCCAACCAGTTGGATTTATCTCTATATAATTAAATGGAGTATTGATATTAAAATTACCCAAAGTAATAAATTGTTCACCACCTTTTGCATTATATATCCCGTCGATTTTTACCCAATTTGCAGTATCACTCATAAATCCGTTTTGATTTAATACTTGGGGATGATGATAAACCTGATCAAGTTGTGCCCATGTTATTGTATCCTCGCTAAAATACACTCCAATAGCCTCAATTGCATATTTTGATTTATCTGCTAAAGACACATAGAATTCTACTTTATAAGCCTGAGCTGAATCAAGAGGTTTTGAAAGTTTTGTTTCTGCAAATTCACGCCAGTTAGTTAAAGGACTAAGAGTAAAACCACAGCCGGCATAAGCTTTTCCTGTTTTAGCCCATTGGTAACCATTAGTATTTCTTGGAATACTTTTATATGTTAAAAAATCTGCACATTCGTTATAATATTCACTTGACCCCCCATCTCCTAATGGTGTAAACCAGCCTTTTGCAAAATCAAGTTGTCCACTAGAATATGGACATTGATAATAATCTTCAAGACTACCGTTTTGCACCAGATTTTGTGAAAAGCTTGGGTAGGCTACATGCAATACACAGCAAACTATAATCACTTTTATTTTGTGCAGATATTTCATCGCTTTTTAAACCCAAATATAAGTGAAGTCACCCGAATGGATGACTTCACTTATTTGAATTGATATTTAATCAATTATTACAATTTTTCCTTTATAATTTTTGTTCCCTATAAAATTATAAAAATAAATGCCCGGTTGCAGCTTAATAAGTTTAATTGTATGTATGTTTTGCTCGGTATTTATTTCTTGTTCTAAAACTTTATTACCGGTTGTGCTGTATATAAATAGCTTTGCCTTTCCTGTTAAAATTTTATTATCAAGCTCAATAGTAATTTCATCTTTTGTTGGATTGGGGTAAATATACAATCCTTCAATTGCAATTTTGCCTTCTTCGTAAGGTCTTGCTTTGCGATAAGGCAAATTAAGGTCATCAGGGTCTAAACCAAGCATTACTCTTGCCGAATACACTCCTTCGCCTCCGATGTAAGGAGTAAGCGAAGCAATTGCAAACAATGCATTTCGTTGTATTTGGTCAAATTCAATATCTTCGGCTAATGCTGTAAGGTAAACATTATTTGTTACTTGTTTATTCACTTCGATTACAGTTTGTGCAACCACAACTCCATTATCCATCAATGCCTGATTGATATCGCCTTCATCTATTAATTCTTGTATTTCGATAAACTCTGCAATTGTTGAATTCACACGATAATTGTAGAAATTAATATAAGCTGTATCATCATCTTCTCCAAGATACATTAGTTCAGGGTCGGAATATAATATCTCGAATAAATATTCTTCATTGAAATCTTCAAATTCATCTTCCAAAATATCATAACTAATTTCCTCTCTTACAATAGCACCTAAGCGTTGATTTCGCATAGCAGCATCAAGGTCATCATCAGCAATTGGCATGGGTAAACCCACACATTTACTTAAGACATTGGTATTTGGATGCTCTTCAATATAGTTGGCAGAAAAAGTATTTGAAACATCCGGACTATAAGGTTGGGAATCATGAATTCCTCTAAAATACCAAGGGACTTCTTGATAATTTGTAATATTCAAGTTTCCTGCTATTCTGTCGCCCAAATTAGTATTCCATATATTATCGGAAGCTCTGTTCTCGTGTCCTTGTTGTGTGATAAATGTTGCAACTGTGCCTCCGCCACTTGGAGGTACATACTGTGGTTCAAAATAAAAACCATTTAAGCAGGTATCAAGGTCGTTACACGAAAACTGGGTGTTTGTGCAAACCCCAACTGCATAAATGCCATAACCTGTTTTCGCAATACGGTGGTTGTCGTATATATATGCGCCTGTGCTTTGTGCCACATGTATTCCTTGCAATCTTTCAGGATATCCCCCAAAATTTGGAATATCGACATTATTCTTAATGTGGTTCCCTGCGACTCTTATCCTGTCACAATCCTGAATATTAATACCGTAATGTTTGTGACCACTATTATGATCAAAATTATCAAAATAAATCATATTGCTTCCTATCTTGGCATATCTCGGATTACTAGCACCGGGCAAAGATGAAGTAGCATCAATAACAGCTATACCGGTACGTGTATTATTTATGGTATTATTAAGAATTTCCAAATCTTTCCCTGCCAGTGACTTAAATGCACTTTCCACCCTGATAGCTGAGTTAAGGATTACTGCATTATTTGCCCATGTTCCATCATGTTGTTCAATTACATTATTATTAATATGAGAAGTACCGAGTGAAAGATAATCATAAACCGCATTGAAATACTGCTCGGTAAATTCATTGTTTACAGCTGTTAAACTATGTTTATAAGTAAAAACACCAAAATTACATTTATCGAAAACATTCTTTTTTAATCCAAAGCCTCCCACAATAACTTTATTTCTAATACAACTCAAGTATGACGATGAAGGTGGCATTGTGCCGGCAGGATAAATAACTTTTAAGCAATAAACGGCTCCTTCCAATGGATGATTGTTGTTATCAATTAAAGGTACTGCCTCAGTCATACTAATATTATTAAATTCATTATTATAAACCTGCAATTCGGAATTAATACTTTTTATGCCAAACACAAGGTTATCGAATGTGTTCTTTAGTGATGCGGAAGAATAATCACCAATAGTTATATCATAAACTGTATCAATTTGCACTCCGGTAAAATTATAATAATAAGGATCTAAAGAAGCCGGCATTGAGGCAGTGCTTCTATGAAATATACATCCGGCAATATAGGTATTATTTGCTGGAGGTGGAGGGTCGGGTGGGTCGGGCCAGGCAACCATTTCACATTCGGGATTGTAATTCCTGATTTTTACTCCAATGAAATTATCCTTAAATTCTGAGAAAGTAATATTAATATTAGCATTATTAGCACCGACCACAGCATTTTTAGCATGTTCAAAAAATGAATTATTGCTTATAATAATTGAAGATGTGGGGTCTTCGGCATAAATGCCATCCCACATATAATTACAAGCCGAAGTAAAAGTGTCGTTGTTAATTGTCAGGGTGTATCCCGACAATACTTTAATTCCTGACATCTGACCTAATTTGATTAATGAGTTGTTGAATGTAACATCTGCATTTATAAAAAGCCTCCCACAAATAGAGATTTTTTCATTATTAAAAACAGTTGGTGTTGAAATCGTATCGTTACAAAAATAAATAGCACTATCAGCAGGTGTGAATGGGTCGCAGCATTTGAAAACTTCAAAAGTTTCCAGGTCGCAAAAATATATAGAAACTATTCCACCGTTGGGATAATCTGCCCAGTTAACTGTAAAAGTTGAATCGGTGAGTAAATTCGGAAAAGGTGGGGGATTGGGATTGTTAACATCCCATGTGTAAACTGTATTCGGGTTGAAGTTTAAGATTTTATAAACGGAGATGCCCGGATTTCCACAAATATACCTGTCACCTGAAATTATTGGCAAAATGTAGGGAGGACTATTTACATAAACAATCACAATTACTGTATCTGTAATATTATTGGTATCCGTATATGAAAGTGTGTAAGTTGTATTCACTAATGGGACAACAGTTATTACCGGATTAGTTTGCTGTCCGGCGAGTGTTGGATCATTGGGGTTTGATGTCCATAAATAGGTGTAATAATTTGCAGAATCACAAATAACAGGGTCAATAGTTATGGTGTCGTATAGGCAGATAACTTTTTCAATTGTATCGGGAATGTTTGGTTTTATGGAAACATCATCGATATAATAATATGCAGTCTTATCTCCTGTTGGATAAGCTCCAGAGATTGTAAAATTGTTAGTGTCATTAAAGCAACCAATATAAATTCCATCTTCTCCACCTTTTGCTGTATATAATCCTGAAATTTTCACCCAGTTTGCTGTATCAGTCAATAATAGTCCTGCAGGGCTTTCAATTTGGGGTGTTATAGTTTGATTGTTTTTAGTTAATAGAAAACTTATTGAATCATGAAAAAGTGGATTTAATGGAAATACAGAATCGGGATAAATTTTATCAATAAAAGCTCCGATTTTATCAACACTTGTTGGTGCATCATTTGCTTTCGAAATGTAGAATTCAACAGAATATTCAATACCAGCTTGTAACGGATAAGCAAGTTTTCCAATCAGGTATTCATAATAATTTTTGGGAATAACACTTAATGCATCAAAACCATAAGCTATTATCCCTGCATAATTTGTTCCTGATTTTGGTGGTTGAAATCCGGCAAAATTGTTAGGAGTAGAAACTACACCCGCATTAGCACTAAATAAATCAGGACTTGGTCCAAGTACAGCAATTCCATTCATACTTGCCAAATTAGTCCAACTGTATCCCTTATTAAGTTGTCCTATTCCACTTGGTGACTGGCTTAAGTCTTCAAAATTTCCATTACATACATGTTCGCAATTGAAGACCGGAAGTGTATTACATTGTAAATTCCCTTTATGGTATCCAAGAACAATTTGAAATGAAGTATCTGTAATGTATTCTTCCTGTGCTGTAAAGGCGTACAAATGAATATTGTAAATTCCATTATTCCAATACACATAACTTATTTCATTTCCAATTTGAGTAAAAACTGAATCCTGACAGTTTTGGGCAGGCATTGGAGCGTACAGATGACAATCTCCAAAACTCCATTTAAAAACAGTTCCCGCAGGAAATCCTGTAGAACTATTAGTAAAAGTTATAGTATCTCCAACATAAAAAGTTATAGGAGAATAAGTGAAATCAAAGTTCTGTCCTTGCCCTGTTAAGCCTATAAAAATAAGCATTAGCAATAAAAAGTTTCGCAAATTAGCGAATGTTTTCTTTTTCTGAGTTGTTAATTTTTTCATAATTTTAAAGGTTTTAATGAGTTTGAAAACTACTTTTTTAAAAATTCAGAAATGACAGATAGCTTCTCAATCTCTTGGTTAATATTGATTTATTTTAAGTTTCTTTTCCTTTAGTTTATACTATACAAACTTTTGATTTTTATAAATTTAGTTGGTTCAGTTTTAGAATAATGTGGAGTCTTATTTTGCACATATTATCAGTGAGTTATGAGTGCAATTGGTGTTAAAATTATGTTATATGAAGTATTTAGTAAGATTGTAAACTGCAATAATTTGTATTTCCACAATCTTTTAAAACAGAACCATTTATTTTAATATTTCTATATCAAAATCTTATTTGAGTATTTAATATATTTCATAATGCCTTTCGGCTAACTAATAAAAATCAATATCCTATGTTAATTGTTTCACAATTGTTTATAATAGCTTTTATATATTTTTAATAAATTAATTATGTATTGTTTCGTACATTTGGTAATTTTGTAAAGGTATAAAAAGTAATCTCAAAATCCAATTTTTATTTTCATATTTTTTTATAAATTATTTATCCCTATTAATTTATAAACTTTAAAAGCCAGAGTACTGAATTATTCTGATAGCCTGTTCTGATTTAATGGAAATTTAGAAATGTATCTTCCTAAAATATTTCTAAATGCTTTGTATTTACAAAGTACTAATCAAAATAAAATTCATTATTCAGTGTCCGTTATATATTTAATCATTATTCATTATCTGATTTCCTTCTTAAAAGAAATTTCAGCCAAACGGTATTTTCAAATTTAGTACATTTGTAATCGTTTTACTCAACAATAAATTGTAAAGAATGAATAATAGTAAAAACTTAATTGCGAAGAAATATTTTTTTATAGATACTTCTTTTAATCTGTTGATGAAAAAAAGAATTGGTAAGATTTTGTTGATATGCAGTTCTTATGATGCATTTATGCTTGAAGAAGATGGAAGAGTTGATGAGCAGATTTTCAATGAATATGTTTCATTAAACCTTAGATATCCTCCACAATTTATTCAAGCATCAACAGCTGAAAAAGCTTTTAAAATTTTGAGTGAAGAACATATTGATTTAGTAATATTAATGTTGAGTATTGGGGATATGGACCCTTTTGAATTATCTGTTGAAATAAAAAAGAGTTTTTCAAATATTCCGATAGTTGTATTAACACCATTTTCCAGAAAGATATCATTAAAACTCAGTAATGAAAAATTAGATGCAATAGATTATGTTTTTTGTTGGCTAGGAAATTCAGATATTTTACTTGCTATAGTTAAACTAATCGAAGATAAAATGAATGTTGAACATGATGTTGAAAAAGTAGGAGTTCAGGTCATTATGTTAGTTGAAGACTCAATTCGTTTTTATTCGAGTTATTTGCCAAATATTTATAAAATTATATTTCATCAATCGAAATCATTTATGCTCGAAGGCTTGAATGAGCATAATAAAATGATGAGAATGAGAGGTCGTCCAAAAATACTTCTCGCAACAAGCTATGAAGAAGCATCCGAATTTTATGAAAAGTATAAAAACAATTTGCTCGGAATAATCTCAGATATGAGTTACAAAAGGAATGGTGTAACTGATAAACAAGCAGGAATAAAGCTTTGTGAAATGGTAAGAAACGATAATAAATATTTGCCATTTTTATTGCAATCATCAGATATTAAAAATAGTGAATTTGCAGAAAAAAATAATATTGGTTTTGTTTATAAAAATTCTAAAACTTTACAATTTGAACTTAGGGATTATATTTTTAAAAATTTTGCCTTTGGTGATTTTATTTATATTAATCCTGAAACTAAACAGGAAATTGATTGTGCTAAAGACCTGCAAACGTTTCAACAGAAAATATTTGAAATTCCGGAAAAAACTTTTATCTATCATGTTACCAGAAATCATTTTTCAAAATGGTTGAATGCAAGAGCTTTATTTCCTATTGCTGATATGTTTAAATATCTTAAAGTTGAACATTTTGCCAATGTTGATGAAACAAAGCGTTTTATTTTTGATGCTATTGCAAGCTACAGAAAAAGTAAAGGAAGAGGAGTAATTGCAACATTTAATAGGGAGAGTTTCGATAAATATTTAATTTTTACAAGAATCGGTGAAGGTTCTATTGGTGGAAAAGCTCGTGGGCTTGCTTTTATAGATTCTGTTTTGAAAAGAAATAATCTTATTGATAAATACGATAATGTTGTAATTACAATTCCCCGAACTGTTGTGCTTTCAACAGATATCTTTGATGAGTTTATGGAAGAAAACAATTTGTATGAAATTGGTTTATCGGATTTGTCTGAAGATAAAATTTTACATCATTTTATTAATTGTCGCTTACCTTCTAGAATTCATGAAGATTTACTCACTTTTATTTCGGTGATAGATAATCCTATTGCAGTAAGGTCTTCAAGCTTGCTCGAAGATTCCCACTATCAGCCTTTTGCCGGCATCTATTCTACTTATATGATTCCAAACATTAAATCAAACGAACTTTTAATGATTGAACTCTTGGGAAATGCTATAAAAAGTGTTTATGCTTCTGTTTTTTTTAACGATAGCAAAGCTTATTTGTCTGCCACAAAAAATGTTATTGACGAGGAAAAAATGGGTATTGTCCTACAGGAAGTCTGTGGAAGAAGATATGGAGATAAGTTTTATCCTGCCATTTCTGGCGTTGCTCGTTCAATAAATTTCTATCCCATACATCCCGAAAAACATGAAGATGGAATTGTTAATCTTGCTTTAGGTTTAGGGAAATATGTTGTTGATGGTGGTGTATGCTTAAGATTCTCGCCAAAGTACCCTAAAAATATCCTCCAACTATCAACACCTGAAATGGCATTGAAGAACACTCAAAATGAGTTTTTAGCTCTTGATTTGAATCCCGAAAGTTTTACTCCCTCAGTTTCTGATGATGTTAATCTTATCAAACTTAATATAAAAGATATTGAAAATGATAAATCTGTTAAAAACCTTGTTTCTACTTATGATTTTGAAAATAATGTTTTAAGAGATGGAGCAAATTATAAAGGAAAAAAAGTCATAACATTTTCAAATATTTTAAATCATAATGTTTTTCCTTTGGCAAACATTCTTCAAACTTTATTGAAAATAGGGCAGGAGGAAATGAACAATCCTATTGAAATTGAATTTGCAGTTGATTTGGATGTTCCTGATGGTGTCCCCAAAATATTTAGTTTTTTACAAATTCGCCCGATAGTTGAAATTAACGAGAAAATTAAAATAAATCTTGAAGATGTTAAATCTGAAGAAACATTGATTTATTCAAATTCTGCACTGGGAAATGGCGAAATTGAAGGAATTCAGGATTTGGTCTATGTAAAACCTGAATCATTTAATGCTGCTAAAAGTCAATTTATTGCAGATGAAATTGAAAAAATAAATTCACGCTTTTTGGATGAGGACAAAAATTATGTTTTGGTTGGACCGGGCAGATGGGGCTCAAGCGACCCATGGCTTGGAATTCCTGTTAAATGGTCCCAAATTTCGGCAGCTAGATTAATTGTAGAATCTGGTCTTGAAAATTATAGAATTGACCCAAGTCAGGGAACCCACTTTTTTCAAAATCTTACTTCTTTTCAGGTTGGATATTTTACTATTAATCCTTTCGCTAATGATGGATTTTATGATATTGATTATTTAAATAAGTTTGATGCAGTTTATGAAGACGAATTTATCAGGCATCTGAAATTTAAAAAAACTCTTGATATTAAAATTGACGGAAAAAAACATAAGGGAGTGATTTTTAAAGCTAAAGAATAGTATTTCCTAATTCACACACAAATTGTTTTTTGCTTTCTATCGAAAAATGAAGATGAAAAATCGTATTTAATCAATATTATCTAATTACAAGTTCATTGTATTATTGTTTTTGCTGTTTGCAATGGCAGCAAGTTTTCAATCTATAATCTTAGGACTCAAATCCCCAGAAGACAGTAGAGTTAAATATTGTATTAGTTATAATAATCGGTGTAATGGACAAATTGGTTGTTTTTTTTAGCACGTATTGTTCAAGTGGACAAAATGGTTGCTGTTTTTTTCAACAAAATATACAGGTCTAAATCCACTTTCCTATCTTTGCTAAATCAAGT
>Ga0307991_1000257_pt1 | contig 39823 bp, 38 predicted proteins | sample EllFjometagen131_FD_203146 | JGI IMG/M metagenome (GOLD analysis project Ga0307991, IMG submission 203146) | Marine microbial communities from Ellis Fjord, Antarctic Ocean - #131 | ecosystem: Environmental > Aquatic > Marine > Unclassified | place: Southern Ocean | collected 2014-10-08 | reverse complement strand
AATAGTTGAAATTGTTAGTAATAGTATAATTACTTTGCCAAAGTTAAATATGCTTGGATCAGAAATTATAGCTAGTTTAATCACTAAGGTTGAAAAGTATAGCTCTTTTGTCCTTGATTATACTCAGGATATAGAAACAGAAGGAGAGGCCTTATTTGATGATTTAATGGATGGTTATCGAAGTACTAGAAAGTTAGTTTTTTTAGCCAAGAGTATAAATAGTTTAACCGTTTCTCAACAGACAGCTCATGAATTAATAAATACCGTCGATATTTATCTAGATGAAGAAAAATCAGAAGTTTCTGACTATGATATATTTAAGGATGCTCTTGATGAGCAAAGAAATATGTTAGATAACAATCTTAGTACTATAGAAGATCTAACTTCAAACATAATTTCTAGCGTAAGCATAGATAGAGATTCTTATACCAATGATATTAATAATTTACTTTCTCTCAGATCTCAATTAAGAGAAACTATAGATATTTATTTAGAGGTTTCAGATGAAATTATTAATATTTCAGAAAATATAGTAGATGCTGAGAATAGTAGTGCTTCTTCAGATCACGGAATGTAGACCTTTAGTATTGGAAATAGATTAATAAAATCAAATTAAGAATGTTTAAAGATTTAAAATATAATAATAAATTTGTATTGAAAAGTTTATTTATAGGCTCCTTGGCAGCTATAATTTTATTTGGTTCATTTTTATTATTTAATTTATATATGCAGAAAAGAGTTTTCGCATATAGTGGTGAGTGGTGGAATGATTCGTGGAATAATAGAATAGAAATAAGTATAACAAATACTGGATCTTCAGAATTAATAGATTTCCCAGCTTATTTAGATATTTCAAAAGAGCTAGAAATGCAAGAAAATTATGATGATTTAAAATTTATTAATGGAAGTTGTGGTTCTAGCGGTTCAATAGAATTGGATTATGAAATAGAATACTCTTCATCATTAAAAGCGGATGTTTGGGTTAAAATTCCCACTTTATCAACGGGTATAACTGATATTTGTATGTATTATGGAAACACCGAAGCAGTTTCTGGAGAAAATAAAATAGGAGTTTGGAATAATAATTATAAAGGAGCATGGCACATGACCGAGGTTGATGCTAATGATTCAACATTTAATAATAATAATGGGACACAATATAATGGAGTAACAGAAACTAATGGAATAGTAGATGGTGCCGATTATTTTGCTGATGGTGATAGTGTTGATGGTGATTATATTAGTTTGGAAAATGATTCAAGTTTGCAGATAACAGAAAACTTAACGGTTGAGGCCTGGGTAAAAATTGCTGGTTCATCTGGGGAATATTTGGGCATAGTTGGTAAATTAACACAAATTGGGTTTGGTACTTATAGTGGTTATGCGTTGGTAAGATATTTTGATAATACCTTTAGATTATGGATAGGAGATGGTTTAGGAGCTATGGGTGATGTTAGCAGTGATAGTACTTATACTGATAGCAATTGGCATTATGTGGTTGGAGTAATAAATAATGGAACTAACTATTTATATGTTGACGGAGTTCAACAGTCTGATACAGACAACTTAATTTTAGCTGACAGCGAAAATCAGCCTTATATAGGAAGACAATATTCAGGTACTAGCAATAGATGTTGGCAGGGAGATATTGATGAAGTTCGTATTTCAAACATAAATAGAAGTGCTGACTGGGTCAAGCAATCCTATGAAATGGTTGCCAATCAAGGGACTTATGTGGATTTTGGAGAGAGAGAATTTTTTTCTAGTGGGAGCTCAGGATCAGAAAATATTGAAAGTATAAATCTTGGAGGGTGGTCTTATGATGATTTTTTTGGATGGACATCGGAGTCGTGTAATAATTTATATGGCGAAAGTTACGATGATTATTGTCGGATAGAAATTGATTCTATTTTAGATATTTCTTTTGATGGTGACAATATTGACATTGATAATAATTTCGTTGAAGATACTGCTAATAATTTTGACGGAGCATTATTTAATTTTGTAAAAACTGATATTAGAAATGGAGGAAAAGGTAAGAGTTCGGGAATAGTGAAGAGAGATTCTAATTTTGATAATTCTTTATATTTTAATGGTTTAAATTCATATATTAATTTTGGAAGTCATAATGAACTTAGTTTTGATAGTGGTGATTTTACAGTAAGTCTTTGGTTTAAAATCGATCCTAGTTCAAGTGGGTCAAGGTTTTTATTCTCTAATGGAAATGAAATTGATGAAAGATATCATTGTTGGATTGATGCTAGTGATTATTTGTTCTGTACTATTAACAATCATGATCTTGATAGTGGTAGCGCTATCAATACTGAAAAATGGAATAATGTTAGTATTGTTAGCGAGGGTGGTCTTTTTTCAATGTATTTAAATGGATTCTCGGAAGGCGATATCAATATTGGTCCTGTGTTTCCACCGGGCTCAGAAGATTTAATATTAGGAGCTAATGGAAATCATGCGGATAATTTTAAGGGAGAATTGGATGAGTTTCGTTTATTTGATGAAGCTTTAAATTCTGATCAAGTTTTACATAATACCAAATATAATTCAGATTATTTATTAAATATTGAAGATGGTAGCGGTATCATAAATGGATGGGTTTGGTCAAATGGAATAGGTTGGATATGTTTTGGAGATACTTGTTTAGGAACAGATCCAGATGGCAATGCTCCAGATGCAAAATTACATTGGTTTGCAGAAAGTGGTAATATTTATCCACATATGATTACCGGATGGGCAAACGCTGTTGCTTTTAATGATTCTGTTCAATATCCAGATGCTGGTTGGATGAAATTACAAAATGATGATATTATGGCCGCTAACTATGATGATTATGATAGTTGTGTTAGTTGTAGTTTTAGAGATGAAGAAAATGGATTGGTTCTTTATTTAAAGATGGATGAAGATGACGGTTTTATAGCTACTGATTCATCTGGTTTTAGTAATTATGCTGATCTTATAGATTTTGAAGACCCAGAATGGTTAAATGAAGGAAAAGTAAATAATTGTTTAGTTTTTGATGGCGAAGATGATAGTTTGGAAATAGATGTTAGTTCAAATGAGGAATTGAATCTAGGTCTTGGTGATTTTTCAATTGAAGCTTGGGTAAAAAATGAAAAAGAACATGAGTCAGAAGACCACTTATCAATTGAAGCTTGGGTAAAAAATGAAAAAGAACATGAGTCAGAAGACCACTTATCAATAATAAGTGGAAAAGCAAATAAGCAATGGGAATTATATTTTGATCCAGTAGGTAGTAGTTTTGTTCCAGTAGGTCCTAGATTGGTATTTGAAATTTTTGGAAAAACTGTTGATGGACCGATTGCAGATATTGCTAGTTGGTCTCATGTAGTCGTTATAGGAAATAGAAATGGTAATTTAGAGATGTATATTAATAATTTAAGGTATGTTGGAGAAGATATTTCTAGCTCTTCTGGTCTAGTTATTGATAATCTGGAATTTTTTATAGGAAAAGATGGCAATGGATCTTTTTGGGATGATAAGATTGATATTATAAGAATATATACTCGAGCTTTAAGTGTAGACGAGGTTTCCTATAATTATGATTTTCCAGAAAAAAGATTTTGTTCTGCTTGTTTAAGTCAGACGCTTGATACTGTAGAAATTAATAATATTTGTTATGAATGTGAAAGATGTGAACTTGCTAGTGGTGTTACTGATTGTGAGGCGTGTTCCAGTTGTCGTCAGTATGGCTTAGTATTTGATTCTAATGCTGCTAATATAAAAGGTTATGCTTGGGGAGGAAATACTATTGGTGATGATTTTGTGGGCTTAGGGTGGTTTCAATTTTCTCCGAATTCTGGTGCTGGATTGTATCGTTCATATGTTTCTTCAAAATATGGGGATATTTATAGTAGGGCAAATATTGGTTCTGATTATACGGTTGTTGCGCCAGAAGGTTATAAGAATTCAAGTTATATGATTCAGGCTAATGGTCATATTATTAATTGGTTTAGTGAGAAATATGATTCTGTTCATAGCCCCTTTTGGCATATGTCTTCTGATAGTGGTGATCCTGTAAATTACGAGTATCCTAAACTAGAGAATGATTATGGAAATGTTCTAGGTAATTTAGATTACAATGGTTTGATAAATGGTACGTATGGTGGAGTTATAAAAAAAATTCCTAATGAAGATTTAGTTAATCATAATGTTTGTTTAGGTGATAACATATATTATGCTGAAGCAAGAGATGTTGTTTTAGAAGGTATGGCTTATACTTTTGAAAATGAAAATTGTGCTAAGGCAGCTGGAACTATAATAATTGATGGAGATTTGACTATTAATACTGATATTCAATATAATACTGATGCTTTTAGTGGTAGCAGTGATAATTTAGCTTCAGTAGCTTGGATAATTAAAGGAGATTTAAAAATATCACCAGATGTTGAAAAATTAGCAGGAACTTTTATTGTTTTAGGTAAGGACGGTGTAAGTTGTGGTTCTGATTTAGAAAATCCAGTGGAAGGTTGTGGAGCAATATTTACTTGTGATGGAGATGCAAGTTTTTGTGGTAATCCCTTAGAAGTTTCCGGGCAATTTTTAGCAAAAAATTTACGTTTTGGTAGAACATATAGAACTTTAGGAAGTTCTGAAAGAGAAGCTGCAGAAAGTATTGTATATGATGGTCGAAACGTAATTAATCCGCCACCAGGTTTAGGAGATATTTTAAAATCATTACCAACTTGGAATCAGATAGCCCCATATTAATTTAAATTTTAAATATTAAAGATTATTTCAATGGATTTATTTAGTAAAAAAAAGCAAGATTTTTTAGGAGTTGATATTGGAACTTCAAGCATTAAAATTGTTCAGTTAGCCCGAGAAGGTAGTAAGGCTAAACTTGTTACTTATGGAATGATTGACGTCGATGCTGATATTATTAGAAACAAGACTCCGGAGTCAATTAAATTAATAGCACGAGCTCTGGAAAGGCTTATAGAAAAATCAAGAGTTTCTACGAAGTTGTGTTCAACTGCCCTACCAACGTTTTCGGTATTTAGTTCAGTAATAAGTCTTCCTCAGATGACTAGAAATGATTTAACTTCAGCTGTTAAATGGGAAGCGAAGAAATTTATTCCTTTTCCAATTGAAGATATGATTTTAGATTGGAAGATTATTAATTCAGATGGTAATTTACAAGGAAAAGATTTGTCTGATAATTTAAATAATAAAACTGGTTTGAGTAAATTTTTTAGCAAATCTAAAGAAAAAAAACCTAAATTAGAAAATCAACCTAAACAAGCAGATAATTTTATAAAAACAGAATCAAAATTTAATAAAATATTATTAACTGCAGCACCAAAAAATTTAGTTAGTATTTATGTAGAAATTTTTAAAGAGTTAGGGTTGAATTTGTTTAGTTTAGAAGTAGAATCTTTTGCTATGACAAGATCATTAATTAGCGATGAGAAAACATGTGCAATGATAGTAGATATAGGTTCAGTTACAACAGATGTATGCGTTACAGAGAATGGTTTGCCTATTTTAAATAGGAGCATAGAAGTTGGTGGAAATGTAATGACTGAGAGCATAGCTAAAAGTTTAAATATAAGTTTTGATCGGGCAGAGCAGTTTAAACAGGATTTTGGTTTAACGATGAGCAATAAAGAGGTTAATAATGTTCCTAAAGCAATTGAAGAGACTTTATCTCCTATGGTTAATGAGATAAAGTATGTATTTGATTTGTATAAAAGACAGGCAAATGGAAAAGTAGATAGTGTTATTTTGTCTGGCGGCTCCGCTTATCTACCTAGTTTAGTTGATTATTTGAGCAGAGTATTAAATACTAATGTGCATATTGGTGATGCTTGGCATAAAGTTATGTATCCTAAGGAATTGAAGCCAGTTCTAGATGAAGTAGGGCCAAGATTTTCAGTAGCAGTTGGCCTAGCTTTGAGAGGAATAATGTAAATTGATAAAATGTTCTAATTTAGAATAGTGACTGATTATGATATAATATATAATATTAATGTTATTTATTAAATAAATTTGTTTAAACCTTTATTTAAATTTTATGTCAGATATTAATTTATTACCGGAAGATTTAAAGAAAAAAGAAGAGAAAACTCTAAAAAATAGAGGAGATTTTAATTTAGATGAAATTGAATTTACAGAAGGTGAAAAATTAAAAAAAGAAATAAATATTAAAGGAAAATTATCTGGAAAAAATAAATTAGAAAAATGGTTAAAGCCAAAAGTTAAAATCAGTCCAGATTTTAAAAAGAATTATAACAAAACTATCAATACTAATTCTGTTCCAAAAATAAATAATGACCAAAAAGAAGTTGAAAAAAAATTGAAAGTTTCAGAGCCATCTAATAATTTTCTAAAAGTAGATAAGGAGATAGTCAAAAAACAAGAAAATAAACATTTAAATACCAGTATTAAAGAGAAGAATCCTGAGATTGAAAAACAAGAGGATAAAAAGAATATTAGTAAAAAAAAGAAGAGCAGTAATTTTTTTAAGAATTTATTTAATAAATTTGTTTCAAAGACTAAAAATAAAAAAGATGAAACTGGAAAAAAAGATGAAGACTTTGATGTTAATTTATTACCTTTTGGATCTAATGTCCCTACAACAAGAAGAATGATTTATGGATTAATCATTGCTTTCATATTAACTAGTTCTTTAATATTTATAATCTATTTCGCTTATTTCATCTATAAAGGGAAAGTAGTCAATAATTATAGTTCTTTGGGAAACGAGTTGGATTCTTATATGGAAGAAATTAAAAAGTATGACGATTTAATGCAAGAAACATCTTCTTGGCAAGAAAAAGTAACAGAAATAGAACATTTGTTAAGCAAACATATTTATTGGACTAAATTTTTTGAAAAACTTGAAGAAAATACTTTGTCAAATGTTCAGTTTATAGGTTTTGCTGGAAAAATTAATAATTCTATTGTTTTAAATGCAATTGCTCCAAATTATCAAACAGTTTCAAAACAATGGATACGTTTGCAAGGAGCTGATGATTTTGTGAAAGAAGTTCAAATAAATTCAGCTGATATGTCTATCTCTGAAGAGAGTATTAAAGTGAAATTTTCATTAATGTTGGATTTTGTTGATGATATTTTTTATAATGAATAGTTTTATTCGACTTTTTAAACTCATTAAATTATAGTTTTACGATAGTATTTAAAAGGTTGAAATAATTTAAAATTAAGATTTAATATAGAGAGACATTTACAAAAAATAAGATTAAATCTTATTTAATAGGGTAAATATATGGCAGAAGACAAAAAAGAACAAATTGAGGAGATGGAAGAAGAGGTAAAAGTAGAGACTCAAGATTTTAAAAAAGTTTCTAAATTCTCAGTTTTTATTTATAAACATTTCAAATTAATTATATTTTTTGAGGTTATATTAATTTTAATTATAGGATATTTTTTTATTATCAGAAAAGAGTTATCAGAGATAGAAGATTATGGCAGATTAATTTCACAAAAACAAGAAGAATTAAAAAAGATAAAAGAGTATAGGGGTGATTCTTTAGAGTTCGAAAAAAAATATAATGTCATAAAAGAAGATATAGAAGAGGATATTAATAAATTATACGATATTTTACCTCCCAAGCAAAATTTACCTAATATCATGGCTCAAATAGAGGCTTTGGTTAATAATCATGGTTTTATGCTTGGTTCTATTAGTATGACCCCGGAAAAGGAAGGAGTTATAAGTAACAACAAATTACCTTTATTGAATTCAGGAGAAGAAGAGAAAGTTGACTTAATAAAAGAAGTTAATATCAATATTTTTGTCTTTAGTGAAGAAGGGGGTTATGATAGAGCTAAAGAATTATTAGACGCGTTTGAACATCATATTAGATTCACTGATATTATTTCTTTTAGTTTTCAAGAAGATATGAAATCGTATTCTATTATATTAAAAACTTATTATTTAAATTATGAAGGATAAATTAATTAATAAAAGGATAATAATTTTATTTTTGATAATGATATCAATGGTAATTTTTATGATTAGTTTTATGAGTAAACAAAATAAAAAATTACAAGAAGAATTGAATATGGAGACTGGAGATGTCATTAGTATGATCAATAAAAAACAAAAAGAAATTAAAGATTTTATGAATGATGATAAGGGTTTATTTAGTGAGGGATTATTGGAAATTTTTAGAAAATTAGATTTAGTTTCCTATATAGAGTTGCCATTAGAAGTTGGTTCGCAGTATAATAATTATCCTTTTGGTAGCAAGAAAGACGTGGAATAATTTAATTTTAATAGTTTATAATTTATTTTATTGAGATATTTTACAAAGTTTACGAATTACATAATAAATATGAAGTCAGATTATAATAATAAAATTTTAGAAATTATAAAAGATAAAAAATTGTTGGATGACAAGAATTTAAATTATGTAATAGAAAAATTAAAAGAAAATAAATCTTTAAATATAGATACTATTATAAAAAATACTCAAATTATAGATGCTGAAAAATATGCAAAATTAAAATCAGATATAATTGGGGTTCCTTATAAAAATTTGATTGATGAAAAAATTGAAGAAGACGTTTTAAAAATATTACCAGTTAATTTATCCAAGAATTATAAAATGGTAATTTTTAAAAAGACTGGTAATGTCTTAGATGTCGGACTTGTTGACCCAGGAGATTTTAGCGCAGTAGAGGCAGTAGAGTTTTTAGCACACAAAAAGAATTATACTACAAGATATTATATAATATCAGAAAATAGTTTTAACCATGTTCTTGGTAAGTCAGAGGATATTGTACAAGAAGTTGGTGAGGTTTTAGATTATGCTAAAGAAAAATTAGGAAAATCTGTTTCAGATTCCGATATAGAAGAGGTTAAAGTAGATAGTAATGAAAATTTTGATGAAATTATAAAATCAGCTCCGGTTTCTAGAATAGTTTCTGTAGTTTTAAAACATGCTGTTGATGGACAGGCTTCAGATGTGCATATTGAGCCGGTTAATAAAAATTCTATCATAAGATTTAGAATAGACGGAAAATTACATAATTCAATAGTTTTACCTCTTTATATTCATAATGCCATAATTGCTAGAGTTAAGGTAATGGCAAATATGAAAATTGATGAAACTAGGATACCACAGGATGGTAGAATTAGAGTAAAAGTAAAAGGAGAAAGAATTGATTTTAGGGTATCAACTTTACCTTTACTTGATCACGAAAAAGTAGTTATGAGGGTTTTGAGTACTCCTAAAGAAGTTCCAACTCTTGATGAGTTGGGTTTTGGTGGCCCATTAAAAAAAGAAATAGAAAGGCAAATAAAAAAACCAACTGGTATGATATTAGTTACCGGACCTACTGGAAGTGGTAAATCTTTTACCTTATTTACGTTTTTGAATAAGATAAATTCTGAATTTATAAATATTTCGACTTTAGAAGATCCAGTAGAATATAATATTGACGGAGTTAATCAATCGCAAGTGAGACCAGAAGCGGATTTTACTTTTGCTTCTGGGTTGAGATCATTATTAAGACAAGATCCAGATGTTATTATGGTTGGAGAGGTTAGAGATAATGAGACTGCTGAATTAGCTATTCATGCTGCTTTAACTGGTCATCTAGTTTTTTCTACTCTTCATACCAATGATGCTATAGGCGCTATTCCTAGATTAATTGATATGAAGGTGGAACCCTTTTTATTGTCATCAACATTAAATATGATTTTAGCCCAAAGATTAGTAAGAAGAATATGTGATAATTGTAGGGAAGAATTTGATCCTCCAAATGCTTTAAAAGAGAGGGTAAAAGGAATGTTAGAAAAAATGCCAGAAGAATTATTTTATGGAAATATTAAAAAGGGTGATAAAATTAAATTTTATCATGGTAAAGGGTGTAGTAGATGTGGGGGAACTGGTTATAAGGGTCGGATTGCAATTACAGAAACCTTAATTCTTGATAGAAAGATAAAAAATATTATTGCAGAGGGTATTAATATGGAAAATCTTCAAGCAGAGCTAGACAGTAGAAATTATATGAATATTATGCAGGACGGTTTAGTTAAAGTTTTAAATGGTCTAACAACCCTAGAAGAAATATTAGTAGCCGTAAAAGAAGTTTAGGTTTAAAAATGTATTTTATATTATAAATTTATATAATATATAGAAATTATTATGGATAAAATTATTACAAATCAAGAAGTTTCAGGTGATCCCACAAAGAAAAAGATACTAATTGTGGAAGACGATTCTTTTTTGTCAGAAATGTATGCGACAAAATTAGAGTTAGCTAATTTTGAAGTTTTTATAGCTACCAATGGAAAAGAGGCTCTAGATAAGATGAAACTTAATAAACCAGATCTTATATTGTTGGATTTATTAATGCCCCAAAAAGATGGTTTTGAAGTTTTAAAGGAAAAATTTGTTGATTTAGAAATTAAAGAGATTCCAGTTATAATTTTAACTAATTTATCGCAAAAAGAGCAGATAAAAAAATGTTATGAATTAGGAGCTAAAGACTTTTTGATTAAGGCCTATTTTGTTCCAACTGAGGTTATAAAAAAAATAAGAAGTTTAATTGGATAATAATCTTTAGAAATTTTTAAAGAGATATCTTTTTATTAATTTTGTAATCGTTTAATAATTTAACAGCGTAAAGTATATGCCAGCAATAGATAAGTTACAATTAAATGAATTAATTAATCAAGCGATAAAGGACGGTGCTGTCGCTATTTATTTTAATATTGGAAATTATCCAGTAATGAAAATAAATAATAGCCTAAAAGATTTAAAGGATAGGCCAATTTTGACTAAAGAATTTTTAAATACAGTATCAAATACTATATTGCCAGATGAACAAAAAATTATTTTACAAGAAAAAAAAGAATTGACTATTGGTTATGATTGGTCTGATAATGTAAGATTAAGTGTTAATTTTTTCTATCAGAAAAATTCTTTATCGGTGACTATTAAATTAATACCAGCACTTGTGAAAAATTTAAATGAATTAGGTCTTCCGAAAGTAATAAGTAATATAATTGATTTTAATTCTGGTTTAGTTGTAATTTGCGGTCCTGTTTCCGCTGGTCGAACAACAACTGCATTAGCAATTATTCAAAATATAAATGAAAAATATGAAAAAAGGATTGTGACAATAGAAGAACCGATTGAGCATCAGTTTATTAATAAAAAGTCAATAATTCAACAAAGAGAAGTTGGTAGGGATGTTGATTCTTTTGTTGCCGGATTAACAGATGTTATGGATGAGGATGTTAGTCTTGTTTATTTATCTAGGATAGTGAAAGCAGAAGAAATAAAAATGGCTTTACAGGTGGCTGCATCTGGAAAATTAGTCATAGCTGTTATGGATAATGACTCAGCAATGGTAGTACTTAATAAAATGTATAGTAGTTTTAAATCTACTGAAATAGAATGGGCTAAGAGTTTAATTTCTGGAACGTTAAAAATTATTGTTAATCAAAGATTGGTCAAAAAGAGCGGAGGCGGACTTATACCGGTTTCAGAAATATTTACAATGAATTCTTCAGCACAGTCAATTATAAAGTCAGGTAAATTTGATCAATTAAAATCAGTAATTCAGACTTCCAGACAGGATGGTATGCAGGATTTAGATATTTCTTTGAGAGATTTGACTAACAAAGGTCTTATTAAGCCCGAGGAAGCGAAGAAAAATATGATGAATTCGAGGAATTTATAAAATTATTAAAATTTAATAAGTTGATATATTATGCCAATATTTAATTATAAAGCTTTAAATAAAAAAGGAGAAGTGAAAGTAGGAGTTGTGGAAGCTCCTGATTCGAGTCTTGCGGTCGAAGCTTTAATAGAAAGAGGATTAAAAGTAATCGATTTAAAAGAAGCTAAAGAATCTCTTGATTCTAAGTTTCAAGGTATTTCTTTATTTAACAGGATAAGTCAAAAAGAATTAGTTATTTTCTCTAGACAATTAGCAGTGATGGTCTCAGCTACTATTCCGATTATTCAGGCTCTAAGAGTAATTGTTAAACAAACCAAAGGGGAGGCTTTTAAGAAGGTTATTAATAAAATTGCTGACGATATTAATGAGGGTTTAAAATTTTCAGCAGCTTTAGAAAAACATTCTTGTTTTACGGGGTTTTTTATTAATATGGTTGCTTCTGGTGAAAGTTCTGGTAGATTGGATGAGGTTTTAAATTATTTAGCAGATGAGGTCGAGAAAAGTTATGATTTACAATCTAAAATAAAGGGGGCGATGATTTATCCAACTTTTATTGCTGGGGGTTTAGTTGTTGTGGGAATATTAATGATGATTTTCGTAGTCCCTCAATTAACTGGAATGTTAACAGAATCAGGAAGAGAATTGCCATTTATGACAAAAGTATTGGTCTCCATAAGTAATTTATTTAGGAATTATTATTTGTATCTTATAGTGGGAATAGTTGTGATAGGTGGAGGAGGGTATTATTTTTTTAATAAGACAACGCTTGGGATAAAAATATTTAATTTTTTTAAATTAAAATTTCCTGTATTTGGTAAATTATGGCAAATGATTTATTTGGTTAGGTTTGCCGGAACTTTATCTAGTTTAGTTACTGCTGGAGTACCTCTAACTGAAGCTTTAAAGATTACTGGAGATGTTGTTGATAATTATTATTATAAAAAATTAATCGACCAAGCAATTGAAAAGGTTAAAGATGGTTATTCTGTTGCCCATGTCTTTTCTAAAAGTGATATATTTCCGAGTATGCTTTCTCAAATGTTAAAAATAGGTGAAAAAACTGGTCGTCTAGGAGATGTGTTAGCTAAATTAGCTGATTTTTATTCTAGAGAGGTAGAAAATATGGTGTCTAACTTAACATCTTTATTAGAACCATTAATTATGGTTGTGATCGGTGTGGCAGTTGGTGGAATGGTTATTGCTATTATCATGCCTATGTATGATATGGCTAATGCAATTTAACAGTTTATATAAACTATTATGTTATTTTATGGTATAATATAAATAGGATTAATAACTTAGGCTTTTAGTAAGCTTAAAAGTTTTAATATAATTATAAATAATAAAAATTTATCAATTGTTCTAAATTATTTTTAGAACTAATGAAAGGAAACAAAAACAATGAAAAAAAGAGGTTTTACTTTAATCGAGTTGTTAGTAGTTATTGCCATTATTGGTTTACTATCAACTTTGTCAGTGGTTTCATTAAACTCTGCTCGAGGAAAAGCAAGAGATGCAGCCAGAAAATCTGATATGAATTCTATTTCAACGGCAATGGAATTATATAATGTAGAAGAGGGAAGTTATCCAGTAACAGCTGCAGCTTGTGCCGGGAATGTTTTAGCTTTAGCTACAGGTCATGTTGTATGTTCTGGACAATCAATTGCAACTACCAATGATACTCTTTTACAGTCAATTCCTGAACCACCTGTTGCTAGTGATTATATAGGTTGGTCTGATGGTGATGATTATTGTATATCTGCAGTACTTGAAGCTACCACTGGTGGTACTGATGATATTTTTAAGTGTGTAAATGGTTCTTGTTTTTTAGCTGATGCTGGATGTACTAGTGTAACTAACTAAGATTTAGAACTTTAAGTTTAATTTATCCCCCACTCTAAGGTGGGGGATTTTTTATAAACAATTATACTATTTTTATGGTATAATATAAATAAGGTTAATAACTTAGGTTTTTAGTAAGCTTAAAAGTTTTAATATAATTATAAATAATAAAAATTTATCAATTGTTCTAAATTATTTTTAGAACTAATGAAAGGAAATAAAAATAATGAAAAAAAGAGGTTTTACTTTAATCGAGTTGTTAGTAGTTATTGCCATTATTGGTTTACTATCAACTTTGTCAGTGGTTTCATTAAACTCTGCTCGAGGAAAAGCAAGAGATGCTGCTAGAAAATCAGATTTAAATGCTATTTCAACGGCAATGGAATTGTATAATGTAGAGATGGGCACTTATCCAATAGTAGCTGCAGCTTGTGCTGATAATGTTGTAGCCTTAACTGCTGGTGGCGATAGCGTGGTTTGTTCTGGAGAAACAATTGCAACTACCAATGATACAATTTTACAATCAATTCCCGAACCACCAGTTGCAGAGGATTATATTGCTTTTGTAACTCTTGTTAATTTTGATAATTATTGTATCTCTGCTGTTTTAGAAAGTGGTACTGATTGGTTTAAGTGTGTAAATGGTTCTTGTTTTGTGGATACTAGTGCATGTACAACTCCTACTGGTTAAGATTTGAAATTTTGATTTTTTAAATTCCCCACTTTTAAAGTGGGGAATTTTATTTTATATAAAAATTTCTTATGTTAGTTCTCTGCCTACCAGCAGGCCACGTTTTACGTGGCAGGCAGGCTCGACTTCCTCCAAAGGTGGACAGGCAAAAATGAGAAAGTGAAACTTTATCATTTCGCTCGTTCTAGGTCGCTAAATAAAAAAATCACTTATTAAATAAGCGATTTTTTAAAATAAATACTTAATATATTACCATTACGCCGTAGCTTTATTACGCCGTAGCAGTAGCGAAGGCGAATGGCGGAAGGGAAGGGATTCGAACCCCCGATACGCTTTAAAAACGTATAACAGATTAGCAATCTGTCGCTTTCAGCCACTCAGCCACCCTTCCGCAAAGAGGTGTTAAAATTATATCTAAGAAATGATTCATTGTCAATTATATACTAATTATTGTATAATTAAAACATGGTAGATAAAATACAAAATTACGGAAAGACATTAATTAAGTGGCATTTCCCAGAATTTGAAAAACCAGATAGACCTATATCTTGGTATATTATTTTATTTGTAATATTTGCTGCTCTATTAATTTATTCAGTTGTTACTTTAAATTTTTTATTTGCAATTATCGTAGTAATGGTAGTAGTGATTTTATTTTTACATCAAAGGAAAGATCCAATTGAATTAGAGATAAAAATAACAGAAGCAGGGATAGAAATAGGTGATAGATTTTATGCTTATAAAGAATTAGACAAATTTTTTATTATATATGAGCCACCGGAAATATCTAATTTGTATATAGAATTTAAAAGTAATTTAAAGCCAGACTTAAGTATTCCTTTAAAAGATCAAAATCCTATTAAGGTAAGAGATATAATTATTGATTTTTTAGTTGAAGATGTTAATAAAGAAGAGGAGCCAACTGGAGATTTTCTAACTAGATGGCTGAAGTTATAATATATAAATAATATAAAAAAGAAAAAGAGTTTAATTACTTTTTTTTATTTTTTACGTATTTATTGAATTTTTTAACCATATCGTTTTTAAAACTCGATATTTTTTTGTTCTCAGAATGTAATAAAGCAGTTTTTATTTTATCCTTAGCCGTGTTAGTTCTAACGAAATTGAGCCAATCAGGATTTGGTAACTTTCTATTTTTATCAGTTAATATTTTTATAAAATCTCCATTTTTTAACTCTGTATCAACTTTTGACATTTTGTCATTTATTTTTACACCAACACATTTATGTCCTATTTCAGTATGAATATGATAGGCAAAATCGATCGCTGTTGAGTTTTCCGGGAGATCAATAACATCATTTTTAGGTGTAAAAACAAATATTCTAGATTTGAAAATATCAGTATTTAATTTTATATTTTTCAGGTAACTTTTATTGTCTTTTATTTTTTTTTGCCATTTTATCAAATCACTAATCCAACCAAAATCTTTTTTATTAATACTAACTTTTCTATTTTCTTTATATCTCCAATGGGCAGCAATACCAAATTCCGCTATCCTTTCCATTCTCTGGGTTCGAATTTGAATTTCAATTGGTTTGTGATTTTCATCAAATATTGTGGTATGTAAAGATTGATAACCATTTGGTTTTGGTTGAGAAATATAATCTTTAACACGGCCATTTAGTGGCTGCCAATTATTGTGGATGATTCCTAGTATTGAATAGCAATCATTAATAGTTTTAGCAATTATTCTTAGTGCTATTAAATCATAGATATTATAGATGTCTTTGTCTTTACGTAATAATTTTTTATAGGTTGAATAGGTATGTTTTTTTCTGCCATAGATATTAAGATATTCAATATTATTTTTATTAAATAGATTCTCTAAAGATTTTTTAATTTTATCCAAAGATTTTGTTCTTAGGCTTATTTGATTTTTGATTTTTTTAGAAGTCCAGGAGTATTCATCGGGATATACATAAGGAAAGGATAAATCTTCAATTTTTTCTTTAAATTTATACATGCCGAGCCTTCCTGCTATAGGGGCATATATTTCTAGAGATTCCAAAGCAATACGATATTGTTTTTCTTTGTTAGGATGGTGATGTAATGTTTCTAGATTATGTATTCTGTCAGCAAATCTAATAATAATAACTCTAATGTCTTTTGACATAGCTATAAACATTTTTCTAAGATTTTCAGCATATCTTTTAACCCCTCTATATTTAATTTTTCCGATCTTTGTTACTCCATCTACTAATTGGGCAATTTCTGAGCCAAATTCTTCTTTAATGTCTGAAACAGAGAATTCAGTTTCTTCGGGTATGTCATGTAAAAGGCCAGCTATTACCGTGTCTGTGTCTATGTCCATTTTTGCTAAAATATATGCTGTTTCAACTGGATGGATTATATATTCCTCACCACTTAATCTTTTTTGATTTTGATGGGCAACAGAAGCAAATTCCCAAGCTCTAATTAGAGGTTTAATATCTACATTAACCTTTTCTTTTTTATTGTTTCTTTTTACAACTTTTATTATATCTTCTATTGTATGCATATATTAAGTATAAAGTATAAAGTAAAAAGTATAAAGTATCTTTTATAACAAAGACCCCACTCTTAAAATAAAAAAGTGGAGTCATTATTTTAGATAGAATTGATTTTATTTATCGAGTTTGTGGGGATTATGATTGGGGCAAGTTTTGTCACTACATCTCTCAGGGATAGTTTTAGTTCCTTCCATCATTAGAGCTCCACATTTTTTATTATCACGGTCTTTTCGAATATATTCACATTTTTCCCCAGTTGGTTTAGCTTTAATGGCATATTTACATTTTGGATAGTTAGAACAACTATAAAATATTCCAAATTTTCCTCTTCTTTCTGATATTTCGCCATCTTTACATTCTGGGCATTTCACACCAGTCATTTTCTTTTTTTCTTCTTCAGGATCATTTTTTATATATTTACATTTTGGATAGTTAGAACAGGAAATAAACTTTCCAAAGCGTCCTTCTCTTAATACTAAATCACCCCCACATTTAGGACATTTTTCTCCAGTAGCTTTGGGTCCTTCAATTTCTTTACCTTCTAGGGTTAAGGCTCCTTCACAATCTGGGTATTTCTCACAGGAGATGAACTTTCCAGACTTCCCTAATTTATATACCATTGGGCTACCACATTTAGGACATTTATATTTTTTGTCAGCTGGTCCTAGATTGGATATTTTTTCAATTTTTTCTTTACTTTTTATATCTTTTATAAAAGGAGTATAGAAATCTTTTAATAATTTTTCATAGGTTAATTTTTTTTCAGCAATATCATCCAATTCATTTTCCATTCCACCAGTAAAATCATCACTAATATAATCTTCAAAATGTTCTTCCAGAAAAGAACTAACTACATCTCCGGTATCAGTAGGATGTAATGCTTTGTTTGTTTTTTCAACATAACCTCTATTATATAGAGTTTTAATAATTGCAGCATAAGTACTCGGTCGTCCTAGGCCTCTTTTTTCTAATTCTTTGATTAAAGAGGCTTCTGAATATCTAGCAGGAGCTTGAGTTTCTTTGGCTTCGGTTTTCATTTCTAATAAGTCTAGAATATCATTTTTTTGAATCTTTGGTAAAATAGTATCTTCGTTTTTAGCGAAAGTGTCAATTTTTAACCAACCATCAAATAATAAACGTGATCCATTAATTGAAAAATAAGGTAAATTTTTATTTTCAAATCTAACAATAATTTTAGTTCTTAGTAGTTTAACGTCACTCATTTGAGAGGCTAGAGTTCTTTGATAAATAAGTTGATATAGTTTTTGTTGTTGAGCTGTTTTACCAGCACTTTCAATATTTAAATTACTAGGTCGGATAGCCTCATGAGCTTCCTGAGCATTTTTAGATCTATTTTTGAAAATTCTAGTTTGTAAGTATTCTTTGCCATAATTCTTAACAATAATAGCTTGAGCTTGTTTTTGAGCATTAGTGCTTAGAGTAGTGCTATCAGTTCTCATATAAGTGATTAAACCAGCTTCATAGAGTCTTTGGGCGTGCATCATGGTTTGACTAGGGGAATAGCCTAGGCGAGAACTAGCAGCTTGTTGGAGAGTAGAGGTAATAAAAGGAGCACGAGGAGACTTTTTAGCATTAGTTTCTTTAACTTCGCTAACTTTCCATTTTTCTTCTTTTCCGCTTTTTAAAATTAAATTAACTTGGTTTTTATCTTTAGGTTCTTTAGAACAATTCAGGGTAATTTTTTCTTTATTTTTAGTTTCAAGGTCAGCAGTAATTATCCAAAAATCTTCAGAAATAAAATTTCTGATTAATCTTTCTTTTTCCATTAAAATTCTTAGAGCAGGGGATTGTACTCGACCAGCTGATAATCCATAGCGTAATTTCTTCCAAATTAAACCACTTAAACCATAACCAAATAATCTGTCTAATATTCTTCTTGCTTCCTGAGCTTTTCTTAATTCTTGATCAATTTCCCTGGGATGTAAAATGGCTTCTTTTACGGCTTCTTCTGTAATTTCATTAAAAGTAACTCTTTTTGCCTTAGGCATTTTTAAAACCTCGGCAATATGCCAAGCAATAGCTTCACCTTCACGATCAGGATCTGTAGCTAGAATAACTTCATCAGCTTTTTTTGCTTCTCTTTTCAATTCAGCAATAACTTTTTCTTTGCCATGAATTACTTCATAGTTAGGTTTAAAATTATTTTCAATATCTACGGCGTTAGCTTTTTTAGAACTAGATTTTGGAATATCACGAATATGACCAACAGAGGATTTAACTGTATAATCTTTTCCTAAATATTTTGAAATTGTTTTACATTTTGCTGGAGACTCAACTATTAGTAGTTTTTTAGACATTTTTATTTTTGGGTCTTAAATTTATTTAGAAGCTTCTTCGATGAGACAAGATATGTTCTTCACTTATCCATTTTTTTCTAAGGTCACCGACTAGATACATAGAACCAGTAACAGTTAAACAGTCCTTACTATTAAGAAGAGATAAAGAAAAATTTAAAGCCTGCCAAGGATCTAGAAAATAATTAACTCTAGCTTCTATCTTTAAATCTTTTATTATTTTTTTGAAAGTTTGTAAATTAGTAGTTTTTCTACCTCCAACTACCGACAAACTTCTAGTGAAAACAATTCGATCTGCCAAGTGAGCAATTTCTTTGAGTGATTTGTAAGAATCTTTATCTTCCACCATAGCAAACATTAGAATTAATTTTTTATATTTGATAGTTTTTAAATTCTCGGCTAACTTTTTTAATTTTACTGGATTATGAGATCCATCAATGATAATTCGAGGAGAGGCCTGAATGGTTTCAAAACGGCAAGGTAATTTAGATCTTTTAATAGCCTGTTTAGAAACATTTTTATTAATATCAAATATTTCACCTACTTTTTTAGCAATTAGATTATTTTTATTTCCAGTTTCATTTTTATATTGTAAATTAACCATTTCTACTTTGTCTTGAGCACATCTGTCTTTAAAGATTTTTAATATTTGTGGTCTTGATTCAGTAGTAATAAAAGTACAGCCTGGTTTAACTATTTCTATTTTATCTTTGGCAATATCATCTAAAGTTTTTCCTAATAGATTTTGATGATCATAATCAACATTAGTAATAATAGCAATTTTAGTATTTTTAATTATATTAGTAGCATCATATTTTCCACCTAAACCAGCTTCTAGAATAATTAATTTACATTTTCTTTGAACAAAGTAGATTAAAGCGATTGTTAAAAAAACTTCAAAATAAGAAGGAACTCCATAGGGACTTTTTAGCGCACATTCAGTCAGAGGTTTTTTAAGACTCTCTATTATATTAGCAAAAGCATTAGGAGTGATATATTTATTATTAACTCTAATTCTTTCAATATGAGCAGTAGTATGTGGTGAGTAGTATGACCCTACTTTGTGTTTTGATTTTAATACATTATGAATGGCACAAGTAGTGCTTCCTTTGCCAGCTGTTCCCGCAACATGGATATACTCTAATTTTTTTTCTGGATTACCTACTAGGTCTAATAAATAAGCTAGTCTTTTAATAAAAAAGGATCGGTCATAGCCTTTTGTCTTTTTTTCCCGCTTATTCATATAATTAGAGCCAGGTATATTGTTCAGGGATTCTAAAAATTTAACAGCATTTTTATATTTTATATGTAACATATCTATTTATTTTTATTTGTTAGATTTTAGCCATTTAACTCCTAGGTAACAAAGAGGAGTATCTAGAAGAGCAAATATTATTTTAAATATCCAATAAGGAATAATTAAAGAAAAAATAAAACTGGTTGAGAATTTTGGAGTCAAATGATAAAAGGCAATATACATAAAGATAGTGGTGTCTATAAATTGACTGACTATAGTAGAAGCATTATTTCTTAACCATAAAAATTTGCCTTTTGTTTTTTCTTTCCAAAAATTGAAAGCCCAAATATCATGATACTGACTTAATATAAAAGCAACTAGGCTAGCGATTGTCATTCGCAGGCTTCCTTTAAATATTATCTCATATGCTTCTTGATTTAGCCATTGTTTATGAGCAGGCAAGATGATACAAATATACATCATTGCTAGAGCAAACAAGAGGACAGAGATTGATATATAAAAGAAATTTTTAGCTCGGGCTTTACCGTGCACCTCAGTAATAATATCAGTAACTAGGAAGAGGATAGGAACAAAAAATATGCCAACTGAAATTCTGATTCCTAAAATGATAGTTATTTTACTTCCTAGAAGATTTGCTAAAATCAAAGCAGCAATGAAGAATCCTAATAATATATCTGTTTTAAATTCAATATCGTACTTAAGTCCGTGAATTAGATTCATTAATTTTGATTTATTTGATAAGTTTGATTACCAATGTTTTTTACTAAGTTGCCCAATTCCATTTCTGTTAAACAGGAAATAATAATACTGATTTTAAGTCTACTATATATTGCTATTTTGTCAATCGAGCTAGGTTCTTGCAAAAGTAGTTTATAAATAATTTTTTGTTCTTCGTTTTTGAAAATAATATTTTTTGATTCATTTTTGATATTTTTTGGTAATTTATATATTTCTAAAATATCTGAAATGTCGTTTACCAATTTAGCACCCTGTTTTATCAAATTATTAGTTCCTTGGCAAGTATTTTGAAAAATAGATCCGGGAGTTGCTAATAATTCTCTATTTTCATTGAGAGCATAGTTACCAGTTATCAGAGCTCCGGATTTTTTTTGAGCTTCTACTATTAAAGTAGCCTGAGATAATCCAGCAATTATTCTATTCCTACGAGGAAAGTTTTCTTTAGCTATGTCAGAGCCTAGAGGAAATTCCGAAAGTATTAGTCCATTTTCTTTTATTTTTTGAGCTAATTGAAAATTTTTAGCTGGGTATATTTCATTGATAGGGGAACCAAGAATAGCTATGGTTGATCCCAGAGTATTTAGACTTTCAATATGAGCTAAAGTATCTATACCAATAGCTAGGCCAGAGACAATAGTGATATTTTGTTCAGCAATTATTTTTATAAATTTTTCAACTACAGCTTTTCCATAAGGAGTGTATTTACGAGAACCAACTACGCTGAGGAAATTTTTTCTTTTTAAAAGTTCAATATTACCTTGGGCAAATAGAATTAGAGGAGGAGAGAAGGTTTCTTTTAAAAGATAAGGATAATTTTCGTCAAAACAAGTTATAATCTTAATGTTTTGGTTTATGTAGGTATTCCAAGTATTTTCTAAATTGATTTTATTTCTATTTTCTAAAAATGTCTCAATAAGATTGTGATTGAGTTTAATACTTTTTAAGTCTTGATAATTTAAACTCCAGATTTTAGGCCAATCTTTATATATTTCAAATAATTGAGTTATCCTTTTAAATCCAAATTTGGGAATTAAAAAAAGGCCTAAAATAATCTGACGCTCACTAGTAGTTAGTGTCTTACATAAATCGTTTTTCATAATATGATATTATATCTTTTATATTTTCTTGTAAAGTATTGACAAGATATAAAAAATATGTTACCCTTAGATATTAGTACTTAGCGATGAAAATATTGACAATTTAATTTTGAATGTTATACTGTATTTATTCTTAAATTGTAGTCAGGTTTTTATCCGTTAGTAGTTCTTAGTGACATCCCTCCTTGTTGCTTTGAACGCAAGTTAGGTAGGATTCCTTGGTTCGCCTTGTGAAGTCTATTTACACTAGCGGGTAATAATTTGACTATTTTTTTATTGACTTTTTTAGAATTTAATTGTATTGTTTAATGTTGAAAACAAAATAGATAATGGAGGAAATATGTCAAAAATAACTTTTATGCAAAAAAAGTTTATTCTCGATTTAGGATTGAGAACGGAGAAAGAAGCAGATAATATGACTAAAGCAGAAGCAACAAAATTATTGAATGAAGAAGTGCCTAAATTCCATGCCTGTAAATTGTTAGAATGGAAAGTTAGACCGCCGAAAGTCATTGCTGCAATGTTACCAAGTGAGTTAAAAAAACTTTATAATTCACACAGGCAATCAAGATGGCTCAGTTCTTTAAAAGAAGGTCTAGACAGATTGAAAGTCGATGAAGAAGTTTTGTGTAAACAGGTAATAGGCGGGAAGAAAGTAAAGATTCCGTCTATTATTATAGCCATTAGGTATCCAGAACCAAAAGGAAGGTATTTCAAAAATCTTAGTAATAATATTACGGTGGAATTTCTTAATGGAGAAAGAAAAGGAAAGAAAAAAGCCGTAGATTGGACTAGAATTGAAAAAAAGAAATAAGGAGAGAATGATGAAAAATTTAATTTTCGTGATGATTCCACTATTTTTATTAGTGGTAGGATGTGGTGAGGAAATAACGATAACGGAAGTGCAAATTAATGATGAGAATGAAGATAGCATTTATCATGTTAGACCGGAAGATGAGTTTTTAGGGAATGTTGAATTATTTCTAATGCCATGGACAATTCAAGGTTCAGCTATTAATTTGTTAAACGGTCCAGTTCCTAAGATTGCTTATGATATCTCCAAAAGAGATGATTCTTCTTTTAAATATTTTGGGGACTCCTACATAACTTCTGGTGGTAATTCTTTCCAATCAGGAACGCAATTACCATATGATGAATGGCTAAGAGTTAGACTGGTTGTTTATGAATCTGGTTTAGCCGGTTGGGTTGTTGTACTTCTTCAGAATTTAGGTTTAGATTTCTTTGAAAGTTTAGAGGATTATATGATAGATGAGATTTATGAAGCAGATATCTATCTTTTTTCTGAGGATGAACAAAGAGGTGTAAAAAATATCAGTTGGCAGAAAGTAACTGATAAATACATAATCGATAATCGATAATTTTCAACAATTGAAAAACCCTGTACTGTGTAAAACGGTACAGGGGTGTTTTTTTATAAAGTATTTCTAGTTATATTTATTCATTGCTTCTCGGGGATCTTTTTCAATTGCTAATTCTAAAGCTTCTACAGTTTTGTGGATAGCTTTTTTAAATTTTAATTTATCAAATAAAGAGAAACGGGAAAGTACATATTTATCAGCCGGAATTCTCTCCAGGAGAGGAGTTTTGATTCCCATTCTAAATCTCAGGAAATTATTAAAACCTAAATGTTGAATTATGGATTTAATTCCATTGTGTCCCCCAGCTGATTCAAAAAATCCTACTTTAATTTCTCCTAGATCAATATCTAGATCATCATAGATTATAAATATATCTTCTGGTTTAAAGTTATGATTTTTATAAGCAAAATTAACGCTAGTTCCAGAGTTATTCATAAAAGTTTGAGGTTTAATTAGCTCTACAGTTTCACCATTGATTTCTGTTTTTAAATATTGGATTTTTCCTTTTTTGCTATCATTCCACTTAGGATTTTTACCTAAAAGTTTTTCAGCTAGAAAATCTAAGGCCATGAAGCCAGCATTGTGTTTGGTTGCTTGATATTTTTTGCCAGGATTACCCAGACCAAGTATTAATTTCATATATTTTAACTATATCACTATTAAGTAATATTTTTAAGTTTACGAACATAGGTTATAACTGGAGCACCTTGAAAGTTGAATTTCTTTCTTATTTTTTTAGTAATAAATTTTAAGTAAGAATTGTTCAAACTCATTTTGGCACCAGTTACAACTTCAAAGGTTTGAGGGTTAGTGTTGACTTGATTTATTTCATATATTTTTGGTTTTACAGAACCACGGCCAATTGTTGGTTTATGAATTCTAAGAATCTCTTGTAAGAATTTATATAAGTCTTCTTTAGAAATTTCTTGTTTAAATTTTTTATGAATAAGAATTGCTTCGTCTAATATTTTCGTTAATCTAATATTTTTAGTAGCTGAAATTGGTATTACTTTGGCCCACATTAGATAGGGCATAGTAATTTTATAGTATTTCAAATATTCATTGTATGTTTTTAGATCTTTATCATCAATTAAATCCCATTTATTAGCAAGAATAATTAATCCCTTTTGAGCAGATTGAATTAATTTAGCAAATTTTAAATCATTAACTGATAAATTTTCAGATACATCAGTTACTAAAATAACTATATCAGTTTCCTTAATAGCTTTTTCAGTTTGTTGAACAGATTTAAATTCCAACTCATCTTTTTTGATTTGATTTCGATTTTTTCGAATGCCAGCAGTATCTATTAACATGAAATTAGATTCATTGTACTGAAAGGGAAGTAATTGAATATCTCTAGTGGTGTGCTCTTGATCAGAAACAATTGTTCTGTCTTCTTTTAAAATTGAATTTACAATAGAAGATTTGCCTACATTAGTTTTGCCAATAAAAGTAATTTTAATAATTTCTTTTTCTTTTTTCTTTAAATTTACTCTGGTCTTTCTAACTTTAGCTTTTTTAACGACTAGATCTAATAAATCTCCAACTCTTGATCCACTGGCAGAAGAAATCTTAATAGGCTCTCCTAATCCTAATTCATAAAATTCATCAACTTGTTGTGCGGTTTTTTTATTATCACATTTATTAGCTACTAAAATATTGGGTAGTTTATTTTTTTTCAAAAAGGAAGCAAATTCTTTGTCCTGAGGCATGATTCCAACTTTAGCATCAACTAAAAAGAGGATAAGATCAGAATCTCTAATCGCTTTCTTTGCTTTCTCAGTAATTTTCTCATCTATCTCGTCTAGCTTTTCTTTTGTTTCAGTATAGATATTTTTTTCTAGACCACCAGTATCAACAACCGTGAATTCTCGCCCTTGCCATTCGGCTTCTTGATAGTTGGTGTCTCGGGTTGTTCCGGGAATTCTACTGATGATTACTTTATTTTTTACAAGTAAATTAAAAAGAGTAGACTTGCCGACATTGGTACGTCCTATTATTGAAACGATGGGAAGTTGTTTAGTCATTTGTTTGAGATAACTGGTCTTCTCCTAATACTATTAGGAAATCCAAGTTATCTTGATAAAGATATTCTTCTAAATCTTCTGTTAAAATAGTAGATCTAGCGCCCAGAATAATTTCTTGAATCTTTTTTAAAGTTTCTGGTTTTTTATTATCACTCAGATCATATATAATAGTAGTTTTTATATTTTGATTAGGAGCGTTGCCTATTCTTATAACATTTAATCCGGTATTAATCAAGAGTTGTGATTTGTTTCCGGCGAGTCCAGCCTGGGCTGTTCCGTTTAATATTTGAATGACAGCCTGTTCTTTTTCCACTTTGTCTGTTTCAAAAACATTATTGAAAAAAGAATGTAAAAGTTCATAATTATTATTTTTAGGAATTAAAATAAAGGCTCCGTCCAAAGTAGATGTGGCACTTCTTAATAAATTTCCAGGAGCATCATTTAAAACTTTATTAAATATTTTATTTTTATCCATTGATCTTAGAATATCTACAAATCTTAGAGCTTCCCAAGGTTCAATATCAGTATCTATATATTTATCTAAAATCTTAAATAAGTTCATAACTTTAGTAGGATTACTGATAGTAGAGAAACTCATAATTTTAGTTTTAATTGCCTCAATGATTTTAAATTGTCTGGCTGATCTAGCAAAATCAGATGCTTCAAAACCGTTTCCCTCAGTAACTATTCCGTGTCTTGATCTAACAAATTGTAAAGCTTCTTTTCCATTTAAATGGGCGTGCCCTTTTTCGAATTGGACTGTTTGAATTTTATGATCGTTTGTTGGATAATTATAATCAATAAAACTATTTTCAATATAAACATTTATACCCCCTAGGGCATCAATAATCTCTTCAAAACCAAAGAAGTCTATACTTACAGCGTAATGAATTGGGATTCCTAAATTTTTACTAAGAATCTTTTTACTATATTCTATTCCACTACTATTTTCAGAATATTCTCCGGCAGTATATATATAATTTACTTTTTGATAGGAGGTTTCCCCAAGTTTTACTAGAAAATCTCTAGGAAGTGACACCATTGATGTTTCATTACTTTCATAATTATGACTCAGAATAATTATAGTATCAGTTAAGAATGCTCCGTCATGTCCTAGACCGCCCATTCCTAAAATCAAAATATTTGTTCGATCATCTTCTTCTCCTTTTAGTTTCTTAGTGTCAGCTGAAATTAAATGAGATATTTGATTGATGAGAAAATTCTTTTTAACTGTGGTAGCAAATTTTGATTCAGAACTAGCAGCCATGCTTGATAAAAAAAATATTACTCCTAAGAAAGAGAGGAGAAACAAAAAAAGGACATTTTTAATTATTAACAATGTTCTGCTTTTTTTGTATTCTTTATTTATTGTTTTTAGATATTCTCCTTGTTCATTGTTGTCGAGAAGATTAGGATCTTTTATTTTATCCATTGTTTCTTTATTTATCTAAGTAATTACAAAATATTCCTATTTGCTAAGAATTATTTACTGCATTTATAATAATATAAAAAGCTTTTTTTAGCAATTATAAGAAGACTATTATTGTTTCTTATTTTTTAATTTTTTGTTATGATATGTATATGGGTTTCGATATACGTGAATCAGATGAATATGTAGGCGATAAGGCCGAGGCAATAGCTAATACGGTTGTAGAGTTTGTTTTTGAAAAATTACCAACCATCACTATTGTATTAGCAACTTTATATCTATTATGGAATCTATTAGATCCGGTTATTGTTTTTTAAAATAGAAACAAAATAAAAAGTCGCTATTAAATTTTAGCGAGTTTTTTATTTGAGAATTTTTATAATTGTTCTTTGTATTTTTCAATAATTTTATTAAATGTTTCCTGATTCTCTTCGGCAATTCCATCAGTACTTGGAAAGTCCTCGGTTTGAGGATTTATTTTAGTGCCATGTTTGACCATTTCATAATGGACATGAGGACCAGTAGAAAATCCAGTGGAGCCGACATAACCTATTGTTTGGCCCTGGATTACTTTTTGACCATAACTAACTGCATATCTAGAAAGATGACCATAATTAGTAGTATAGGTTTCATTATGTCTAATACTAACAAAATTTCCATAACCACCATTCCAGCTGGCTCGAACTATTGTACCGTCGCCGACTGCTTTGATAGGTGTTCCAATTGGAGCAGCATAATCTATAGCCCGATGTTTAGTGGAAACATTAAAAGCTTGAATATATCTTAAACCAGTAGTGAATCCAGAAGAAATATATTTATAAGAAACTGGAGCCTTTAAAAATATTTTTTGCATACTTTCTCCGAGTTCATTATAGTGTCCGTAATTTTCTAAATCTTTTTCATAATAATAAGCTTTATATTCTCGTCCATCATTAATAAATTTAGCTGCTAAAATATCTCCGGGCATTACGTATTTACCGTCTAAGTATCTTTCTTCATAAATGAATTTAAAATAATCTCCAGTTCTAATATTCATAGCGAAATCAATTGTCCATTGAAAGACATCAGCTAATTCAATAATAACTACTTCATCTAGATTTTGTTCTAAACCGGTTTCATAAAGAGAGGATTGAATAGTGCCTTCAGAAGTTTTAATTCTAATTTCATATTTAATCTTTTTTATTTCTGCTTTCCAGCTAGAATCTTCTTGAAGGTTTACATGTAATCTCTCCTCAGTATCTATTTGATAAATGAGTTCTTTAAATATATTAGTCTCTATGTCATAGATAAGTTTTATTGTTTTACCAACTCTTATTTTAGATAAATCGTAAATTTCTTGAGAAGTATTAAAAACAGCATTAGCTGTCTCTGGGGTAGTACTGGCTTGTTTCATTAGTTCTCCATAGGTAGCGTTAGGGGTAATTTCTAAAACAATTTCACGATCAGTAATTATTTCGGGCTCTAAATTAACTTGAGGATTTTCAATGATAGAAGAATTACTATTTCTGGTAATTAATGTAATTATGGCTAAAACCATAATTATTGATAGAACAATGATTATTTTTAATTTATTTATTTTCATAATGTTATTCTATCAGAAAAGCAGAATTTGTAAAATTTTGCTTCTAACCATTGACTTTTTTAGTGAATAGTGTATACTATCTATGTTTTCCAAGTCTTTCCTAAGGTAAAGAATTTGCGCAGCTTAGCTGCTCGGAAAGATAAGGAAATTATTTTATTAAGATTATCCCTAATTTAATTAGAGATAAAAGATTTACCCTATTAAATATTTTCGTTACTAACGATAATTTAACAGGGTTAAAAGGACAAAAAACACATGGGTACAAAGTTATATGTAGGCGGTTTGTCTTACGACACAACTGATGATTCTTTCAAAGCTGGTTTCTCTGAAGCTGGTAATGTAACATCAGCTAACGTGATCGTAGATAGAATGTCAGGCCGTTCTAAAGGATTTGGTTTCGTAGAATTTTCTACAGAAGATGAAGCTAAAAAAGCTATTGAAACATTTGATGGCAAAGACTTCGAAGGTAGAACTATTAAAGTTTCTGAAGCTAGACCAATGAAACAATTTGACGACAGACAATAATATCATTATATAGATTGATATAAGAAATAGGGATTGCGCAGTCCCTATTTTTTTCTTGCTCAAAAATTTATTAGCAGATATACTTATGAGTAAGGAGGAATAATGATATGAAAAAGTTAACCATTATTCTTTGTGTAGTTATTATATAACCAACCGAAATTAAAGTGTTTATGATGCTGTACAAAGAAACGAAAAACTGTTGATTAATGTTTTAAACTTTCACCATCATTCCTGTGTATTTTGCAGGACCAATTAACCCCTGAAAGAAGTTCAAAAACATCATTGCTGAAGAACAGCAATGAAGAAAAAGAATTTGCCACAAGGCGCTCAAAAATACATCAATTTGAGCGTCGTTTTTTTATTCCAGAATTTAATTCAACCTCTATCTCTGCCTCTGTCTTTCTTTCTCCTAGTTCCCACGCTTTCGTTCTGGATCTTTGACAGAAAAAAGGGACTATAGGATGTCCCTGCCTACCGGCAGGCAGGCGAAGGACAGGGAGAGGTTATATTGAACATTTTTAAATAGTTAGTTATTATTTATATATTATGCAAAATAGGAATTATCCCGCAAAACGGGATCCCGGTACGCGGGATAAATATTTTGATATTATTATGGCTTTGTTTGTGGCCGTGCTTTTAATATCAAACATTGCTTCTACAAAAATATTAACCTTTTGGAAATTTACTTTTGATGGGGGAACTTTATTATTTCCTCTGTCATATATTTTTGGAGATATTTTAACTGAAGTATATGGTTATCGAAAATCTCGGAGAGTAATTTGGGTGGGATTTTTTTGCGCTGGTCTAATGTCTTTGGTTTTAATGTTAGTAACTGCTTTACCGGCAGCTAAAGATTGGCCTTTTCAAGAATCATTTCAAAATATTCTAGGATTAACTCCCCGAATTGTTTTAGCATCTTTAATTGCTTATTTTGCTGGTGAGTTTTCCAACTCTTATCTTCTAGCTAAGTTAAAAGTTAAGACTAAAGGAAAATTTTTATGGTTCAGAACTATTAGTTCGACTTTACTAGGTGAAGGAATTGATACGGTCCTATTTGTCTTTATCGCTTTCTGGGGAATATTACCAATGACCTTATTAATACCAATTTTAGTTTCCAATTATATTTTTAAATGTGGAGTAGAAATTTTATTTACTCCAGTTACCTATAAAGCAGTTAAGTTCCTGAAAGAAAAAGAAGAAGAGGATTATTATGATTATGATACTAACTTTAATCCTTTTTCATCTTGAATTATGATTTATTTCTTAAAACTAAGTCTCGAGTACTCGAGACTTAGTTTTGGAAGATGTCCTTGCTCGTTTTTTAAATAGACTTGACTGATTATTTTTAAAGATGTAAATTAAGATATTCTGAAAGGAAAATAAATAGGAGGATTGATATGATTGATATGAACAAGATTAAGATGTTGAGAAGTAACTTACCTATGACCAATTTACTTTTATCAGTGAAAATAACTTTTGCTATTTTGGGTAGAAATTCTAAGGATGAAATTGGTGAAATTGGCAGTGGTCAGACATTTGAGATGACAGAGATTAATTATGAAAATTTTCGAGAAGAAATTGGTGATAATTTCAATTCAAAATTATTAGAATATGTTCCTGGATTTCCAGTAATTAGATTTTTTGCTCCTAATTCTTCAATGGTGGATAACGCAGCATCTTCAGCATCTATAGCATCTATATTTATTACTGATAATAATAATGAGATTACTGTTAATGGTAATTATCTCGAAGGTGGTTTTTTATCACCATTAAAAAAAGAAGATTATTTGGGAATTGGCAAAATTATCCTCCGGGTTAAGAAAATCCAGAGAGTATAAGGAAGGAAAAATATTTTGGTTTTTCAAAATAATTTTTACAAAAGATATGCCATACAATTTATTGTATGGCTTTTTTATTTTTCTAAAAAAATCCTGTACCCTAGGGTACAGGACAAATACTATAATTATAGAGGAATAAACTACTTAGATTTTTTTGCTAAAGTTTTAATGCATTTAGTACAGATTTTTACTCTTTTACCATTAATTATTTTACTTTGAAGATTTATTTTATTAGTGGTTTTGGTTTTATTATTAGCATGACTTTTTGAAAAAGTAGCTGTTGTGCCTCTGCCACAAATATCACATGTTCTAGCCATATATTTGTAAATGATTAATTTATAATTTATAATAGAGAGGATATAACATTTTAAGTTAAGTGTCAAGAAGGAAGGTATTAATTTATGATTTTAGGATTATTATTTGAACAACCGATAGTTTTTGTAGCTTGGCTAGTCGCCATACTATTTTCTTTAACTATTCATGAATTTGCCCATGCTCTGGCAGCTACAATGCAAGGTGATTCAACTGCAAAATTAATGGGGCGCTTAACTTTTAACCCCATGGCTCATATTGATATGATGGGTTTTTTATCTTTATTATTAGTTGGTTTTGGCTGGGGAAAGCCAGTTCCAGTTAATCCGGTTTATTTTAAAAATAAAAGGTGGGGAGATACTATAGTAGCTTTTGCTGGTCCTTTGGCAAACTTTATATCAATTGTTGTTTTTGGAATAATTTTAAGAATTATAATTTCGACAACAACTTTAGGACCCAACAATCTTTTAATTTCATTTTTATTTTTTATAATAATGATAAATGTGGTTTTAGGTGTATTTAATCTAATTCCTTTACCTCCCCTAGATGGATCGCATATATTATTTAATATTTTACCTTCACAATTTAATGAATTGAAATACAAATTAGCTAAGAATGGTCCATGGATTTTATTAACTTTGATTATGATGGATAGATTTTTAGGGATCGGATTATTAGGTGGTTTGTTTAACTTTTTTCAGTCATTGGTGTATAGAATTATATTTTTTTAAATAAAGATTTCTTGTGTTAGCTTCTCGGCTCGGGAGTATAAATGATTACTTTTATACTCCTCTCGCTCTACGTCGCTAATAAACTTTAAATAAGTATTGACCCTGTTAAATAAAATTTAAATCCAAAAAATATTGATCTAAATTTTAATTTTATCTTTAATGGGATAAAATTATTTAACAGGGTTGACGAATCTTTACTCATATGATATTCTAAAGAAACTTTTAGTGGATAAAAGTTATTTTTTAATAATAATGTAATTAAATAATCTTGCTCAGCAAGTTTAAAAAAATATTTATGCCAACAATACATCAATTGGTGAAAAAACCAAGAAAAGACAAAAAAGTTAAGGCTAAGTCTGCTGCTCTTAAAATGACATCAAACAGTTTAAAGAGAAAAAAGACAGAGCATAGAGTAGGAGCTCCTTTTAAAAGAGGTGTATGTGTTAAAGTTACAACAGTTACTCCTAAAAAACCTAATTCAGCTCTAAGAAAGATTGCTAGGGTTAGATTATCTAACGGACAAGAAGTTACAGCTTATATACCAGGAATGGGACATAACTTACAAGAGCATTCTATCGTAATGATTAGAGGTGGAAGAGTAAAAGATTTGTCTGGTTGCGCTTATCATGTGGTTAGAGGAGTTTATGATACTCAGGGAGTTGAAGGAAGAATGCAAAGTCGTTCACTATATGGTGCTAAAAGACAAAAGGCAACTAAGAAAGTTGCTGCAGCACCAACAGCAGAACCAACAGAAGAATAAATAATTAAATATAATAGTATAAAAATATGAGAGGTAAAAGAGCACCTAAAAGAAAAATTGAACCAGATCAAAAATTTAATAGCATTCCTATCGCTAAGTTTATTAATTATATAATGCATGGCGGTAAAAAATCAGTAGCTCGTTCTATTGTTTATGATGCTTTAGAGATAGTTTCTGAAAAAACTAAACAAGAAGGATTATCTGTTTTTAATCAAGCTATGAAAAATGTTCAACCTTCTGTAGAAGTTAAAGGTAAAAGAATCGGTGGAGCAAATTATCAAGTTCCAAGAGTAGTTTCTGGGACCAGAAAACAAGTTTTGGCATATCGATGGTTAATTGATGCTGCTCGAGCTAGAAAAGGTAAAGCTATGAAATTTAGATTAGCTGATGAAATTATGGCTGCTGCTAATAATGAAGGTGAAGCTATTAAAAAGAGGGGTAATGTTCATAAAATGGCAGAGTCTAATAAAGCTTTTGCTCATTTCTCAAGATAAATTTAAAATGAAACAAACAATTAAAACAATTTCATTTGTAATATTAATACTAAGTTTAGGCTTAGTATTATCTGCTTGTAATAAAGAAGAAAATCAGGAAATTGAAAATAATGAAGAAATAATTAATGAATCATCTCAACAGGAAGACCAAGAAGTTATTTCTGAAGAGATTAGTGAAGAAGAAAATATTGATTTAGATGTTTCTAAATGGAGAGAATATGAGAATGAGTATTTCAATCTTAAATTTAAGTATCATAATAATTGGTATTTCCAAAGAGACAATCTAGGTGCTGCTAATTATATTGCAGTTTATGGATTCGCTCCTAGTGCAGAAGAATTAAATAATAAGGATTATGCAATTCAATTATTTATTTTAGATGATCAGAATTCTTTAGAAAAAGATTTTGCTTTAATTAAAGAAAAACAAGGACAAAATAAAAAGTATATTTTAGTTTTTAATAATAAGGAATATCAAGACATTTTAGATTTAATGTTTGAAAATTTACAAATTAAATAAACTTAACTTAAACTAAACATATGGCCGAAAGACAATACTCATTAGAAAATACAAGAAATATTGGAATAATTGCTCACATTGATGCTGGAAAGACAACAGTAACAGAGCGGATTCTTTTTTTTACTGGAAAAAAACATAAAATTGGTGAAGTTCATAATGGTGAAGCTGAAATGGATTGGATGGAACAAGAGCAGGAAAGAGGAATTACTATTACTTCTGCTGCCACAACATGTTTTTGGAAAGAAAATAGAATTAATATTATTGACACTCCTGGTCATGTAGATTTTACAGCTGAAGTAGAACGTTCTCTGAGAGTACTTGATGGAGCTGTAGTTATTTTCGACGGTAAAATGGGAGTAGAACCTCAATCAGAAACAGTATGGAGACAAGCTGATAAATATAAAGTACCTCGAATGTGTTTTGTAAACAAGATTAATGCTTTGGGTGGAGACTTTTATATGAGTTTAAAATCAATTCAGGATAGATTATCTGATAAAGCTTTTGCTTTATTTTTGCCCATTGGACAATCAGATCAACATCAAGGAATTGTTAATCTAGTAGATCAAAAAGCTTATATTTATGCTAATGATGAACATACAGAATTGAAAGAAGTAGAGATTCCAGAAGACATGAAAGACAAGGTTAAAAAATATCGAGAAGAAATGTTAGAAAAAGTAGTAGAGATGGATGAAAAATTAATGGCTAAATATTTAGAGGATCAACAATTAACTACTGAAGAAATTTATTTTTTACTTCGAGCTGGTATTCTTTCAGGGGAATTTTACCCAGTATTAGTTGGTGATGGAAGAACTGCTACTATAACTAAACTTTTAGATATGGTTGTTTCCTTATTACCTTCTCCTCTGGATGTTCCAGATATGATAGGAACTCATAAAGAAACAGGAGAAGAGCTTATTAGAAAACCAGATGATTCAGAAAAGTTTTCTGCTTTAGCTTTTAAAATAGCAACTGATCCTTTTATAGGAAAATTAATTTTTGCTCGAGTTTATTCCGGAACATTAAAATCAGGTTCTTATGTTTATAACTCTTCTACTGATACTAAAGAAAGAATTGGTAGATTAGTTTTAATGCATGCTAATTCTCGAGAAGAAGTACCAGAAGTTCATGCCGGAGATATTGTGGGAATTATTGGTTTAAAAAATACTAAGACTGGTAATACTCTTTGTGAAGAAGGTGATGACATTTTATTAGAATCAATTACTTTTCCACAAACAGTTATTTCTATGGCTATTGAACCAAAGACTAAACAAGATCAAGAAAAAATGGGTATTGCTTTAAATAAACTTTCTGATGAAGATCCTACTTTTACTATGAAAACTGATGACGAAACTCAACAGGTTATTATTTCAGGAATGGGAGAACTTCATTTAGAAGTTTTGGTAGATAGAATGAAAAGAGAATTTGATGTAGAAGTTAATACTGGTAAGCCTCAGGTTGCTTATAAAGAAACAATTAAAATTCTTGGCCAAGCTGAAGGTAAATATGTTAAGCAGTCTGGTGGTCGTGGTCAATATGGTCATTGTTTAATTAGAGTTGAACCAAATGAAAGAGGAAAGGGTCATGAATTTATTGATGAAATTAAAGGTGGAGCTATTCCTCGAGAATATATTCCAGCTGTAGAAAAAGGTATTCGAGAAGCATTAGAAGATGGTGTTTTAGCTCACTACCCAGTAGTTGATGTTAAGGCTACTCTTTATGATGGTACTTTTCATGAAGTTGATTCGAATGAGTCTGCTTTTAAAATTGCTGGTTCTATGGCTTTAAAAGAAGCTTGTCGAAATTCTCAACCTATTATTTTAGAACCAATAATGAAAGTTAATGTCACAACTCCAGAGCAGTATATGGGTGATGTTATTGGTGATTTGAATTCTAAGAGAGGGCAAGTTGATGAAATGAAAGATATTGGTAATGCTAAGAGCATTGATTCTCAAGTACCTTTATCTGAATTATTTGGATATGCTACAACTTTAAGAGGAATGACTCAGGGTAGAGCAAATTATGTTATGGAATTTGATCATTATCAAGAAGTTCCTAAAAAGATTGCTGAAGAAATTATTAGTGGGGATAGAAAATAAATTGTGAGCTTTTAATTCATTGACATTCCGAGTTTAGTAGTGTAAATTAGAGTATTAGAAATAAATAGAAACAATGTTCGATTTAAATAAAATTATAGAAATTATTAAAGAGACTAAAAGAGAAATTTTTTTAACAAGAGAGAATGAAGATCCGTTTGTTATAATGACTCTTAATAGATATAGAGAATTAATAAGAAAAGACAATTCAGTTAATGAAAATCCTTTTGTAAATAATATAAGAGATGTTAGAGAAGAGGATTATCCGATGCATGTTAAAAAAGCGATTATGCCAGAAATGGAATAATATTCTTATTTAAGAAGCCCATATAACTTGCATTTTAGGAGAAGTTTTGATAGAATTATACCATTGTTTAATGGAATAAACATAAATTTAAATTAAATTAAAATTTATTAGGCGTGGCTTATCGCCTAAAAAGGGAGAAATAAAAAAATGGCAGAAAATTTTGACAGATCAAAACCCCATGTCAATATTGGTACTATTGGCCACGTTGACCATGGTAAAACAACTTTAACAGCAGCTATCTTGAAAGTTTTAACAGCTGCTGGTAAAATGGCTCAAAGTAAATCAGTAGATCAAATTGATAATGCTCCGGAAGAAAAAGAACGAGGTATTACAATTGCTACTTCTCACGTTGAGTACGAAACAGACAAAAGACATTATGCTCACGTTGACTGTCCAGGTCATGCTGATTATGTTAAAAACATGATTACTGGTGCAGCTCAAATGGATGGTGCTATTTTAGTAGTATCAGCTGCTGATGGAGCTATGCCTCAAACTAGAGAGCATATTCTTTTAGCAAGACAAGTTGGTGTTCCATCAATTGTAGTTTTTTTGAATAAAATAGATCAAGTTAGTGATCCAGAATTGATTGACCTGGTTGAAGAAGAAATTAGAGATTTATTAAAGAAATATGAATTTCCAGGAGATGAAATTCCAATTATCAGAGGTTCAGCTTTGAAAGCATTAGAAGATCCAAAGGGAGATGCTGCAAAACCTATCCTAGAACTTATGGATAAAGTTGACGAATACATTCCAACACCAAAGAGAGATTTAGACAAACCATACTTGATGCCTGTGGAAGATATTTTTTCAATTGAAGGTCGTGGTACTGTAGTCACTGGTGCTATTGAAAGAGGAGTTATTAAAGTGAATGAAGAGGTAGAAATTGTCGGTATTAAAGCTACAACTAAAACAGTTGTTACTGGAATAGAGATGTTTAATAAATCTTTAGACCAAGGACAAGCTGGTGATAATGCTGGTATCTTACTTCGTGGTACTAAAAAAGATGAAGTTGAAAGAGGACAAGTTTTGGCTAAGCCAGGATCTGTTACTCCTCATGCTGAATTTGAAGCAGAAGTTTATGTTTTATCAAAAGATGAAGGTGGAAGACATACTCCTTTCTTTAAGGGATATAAACCACAATTCTATATTAGAACTTGTGATGTAACTGGTGATGTTCAATTACCTGATGGAACAGAAATGGTAATGCCTGGTGATACAGTTAATTTAAAAGTTAAATTGATTCACCCTGTAGCTTTAGAAGAAAAACAAAGATTTGCTATTCGAGAAGGTGGCAAAACAGTTGCTTCTGGAGTAGTTGCTAAGATCATTAAATAATGTAATTATATTTTCGATTTTTATCCCCCACCTTTTAGGTGGGGGATAAAAGTTTAGATAAATACACCATATGAAGAATACAAAAGTAGAAGAAAAAAAACAGGTTGATGAAAAGAATGAAGTAAGTGAAGTAATTTCTAATAGAATTAGAATTAAGATCAAAGCCTATGACCATATGCTTATTGATCAATCAACAAAGACTATTATTGAAGTCGCTACCAGAAACGGAGCAAAGATAGTGGGACCTGTACCATTACCAACAAATATAAAGAAATATACAGTTTTAAAATCAACATTTGTTCATAAGGATTCTAGAGATCAATATGAGATGAGAATACATAAAAGATTAATAGATATTTTAGAGCCTAATAAAAAAATGATTGATTCTCTAATGAGTTTAGATTTGCCGAATGGTGTTGACATTGAGATCAAGATGTGATAACCTTTTAGTGATTTAATATATAAATTTATATTTTGTTTATAAGTATAGAAAACCCTTTAAAGGAAGTATCTATAGGAATAAATGGAATAAGGAGACATTGAAATTTTTTAACTAATTCTGCCAATTTATTTATAAAAAGCAGGATCGCAATCTCACTCTTTAATTTTAAGAATGATAAAGTAAAGGAGTAAGGTTACGATTTTTTGTATTAAATAGAAAATATGAATTTTATTTTAGGAAAAAAAATAAGAATGACTCAAATTTTTGCTGAGGATGGTAAGTTAATCCCAGTTACAGAAATTAGCGTTGAACCTAACACTGTTCTAAGAGTCAAGGGCAAAGAAAAGGATGGATACGAAGCTATCGTCCTTGCTTATGGTACCCGAAATAAAATTAAAAAATCTTTGGGAGGTCTTTTTAATAAATTAGGTAAATTTAGATACATCAAAGAATTCAGAACAGAAGGACAGGAAGTTACTTTAAAGACAGGTGATAAAATAGGATTAGATAGCTTTAAAGAAGGTGATAAAATCAGAGCTACAGCTGTCTCTAAAGGTAAAGGTTTTCAAGGTGTTGTGAAAAGACATGGTTTTCATGGTACAAACGAACAACATGGTAATAAAGATCAAACTAGAATGCCTGGTTCTATTGGTGCTACTGGTCCAGCTCATGTTTTTAAAGGAACTAGAATGGCTGGTAGAATGGGCGGAGATCAAGTTACTGTAACAAATTTAGAAATAATTAAAATTGATTTAGATAATAATTTATTATATTTAAAAGGAGCTTGTGCTGGCGGAAGTAATGCTCTGGTAGCTATTAAGGGTGAAGGTGAACTTAAAGTTTATGAAAAACTAGTCAAAGAAATTAAAGAAGAAGCTCCAAAAGAAAAAGTTTCCGCCAAAGGCGGATTTGCCTCTGGCGAAGAGAAAGAAGAATCCAAAGAAGAAAAATTAGTAGAAGAGAAAAAAGAAGATCCTACTCCCTCCGTTGCCATGCCTACCGGCAGACAGGAAATTCCGGAAGTCAAAAAGGTTGAAGAAGTTAAAGTTGAAGAAAAACCTGTTGAAGTAAAGGAAGAGAAAGTTACTGAAGAGAAAAAAGAAGAGGCTCCAAAAGAAGATTTAAAAAAAGAAGAAACTTCTAAAGAAGAAGTTAAAAAATAATTATGTTAAAAATTAAAGTTTATAATTCAGAAGGAAAAGAAAACGGAGAGATTAAATTAGATCCAAAAGTTTTTGATATTGAAGTAAATCCAGTTGTTGTTCAACAAGTCGTAGAAGCTCACGTAGCTAATAAAAGACAAGTTTTAGCTCATACAAAGGTGATGTCTGAAGTTAGAGGTGGTGGTAAAAAACCATGGAAACAAAAGGGAACTGGTAGAGCTAGACATGGTTCATCAAGATCTCCAATTTGGAAAGGTGGCGGAGTAACATTTGGACCAAGAAAAGATAGAAATTTTACTAAAAAAGTTAATAAAAAAGTTAAAGTTAAAGCCTTATTCATGGTTTTAAGTGATAAATTTAAAAATGATAAATTAACAGTTATTGATGAAATTAAATTAGATAATAGAAAAACAAAAGATTTATTAAAAGTTGTTAAGAATATAAAATTAGATGATAAAAAGCTTGTGATTGGATTAGAAAAAAAGAATATTAATATTCAAGATTCTGCAAAAAATATAGAAAATATTAAAGTTATGCCTGCTGATAGTTTTAATGTTTATACTTTATTGAAATATGAAAATCTAGTTTTAACAAAAGCAGCAGTTGAAAAACTAAGTAAACATTTTTTATAAATATATGAATATTTTTAGTGCATTAAAACATAAGGACAAGAAAGATTCGTCTCGTGAAGCGGGAAAGACTGATAAAAAAGATCAGAAAGTTTTAGATTCAACTAAG
>Ga0307991_1000250_pt1 | contig 40172 bp, 28 predicted proteins | sample EllFjometagen131_FD_203146 | JGI IMG/M metagenome (GOLD analysis project Ga0307991, IMG submission 203146) | Marine microbial communities from Ellis Fjord, Antarctic Ocean - #131 | ecosystem: Environmental > Aquatic > Marine > Unclassified | place: Southern Ocean | collected 2014-10-08 | reverse complement strand
AATAATGCACCTGTAAAACTTTCTTTATCTGTTACTGTCAATAATTGAACAACTTCTTTTAGTTGTTTTCCTGCTTCAAGTTTGGGTCTTTTTGTAATATACCTTGTAACAATTGATGTTGAGCTAATTAGTTCACGAATAAATAAACTTCACTCGTTAACAAGCTATCCTTTTCAGGCATTGGAAATAAATGCAGAAGTTGATGAAGAAACAGTTGCTGAGGTTTTCACACGGATAAATAGCAAAGGTGTGACATTAAACCAATCTGATTTTATTCTAACACTGATATCTGTTTTTTGGGAAAAAGGCAGAAGAGAAATTGATAATTTTTGCCAAAATGCTAAAATACCACCTGATGCTAAAACTAAAGATTCACCTTTTAATCATATTATTAAACCGGTAGCACAAGACATTGTAAGAACCATTATTGGTCTTGGCTTCAAACGCTCACGTATGAAAGATGCTTATGCAATACTTAAAGGAAGGGATCCTGATACAAATAAGTATTCATCCGTTTTACGTATAAAACAATTTGAAGTGTTTAAAGAAACATTATATAAGGTAACTGATACTACAATATGGCATTCATTCCTAAAAATAATTCAGAGTTTAGGCTTTAAGTCATCAGGTCTAATAGCATCAAAAAATTCAATTATTAACTCATATATTTTTTATTTATTAGGCAGACTAGTTTACAATGTTGACTATAAGGAGCTTGATCGATTAATAGCAAAATGGTTTTTCATGAGCTCAATAACATCTCGATATTCAGGATCTTCTGAATCAATTATGGAATCTGATTTAAATAAGATAAAAAATGCAAAAAATGGCAATGAGTTTAAAGATGAACTTTTAAATATAATAAACAGTTCTTTAACTAATGATTTTTGGAATATTTCTTTACCTAATGATCTATTAGTTACATCAAATACAATAAGCCCTGTAGCAAGTGCTTTCTTTGCAAGCTTAATTTATAATGGTGCTAATGCTCTTTTTTCAGATAAAAAAGTTTGCGATTTATATGATCCTACATTAAAAATGAAGAAAAGTTCCCTTGATAAACATCATATTTTTCCTAAAGAATATTTAAAAAATCTAGGATATGAATTAACCTTGATTAATCAAATTACCAATTTAACTTACCTAGAATACATTGACAATATTAAAATATCAGATACTAGTCCAAAAACTTATTATACTCATATCAAAGATAAATACTTCAAAGGCAAAGAAGCTGAACTTGAACAATCTTTAATTACTCACGGGATTCCATTAAATTTTTATGAATTGGACTATCGAACATTTATTAAAGAAAGAGGGAAAAATATTTCCATAATAATTAAAAAACTTTATGATAGTATTATTTAAAGCATAAATAAAAAGAAATTAATTTTCAATAAATAGTATCTTTAATTTTTTCTTTAATATTACGTCCCTACGGGACTTAACAACCTATGTGATTTGGCTTTTACAAATATGTTGTCCCTAACGGGACAATCTTGGAAACAAAGAAAAAGTATATTTATGATTTTGCAAAATCCACAAAATTTGCTGATTAGAATTAGATATTAATCTGAAAAAATTATATTTCAAGTCCCGTTAGGGACAACATATTTGTAAAAAAATGAACTTGTAATTTAGACTTAAGTCCCTTTGGGGACGAAATATAATTTTAATAAAGTGTATTTTTTTCTTTAATATCACGTCCCTACGGGACTTAGAAACATATATGATTTGGCTTTTACAAATATGTTGTCCCTAACGAGACAATCTTTGCAACAAAGAAAAAATATATTTATAATTTTGCAAACTCCACGAAATTTGCTAATTTCGTGGAGTCATACTCCATGAAATAATAGAATTATAAGGAATTAATTTTTGTGAAATGAAAATAAAAAGAGTATATTTAGATTTAGGGAATTATATAAAACCTAATAAAGTATTAGTAATTTATGGTCCTCGACAGGTTGGAAAAACCACATTATTAAATGATTTTCTGTCTGATTGTAAAATGAAATATAAATTGGATAATGGTGATAATATCCAAACAAAAAATATTCTTGGTAGTAGCGATTTTAAGTTGTTGAAGGAATATGTTGAAGGATATGAACTTTTAGTAATTGATGAAGCACAACAGATTAAAGGAATTGGACAAGGATTAAAAATATTAGTTGATCAGGTTCCTGATTTAAAAATTATCGTAACAGGTTCTTCATCTTTTGAATTAAGTGGGCAAGTAGGAGAGCCATTAACAGGAAGGAAAACTACTCTGCTTTTGTTTCCTGTTTCACAGTTGGAAATGCTAAATCATTACAATGAATTTGAACTTAAAAATATAAATGAAAATTTCCTTATTTTCGGTTCCTATCCTGAGATTATTACATTGAAAACTGTTGAAGAAAAAGTGTCTTTGTTAAATGAAATAGCTCATTCTTATCTTTTGAAAGACATATTAGAGTTAGAGCGAATTAAAAGTTCACAGATTTTATTAAATCTTTTAAGATTACTTGCTTTTCAGATTGGTTCAGAAGTATCACTTTCGGAATTAGCAAAGCAACTTACTATTGATGTAAAAACAGTCGGACGATATATTGATTTACTTGAAAAGTCTTATATATTATACAGCTTAAGAGGATTTAGTAAAAATTTAAGAAAGGAAATGGTAAAGAAAGCCAAGTATTATTTTTATGATTTAGGAATTCGAAACGCTATCATTGCAAATTTTAATCCTTTAAATATTAGAAACGACAAAGGAGAATTGTGGGAAAATTTTCTTGTGATTGAAAGACTTAAAAAGCAACATTATCATAAAATATCGGCTAATAATTATTTCTGGCGAACCTGGGATAAAAAAGAAATCGATTGGATTGAAGAAAGAGAAGGAAAGCTTTTTGCTCTCGAGTTTAAATATAAAAATGTCAAGTTAAAAGCTCCGGCAGATTTCATAAATGCTTATAGTGAATCAAGTTTTGAAGTAATTCATTTAGAAAATTATTTAGATTTTATTTCTTGATTTGAGTGCTTTTGCCAATGGGATTTATTTTATGAAAATTTATGAAGATGGTAAGTTTTTGTTAAGTCGGAAGTTGGTGAAGATGGGGTTGTAGATAAAAAATTGTTTTATTAATCATTACTGAATGTAATTTTGTAATATTTTCGTATCATTTTTAAAATATCTTTTAATGGAAAATTCAGATTATAGGAATTGGGAAATCCAAGTAGAAAAAGCAACCAAGAATAATGATAAATTATTAAAAGAATTTAAAAAGTGGCTAAAAAACAAATCACTAAATCCCAAAACAATTAAAAGTCATATTGAAAATATTAAATTTTATGGCAATAATTTTTTGCTTCGATACGAAATAATTCCAGTCGAAGAGGGTGCATTGGAAATAGGAAATTTTCTAGGTGATTATTTCATTAGAAAAACTAGTTGGGCAAGCAAATACACAATACAAGAAAATATTGCAAGTTTTAAAAAGTTTTATGCTTTTTTAAATGAAATTGGAAAAACTTCAAATACTGATTTGATGATAATGAAAGATTTAATAAAAGAAGAAAAAATAGATTGGATTGAAGAAGTTGAAAATTATTGGAATGATATAAAAAAGGAAGATTGGTAAGAGTTAATCTATGATTTTTCTCTATTCATTTACATTAATCGTTCAAGTCAAATTTAACATTTATTTTTTCTTAACTACAAAAAATATCTTTTATTATTTTGCAAAATCCACAAAATTTGCTAATTTCGTGGAGTCATACTCCATGAAATTCGATGATTTTGTGGAATTAATATTTTATTCACCCACCACAAACTGAATAGTTCTCCGACTTTTTTGTTCCAACAAAACTTTTCGGCTACCAATAGTTTTTTGAATAGAATCTTTATCGTAATGTCGGATTGTAATTAATTCAAGATTTTCGTTGTATAAAATCCTGAAATCAGGCTTAAGTTCAGCAATGAAATTATTAAGTTTTGTTTTATCACAGTCAATGCAGATAGAGAAATTCAGAGCTGAATTTTGTAGCAGGTTAAGCTGAATTCTGTTTTTTGTTAAGGATGCAAAAATTTTGCTTAGATGTTTCTCAACAACAAAAGAATGGTCTTTAGGCGAGATAGAAATTAATGTTTGGTCTTGTTTGAAAATATAAGAGGTAATGTGTTTAGTTTTTTTATCGCTTCCAAAAATCAGAGTTCCTTTGGAGTTGGGATTTAAAAAAGATTTTACTAATAAAGGAATATTTTTATTCTGTAGAGGTTTGACAGTTTTGGGATGTAGAACTTTTGCTCCATAAAATGCAAGTTCAATAGCTTCACGATAGGAAATGTTTTCCAACAAAATTGGATTATCATAACATTTTGGGTCTGCATTCATAATTCCATCAACATCTTTCCATAGAACAACTTCTTCGGCATCTAAAACATTTCCAATGATTGAAGCAGAAAAATCTGAACCTTCACGACCAAGAGTTGTAGAAATATTTTTTTCAGTTTCACCAATATATCCCTGAGTTATGTAAAGATTTGTGTTTTTAAAATTGACAGATTTACTTAGTTTAGATTTAGTTTTTTTCCAATCAACAATTGCTTCACGGTGAGTATTGTCAGTAATAATATAATTTCGGATGTCTAAGTATTTGTTTTTTACCCCGACTTCATTTAGGTAGGAACTTATAATTGTAGTAGAAAGTATTTCCCCGTAAGGAACAATTTGGTCATAAATAAAATCATATTCGCCATTTAAACCATTATTTAATAAAGATTCAAATTGCTCAAAGATGTTTTTTATCCTTTTGAATAAATCATGTTTTTTATCAGGAATAAGCTCCCGACATATTTCAATATGAAATTCTTTTATTTGTTTGAGATTAGCCTGGAAGTTTTTGCCCTTATTAAATTGTTCTACCAATTTTTCAAATTTGTTTGTTGTTTTGTTTAGGGCAGAAATTACAACAACAATATTTTCTTTTGTATTGCTTAATAATTTTGCTAAGAATTGAATTGATTCAGCATTATTTAAAGAAGCACCACCAAATTTGTAAACAATCATTTCGAAATTATTTTTTTAATGAATTTGACAAAATTAAACATTTCTGTAATAATACTTTTTATTTTGATAATATTCAGTTTTTTTTTTGAAAAATTTTACTATGTTTGCGGGTGAGATTTTCAATTGATTTTTTAAATCAATTTATTGCAATTTTTTCAATAAAATAAAAATATTAATTATGAATATACCTGATAATTTAAAGTACACAAAAGACCATGAATGGTTGAGAGTTGAAGGCGAAGAAGGATATGTAGGAATAACTGATTTTGCTCAAAGTGAGCTTGGCGATATTGTTTTTCTTGATGTTGATACTGTTGGCGAAGACTTAGAAAATGAAGAAGTTTTTGGCACAATCGAAGCAGTGAAAACGGTTTCTGATATGTTTATGCCTGTTAGTGGTGAAGTTCTGGAATTCAATGAAAAATTAGAAGATGCACCCGAAACTTTAAACAGCGACCCTTACGGAGAAGGCTGGGTTATAAAAATTAAAATAACCAATCCTGAAGATATCAATAAATTACTTTCGCCTGAGCAATACAAAGAGCAAGTAGGAGCTTAGGTTACAACCAAATCGATATGCCGATTTTTATATATTGTTAGAAATTGGCATATTGATTTCTGTTTAATATTTCTCTCTGTTTTGCTTTGCCAATCTTTTTTTTGATTGGCAATTTCGTATAATGACACTAAGAAAATGCAATTCCTGGTGTTAAGTATAAATTTGAACATTAATTATTAATAATAAAAAAAATCAAAATAATATGAAAAGTACAGCTTTTACTAATTTTCACATAGAATTAGGTGCTAAAATGTTGCCTTTCTGTGGTTTTAATATGCCCATTCAATATGAAGGAATTAACAAAGAACACGAAACTGTTAGAAAAGCAGTTGGTGTTTTTGATGTGTCGCATATGGGTGAAATTTGGGTTGAAGGACCTAAAGCTATAGATTTTATTCAAAGAGTAACAACTAACGATGTTAATGATTTGTGGGATGGAAAAGTTCAATATTCATGTTTTCCTAATGGTGAAAATGGAATCGTTGACGACCTATTGGTTTATAGAGTTAATCCTGAGAAATATTTACTTGTTGTTAATGCTGCCAACGAAGCGAAAGATTGGGATTGGTGTGTGAAACATGCTAAAGAAATGGGATTGGAGATTGGAAAAGAAATATACAATACTTCTGACGAAACTGCTCAGTTAGCCGTTCAGGGACCATTAGCTTTAAAAGCTATGCAAAAACTCACCGATACAACAATTACCGACATGGAATTCTATACTTTTAAGATTATTGAATTTGCAGGAATTAAAGATGTCCTATTTGCTACAACAGGATATACAGGTTCAGGTGGATGTGAAATTTATATAAAAAATGAAGATGGTCCAAAATTGTGGAAAGCAGTTTTTGAAGCCGGTGAAGAATTCGGAATTAAACCTATTGGACTTGGAGCAAGAGATACCTTGCGACTTGAAATGGGATATAATTTATATGGTAACGATATTGATGATACAACTTCTCCAGTTGAAGCAGGATTAGGTTGGGTAACAAAATACGTTGATGGAAAAGATTTTATCGATAGAGATAAAATGGAAAAAATTAAAGCAGATGGCGTAAAAAGACGACTTCGTGGCTTTGAAATGATTGATAGAGGAGTGCCAAGACATCATTACGAAATTTGCGACGTTGATGGAAACAAAATTGGTCATGTAACTTCAGGAACCATGTCTCCAATGATGAAAGTTGGAATTGGAATGGGGTATGTTAATGTTGAACATGCAAAATTTGAAAATGAAATTTATATTAAAGTTAGAGAGAAATTGTTAAAAGCAAAAATTGTTAGAATGCCTATTTATAAAGGATAATATTTAAATTACAAATGACAAGCACCAATCCCGATAATTATCGGGAACAAATAAATTACAATGTTTAAAATTACAATGTTCAAAACAGCTTCGGTCATCCATACGGACAAGTTTTGATATTTGTCCCGAAAGCTTTCGGGATGAAATTTGGGATTTAATTAAAAATTTAGATCTACATAGAAATTACTTAATGAAAAATAAATTATAAAAACGAATAATATGATAACTAATAATTTTATTCCACGTCATATAGGACCACAGGAAGACGAATTAGATGAAATGCTAAAAAAAATTGGAGTATCATCTATTGATAAATTAATTGAAGAAACAATTCCTGAAAGCATCAGGTTAAAAGAACCATTAGATTTGCCTAAAGGAATAAACGAGTATGAATATATTAATCATATAAAAGAACTCGGAGCAAAAAATAAAATTTTCAAAACTTACATCGGATTAGGTTATTATAACACTATTACCCCTGGAGTTATTCTTAGAAATGTTTTGGAAAATCCGGGTTGGTACACATCCTACACTCCTTATCAGGCTGAGATTTCTCAGGGACGACTTGAAGCACTTTTAAATTATCAAACTCTTGTTTCTGACCTTGCAGGAATGGAAATAGCAAATTGTTCGCTTCTTGATGAAGGCACTGCTACCGCCGAAGCAATGATTATGCTTTTGAATATCAGGAGTAGAAAACAGATTAAAGCTGGTGCTAATGTATTTTTTGTTTCTGAAGATTTGTTTCCACACTCAATTGATATATTGAAAACAAGGTCTGCTCCTTTAGGAATCGAAATTGTTATTGGCAATCACGAAACTTTTGAATTTACCGAAAAGGTTTTTGGTGCTATTGTTCAATATCCCAACCAAAAAGGTGCTGTTATTGATTATTCCGATTTTGTTAATAAAGCTCATGAAAATGGAATAAAAGTGGCTGTTGCTGCTGATTTAATGAGCCTTGCCCTATTGACTCCTCCAGGAGAATGGGGTGCTGATATTGCAATTGGTTCAACTCAAAGATTTGGTGTTCCTATGGCTTATGGCGGACCTCATGCCGGATATATTGCAACAAAAGATAGCTATAAAAGAAATATGCCGGGAAGAATTATTGGTGCTTCAATTGATATTAATGGAAATCGTGCTTTACGTATGGCTCTTCAAACACGTGAACAACATATTAAACGTGAAAAAGCAACATCGAACATTTGTACTGCTCAAGCTTTGTTAGCTATTATGGCTGGTTTTTATGCTGCTTGGCACGGACAGGAAGGAATTAAAGCTATTGCAAAAGATATTAATAAAATGGCTTGTATTCTTTCTGATGAAGTTGTTAAGCTTGGATATTTACAAACTAACAAATATTTCTTTGATACTTTAGAAATTAAACTTCCTGATGGTGTTGCTAAAAATAATATTGAAAAACTTGCTTTAGAAAATGAAATAAATTTCAGATATATTGATGAAAAATCTATTGGAATAAGTTTAGATGAAACAACAGATGAAGATGATTTAAACGCAATTCTTAGAATATTTGCAAAAGCAAATAATAAGGAATTTAAAAATGTTTGTTGTTGTGAAACTGAAAAACTATCTTATCCTGAAAATCTTAAAAGAACAAGTGATTATTTGACTCATCCTGTTTTCAATTCTCATCATTCAGAAACAGAGATGATGAGATATATGAAAAAACTCGAAAACCTTGATATTGCTTTAAACCGTTCAATGATTCCTTTAGGTTCATGTACTATGAAACTTACTGCTGCTTCTGAGATGTTTCATCTTAGCTGGCCTGAATTTGGAGCAATACATCCATTCGTACCAATTGATCAGGCTGAAGGATATCAGATAATGCTCAAAGAATTTGAAAAACAACTTTGTGAAATTACAGGATTTGATGCAATATCTTTTATGCCAAATTCTGGTGCTGCCGGTGAATATGCCGGATTAATGGTTATCAGAGAATATCACAGAAACAGAGGCGATTTTAACAGAAATATTATTTTAATTCCTTCATCTGCTCATGGAACAAATCCTGCAAGTGCAATTCAATCGGGTGGAAAACTCCTTGTTGTAAAATGTGATGAAAATGGAAATATTGATACTGATGATTTGCGAGCAAAAGCTGTTGAAAATAAAGATATTCTTTCTGCATTAATGATTACTTATCCATCAACTCATGGTGTGTTTGAAGAAAATGTTCTTGAAATAATGGATATTATTCACGAAAATGGTGGTTTGGTTTATATGGATGGTGCTAATATGAATGCTCAGGTAGGACTTACAAGTCCCGGATTTATTGGAGCTGATGTTTGCCATCTGAATCTTCATAAAACTTTTGCTATTCCCCACGGTGGTGGTGGACCCGGTGCAGGACCTATTGGCGTTGCAAAACATTTAGTGCAATTTTTACCTTCTCATACAATGGTTAAAACAGGTGGAGAAAAAGCAATTCATGCAGTTGCTTCAGCTCCTTATGGAAGCGCATCAATTCTTCCTATTTCCTATGCTTATTGTAAAATGTTAGGTGGAAACGGATTGACAGAAGCAACAAAATATGCAATACTTAATGCGAATTATATAAAATCATACCTTGAAGAATTTTATCCGATTTTATATACAGGCAGCAAAGGAAGAGTTGCTCACGAAATGATAGTTGATATAAATCCTATTAACAGAGAAATCCATATTGGTGCTATTGATATTGCCAAAAGATTAATGGATTTTGGTATTCACGCTCCAACTGTTGCATTTCCTGTTGTTGGTACTCTTATGATTGAACCAACAGAAAGTGAACCTCTCTCAGAATTAAACAGATTATGCGAAGCTCTTGTTATTATTAAAAAGGAAATTGAAGAAGTGATTGAAGGAAAAGCAGACCACGAAAACAATGTAGTGAAAAATGCTCCTCATACTATGGCTATGCTTACTGCCGAAGAATGGAACTTCCCATATTCAAGACAAAAAGCTGCATTCCCAACAGGAATTGTTAGTGTTGAAAAATATTGGCCTCCAGTTGCAAAAATCAACGATGCCTTTGGTGACAGAAATCTTGTTTGTTCTTGTGAGCCAATTGAAAGTTATATTGAAAAATAGGGATTGAATAAATTCTTTTTTGTTATTATTTGCTGTTGCTGGAATATGAAAGGATTTGTGCACCAGCGAGGATCTCAATATATGAAATGAATATTTCACCTTTTTTAACTTCAAGTATATTCTTTACATCTTAAGTTTTGATATCATAACTGATTAGTTGGTAAGATTGTTTGCATTAGTCGCTGTTGTATAATGTTATTTACATGGTTGCAATTTTATTAACAATAGATTTTTGAAAAATACTTTTTTTAACTGTTCGTTTATTACAAATAATAGTATAATTTAGTGCTATGATTTCGAACTCATTTAATCAAAATAGTAATTATAGAATGAATGCAAATGCAGCTATGGAGATAGCAAGGTCTTATAGTGTTTTATCTTCTAAGAAGATGCTTAATGACATATTATCTTCAGTAATTAAAGATATTGATTTGTCTAATTATTCTAAGTTCGAATTACATAAATTGTGCAACTCTATTATTCTATCTAAGTATTCTTCAGAACAGCTAATTAAAAGCTTATTGGTTGACTATTTCAAAGATGAAAGAGTGATTGCGGCTTTTGAAATTAGAACAAATGAAAGTCGATTGGACTTTCTCAGAATAAATGGTTACTCAATTAGCTATGAAATAAAATCTGAAGTTGACAATTTAGCAAAGCTCGAAAAACAAGTGTTAAATTATTCAGAATTATTCGAATTTAATAATGTTGTTGTTGGTAAGAAACACTTAGCTAAAGTTAGAGATGTACTATCTTCAGAATACGGTATTTTCATTGAAGAGAATGGTAAGTTATTTGAAAAAAGAAAGGCAAAAAAGAATAGAAATATCTCTTCTGAAAGACAATTGAAAATCTTTACAAAAAAAGAAATCAATAAGTTTTATAAAACGGATATTAAAAACGTATTGAATTTATTCTCTCCGAAAGAGATTAATTCTATTTTCAAAGAGGTTCTTAAATCTCGATATTCAACAAAATGGAGTTTTTTATGTCAGAATAAACAAGACATTTTACCGATAGATTATCAATATTTCTATAATCACAATATTACTCCTAATCTTATTTACGGAATTAGGTAAAGGGGTATTTCTTCATTTGCATTTATATTAGTTTTCAGGCAATGCAAGTAATGCAAGATTGATACTTTCTTAAACTTTGCTTGGCTTTTACCATTCTCATTTCCTGCTTGTATATCTTTAAGTATTTGAATGCCTTCATTATCATTAACATACTGCAGGTATTTAGTTTGAAGTCGTGTCATCATTTCCGAATCTAGTACATTAGGCACAATAGTATCTTCAAATTCACTTAATTTCTTAAGTGCTCCTTTATAGCCATAATACATATTTTCATATGGGTCGTAAATAATAAAGCCAGGACTTATAGTGCCTCCAGATGTTAAATCGTCCTTTTTAACTCCACAATAGTCTCCGAAAGCACCAAACAAACCTACTTGACTATATTCTTCCAATAGTATATTGTCAGCTTCTGAAATTATATTACCATGGTCTAATTTTACGTTTTGTATATCAGTATTAATGGCACTTCGAAGTATAATTTTATTGTTGCTGTCAATTTCTGAAATTTTTCTTCGGTGTCTTCTGAATAATGGATTAGAAATTGATGTTGTATCCAAATCATACATGAAATAATCAGTATTAACAATATTATTACTAATCTGCATTATGTCGCTTTCAAATGTATTATGAAATGTTCTAAAAGCTAGTAATGGAAAATTTGCACGTAGTTCTTGAACTTGTCTTTCAATTTCTATTTCACCAGTTTTTAGTAGCAAAGACGAAATCACTGGAACTACTCTTTCATTGAGTTCAGCAAACTGATTGAAAAATGCAATTCTCTCTATAACATCTTCAATAACTGATTTTGAAAAGGCAACAACTTCATCATTTGTACTATTATTGATTTTTAAATAAACAGGTAAGTCTAAAAATACTTTATCCGATGTAATATTATCTATTAATTCGGAATAAATTTCAAGTGTCGTTTTAGTATTATTTTTTCTGTCTTTTTCTTTTATTATTTCTAACAGCGGATAAATTTTATCACCGAAGTCGAAACTTTTTAAAACAATAATCTCTTGTTGCCTTGCCCTGAATATTGGTACATATTTTAAATCCATAACTTATATTTTTAATGATTTTAACCTGTCAATTTCTTCTTGAGCAAATATAAAGTCTTGTTCAAAGTATTCAATGTTTCCTACGTAATTATCTAAGAACTCATTATACTCTTTCGCTATCCATGTATATTTTATGAAGATGTTTTCTTTTTCCTTATTAACGAACAATTGATCTTCGATTACTTTTTTGTATTGTTCAAAGAATGTTATTTTATCGTCTGTTTTAATTACATTATAGAAAAGGTTTACATACTTAATCTCGCTGTTTTTACTAATGAAATTTTCAATATTAAATTGATTAGTTTCGTCAAAACTTATATCATCTATAAATTCGATGAATCTATCAGACATAATTACTCTTGGAAAAATGGCTTTTTTACTTTCCATTATATATGCATTTGCCAATGGTACACCCATGGCAATTGACTTTTCATCTAGCATTAAACCGTAGTCAATACCACCTCGAAGAAAATATCCCATTTGTGAAAACTTTCTAAATAGATTACTTATTGTAAATAATATGTCAACAATTAACGATTTGTTATGATGTGGGTCAACAGTTAAGCAAATATTATCACTAAATAAATAATAATTACAGTCAAAGTCATCCATCAAATTAGTAACATCCTTAAATACATTGACAAAATCTGTGGCCTTCTGAGACACCAATCTCGTATCATCTTCTTTTTTATTTTCGAGAGCTTCATTTTCGAACTCGTAAAGCATACTTTCAAACCCTAGAACATCCAAGAATGCAACTATTCTATACTGATATTTTAATGATTCAGATTCCATTTAATCTATACTTTATAGCTGTTTTTATGATTTATATATCCAGTAATTATTTTGTTATTAATTTATCTTTATCCTTTAATAGAAAATATATTGGTTTATATCCTCTCATATAAGCAAAACTTGAATAATATTCTAAATTTCTACTATCCATTTTAATTTTTCTAAATGCTTCTAATACATCATTAATTTCAAAAAATTTTGCATTTTTCATTTCTATGTAGATATTTTGAAATACTTCCACCTTCTCTTGTCATCCATGGGTAAATTGGTGTAACAAATTCATATTCTTGTTTCAGAATCTTCTTTAGAATAGGAACAATAGTAAGTTCAACAGTATGTTCTCCTATAAAACTTGTAGCTTTTTTCATTTAAAAAGTATATCAAAGTATTTTCTTAATTACTTTTCCTTGTTTTTCAAAATTAAGAAAAATAATGATATGTTTGAAATTTAATAAATAATAATATCTAAATTCCCCACTGGTGCACAATTCCTTTCGTATCCCCTGCTGGATTAATACTTCACAAATTTACCGGAAGATTGTTGCTCGCCATCGAATGTTGTAAGAAAATAAACTCCTGAATTAAGATTTTCCACTTTAATTTGAATTTGATTGTTTGATTCATGATTGTAATAATTTTATTTCACTATTAAATAAATAATTCCTCCATAAAATGCTAAACAATATGTTATGTAGCCTGTGGCAAAAAGAATACCAACAATTTTCTCCTTTCTTTTCATTTTAATAAACTCCTTTTGTAAAGAAGAATTTGTTTGTATAGTTTTTAGTTTCTTTATAGTTTTCCAATCATCAACACAATAATAAATAAAATCTTTTTTGTCAGGTAAATCTTCAGCCAATTTAAAAAACAATTCGGGTCTTTTGTTAAATGTTGAGTAAACAACAGTTCTAAAATAGTTACTATTTGAGCTATATCCCATTGGTAATTTCAAGAGACCGGTCTTTAGTTCAGAATAATTAATTGTTGAAATATTATCTAATAACTCATTAGTCAATTTTACGTAGGGTTCATTAATACGTAATAGGCTGTCTTTTATTTCCGCTAATAATCTCTCTGCAAAAGGAGGAAAGTCTTTGTAATATATGTCTTTATTTTTAATATTATCCCAAATGCTGAATCCATTCCAATAACTAAAGTATTGTAATGGGAATTCCTTATTTAATTCTTTGGACAATTTAATAGAAGCTTTGAACAAAATACCTCTATTAATATTTATGTAAGCTGCCTTTAGGTTTCCTACAGTATCTAATACATATTTTTTTGGTTTTTTGTTTGGTTTTTCATTTAAGAATAAATATGCTTTATTCTTTTTGATTTGAATTTTAGATTGCTTTCCAGAAAATAAATTTTCCTGTCCTTGTTTTTGAACTACTAATGTGTCCAGGAATTCTGTAAAATAATAGTATCTTTTTCCAACTTGAGTATAGATAGCAATAAGATTTCCGCTTTTTTCATTTATCTCAAAATAAAACTCTTTATACTTATATTTTGCATGAAACATTTTCTTTTCACTTTCATTCTGAGCTATTGAAAATGCAGGAATTAGAATTATTAAGATGAATATTGCTATGTTGGTTTTTTTCTTCATGATTTTTTTTTAAAGACAATAATTAAAACCACAACTTTGAATTGGATTTATTCCTTTAAACCTTCTATGATTTTTCAAATTATATTCACTTTCAATAGGATCATTTGAATAAGCTATCCCTATTTGGTAACTAAATTCATAGAAAAAAACTATCTTTTTCGAGATATGAAACCTAAGACCAGTGCCTAAATGAAAAGAATATTCACGATTTTTATCTTCATATTTCTTGTCATAAATTTGGGTAAAACAACCGTAAGAAGTGAAAGTTCCATTACTTTTAGAATAGTAGAAATTCAAATCACCAAAAACATAAGGTTCTATACGTTTCTGAATTAATACTCTTTCGTAGCCTAATTTTAAATCAATTGAATTTACTTTTCCATTATCTTTATAAAAATGATAATGTCCAGAGTCTAAGATGTTGATATTTCTATAGCCATAATTAATTGATAAACTAAGTGCATTTTTATTGAAATACTTTTTTATAACAATGCCCGGTATGAAATTACTTTTATATTTACTACTATTACTAGTATATGTTTCATAATAGTGTCTTGGTGTATATGAGTATAAATTTAAACCTATTTCATAGCCATTTGATTTGATTTTATTTCCAAAACTTGTTTGACCTAAAGCAAGGATAGGGATAAAGAATAAAATAGAGAATATGTATTTCATTGGTGAAAATTTAAATCTTATTTCGGTGTTTTATTAATTATGGCAAAATTTTCTTAATGTTTTGAGTTGTATATTCTAATTGATTATTAAATCCTCTGCTGGCGCTCATTTGTAACGAGTGCCTTGTTGACCCTGCTGGATTAATACTTCACAAATTTACCGGAAGATTGTTGTTTGCCATTTAATATTGTAAGAAAATAAACTCCTGAATTAAGATTTTCCACTTTAATTTGAATTTGATTGTTTGAAGGTACTTGAGTCGATTTACTTATCAATCTTCCGTTTGAATCGTAAATGTTGATTTTTATTTGTGTATTTATTGTTTTTGAAAACTTGATATTTAAAAAGTCATTTGATGGATTGGGATATAATAAAATTGGCGTTTTGTTATTAAAAATTGATTTCATATTTTCAAAATACATTAATACAATATCGCTAAATCCTTTAGTACGAATTGTGTCATTATAAAATATGGTACTATCAGCAAAATAACCTAAACCATAAATAGAACCGGAATTTGTAATTTCAAAATTACTTATAAAAGCATTGTATGGACCGCCAATGCAGCTATAGTCAATATAGTCCATATTAGAATTAAGTTTAATAATAAAGGCAACATGATCTTCGCCGATTTTTATCAGAGTATCATTATCAATGATAGGATTATATTTGGGATAATGGTGAAATAATACATAATAATTGTTGTCAGGTGCTTTCGTAATATCTGGCTTGCAACCATCGGCAGGATTACCCAAAATTTTTGCTTTAACAATGCTCAGATTAGTGTCAAGTTCAGCAATGAATAATGATGTCGAACTGGTATTGAAATTATTTGTATCAATATTAATTTGACCATAGATTGTGTTTATAAACAATACTGTATTATTTATAACTTTTGTTCTAAATTTGTGTGAAGGAGATTTAGCTTCAGCTAAAATGTATTTAACTAAATTACCGTTCTTGTTTATTTTACCAATAAATACACCTTCACCTCCATTGTCAAATACTTTTTGATGATTGTAAAATAATGAATCATCATAAATACATGAGAAGTAGGTGTTCCCATAATCATCATTACTAATAAATCCTATTTCATAATCAATTTTGTTTCGAACCATTTTATTCCATTGATAATTGCCTGCAGAATCATATTTGATTATTATGTAATCTGTAATTTGATAAGTGTATGGGCTTAAATTAAAAGTGTCGCCTTCAATACTAATTCCTTTGCCAATAGTAGATAGTAAATATACGTTTCCCTTATTATCACTTGAAATATCAATTATTCCTAAATTGCTTGATGACCAATTTTCCAATGTGAAAATTTCTTTATGCCAAATGATTTCTCCATTGGAATTAAATTTGACGGTAATAATATTACCATGAGTGTTTGACTCAATAGTATCATTATTTATTGTAATGGTATTCTTAAAATGACCACTTGCATAGATAGAATTATCAGCAGTCGTACTTAGGTGTGGACCCCAATTAAAGCCATTTGTTCTATCGTTTTGGTAAATCCATTTTATATTTCCTGAATTGTCACACTTTGCAATAAAACAACTGGCTGAATCAATAGTATAGTTTTCAATAGTTGTAGATTTTGGAAGATATCCTGAAAAAATAACATCATTGTTATTATCAACTGACAAATCGGTTGAAAAATCAAAGTCTGAAGAACTTATTTGTTTAATCCATTTTAAAGGTATTGCTTGTGAAAACAATAAATTAAATGAAATCAGAAAGACTACAGTAAAAACTATTTGTTTTAAATAATACATCCGACAATAAGCTAAAAATTATTTCAAAAACAAAGATAATAAATTATTAATTGAAATCAAATTCGTTTATTTCTTTATTATTTTTATTGTTTGAACTTTACTATTGCTTTTAAGTTTGCAAAGATAAACGCCACTAGGAAAATCATTGGCTTTAAGTATAAATGATTGTTTTCCACTATTATTTACAACATCATTATAAGTTGCAATATGTCTTCCTTGCAAATTATAAATTTGAATTTGGACATATCCGGGATTGTCTAAATAATATACAAGTGTTGTTTGTTCAGCAAAGGGATTAGGGAAATTTTCAAATAGTTCTTCTTTGTAATTTAAGCTTTTAATACTTACTCCAGAATAATAACCTTCTTCGTAGCAACCCATATCTGGGTTTGTTAGAGTAGGTAAGGGGCGTGGTTTATTATCTAAATCAAATAATGGTGCGCCTGTCAAAGTACCTGCATTAACACAAGGTGAAATACTATCTAGATGAAAATCAGTAGATGATATAAAACCTGGTATTGTATCGATGTTACCTATACCCGAATATCCTCCCCGAATATTACTATATGTTATACTAATTGAATCCTTTTGCATAATTTCATTGTAAATGTTAGGGTTATAAATAATAGAGTTAGTAATTGTAATTTTAGTACTATCAGCTAAATGACTATTAATTCCTGAGCCACCTATTCCGCCACCATCTATTCTGGCATTATTAGTAATTGTAACATTCATCATATTAATTACTTTAAACCCATAGTGAGCCCAATTTAAAACGCATATTCCTCCTCCGGAGCCAAAATTATTAGTTGCTCCAAGTAGGTTTTCAGATATTAAAACATTTGTTAATGAAGCATCTGAGCATCTAAAATAAATACCACCACCATAATAGTATACACCACCTGTATCAATAACATTTTTTGATATATCCACATTTGTTAATATAAGATTACTCACATTACAATATATACCAGTTCCAAAACCCCAACTCTTCGATTTTATGGAATTATTATTTATTTTAGTATTACTTAATATTACATAGCAACTGTCAAGATACAAACCAGTTCCATAACCATAACTATCAGAAATAAGATTGTTGTTCATGAAACTCGAACGTTTAATCAATAAATTTGATTTTCTACTGTATATGCAGCATCCATAACCCCAACTATCAGAATTCAGATAATTTAATGAGAAATCTGTATTATCTACTACTATATTAGAGCTTTCACAATATAAACCACATCCATATCCCCATCGTGCTGAGTCAATTTTGTTTCCTGAAATACTTGAATTGCAAATCTTTAATTTTGAATTATTGCAATGAATACCACTGCCATATGCTCTATGTGGTGAATTAATATGGTTTTTAGTTATATATACATTGATAATTTTAGGACTTGCATAGTTAATGTAAATGCCTGCACCAAAGGAAGCTGAATCTTGCAAGTAGCCATTCATTATTTTAAATCCATGAATAATGGTATTTGAATCTATTATATTAGAACTAATTGAATCAAAATCAAATTTGATTACTGAACCAAGATTACTGCCATTAATGATTGTATTTGATGTATCTCCTAAACTAATCAATTTGATATTTGATGTGCTTGGCCAGATAATATTTTCATAATATGTTCCTGGCATAACATTAACTGTATCTCCGGAAGAACAACTATTAAGTGCGGATTGAATGCTTGAATAGGCTGACGGAACATTTCTAATAGTAGCATTGATAAAACTAATGTTTAATAGAAATAGAACCAATGTGAAAAATGTTTTCATAATTTTATTCGTTTAATAATGTTTAACAATTGCTAATTAAAATATATCTGAATTAGTAATTTTGAGAGCTTACTTTTATCTTTATAGTAAATACACTTTCTGTCTCACCTTTTTACAAAATTTGTTTAAAGATAATACAGATATTTGGATTTTAAAAATATTACGATGTTTTAATTAGAATTATTCTAATTTTTATTAAGTCTATTGGTGTCTTAATTATTTGAAAATAAAGAAAAGCCCATTCAAATTTATTATCATTCAAATGAGCGGGGGGGTGGTTTTTTATTATCGTGACTTGCGGATTTTAGGCTCACGATGAGTATCCTAATTAAGCCTATCACAAAGCAGCCTAATAACATTTAGTTTATAAAACTAAATATTTTTTTTATAAGATAGTATTTTTTTGTAAATTTGTTATTACAACTTTGTATCCTAACTGAATTAATAAAAAATGAAAAAAATAATATTTCTATTAGTGTTTTTTATGTTTGCGAAAGCAAATTTTTCCCAGATAGCTATTGATAAACTTATGACTGAAAAATCACCCAATTGTGTTGACATTGCATACAATTGTAAACGATTAATCGAAGAATATTTTAATAGTAATAAACTTGATTCCGTTGGTATTATTCTAAAGTATTGGGAATCAAGATGCGGCATTAATGAACCTATTATAAGGTGCAAAATTCTTTTAGCCATAAGCTTAAATGAATTTGATGAAAGTATTTACGATTCAACTATTATTAATAATATTATAAGATATGAGAAAAAACTTTTAAATATTGTAACTTCAAGCACATATCGTTACAGTTACAATTATTTTGGTAATAATTCAAGATATGCAATGTTTGATAAATTTACAGAAGAAATTGCAGGTAAGCTATTAAAAAAACAAAAAGAAAATTCAATTGAATATCTTTTTTGTAAGCTTTATTCAGGTATATCAAATTCAATATTTATTGAATTGCAGAAGGATAATAATTATGATAATACAAACTTGAAGAATTATTATATGAATGAAGTAAATAAGTTAATTAACATAGCTGAGTTTCAATGGGCATTATTTGGTGGGATTTGGATTCCTTTTGAAAATCTTGAAATAATTGGAAATCATCCAATAATTGGTTTTGATATTGGAGTCAAACATCGTAAAATGACTTATGATATTTCAATGTATGTAAAATTTTCTGAATCACTAAATGACTATACTTTTTTACTTGATGATTCTTTAATGTCTGATAATTATTTTTCCGGTTCTTATATAGGGATTGAATTGGAGCGAGAAATCCTGAGGATTGGTAATAATGAACTTAGTATTGTTGGCGGTGTTGCCTATGATGGTTTTGAAACTGTGAAAGTAAATACTAATGATATTGAACCGACTAATAATAGAGGAAATACAATAAGCTCATTAAACCTGAGTGCAGGTTTAAGTTACCGATATCATCTTAAATATGAAAAATATATTGGTTTGAAAACCAGATATAACTTTATTGATTATAAAAACTATGGTGGAACCGATTTATCTGGCAATACTGTAATAATTGCATTAACATTTGGTGGATTTACGAATTATAATAAGAGCTATAAACTTAATAATTTACATTACATTAGATGAAAAACTCCTTACTGGCAATCGTTACAAACTAGCGCCAGCAGGGATTGTAATTAGTTAAGATGGACTGTTAACCCTGCCGGGTTTTAAACTTTACAAATGTATAACTTCATCATAAGCAGCAGCGGCAGCTTCCATAGTAGCTTCTGACATTGTAGGATGAGGATGAATACTTTTGATAATGTCATGTCCTCTTAGTTCAGATTTTTTAGCTATAACAATTTCTGCTATCATCTCAGTAACATTGTAACCTACCATGTTGGCACCAATTATTTTGTCATCTTTTGCATTAAAAATCAATTTCACAAAACCTTCATTATGACCTGCTGTAGTAGCTTTTCCTGAAGCAGTAAATGGAAATTTGCCGATTTTTATTTCAATGTCTGCATCTATTGCCGATTGTTCGGAATATCCTACAGAAGCAATTTCAGGTTGAGTGTATGTGCATGCCGGGACATTATTATAATCAATAGGCTCGGGATTTAATCCTGCAATTTTTTCTACACAAATTATTCCTTCGTGAGATGCTACGTGTGCTAATGCCTGACCTTTAACAATATCTCCAATGGCATAAACTCCTTCAACATTAGTTTGGTAATATTTGTCAACTACGATTTTATCTTTTTCGGTTTCTATTCCAAGATTTTCAATACCTATGTTTTCAATGTTGGATTTTATTCCTACTGCCGACAAAACAATATCACATTCAATAATTTCTTCACCTTTTCGGGTTTGTAGTTTTACTTTATTTTTTTCTCCTGATGTGTCAACTTCTTCAACGGTAGAATTTGTTAAAACTTTAATACCTGATTTTTTAAAACTTCTACCGAGTTGTTTCGAAACTTCAACATCTTCAAGCGGCACAATGTTAGGGAATATTTCAACTAATGTTACCTTGGTTCCTATTGAATTATAAAGATAGGCAAATTCAGAACCTATGGCTCCTGAGCCAACAACTAACATGCTTTCGGGTTGTTTCTGCAAACTAAGTGCTTGCCTGTATCCAATTATTTTTTTCCCGTCTATTTTCAAATTAGGCAATTCTCTTGACCTTGCTCCTGTGGCAATTATTATATTATCGGCTTCATAAGTTGTTGTGTTTCCATCAAGACTAACTTCAACTTTGTTGTTTCCTGCAAGTTTTCCAAATCCTTGCAAAAGTTCAATATTGTTTTTTTTGAAAAGATACTGAACACCTTTCGACATTTTTTCGGCAACATTTCTCGACCTTCTAATCATAGCTTCAAAATCAATATTTGCTTCGCCTGCTATAATTCCAAAATCAGAAGCGTGTTTTATGTCATTGAAAACCTGTGCTGTTCGGAGCAATGCTTTTGTAGGAATACATCCCCAGTTCAAGCAAATGCCACCAAGCGTTTCTTTTTCTACAACTGCTACTTTTTTCCCAAGTTGTGCAGCCCTGATAGCGGCAACATATCCACCCGGTCCGCTTCCTAAAATTATTATATCGTATTTCATTATATTTTTTATTTATAAAGATTTTTTTATTTTAAATTTCACTTACTAAAGTGACTGCAAAATTAGAAAAAATTAATTCATTGTAAGCATGCAATGTACTGAAATTAACAATAAAAAAGAGATTTTTAATTCTTATTTAATATTTGTATCAAAATGTGTTTCTTTGAGCAAATTTTGTTATAGCTGTTTCACAAAGAGCCACAAAGAAGACAAGAGTTTCATAAAGAAAAATTATCATTAAATCGGCTAAATATTATTTTGAGGTGCTGTAGAATATAAATTTACATATATTGACTTTTAGTAAAGTTTGTTATAATAAGGTTAATAAGGTTTGTGAGGTGGTCGTCATGTTTTTTTACTAAGGTTTATTTTTACAAAATAAGATTTTGGAATTATGCAGAAATCATATAATGACATATTATCACATTAGAAAAACCTTATCTTTAATCTATTAACCTTAGTAAAAAATATAAACACAGTCTGCAACCTTATTACCTTATTTTTTCTAAGTTTTGTTTATAAAGTTGAATAAATATTTGTAATTTTTCGGAAAACTCATGTTCTTATTACAAATAATTAGCTTTTATTTTATTTCCAGCACATCAAAATAAAATTTCTTATTTTGGCATATTATCATTTATTATAATTGTAGCCAGTCATAGTTTTTTTTATATTCTAAAAATCTTTAGCTATTTTTGTTAACTCTTTTTTTCTAATTGGCTGATTTGTCATAATTTTAATAAATGCCTAAAGTTTTACTAATAGTTAACAGATTTGCGTTGGGAGGACCTTCGTCGAATTCTGCATATCTTGCAAAATATCTTGCACCTGAATACAAAACATTATTGCTTGGTGGTTTAAAAGAAGATTCTGAGGAAAGCATAGATTTTTTTCTAAAAAAATTAGATGTTAATACTATATTAATTCCTGAAATGCAGAGAGCTATTAATTTTAAAAAAGATTTGGTAGCATATAGAAAAATCAAAAAAATAATTAAAGATTTCAAACCGGATATTGTTCACACTCATACTTCAAAAGCAGGATTGTTAGGCAGAATGGCTGCATATAAATTAAAAGTTCCTATAATTATTCACACTTTTCACGGACATCTTTTTCATTCCTATTTCAATAGAACTAAAACTTTCATATTAAAAAGTATTGAAAAATATCTTGCAAAAAAATCATCAAAAATAATTTGCATCAGCCGATTGCAAAAACAGGAACTTACAGAAAAATACAAAATTTGTCATCCTGATAAAGTTGAAATAATTCATCTTGGCATTGATTTGAAAATTTTTCAAGAAGATGTAGAGGCGAAAAGAAAAAAGTTTAGGGAAAAGTATAAAATCGAAGATGATGAAATTGCAATTGGAATTATTGGAAGACTGGTGGCTGTTAAAAATCACACATTGTTTCTTAAAGCCTTGAAATATGTTAGTGATAATTCGGATAAAAGATTTTGTGCTTTTATTATTGGCGATGGAATAGAAAAACAGAAAATCAAAGAAAAAGCCAAAGAACTTAACATTAATTTTGTTGACTATAAATTAGAACAAAAGAATGCAAAACTAATTTTTACTTCATGGCTCACGGAATCCGATATTGTGTTTGCAGGATTGGATATTGTTGCTCAGTCGTCATTGAATGAAGGAACACCTGTGAGTTTGATTGAAGCACAGGCTGCAAATAAACCTATTGTCTCAACAAATGTTGGTGGAGTTGAAGACATTGTTGTTTCAGGTAAAACTGCTTTGCTTTCGGATATTAATAATGAAAAACAATTTTGCGAAAATCTTTTATCCTTAGTTGAAAACGATAAACTAAGAAATGAGTTATCAAAAGAAGGTTGGAATGTAGTTAAAGATAAGTTTTCATACACACGACTTATTTCTGATATAAAAAAATTGTATAAAAACTTACTGAATTTCGAGGAGAATTAATAATTTTACAGAAAAAAAATATGCAAGTATTAAAGACAAAAATTCCCGGTTTATTAGTTATAAAACCTGATGTTTTTGAAGATGAAAGAGGTTACTTTTTCGAAACTTTTAATAAAGAGAAATTTTGTACCGGCAACATTGAAAATGAATTTGTTCAAGATAATGAATCTTTATCCCAAAAAGGTGTGTTGAGAGGTTTGCATTTTCAAAATCCGCCTTATGCACAGGGGAAATTAGTTAGGGTAATCAAAGGAGCTGTTCTTGATGTTGTTGTTGATATTAAAAAAAAATCTTCTACATACAGACAATGGAATTCCATAGTCTTATCTGAAAAAAACAAAACCATGTTTTGGGTACCTCCCGGATTTGCTCATGGATTTCTTACTCTTGAAAACAATACTATTTTCTCATATAAATGCACACAATTTTATAATAAAGAATCCGAAGGAAGCATACTTTGGAACGACCCAATTTTAAATATTGACTGGGAAATTGATAAGCCAATTTTGTCGGAAAAAGATAGAATTGCTCCTGAATTTAAAAATTTTATTAGCCAGTTTGATTAATATTTATCAAAAAGCATAATTTAATTACTTGAAAAACTTATCTCATATGAAAAAAATCATATACATTCTTTTAGCTTTTATGCTGGCTTTTGTATTATTGAAATTGTTTGTTTTTTCTACGGATAAACCCGTTAAAGTTACTGATGATGATTATCGTAAAGCATTCAAGCATAGTTACAAAATTTTTGCACCCGAAATTCCTGATAAATTAGATTTTGCCGGAGAAGATGTTCCTGTTAAAATGTATTTTGTCAGAGAATCGCTTGACAGGGAAATCATTGTTAACACCTATTGGCATTCAAATACAATATTAATGTTCAAACGAGCCTATAGATGGTTTCCTGTCATTGAGCCAATACTTAAAAAAAACAATATTCACGATGATTTCAAATATTTAGCTTTGATTGAAAGTGGTTTTATGAACGTAACATCACCGGCAGGAGCAAAAGGATTTTGGCAATTTATGAAAACAACAGGAAAAAGCTACGGACTTGAAATAAATTCGGAAGTAGATGAGAGATACAATCTTGAAAAAGCTACAGAAGCTGCTTGTAAATATCTTCATCAATCGGATAAAATTTTTAATAATTGGACACTTGTAGCAGCTTCCTACAACATGGGAATGGGAGGACTAAGAAATCGTTTAAAAGAACAAAAAGTTGATAGTTATTTTGACCTCTTTCTAAATGCAGAAACAGCACGCTATATTTATAGAATTTTAGCTGTGAAAACAATTTTTCAAAATCCTACTAACTACGGTTTTTATCTTAGAAAAAAAGACCTTTATCAAGTTGTTCCTTATTCTACAATTACTGTTGATTCTGCAATTTCCAGCTTAGCTGATTTTGCAATTCAACAAGGAATTAATTATAAAATATTGATGGATTTTAATCCTTGGCTTAGAAATAAAATGCTGACAAATAAATATAAAAAAACTTATTACTTTAAAATCCCCGAGAAAGAATTTCTAAATCATGAAAATCAAATCAAAGATTTAAAAGACGATAATTCAATTTATAAGGATACTGTTGAAATTCATCAATTAAAATAAATTGTATTTTAAATGACTTTAATCCACGAAAATAATTCTGCTTCTACTACTAATAATAACGATGAATTTGAAAAATATTTATCTGTTTATGGTGCGCGTGTTCACAATTTAAAAAATATTGATTTAGATATTCCCCGCAATAAACTTGTTGTTATAACCGGATTAAGCGGAAGCGGAAAATCATCTATTGCTTTTGATACTATATATGCCGAAGGTCAGAGAAGATATATGGAAACATTTTCGGCTTATGCCCGACATTTTATAGGGAATCTTGAAAGACCTGATGTTGATAAAATCACAGGTTTAAATCCTGTGGTTTCCATAGAGCAAAAAACTACTAACAAAAATCCACGTTCAACAGTTGGAACTATTACAGAAATTTACGATTTCATAAGATTACTTTATGCAAGAGTTGCTGATGGATATTCTTATGTTACCGGAAAAAAAATGATTCATTTCACCGAAAACCAAATTATTGATTTAATAATTGAAGATTATAATAATAAAAATATTAGTGTTCTTGCTCCCGTAATTAAAGGAAGAAAAGGGCATTACAGAGAGTTGTTCGAGCAAATTAGAAAGCAAGGATTTTTAAAAGTTCGTGTTGATGGAGAGATTCAGGAAATTGCTTTCGGAATGAAATTAGACCGTTATAAAATTCACGATATTGAAATAGTTATAGATAATATAAAAGTAAAACCGGAACTTCGGGAAAGGATTATTAAGTCTGTTCAAATTGCTATGAAGCAAGCAAAAGGTACGGTAATGCTGATTGATAAAGAAAGCGATGAGTCGCGATATTTGAGCAGGTCATTAATGTGTCTTGATTCAGGGATTTCATATAATGAGCCGGAACCAAATACTTTTTCTTTTAATTCTCCTTATGGTGCTTGCCCGAAATGTAATGGGCTGGGAACAATAACAGAAATTGATTTTAAAAAGATTATTCCCGATAAATCGAAAAGTGTTCGAAAGGGAGGATTTGTTCCTTTGGGAGAATATAAAAATTCATGGATATTTAAGCAAATTGAAGTTATCGGAAAAAAATATGGCTTTAATCTGGACTCTCCCATCAAAGGTATTTCTGATAAAGCTATTGATATAATTTTATATGGCTCTAACGAAATTCTGAATATACAAAACGAATTTTTGGGAGTTACTTCAACCTATCCATTAAATTTTGAAGGCATTGTTAATTTTATTACAAACAGCTTTGAAGAATCAAGTTCAAACGGTGTGAAAAGATGGGCAAGAAGTTTTATGAACAGAATTGATTGTCCCGAATGTGGTGGAACCCGATTAAAAAAAGAATCTTTGTATTTTAAGATTGCAGAGAAAACCATTGCTGAACTTGCAAATATGGACATGATAAAACTTTATGAATGGATGTCTCAACTTGAATCACAGCTTAGCGATAGAAAGCAAAAAATTGCTCATGAAATAATAAGGGAAATAAAAACACGTATCAGATTTTTGTTAGATGTTGGCATAGATTATTTAACAATAAACAGACCGGCAAAAAGTTTGTCAGGTGGCGAAGCTCAAAGAATTCGACTTGCAACACAAATAGGTTCTCAGTTGATGGGAGTTTTATATATCCTTGATGAACCCAGCATAGGATTGCACCAGAGAGATAATATTCAATTGATAAATGCATTAAAAGATTTGCGGGATATTGGAAATTCTGTTATTGTTGTTGAGCATGACGAAGGAATAATCCGAGCTGCCGACCATGTTATTGATTTTGGTCCCGGTGCCGGAAGACTCGGCGGACATGTTGTTGCTCAGGGAACTCCTAAGCAAATGATGAAAGGCGATTCAATTACTTGCAAATATTTGAATGGGAAGAAAAAAATTAATGTTCCTGAAAACAGAAGAAACGGAAACAGCTCTTTTTTAACATTAACAGGAGCAAAAGGTCATAATCTTAAAAATGTTACTTTAAACTTACCATTAGGGAAATTTGTTTGTGTTACAGGCGTTTCAGGAAGTGGAAAATCATCTTTAATTAACGAAACTTTATACCCGATTTTAAGTCAGTATTTTTATAGATCCAATAAAAATCCTCTGCCTTACAAATCAATTGATGGTTTGAATAATATTGATAAAGTTATTGAAATTAATCAATCGCCGATAGGAAGAACACCAAGGTCGAATCCTGCTACTTATACAGGAGTTTTTGGTGAAATAAGAAAATTGTATGTCCAACTTCCCGAATCAAAAATCAGGGGATATAAACCCGGAAGATTTTCTTTTAATATTAAAGGTGGACGTTGTGAAAGTTGCCACGGGGGAGGACGTAGGCTTATTGAAATGAATTTTTTACCCGATGTTTATGTTTTGTGTGAAACGTGCAATGGCAAGCGATATAACAGAGAAACACTCGAAGTTCGTTATAAAGGAAAATCAATTAATGATGTCCTGAACATGACGATAAATCAGGCTGTTGAATTTTTTGAAAACATTCCTTCAATATTAAAAAAAATCAAAACCTTACAGGAAGTTGGTCTTGGATATATTACTCTCGGACAATCATCAACAACTCTTTCGGGTGGCGAAGCTCAAAGAGTGAAATTAGCTTCCGAATTGTCAAAAAGAGATACTGGAAAAACATTATATATTTTGGATGAACCTACAACCGGTCTGCATTTTGAAGATGTAAGAGTATTGTTGGAAGTTCTAAACCGATTGATTAACAGGGGAAATACTGTGTTAATTATCGAACATAATCTCGAAGTAATAAAAACAGCAGACTATATTATTGACTTAGGTCCCGAAGGTGGAACAAGGGGAGGGAACATTATTTGTGAAGGAACTCCCGAAACAATTGCCAAAGATAAAAAGAGTTATACAGCTCAGTTTTTAAGAGAAAGTCTTGCCTGAAAAAAATTGTTTATACCTGATGTTTATTGAATAATCTAAATTTAGTTATTGAACTTCAGTATTATAACGGTTATGTAAAAAGATAGAATTTTTTGTATAAAAAAAATAGTATATGTAATATTTTACTATATTTGCTAAATATTAAAATAAATAAAGACTTTTTTATTACAAAAACTAAATATAATGAAAATTTTAAAATCAAAGATTATTTTAATTTTTGCTGTTTTATTCTGCTTTTTTATTAATAAATCTTACACTCAAGAAAATGTTGAATTAATTAATTCTGGAGATTTAATAGATCAAGGAGTAAAGTTACACGATGAAGAAGAATATGAAGAAGCAATAAAAATCTATGAGAAAATTTCGAGAAATGACACTAACTATTCTTTAGGTCTTGCAGAATTGTCTCTTTCTTTATTAGCTAACAAAGATTATGAAAAAACAAAAGAAGTATGCCGAGAAGGAATAAAGCTTGAATCTGATGAAGGGCACATGTTTTATATGCATTATGCTACTGCTCTTGATGATTCTGATGATCCGGATTCTGCAATTATAGTTTATAAGCAAGGCTTGAAAAAATATCCAAATCACCAGTTGATGAATTTTAATTTAGGTATAACCTATTATAGAGTAGAAAAATATCAGGAAGCAATTGATGTGTTAAAAAAATCTATTTTGTTAAACCCATATCATTCGAGTAGCCATATGGCGTTAGGAAAAATTTGTGCTGAACTGGGATATGTTACTCAAGCTATGCTTAGTCTGAATATGTTTTTGATACTTGAACCTGGTACACAGCGTTCGGTAGATTATTTACAATATATGGATAAATGGCTTGGTTCTGATATGAATAAAGATTCTGATAAAGATGTTATACTCACTGAAAAAGGAGATGATTTTTCTGAGATTGATGTTTTGATAAGAAATAGAGTAGCTTTAAATTCCAAATATAAAGCAAAATCTAAATTGACATATCCTGTTGTTATGCAAACACAAGTTCTTTTTGAAAAGCTTAAATATAGAAAAAATGATGGTGGATTTTGGATGGAAAATTATGTTCCTGTTTTTAAAGATATTTATAGAGATGGGGATTTTGCTCCTTATATTTACTACATTCTTTCGAATCTCAATTCTGATAAAGTTCAAAAACTGGTAAAAAAGAGTAAAAAGAAAATTGATAATTTAACAGAAATATTAAATCAAAAAATTATTAAAATTAGAGCCTCACGTGTTATTCAATGGGATGGAAAGAAAAGAGATATGAAACATTGGTTTTATAAATCAAACAAAATACAAGCCATTGGAGAATATGATGTTGATAATGAAATTAATAAAGGATATTGGGAATATTATTATTATACAGGCATCATATCTTCTAAAGGAAATTATAATTCTAAAGGTGAAAAAATTGGGATGTGGGAATATTATTTTAATAATGGAAAGATTAAAGAAAAATTATATTATAAGGAAGGAAAAATCGATGGATATGATACACACTATTATAATAATGGGAAAATATTATCAACATATTTTTATAAGGATAGTAAAGCTAACGATACTGCAAAATACTATTCAAATGTAGGTGCTTTAACATCATCTGAATTATTTGAAAATGACGTTCTTTCAGGAGAAGGGAAGCGATATTTTAATAATGGGAAAGTTCATTATTCATATACTAATAAAAATGGAAAACTTGATGAAAAACTGTATGAATATGATGCAAAAGGTCAACTGATTTATGAATGTGATTATGATGAAGGAAAGCGAAATGGTATTTACAAAACCTATTATTCTAAGGGCAAAGTAAAATATGAAATGAATTACAAGAATGGTGAATATGATGGAGATGCTAAGAATTACTATTATACAGGTCAAATTGAGATTGAAGGTCAATATAAAGAAGGAAAATCTGTCGGAAAATTTAAAAAGTATTATATTGATGGAACATTAAAAGAAGAGTATGAATATGATGAAAAAGGAAAATTTCAAGGCGATTACAAAGGTTATGACAGAGATGGGAAATTGCACTACGTTTTTGTTTATGAGAAAGATAAAATGGTTAATTGTAAGTATTTTAACAAAGAAGGAGAAATTGTTAAACAAGGAAACAAAAAAGGGAATAAGTTAATAGTAGATGGAATTTACCCTGATGGAACAAAAAAAGTTAAAGGTATATTTGTTAATGGTGAAAAAGATGGTGAATGGACATACTATAATAATTATGGAGGAATAAAAGATGTAAGCTTATATAAAGATGGTAAGTTGAAAGGGATTAGTAAGGAATATTTTAATAATGGGAATCTTAGTTCAGAACTTAATTACACAAAAGGTGAAGGAGATGGCTATTTTAAATCTTATTATTCTAATGGACAACTATATGCTGAAGGTTGGTATGTAAAAGATGAAATGCAGGGTGATTGGCTGTATTATTTTGCTAATGGAAAAATGAAGGAACATGAATATTATCTAAATGGAGAATTGGAGGGAACTTCTGCATATTACAATACTTCCGGATTGTTGAAACTTGAAGAAGTTTATAATGATGGAAAATGTCTTAGAAATTATATATACGATTCTCTTAACAATGCCTATCAATCTTTTGAATTCGATAAAAAATCACAAATTATAGAGTATAAGGATATTGCTGGTAACAAAGCTAAAGATATAAGTTTTGCATATAATGTTATTGAAGGTCCATGCAAAACTTATAATTATAATGGAAAACTTATGACTAAAAGTCAATATATTAATGGAGAAATTGATGGAGAATACTTAAAATATAATAAGGATGGTAAAATAATTTCAAAAAAGAATTACCAATTAGGCGAATTAAATGGAAAAGTATATGAATACTTTGAAAATGGGAAAATGAAATATGATAGAGAGTATGTTAATGATAAGGCTGTTGGTACATGGATTTGGTATTTTGATAATGGAAAAATTAGCCTAAAAAAACAGATTGTTGACGAATTAACACATGGGAATGTTGAATTTTATTGCAAAGTAGGTTTACTTGAATTAATTAAGATTTATGAATATGGGGAAGTAATAGGATATACTTATAAAGGTAAAAATGGAAAACTTGTTGACATTATATATTTAGATAACGGAAACGGGGAAATAATTGCATATTATTCAAATGGGGAAAAATCATATGAAGCTACATATAAGGATGGTTATATGAGCGGACCATTAAAATACTATTATCCAAATGGAAAGCTTAAGTCAGAACGTAATATGGTTTATGGAAATTATGAAGGAAAATATAAACAATATTACAATTCTGGCAAACTAAAGGATGAAGGAAACTATATATATGATGAGTTGGATGGATTATGTAAATATTATTATAGTAATGGGAAAATAAAAAAAGAACTTACTTATGTTTTTGGTGTCCTCCATGGAAATTGTAAGTATTATAATAAATATGAAAAACTTACTCATCAAAGAATCTTTTATAATGGACAAATGTTAAGCGAACAGGCTTATTAGAATTTACAAATTTAAGATTATACAAATGATAAAGTATTCAATTAGCCTGGTAATTGTGTTAATGCTACCAGTTATTCTTATATCTCAACCTTCAGTTGATATTAAACATTATTCTGAAAAATACAAAGGCAAAAAAGCTGTTTGTATAAAAAAGTCAGAAGATGCAGTAATCGAGATAAAAAAACAAAAGCTTGTAATTTCAATCGATGTTTATAATGAGGTTTTATTGCTAACAAAAAATGTTACTCAATTTAGCGAAAAATATATTGATTTTTCGGATATGCGTATTATCTCACAACTTAATGCAAAAACTTTATTGCCTGTAAAAGATAAATATAAAGCTATAAAAGTTGAAAATGTAGTAATTCAGAGTGAAGAATCTGATTATTTTTACGATGATTCAAAAATTATGCGATTTTCATTTCCTGCTTTGGAGAAGGGAGCTAAAATAGTAACTTCATATAAAGAAACCATTATAGAACCTAGATTATATGGTAGCTTTTTCTTTTCAAAATATATTCCTGTTGAAGAATCGAAATACTCAATTACAGTTCCTGAAAATGTTATAATAAGTTATAAATTATTTAATACAGATTCTTTGAACATAGATTTTATTAATGAAAAAATAGGAAAAAAAAACAAATATACATGGATAGTTAAAATAATTGATGAAATAGATATTGAAGATAATTCGCCAGGAATAAGACATATAGTTCCTCACTTAATAATAACAATCGAGCAATACGAAATTAAAGGAGAAATAGTAAAAATTAATTCCAAGCCCGAAGATTTAGTTCAATGGAATTATACACTTAGAGAAGAATCTAAAACTGATGATAATGAAAAACTTAATTTTTTTGTTGACTCATTAGTTTATGGTTTAGAAACAGAACTTGAAAAAGTAAAAGCCATTTTTGTATGGACTCAATCAAACATTAAATATATTGCTTTTGAAGATGGTATAAATGGCTATAAACCAAGATCTGCAAATAGTGTTTTTGAGAAAAGATATGGCGACTGTAAAGATATGGCTAATCTTATTTACGAAATGTCGAAAATAGCAAAGGTAAATAACTGCAATTGTGCATTAATAGGAACAAGAAATATTCCATATAAATTTATTGATGTTTGTTCACCCTTAACATATAATCACATGATAGCTGTTTATGAAAATAAAGATGATGTTTATATACTTGATGCAACTAGAAGATATTCTCCTTTTGGACAATCTGGCTATCAATTTCAGGATAAAGAAGCACTTGTTCTATTGGATGAAAAAAAATTTAGAATTATTAAGATTCCAATATTAAACTATGACTATAATCAAAAAAATGACAGCATAGTTTTTTCAATTGAAAATAAAAAAATTATTGGAAGTGGACAAACAAACCTTAAAGGTTATTATAGTTATAGTTTTAGATCTATTTATAATGATGTGAGTGAGAAAAAATTGAAAAAATATATGAGATATTATCTTAACAAAGGAAATGATAAATTAAAAATTGATACTTTTAACGTAGTAGGAATAAAAGATTTAGAAAGCAATATTTTAATTAATTATACATTTAATCTTGATGATTATGTAAGGTCATTCGAAGATGAAGTTTTTATCAATCTTAACATTGCTAAACTATATTCAGGAAATATTATTGACATTGCAAAAAGAAAAAATCCCTATGAAAATTCTTATAAAATATCTCGTAGAAATTATGTCAAGTTTATAGTTCCTAAAGGTTATGAAATTGAGTATGTGCCAGAGAATGATTCTTTTAGTGATGAAGATTTTGGATTTACATTAACATATGAAAAAATCGAAAATGAAATCATTCTAAAAACATATATTTATTTAAAAAAACTCATTACATATAAGGATAAGTTTGAAGTTTATAATGCAATGATTAGAGCCCTAACGAAAAAATATAATGAAACAATAATCCTAAAAAAAACATCAAATGATTAAATCAAAATTATTATTATCTATTATTTTTTTGTGGTTTTTATCTTTCAGTGTTAAATCACAAGAATTAAATTACAAAAACTACAACTGGGAATCAAATCCCAAATATCACTCGGATATTAAATCTGATACAAGTGAAAGCATTATTATCATTAAGCAAAAACTGATTAATGAATTTGATTATGGTGGTAAGGAAAATAAAGATTTTTATAATTTCACAATATTTCATAATATCTCAAGAATTAATACTGATGATGCTATAGACAGGAATAATAAAATTTATGTTTCTATGAGAGATGTTGTTGAATTAATGGAGTTTAAAGCAAGAGTAATAAATAAAAGCGGAACTATTATCGAAATTGATGAAGATGATATTAAAGATGTTGAAGATGAAGAAACTTCAGGGCGTTATAAATTGGTAGCTCTTGAAGGAGTTGAACTGGAGTGCGAAATTGAGTATTTTTATATCAAAAAAAAGTATGGAAGTTATCAAGGTAATATTTTATACTTTCAATCAGGTATAACAAAACTAAATGTAGATTTTGAGCTTATTACTCCCCAAAATTTAATTTTTACTACTAAAAGTTATAATGGCTTTCCTGAGCTTAAAGAAGATACTAATACATATAAACCTTTTAATTGTTTTAAGGCACACATGGATAGTATTCCAAAACTTGAAGATGAGAAGTATTCTGCTTATGATGCTAATTTAATGTATGTTGATTATAAGCTCGATAGAAATTTATGTACAGGTAAAAGAAGTATTGTTTCATACGAAATAGCAGCACAGGATTCATATAATTCTATTTATCAAGAAATTCCTTCGAAAAGCCTGAAAATATTAAAAAAAGAAGTAAAAAAATTAGAATTAGACGATTTGGAAACTGAGCAAAAAATTAGAAAATTAGAAAGTTATATTAAAAATAATTATGCAATTGTTGACAGAACTGATATTAATGAATTATATTTTGTTGAGTACATATTAAAAAACAAATATTGTAGTAAAAGAGGTATGATTAGGCTATTTTCTGCCTTTTTAAATGAAATTGTTGATGATGTTGAAATGGTAATAACCACAGATAGATTCTATAATAAATTCGACTCAGAATTTGAGTCTCATAGTTCTCTTAACAAATATTTGTTTTTTTTCCCGGAGATAGATATGTATCTTGATCCAACAGGAGCTTACAACAGATTGGGATTTGTCCCATCAGAATATACAGCAACAAATGGTTTGTTTATTAAACCTGTTAGTCTTGGAGATATTACTACTGCAATTGGAAAAATAAAGTATATTCCACCAACATCTTATGATATGACAAGAAATGACTTGGATTTAAAAGTGAAATTTAATAATGATCTTTCAAAAATTGATGTTCATGTTAAAACAAGTCTTACAGGATATAATGCATATGGAATTCAACCATATTATTCATTAATATCGGATGAAGATAAAGTAGAACTTGCTGAGAATATTCTAAAGTTTACTTCTGAAGATGTTAAAATCAAAAATATTGTTGTTGAAAATACCGATGAAGAATCAATTCTTACTAAACCATTTATTATCGAAGGAGATGTTTCAACTTCTGAGTTAATTGAAATTGCAGGTAATAAAATAATGGTTAAAATAGGTCTTATTATTGGTAAACAGGACGAACTATTTCATGATGATGAGAGAAAACTTGAAATAGAAAATTCTTATAATAGAATTTATAATAGATATATTGAGTTTGAAATTCCTAAAAACTATAAAGTTTTAAATCCTGAAGATTTAAATATAGATATATTTTATGAAAAAGATGGCGAGAGGACAATGACTTTTACATCAACATACAAAATTGAAGGTAATATCATTAAAAATGAAGTTGTTGAATATTATAAAAATATTATTTATCCAATTGAACTTTATGAAAATTACAGGAAAGTAATAAATGCTGCTGCTGATTTTAATAATATTATTTTAATACTTGAGAAGGAAAAATAATAAAAGATAAGTATTAGCTTTTTAAATTTATTCCTGCTTTGTTTTTAATATTTCTTTTGCCTTTTCCATTTTTCCCAATTTTTGGTAAGCGTAAGCTAAATAATTTTTTATTCTTTCATCATCAGGAGAAAGTTCAATAGCTCTAATGAAATATGTTTCTGCTTTTTTGAAATCATTTTTTAGATAATAGGCAGTACCAAGAAATTTGTATGGAGCAGCTTCTTGCGGATTTATTTCTAAAGCATTTTTCATAAAAAAGATTGCCGAATCAAGGTCGTTTTTTTTCTCCCCAAAGACTTGTCCGAGAGAATAATTAATGTCATATCTTTTAGGATTTATACTATAAAGTTTTTGATAAATATTGATTCTATAATCAATATCTTCTACGCTGTTAAGTATTCTGTTTGCATTAGTGAAAACTTGTTCTTCCTTAGGAGAAATTTCTAAAATTCTCAGGTAATAATAAAAAGTTGAATCGAGATTTTTGTTATAATCGTAGTAAACATTCCCGAGATAGAAAAGTGCGTCCATATATTTCGGGTGAATTTCAATAGCTTTTCTTAGGTGGTTTATTGATTTTTCGAAATACAGTTTTTTGTCTGCCTGATTCATTGTTTTGTTGGCTTTGTAAGCAAAATGCTGTCCAGCAATATTATTGCTTTTAGCACTATTTTTAGATGTTTTTACATCGGTAGTATAGAGAGTGAAATCATCTTTCCAAACTTTGTTACGCGAAATAGTTTTATAAGAAAAAAGGATAATAACAATTGCCATAAAACTAACAAGAACAATTTTATAAGTTTCATAATTCTTGAATATTTTGGGAAGTTTTTCATTTAGAAGATATGCTATTATAAAACAAAATCCGAATGAAGCGACATAAACAAAACGCTCTGCCATAAAAGCCCCAATTGAAATAACCAGATTTGAGACTATTGATAAAGAGATTAAGAAAAACAAAATTCCATAGCTTATTATATTTTTCTTTTTAAAAGTTAGAATTGCATAAATTCCTATAGAAAGATAAATAATTAAGGGAATAATTGCTCTTAAATTAGTCGGATTAATAAGCGGAATATGGTAAGGATAATAATCCCATGTTAAAGGATTTGGAAAAAACAATAGTTTCAAATATAATCCGAGTGTGTAAAATATTGTAGCATATTTTTCAAAAAAACTTGCTTCAAGAAAAGGATTGTCCATCAGTTCACTTGGACTTTCATGTGAAATTCCTCCAACAACTAATTGCCTGATAATAATAAAAAATATTGTTGCTAAAGCAATGGGAATAAAAATTGCGAGATTATTTTTCAATGATTTTTTTCTGAAAAAATAAATCGTTAACGGAATGATGACAACAAATGTAATTGCGTTTTCTTTAGACAAAAGAGCCAGAAAAAAGCAAATAAAACTCCAAATTAAGTATTTGTTTTTTTTATTGCCAACATATTTTAATAAAAACCAAAGTGTAAGCAGAGAACCGAGCATTGATAAAATTTCGTCCCGACCTTTAATATTGGCAACAACTTCGGTATGAATTGGATGAAGAATAAATAGAAGACAGGTGAGAAATGCTATTGAAAAATACCATTTTTTTGATTTAAAATTAATCAGGATTTTTGATAGCAGAACAAAAATTAATATGCCTGTAAAAGCAAATAGCAGAACGTTAATAAAATGACTGATGTGTGGATTTTCACCAAAAAACTCATATTCACAGGCAAAAGTGATCAGCGATAGCGGACGATATCTTCCACCGCTAAGCGAAATATCCATATCGCCATAAAATCCTGCAAAATAGTTTTTGCTTAAAATATTGCCAATTCCCTGAAATCCACTTTTTGTATATTGATTTCCTGTAACAGAATAAATATCATCAAGAGCATAATCATTGGGAATTGTATTTCCGTAAAGAATAAATGTTAGAAGAATTATAATGCCGAAAATCAAATTATTGTTTGATTTTTCTATGATTTGTGTTTTATGTTTTTTGTTTTTATTTCTTTTCGACATATCATGATTTAGTTTTGCAACCAAATTTTAAAATTGACATTTTGAATTTTTTGTTATTTTCTTCAGATAAGTTTCGTTGCTTTATTTTTTAAATTCCTTTTTTTATATATCGACATTAATTATTTCAAATAAAGAGACATCATTCCGTGGTTAAATATTTTATAGTATTCATGCCATTTTTTTTCAGGAGCTTCAAAAGTAACCGTTACAAGGTTATCCTCATAAGCAAGAATTATTTTATACATATGAATAATATGAGAACTTTCGGTGGGTTGAAATTTTATTTCCCGGATATTTCCAACATAATTTCCGCTGTTAAAATGTCCTGTTTTGATCTCTTCGACTTTGAAATGCTTTTTTTCAGATTCTATTACAGCAGCACCCCAAACATTAATAATATCCTCATCGCTTCTTACGTGTTTATAAGACTTTGACATCCGGCGGATTTTTATTATCGTTGCTCCAACAGTAAAATTATCAGTTTCTTTGATGAGATATTCAAGAGATATAAACATTTGAACTGTTTTGCCATCGTCAGTAGTTTTTAAATTCCACTTTTTTGGCATTTCAATAATTATCTTCCTTTTCTCATCTTTGAATTTTACAAAATTTTGAGAATGAACACCATTAATGAAAAATATTATTGCAAAAAAAACTAAAACCGTTATTAAAAGCCGGTATTTCATACATTTATAATTTTATGTTTTAGAATTATCTTTTCTTAGATAATCAACATAATTTTATTGTTCAATTGAATTTCTTATTGCAAGTATAAGTATATTTTTTTTAAAAGAAAAAATTATTGAATAGATTTTATCATTTATTTTTGAGTAATGCACAAATAAATTTCTGAATAACAGAATTTTAACATAATTACTTATATAAATGTTTATAACTAATTTTTTTGGAAAGCTATAAATTAATAAATTTGGTTTGCTTTAATTCGAGTAATTAATAAGTATAAATATATAAAGAAATGGGTGGATTTTTTGGTGTAGTTTCAAAAGAAAATTGTGTTAATGATTTATTCTATGGTACAGACTATCATTCACATTTAGGGACAAAAAGGGGTGGAATGGCAGTTGTTAATTCTGAAGGTTTTTCAAGAGCAATTCATAATATCGAAAATGCTTATTTTAGAAATAAATTTGAACAGGACTTACCTAAGTTCAATGGAAAAAACGGAATTGGAGTTATTAGCGATTATGAGCCTCAACCTCTAATAATAAACTCCCATTTAGGGAAATTCGGAATTGTTACTATAGGGAAAATTGTTAATGTTGATGAGCTTAAAGATCGAGCTTTTAAAAACAATCTTCATTTCTCAGAAATAAATGGAAGTGATATAAATCCAACGGAATTGGTTGCTATGCTAATTGCTGAAGAACCAACTTTTGAAGATGGAATTCAAAATGTTTACAATAGAATTAAAGGTTCTTGCTCTATTCTTATATTAACTGAAAAAGGAATTTATGCAGCTCGTGATAAACTTGGAAGAACGCCTGTTATTATTGCAAAACGTCATAATGCTTTTGCAGCAGCTTCCGAAAGTAGTTCTTTTCCTAATCTTGATTTTGAATATTATAAAGATTTAGGTCCTGGTGAAATTGTTTTACTTACTGCCGAAGGCTGTCAGCAACTGAAAAAGCCCGGAGATAAAATGCAGATTTGTGCTTTCCTTTGGGTTTATTATGGTTATCCAAGTTCTACTTATGAAGGTATTAATGTTGAAAAATCTCGTTATCGTTGTGGAGCAGCATTAGCAAAAAACGATGATATTGATATAGATTTTGTTTCGGGAATACCGGATTCGGGAATAGGACATGCTATTGGATATTCCAATCAGAAAAAAATTCCATATATGCGCCCCTATGTAAAATATACTCCAACATGGCCCAGAAGTTTTATGCCGCAAAGTCAGGAATTAAGAAGCCTTGTTGCTAAAATGAAACTTATTCCCAACAAAGATATTATTAAGGATAAAAAAATAGTTTTTTGTGAAGACTCCATTGTTAGAGGTACTCAATTGCAGGATACAGTTCAAATATTATATGATTATGGAGCCAAAGAAATTCACATGAGACCATCATGCCCTACTTTGATTCATTCATGCGATTTTTTGAATTTTTCAAGGTCGCGTTCAATACTTGACCTTGCAGGGCGTAAGGCAATTAAAGAAATTGAAGGAAAGGATGATGTTAATTTGAAAGAGTATGCTAATCCCGATTCTGAAAAATACAAGGAAATGGTAGAAAAAATAAGGATAAGATTAAAATTAACGTCTCTTAAATTTCAGAGAATGGATGACCTTGTTAAAGCCATAGGATTACCTAAAGAAAAACTTTGTACTCACTGCTGGGATAAATCGAGCTATTTTTAAAGATTTCTTATT
>Ga0307991_1000249_pt1 | contig 40258 bp, 34 predicted proteins | sample EllFjometagen131_FD_203146 | JGI IMG/M metagenome (GOLD analysis project Ga0307991, IMG submission 203146) | Marine microbial communities from Ellis Fjord, Antarctic Ocean - #131 | ecosystem: Environmental > Aquatic > Marine > Unclassified | place: Southern Ocean | collected 2014-10-08 | reverse complement strand
TTACAGTTGAATAGAATAATGAGGGACGATCCTCCTTTGCTTGAAGCTATGGAGGACAGGGGGACGCAATATAGTTACGAATTACGAATTATGAATTACAAGTGACAAGCTTAAAAAGTAGGCAGGAAAAGGTAAGCAGGCAATTATACAATTTGGGATTGCTTGGAAAGATTTTAAGAGCCGTAACCGATAACCGTAGGACGATACGGGCATCGCAACCGGTAAACGAAGAAGAACGATTTAGAATTCTTCTTCCTTAGTATAAATAAAAGTGTGAAAACAGGAGAATACATGAGCTTATACAGATTAATTAAGGAAGGCAAGGAGGCAATCGCCGTCGTTGGCCTTGGATATGTTGGATTTCCTTTGGCAGTTGAATTTGGTAAGATTGTCAAGACCATAGGCTTTGATCTTAACAAGAAGAGGGTGAAAGACCTTAAAAAGTCTGATGATACTAACGGTGAGACAGCAACAGAGGAAATAAAGGCAGCTAAGCTGCTTCAGGTTACAAGTGATCCGAAAAAAATAAAACAGGCAAAATTTATTATTGTTGCTGTTCCGACTCCTATTACCAAAAACAAACAGCCGGATCTTTTTTGTCTTGAGAGTGCTTCTGAGCTTGTAGGAAATAATCTTTCTAAGGGCAGTATTGTTGTTTATGAATCAACTGTTTATCCCGGAGTTACAGAGGATGTATGTGTGCCGATTTTAGAGAAATTCTCTGGTCTTAAATATAAAAGGGATTTTAAAGTCGGATATTCACCTGAACGTATTAACCCAGGGGATAAAAAGCATGATATTACAAGTATTATAAAGGTAGTCTCAGGCTGTGATGAGCAGACGCTAAAACAGGTGGCTGAGATATATGCCTTGGTTGTTAAGGCAGGGGTGTTTAAGGCTAAATCTATAAAGGTAGCTGAGGCTGCAAAGGTTATTGAGAATACTCAAAGAGATTTGAATATAGCTCTGATGAACGAGCTGGCAATTATTTTTCATGAAATGGGTATTGATACTCTTGCAGTTCTTAAGGCAGCGTCAACAAAATGGAACTTTATCAAGATGTTCCCGGGCCTTGTAGGCGGCCATTGCATAGGGGTAGATCCATATTATCTTACCTTTAAAGCCGAAGTTCTAGGATATCACCCCCAGGTCATCCTTGCCGGGCGCAGGATCAATGACGGCATGGGCAAGTATATTGCTGAGCAGACAGTTAAGCTGCTTATTGAGGCTAATAAGACTGTTAAAAGAGCAAGGGTCTTAGTTATGGGGATAACCTTTAAAGAAAATATATCTGATATTAGAAATTCGCGGGTTATTGATGTTATCAATGAGCTAAAAGAGTATTCAATTGATGTAATAGTAACTGATCCTTTTGCGGATGTTCAGGCAGTAAGGCATGAATACGGCATAGAGATAAAGAAGTATAAACGGGATTTAAAAGTAGATGCGATTGTGACAGCGGTCAATCATGATATATTCAAGAGAGATCTGACGCTTAGTGCACTAAAAAGGCATTTAATTGCCGGCAAAGATAAAAAAGGGGTAGTTGTTGATGTTAAGGGAATGTTTGATGAGAAAATATTTAAAAATTCAAATATTCTATACTGGAAGCTTTAAAAGTGCGCAGCACTTTTAACTAATGGCTGATAGCCTATAGCTAATAGGAAAAAATAGAATTAAGAGATTTTAATTTGATGTTTTACATCAAAAACGTGAAATTGCTGTAAATATTTAAATATTATTTTTGAAATAGTTTTTAACTATCGACCATTGGCTATTGGCTATGGACTAACAAAAGGAGATCAAATTCATGAACATCTGTGTTGTAGGGGTAGGATATGTAGGGCTGGTTGTTGGTACTTGTCTGGCTGATTTTGGGCATAATGTTGTATGTGTAGACAAGAACAGGCAGAAAATCGACAGCTTAAATAAGGGGATAAGTCCTATATACGAATTGGGACTTGAAGAATTGATTCATCGCAATACAAAGGAAAAGCGCCTGAGTTTTACAGCTGATCTTAAAGAGGGAATACAGTCATCCCTGGCAGTTTATATAGCTGTAGATACTCCAAATTTAGAGGACGGTACGCCAAATCTATCTAGTATAGAGGCTGTGGCAAGGAGTGTAGCTGAGACTATAGATGGGTACAAGGTGGTGATATTAAAGAGCACTGTTCCTGTTGGAACATGTGCGCATGTTCGTTCTATTATTTCTGAAAGGCTTGATGATATAAATTCAGTTGAGAATCTGGCTAAAAATCCAGAGAGTAATGGATATATGCCCACTTTCAGTGTGATCTCCAATCCAGAATTTTTAAGGGAAGGCTCAGCGATTGAAGATTTTATGCGGCCCAACAGAGTGGTTATCGGATCAGACAGCGACCAGGCAATAGCGATAATGAAAGATATATACAGGCCGTTGTATTTGCTTGAAACTCCCATGGTGATCACAAATCTTGAAACAGCTGAATTAATAAAATATGCCTCAAATGCTTTTTTAGCAACAAAGATATCGTTTATCAATGAAATGTCCTGCATTTGCGAGCAAGTCGGAGCAGATGTAAACATGATCGCCAAAGGCATGGGGCTGGATAAGAGGATCGGCACAAAGTTTTTACATGCCGGACCTGGTTATGGCGGCTCGTGTTTTCCTAAAGATACACAGGCCCTAACATATATTTCTAAAAAAGCCGGCTATGAAAATAAGATCGTCAGATCTGCTATTGAGGTTAATGATTTTCAGAAAAAGCGCATGATAGAGGTAATATCAAGGGCCATGAAAAATGTTTCCGGTAAGATCATAGGTATTCTTGGCCTGGCTTTTAAACCAAATACAGATGATATGAGGGATTCTGCGTCGATTACTATTATTGAAGGACTGCAGAAATTAGGCGCAAAAATAAAGGTATTTGATCCAGTGGCCATGGAAGAGGCAAAAAAAGTAATCAAGGATGTTGAGTATTGCGAAAATGCCTTTCAAGCCACAGAAGGAAGCGATGCCTTGGTAATTCTTACAGAGTGGAATGAGTTTAGGCAACTGGACTTAGGCAAGATAAAAGAACTTTTAAAATCAAATGTCATAGTGGATACCAGAAATATTTATGATCCTTTGAGAATGAAAAAACTAGGTTTTGAATATACATGTGTAGGAAGGGGAAATTTTTAAAAGCGCGTAGCGCTTTTGGTCAATGGCTAATAGCCGATAGCTTATAGGGGGAAATATCATGGCATTTAAATTTGAAAAATTGAAAGTTTGGCAAGAGGCTGTTAACTTTGCAAATGAGATTTATAAGGTAACAAAAAAGTTTCCAAAGAATGAACAATTTAGTTTGACTAGCCAACTAAATCGGGCTGTGGTTTCAATAAGCTTGAATATTGCAGAAGGAGAAGGCAGAAGGTCAAATAATGATTTTTCCAGATTTATCCAAATTGCAATAGGCTCATTAAACGAAGTAGTGACATTATTATTCATAACGTTAGAACAAGAATATATTAGCAAAGTTGAATTTGATGCTTTGTATAAAAGATGTGAAAGCATTTCAAAACAATTACATGCATTTAGAAATTATTTAAAAAAACAGTAGAATTGAAGGTTTAGCTTTTAGTTTCTATCTTTTACTATAGACTACTAACTATCGACCATTGACCATTGGTTATTGGTTCGAAGTGAAGATTTAGCTTTTAGATTTTTTTTACTATCAACCATAGACTATTAGCTATTAACTATTAACTATTAACTATTAATTATTAACTATTAACTATTAACGATTGATAACTAGTTGTTAACCATTGACCATTAGCTATAGACTATTGGTTATTTGCGCAACTAAAACAAGGAGATAAGCAATGAGCAAATACTTAGTTACAGGCGGTGCAGGATTTATCGGATCACATATTGTTGAAGAACTTTTAAAAAAAGGCGAGGATGTTGTTGTCTTAGATAACTTTTTCTCTGGTAAGGAGTCTAACCTGAGTTTTGTAAAAGACTATCAGCCATCAGCCATTAGCTATAAGCTGATTCGTGGGGATATCTGTGATAAGCAGGCTTGTCTTGATGCATGTAAGGACGTAGATTACATTTTACATCAGGCAGCGCTGAGAAGTGTACCTAAATCAATGGAAAGTCCGCATGATTATAATAGGGTCAATATTGATGGTACCTTAACTGTCCTTGAAGCAGCAAAAGAGTGCGGCGTGAAAAGAGTTGTTATTGCTTCATCAAGTTCCGTGTATGGCGATACTGATAAGTTCCCGCAAAGGGAGGATGCATATCCATTGTTGATATCTCCTTATGCCCTGTCAAAATTAACAACAGAGTTTTATTGCCGTATATTCAGCGAAAATTATGGCGTGGAGACTGTGGCCCTGCGTTATTTTAATGTATTCGGCCCAAGACAGGCACTTGATGATGAATATGCTGTTGTAATACCCAAATTCATAACCTGTATTTTAACAGATGTCCAGCCGCCGATATTCGGAAATGGCCTGCAATCAAGAGATTTTACTTTTGTAAAAAACGTTGTACAGGCAAACATTTTAGCTGCGACTACTCCGGGAGCTTCTGGAGAGGTTTTCAATGTCGCGCTTGGCAGTGATGTTAGTATTCTGCAATTAGTAGCGGTCATAAACAAGTTTGCGGATAAGTCTATTGAGCCTAATTTGTTGCCAATAAGAAAAGGCGATGTGTTCAAGACCATGGCTGACGTGACAAACATAACCGAAAAACTAAACTTCCAACCCGAATTTACATTTGAGCAGGGCATGAAGGTAACATTTGATTGGTTTAAGAGCCAGCAGAAGATTTAACTATACGCTGGCAAGTAAAAAGTAAGAAGTTGCTTGTGGCAAAAAGGTAAGCGGTAGCATTGCAAAGTATAAAACCGAGGGAAGATCCTCCTTCGCTTGAAGCTATGGAGGACAGGGGGACGACCGCTTCGCTAGGATGAAGGACGAGGAAAAGTAAAGCACGGAATTAACCGCAGATGAACGCAGATGAACGCGGATAAAGAAGTATATGCTCAAGCCGCTTGGCGGCTGCAATTTAATTTAATGGGAACTCAACAAGGAAAATTCATTTTTCTTTTGATTCACCATTGAATTAAATCAGTATTTTTAAGAAAACACTGGGCATATACGTTCAGGAGAAGGAAAGTGTTTGAAACAGCGTTAATCAGCGTTTATCGAGCGAATGTGTTTTATGAGCGGGCGGTTATAATAAAGTTTTTAAACTCGATACGCAATACGCATAACGCGATAAAGTTTTTTTCACCGTAGGTAGGCAGAATGGGCATCGTCCTTCGATTTTACTCAGGACACCCTGAGCGCAGTCGAATGGGCGCAACCGTCAAACGAAGAGGATTTTTAATTACTTTTAACCTGTATACAATGAAGGAACAATCGTAGATGTCACATCAAGACAGTAAGGTAACATTCATAATATTTAGTAGAAATCAAGTAGAACTTCTTAAGAGTACTTTGGTGAGCATCTTAAACCAGACTTATAAGAATATTGAGGTTTTTCTTATCCTAAATGGCAGCAGTAATAAATTGCATGAAGATCTGGGTGTTTATAAGTATCGGATAAATTTTACATTTAACCAAGACAAGCATAGCAAAGCAAGAATACTCAATGAATGCCTAAAAATGTCAACAGGGAGTTATTTTGCCGTGCTTGCTGCCGGTGATGTGTGGCAGCCTGGAGCGCTCTTTCAGAAACTCAAGTTTCTTGAGAAAAACAAAAATGCCTTAGCTGTCTGCAGTGATTTTGATGTATTTAATGAAAAAGGGATCATCAAAGATTCGTTTTTTCAGTTTAAGGATTATTTTGAAGACAAGCAAACCGGCGAATCATTTTTTATTGATGAAGCGAGAAGCTACTTTATTAACAGTTGCTACAAATTGTTTTCGATGATGCTTATCCGCAATGAAGCATATTTATTCTATGGCCCATTTGATGACGGGATGAACGGCTATGCTGATTTTGATCTTTTATTTAAAATGCTTGGTAATTACAAATTAGGCTGTATTAAAAAAGTACTTGTGGGTAAATTTTATGATGAGAACAAGACTTCATATTATCTTAACTATAATATGAAAGAGAAGATTGTGTATCTTGATTATCTGCTGAACGATTTTGCCATAGGCAAAAAGAAATATGAAAAAGAACTGAAATCCCAAATTAAAAAGAACTATTTTAGCTGGATAACCTATCTTATTAAAAATGAGGAAGCTGTTGAGGCCCGCGATGCTGCAGTCGAATATATGCAAAAATACAAGGTGTCTCCTGGAGTTTTAGGCCTATTTTTAAAATCGCTTTTTTCTCATCAGGATGAAAAAATTGAAAGGCGTTATAATTATTTCAAGAAGGACAAATTAAAAGAAGATCTACTGAAGCTGAACTATTAATTATGAATTATAAATTATGAATTATAAATTGAAAAGCTGAATTTACAATGAATGAAAAATTTGATATTGTTGATAGGAGTTATAAGTTTGCTTTGGAGATCATAAAATTGGTTAATTTACTACCGAGGAGTACAAGTGGAGCTGTTATAAGTAATCAGATCATGAAAGCAGGGACATCTATAGGAGTTAATGTAGAAGAAGCTCAAGGAGCATCAAGCAAAAAGGATTTTACTAATAAAATGACAATATCTAAAAAAGAAGCTAGAGAAACCAGATATTGGTTAAGATTGATAAAAGATTCAGGAACGCTGAAATCTGTGCAAGTAGAAGAATTACTTAACGAATGCAATGAAATACTAAAAATACTTACAGCAATTGTAAAAACATCCAAGATGAACTCATGATTCGTAATTCGTAATTTGTAATTTGTAATTTTATAGTTGTTTTTAACTCGTAATTCATAATTAGTAATTTATAACTCATAACTTCCGACTACAAAGGAGGAGGTATCGCAACCGGTAACCTAAGACGATGTTTAATCATACAACCGGTAACCTAATGTTTGCTAAAAGGCTTGAAAAAATACGTTATATATGATATTATTTCTATAGATTGATAAAAATATCAATATGGAGAAATGTAACAGTATGAAATTTGATGATTTTCTTAAAACATATAAAGATAGTATGATTATTGATTCCTCAACATATAGCTGGTTTTCTGAGAAACCGCAGGATGTAAGGCGTCAGGTAAGATATTGGGTTGAAAAAGGGTATTTGATTGCTCTGAAGAAGGGAATGTACATTTTAGGTGATAATTACAGAAAAATTAATCCCTCTAAGCGTTTTCTCGCTAATTTTTTTATTAACCCTTCCTATCTTAGCCTGGAATACGCGTTGGGGTTTTATGATCTTATTCCGGAAAAGGTAACAGTTTATACCTCACTCACAACGAAAAAAACAACCGCTTGTCGGAATTATCTTGGAACATTTGAGTATCGTTCTATTAAGGAAGATTTGTTTTTTGGTTATACTAAGGCAACGGATAACGGCCAGGATTTTTTTATTGCACAGCCGGAAAAAGCGATTCTTGATTTTTTTTATTTTCGTAAAGAGTTTAAAGGCAAAGCAGGGGAGTTTGAGTCATTGCGCTTCCAGAATTTAGATAGGCTTGATACAGCAAGATTAGAGGAATTTAGTAAAAAATTTACAAAAAAAGTGAAGACTATTGCAAGGGCGTTTATTGAGTTTATTGTCAGGGAAAAACAAGACTGGAAGGCGCTTAAATGAGAGATTTTATTAAATCAATTGTCAAAGAAGAAGCAGACAATGATGAGAACCTTAACCGCATTAGGGAATATATTCAGACATATTTTTTACACATCAGCTATCGTAAAAAATATTATAATAATATAGTGTTTACCGGAGGAACCGCTTTGCGGTTTATCCATGGAATCAAAAGGTTTTCAGAAGATTTAGATTTTAGCCTATCTTCTAGTGCGCGTGATTATGATTTTAACTTGATGATGAAAGATATTGAGCGGGAGTTTAAACTAGCTGGATATAGTGTTGAGGTTAAATCTAAAATAAAAAATACAGTGCATAGCGCTCAGTTAAGATTTTCCGAGATTCTATTTGAAACAGGCCTAAGCCAGTTGAAAGATGAAAAGTTAATGGTCAAAGTCGAAATTGATTCCAACCCTCCTCAAGGAGGAATTGAGGCACACACTTTGTATAATTCAACATTTATGTTTTATATGGTTCACTACGATCTCTCGTCATTGTTTGCCGGTAAAATGCACGCGCTCCTTTGCCGCAAATATACAAAAGGCCGCGACTGGTATGATCTTTTTTGGTATCTTAGCAAATTTAAAGGCCTGGAACCGAATTTTACTATGCTTAACAATGCCATGGCGCAGACTGAAAAAAAACCGCTGATTCTTCGTCCAGATAACTGGAGAGAAGAGATGAGAAGAGTTGTAAATAACCTTGATTTTTCACAGGTTAGGAACGATGTTAGCCGTTTTCTTGAGCGCAGCGAAGAGGCAGAGTTCCTTGAGTTAAAGACATTTGAAAGTTTGCTGCGTTAATAGAGGCAATTAGCTGAATTATTAGAAAATTCAGCAAGTAAAAAGGTAAAAGCCGCCAAGTAGACAGGATAAGATAACTATGGCGAGCCTCGCTAGATTTGTAGCGGGTAAAAAGTAAAAAGTAAAGCATGGAATTAACCGCAGATAAACGCAGATGAACGCGGGAAACTAAAGCCGAAGTCCGAGGGACGATCGCTGCGGCTAGGATGAAGGACGAAAAAGCGTAAAGCAAAAAGATGAAAAAGTATCGAAAAGATAGCATATGCTCAAGCCGCTGCGCGGCTGCAATTTAATTTAATGGGAACTCAACAAGGAAAATTCATTTTTCTTTTGATTCACCATTGAATAAAATCAGTGTTTTCGAGAAAACACTGGGCATATACGTTCAGAAGAAGAATATGTGCTTGAAACAGCGTTTATCAGCGTTTATCGAGCGAATGTATTTTATGAACGCCTGTCCGCCGTGTGGTGTGGAGGAGGCGGTTATAATAAAGTTTTTAAATTTGATACGTAATACGCATAACGTGATACAGTTTTTTTTACCGTAGGTAGGCAGAATGGGCGCAACCGGTAAACGAAGAATAACGATTTTCATTCGTAACTCGTAACTCGTAACTCGTAACTTATAACTTAAAAACGGAATTTATATGAAAATTACAAAAAAGATTAAGTGGATTGGTATCTCTCTAATATATATAGGGATTATTTTTTTATTATCGTTTAAACATCCGGGAATAGCTAAGCATTCTTTTGTTAAAGAAGTTATTACCAATCTAGCGCATATTCCTTTGTATGGGGTTTTGGGCTATTTCTTAATTGTTTTATTTAAACATTTAAGAACAGGTTCAAGGGCTTTTGTATATACAATTATTTGTGGAATGACGGTTGCAGGAACGGATGAGTTTTTTCAATCTTTTGTTCCGGGTAGAAGTGTTGATGCAATGGACTTAGGGCTTGATTTTATAGGTATTTGTCTTGGTGTATTATTATTTAGAGTCGTAAGAGTAAAAATTAGAAAGAAAAAGTTAAAAGAAGCGATTGCGAGGTAGTGTCAAATAAAGCATGAAAGGATATGCAAGAATTTACCACAGAGCGCACAGAGGACACAGAGGTAAGAAATAATATATATTTAAACTACGAAATGTACGAAAGACACGAAAAAGATTAACTATATGCTGTTTCGACAAAGTCGAAAGCTAATTTTACCAATTCATAGTCAATCAGAAAAACAAGTTTTTCTGTTGCCCTGAATTTTAAAATGAGATGGCAGACAATGCCATTTACAGCCTCTAGTTAATAACTGGACTGATAATTTTTTAGTTATGTTTAGATGTTTTCTCTGTGGAACTCTGTGATCTCTGTGGTGGATATTATATTTATATTTTCAGGGAGGCAAGAACTTTTTACTAAAAGCTCTGTAATTATTACAGATAGATAAGAATTAACTAAATATTTTTGACAATACGGATGGGCACATAAGGAGAGTTTCATGGATATTAAGGGAAAGATAAAAGAATTCATAATCAACAATTTTTTAATGGGAGCTGATTCGCAAAAGATTCAGGAAGATACTTCTTTTTTAGAAGAAGGGATTATCGATTCAACCGGAATATTGGAATTAGTAGAATTTGTTCAAGATACTTTTTTAATAAAAATTGAAGATGAAGAATTAATGCCGGACAATCTTGATTCTTTGAATAATTTAGAGAAATTTATAAAAAGCAAGCTAGAGATGAACACTGATAAAAAGAATGATGAACACTGATTAAAGAAAGTGGAAGTAAAAAGTAAAAAGGAAGAAGTCTAGATTAAAATTTACCGCAGATGGACGCAGATAAACGCGGATAAAAAAGTATATGCTCATGCCGCTGCGCGGCTGCAATTTAATTCAATGGGAACTCAACAAGGAAAATTAATTTTTCTTTTGATTCACCATTGAATAAAATTAGTGTTTTCGAAAAAACACTGGGCATATACGTTTAGTAGAAGGATATATGCTTGAAACAGCGTTAATCAGCGTTTATCGAGTGAATGTGTTTTATGAACGGGCGGTTAATTAAGCTTTTCAAAACCAAAGCTAGAGTATAAGAGAATAGTATTATAAATCTGTGTTCATCTTGGCAATTAGTATCTGTGTTTATCACATACAAAGGAATTAAATGCTTTTACACGATTTACTAAAAACAAGTGCTGCAAAGTACCCTGATAAAAAGGCAGCAATTCATCAAAAGGGTTCTTTAACATATAGGCAGCTTGATGAGCGTTCAGATGCTTTTTCCGGTATGCTAATCGGCAAGGGAGTAAAAAAGGGCGATAGAGTTGTTATTTTTCTTGATAATTCATGTGATTATTTGGTTGCTTATTTTGGAATATTGAAAGTAGGAGCAGTAATTGTTGCTCTAAATAGCCAGCTTGTGCCCAGAGAATTATCAGTTTTGCTGAATGACTGCACTCCAAAGGTAATTATTTCGGACAAGAAGCATTCTAAAACAGTAGAAGACACTCTAAAATCATGCGCTCAGATAGATGTATTGCTCATTGAGAACCTAGATTTTAAAAAAGACCATCGACCATCGACTATCGACCATGGACTTAGAGCTAAGGACTTAGCTCTAATCATTTACACCTCTGGCACAACTGGCAAGCCAAAGGGCGTAATGCTTTCACATGAAAATCTCTCTGCAAATGCTAATTCAATTATTGAGTATTTAAAGCTGACAGCTGATGATCGGATTATGGTTGTTTTGCCCTTTTATTATTCATATGGCAATTCATTGTTAACTACTCATATTAAGGCGGGTGCTACTTTAGTAATTGATAATCGATTTATGTATCCAAATATCGTAATAGAGAATATGATCAAAGAGGAAGTCACTGGCTTTGCCGGTGTACCTTCAAATTTTGCGATTTTAATTAGTAAATCAGCTATTCGAAATTATAAATTTCCCAAACTTAGATATGTGACTCAGGCTGGCGGGGCAATGATGCCGGCTAAGATCAAGGAATTTTTAAACATTATTCCTAATATAAAGTTTTATGTGATGTATGGGCAGACCGAGGCATCAGCCAGGCTAAGCTACTTAGAGCCAGATGATTTAGAACAAAGAATGGGTTCGATTGGTAAAGCAATCCCTGGGGTAAAATTAGAAGTTTTAAATAATGATGGCAATTTAGTCGAAGTTGGTGAGATTGGCGAAATTGTTGCTCAAGGCAGAAATATCATGCAAGGGTATTGGAATGATTCTGAGCAGACAAAACAAGTTTTAAAAGACAATAAAGTATTCACCGGAGATTTAGCCAGGATAGATGAACAAGGGTATATATATATAATCAGTAGAAAAAGGGATATGATTAAAAGCGGGGCTAATCGCATAAGCCCTTTTGAAATAGAAGATGTTGCAAGTCAGATTCCCGGGATTATAGAATGCGCGGCAGTAGGCATTCCGGATGAAATATTAGGAGAAGCAATTGTCCTTTTTATTGTGACTGATGGCTCGGATATAAAGGAGCAGGAGATAATGCTTTATTGTAAACAGAATTTAGCTATATACAAGTTACCAAAAAGAATAGTCTTCATTGCTGAACTGCCGAAAACAGCGAGTGGGAAGATCAAGAGAGAAGAATTAAAACAGCTTATGGCTAATGGTCAATAGCTGATGGGAAAATAAAAAAATGGCATTTAAGTTTGAAAAATTAAAAGTCTGGGAAAAGTCAGTTAAATTTGCTAGTGAGATTTATGAGGTAACAAAAGCATTTCCTAAAGCTGAACAGTTTGGACTGACAAGCCAATTAAATAGGGCGGTAGTGTCAATAAGCTTAAATATTGCTGAAGGTGAAGGACGAAGGGCAAATAATGATTTTGCTCGCTTTATTCAAATAGCGATAGGTTCCTTAAATGAGGTAGTAACTTTATTATATATATCTTTAGAACAAAATTATATTAATCAAAATCAATTTAATAACCTGTATGAAAGATGTGAAAGTATTTCTAAAATGCTGCATGCTTTTAGGAATCATTTAAAACAATAATTATTCAACCATAGGCTATTAGCCATTAGCTATTAGCTGTACGAGGAGCCATAAATGCGACGATGTACTAGATGTGTTTTACCTGAGAGCTTTCCTCATATTTCTTTCAATGATGAGGGGGTATGTAACTTTTGTCAAGGATTCAAAGGTCAGGAGAAGTTGCAGGAAGATAAGGCAGCCTATCTTATTAAATTCAAAGACTTGATAGAACAAATGAGAGGAAAATCAGACTATGATTGTACCGTATCCTACTCTGGAGGCAAAGACAGCTCATATACATTATATGTGCTTAAGGAAGTCTTTAAATTGCGGGTTTTAGCACTTGTTTTTGATAATGGGTTTATATCCCCTCAGGCTTTTGTGAATATTGATTCCTTAACATCTAAATTAGGGGTAGATTGTCAAATTATTAAGCCAAATTTTAGGCTGATGAAAAGTATATTTTGCCATGCGGTAGAAAATCCCATGTATTCGCCAAAGACTTTAGAACGCGCAAGTACAATATGTACATCTTGTATTGGATTGATAAAGTTTATATTTTTAAAAATTGCTATTGAAAAAAATATTCCCATGATGGGTTGGGGGTGGTCACCGGGACAGGCACCATTGCGTTCGAGTATAATGAAAATTAATCCGGCAATGTTCAAGGCAACCCAGGAGGTATTGCGTAAGCCTATGGTTGAGGCTGCGGGTGAAGAGGTTAATGCATATTTCTTAACAGATGAGCAGTTTAAGCAAAAAGAAAAATTTCCTTATAATGTTAGCCCCTTGGCATTTATGGATTATGATGAAGAAAAAATTATAGACAAAATAAAAGAACTAGGCTGGGTTGCCCCAGTTGATGTTGACGGTAACTCAACTAATTGCCTGCTCAATTCACTGGCAAACAAGGTGCATATAGATAAATATAGTTTTCATCCATATGCCTTTGAGATAGCTGAGATGGTAAGATCCGGAGTTATGACAAGGGAATATGGTATAGAAAAACTGACTGAAGCAGGAAATGATGCAACAATTGAATACGCGAAGAAAAAACTAGAAATAAGCTAAAAAGGCTAACAGCAAGATAAATTAACCGCAGATGGACACAGATGGACGCAGATAAAAAGTATATGCTCAAGCCGCTACGCGCGGCTAAAGTTTATTCAAAGGTGAATCAAAAGAAAAATTCATTTTTCTTGTTGAGTTCATTTTGAATAAAACCAATGTTTTCAAAGAAAACACGTTGAGCATATATACTTAAGAGAAGATATTAGTTTTAAACAGTGTTAATCAGCGTTTATCGAGTGAATGTGTTTTATGAACGGGCGGTTAAGTCGGGTTTGTAATAAGGATAGTAAATGTGTATAAATAAAAAAGAAAATAATTATAGGCATAGTGACTTGACTGCAGCGGTTTTAAAAGCTGCTTTTGAAGTGCATAATACTCTTGGGTGCGGTTTCTTAGAGAAAGTATATGAGAATTCCTTGTGTATTGAATTAGAAAGACAGAAGGTGTTTTTTAAACAGCAAGAGCCGATTAAAGTTTATTATAACGGCGGGATTGTTGGTGAATATTTTGCTGATATTCTTGTCGAGAATACAGTCATTGTGGAATTAAAAACAATTAATAAAATTGAAGCAATACAGGAAGCACAGTTGTTGAATTATCTTAAGGCAACGAACAAAAAAATAGGATTAATCCTTAATTTTGCTAAGCCAAAACTAGAAATAAAACGCATGGTCAATGGTTTGTGACTTTTAAAATTAACCGCAGATGGACGCAGATAAACGCGGATGAACGTGGATAAAGAAGTATATGCTCAAGCCGCTGCGCGGCTGTAATTTAATTCAATGGGAACTCAACAAGGAAAATTTATTTTTCTTTTGATTCACCATTGAATAAAATCAGTATTTTTGAAAAAATACTGGGCATATACGTTTAGTAGAAAGATATATGCTTGAAACAGCGTTAATCAGCGTTTATCGAGTGAATGTGTTTTATGAACGGGCGGTTAAGTAAGCTTTTCAAAAACAAAATTTGGAGTATAAGAGAATAGTATTATAAATTTATGTTCATGAAGGCAAGTAATATCAGTGCTTATCATGGCAATTAGTATCAGTGTTTATCATAGAGTTCAATCAGTGTTAATCGGGAGGAGCAAAGCTACGAATGGAATTTAATAAAAATATTTTAGACTTAAATGTTGAAAAAGAAGCAGCCCGTATTTGTGCATTTATGAAAGCACAAGTTCTTGATATGCATAGAAATGGCATAGTAATTGGTTTAAGCGGTGGTGTTGATTCTGCTTTGTCTGCGGCTTTGGCCGTCAGGGCCTTGGGTAAAGATAAGGTTTTTGGCCTCATACTTCCGGAAAAGGATTCAAGTCCAATAAGTGCCGAATATGCGAAAAAACAAGCTGAACAACTTGATATAAAAACAGAATATATAGATATCACTAAGACACTTGAGGGATTTGGCACCTATGCCAAAAGAGATGCAGTCATAAAATCAATATTCCCTGATTATGATACCAGCTATCAATCAAAGATTACTTTGCCGGCAGACCTGCTTGGCAAAGATGCCTATAATGTTTTTAGTATCATAATAAGTGACGCTAAAGGCGATACTCAAAAAGCAAGGCTTAGCAAAGCACAGCTTAATGGTATTGTAGCAGCAACTAATACAAAACACAGAACAAGAATGATGCATTTATATTATTATTCAGAAAAGCTGAACTCAATTGTTTGCGGGACGACCAATAAAACTGAGGCTTTAGAAGGAGACTTTGTTAAATACGGGGATGGGGGGGTGGATATAGAGCCACTTGCACATCTTTATAAAACTCAGGTTTTCCAGCTTGCAAATCATTTAGGGGTGACAAAAGAGATTATTGACAGGGCGCCTAGTCCGGATACTTTTAGCCTTTCGGTAAGTGATGAGGAATTTTACTTTCGTATCCCTTTTGATAAATTGGATTTGTTGCTTTACGCCTGGGTAAATAATATTGAAATGGCAAGAGTGTGTGAAGTAATGGAATTAGATGAACAACAGGTGAAACGTGCATTCAGGGACTTTACCGGTAAATTTAATACAACAAAGCATTTACGTCAAATGCCGCCAGAGCTTAAATAATGAATGAAAAGCGGGAAAAGGATAAGTAGCTCCTTGTGTTATCCTGAAAAAGGTTGACAGAAAATAAATTAACCACAGAGAACACAGAGAGCATGGAGAAAAGCATTTGTATTATAATTACTTATATGTAGTAAGTTTTAAATGAGCTTAGTTTTGTATGATTATATGCTCATTCGACGTTGTCGAATATTATTTCATTAAAAAGTGCTAAAAAATAAAAATAAGTTTTTATTTTCTATCTTTGTTAATGAAAATAAGCGCTAATAATAGCGCTCAAGAGCATATCATCATTTCTCTGTGGAACTCTGTGTGCTCGGTGGTGAAGTAAAATGACGTATTATCTGTGTTGATCAGCGTTTATTCCCGCCTTGGGGAATTATATTAATAGAGGGCGGGACGTAGCCCTGTAGGGCTTCGCGAGTAAGAGTGTTTGTCCCGCCGCGTTTTGGCGGGAGGCGGTAAATTAAACTTGTACATAATTGCTATAAGAGGGTACTAAAATGCCAAAGAAGAAAAAGAATGAAGCAGAAACGGTTCATAAATTAGCTATTTTTAAGGGCAAGCAGATAAGAAGGTTAATCCATAATGATGAATGGTGGTTTTCGGTGATTGATGTTATTGAAGCCTTGACAGGAGTGAATAATCCCCGGAGATATTGGAGCGATCTTAAAAGAAAGCTTAAAAAAGAAGGCTATGATCAAGTGTACGAAAATATCGTACAGTTGAAATTAGAAGCTCCTGATGGAAGAATGAGAGAAACAGACTGCTCAAATACAGAGACTATGTTCAGGCTTATTCAGTCAATCCCCTCTCCCAAAGCAGAGCCTTTTAAGCGTTGGCTGGCAAGGGTTGGATATGAGAGGATTAAGGAAATTGAAGATCCCGAGCTTGCTACTAAACGCACAAGGGCGTTATATAAGGCAAAAGGCTATTCAGACGCTTGGATCGAGAAGCGTATGAGAGGTATTGCCATCCGTGATGAATTAACGGATGAATGGCAGAAAAGAGGTATAGATGAGCAGAAGGATTACGCTATTCTAACAGCTGAAATATCTAAAGCTACATTTGATATGACGCCTTCTGAATATAAGAAATATAAGAAACTAAAGCGTGAGAATCTGCGGGATCATATGAACGATTTAGAGCTTATCTTTTCCATGCTTGGCGAAGCCTCAACAACAGAGATTGCACGCAATAAAAACGCTCAAGGAATGTATAAAAATAAAGAATCCGCAAGGCTTGGCGGAAGCGTTGCAGGAAAAGCCCGTAGGGATTTAGAAAAGAAAAGCGGTAAAAAGGTTAGCAGTAAGAAAAACTATCTGAAAGCCTCGCAGGATAAAAAACTGCTCAAGGACAAGAAATAGTTACTGTGACATAAAGCATTAAAATAGTTACGAATTACTAGTTATGAGTTACGAATGAAAGTTGTGTTATTCTGAAAAAGGTTGACAGAAAATAAATTAACCACAGCTGGACGATTCTCCTTTGTCGGAAGTAAAAAGTAAGAAGTAAAAAGTAAATAAAAACAGCGATTAGCGAATAGAAAAAATAAATTAACCGCGGATTAACGCAGATGGACGCAGTTACAAGTAAAAAGGTAAAAGTAAAAAGGAAGAGTAGAGGGAAGTATATGCTTAAGCCGCTTGGCGCGGCTAAAGTTTATTCAAAGGTGAATCAAAAGAAAAATTCATTTTTCTTGTTGAGTTCACTTTGAATAAATCCAATGTTTTCAAAGAAAACATATTGAGCATATACGTGTAGGAGTAAATAGTTGTTTTAAACAGTGTTGATCAGCGTTTATTCCCGCCTTGGGGAATTATATTAATAGAGGGCGGGACGTAGCCCTGTAGGGCTTCGCGAGTAAGAGTGTTTGTCCCGCCGCGTTTTGGCGGGAGGCGGTTAATTAAAGTATTTGTGTCTAAAATGTCCATTATTACAGGACAAGAAAAAAGGGGACTGATAATTGCAAAAATGGGGTAGTAATTTTAAAATCAAAAATAAATTAATTTTATTTTTATTCTTGTTTTGCTGGCTTATAGCAACTCCGTTAGGGGCGGCACCTGAGAGTTTTTACCCGGCTGGGGTAATAGACATATCTGATCGTGCCTATGAAAAAGCGGTTATACAGCTTTTGGATAATGCTCAGGAATCAATTGTATTCTCAATGTACATAATGAAACCGGATGTATATGCAAAACATCCGATAAATCGTTTGATGCATGATATTGAAGAAGCTTTAGATCGAGGCGTAGCAGTTACAATCTATCTTAATTCAAGAAATGGGGATAACAGCCAAGGAGAAGCTTTTGATGCTCTGAGGGCTAAAGGCGCGCAGATATTACTGATTACAAAAAGTTATATGCTACATGACAAGATGATTATAGTTGACTCGCGCTATGTGGTTATTGGTAGTACTAATTGGAGTGTAAAGGCTTTAAAAGACAACTTTGAATCATCAGTTCTAATTGATTGCCCGCTGTTGGCAAAAGAGCGTTTAGAACGGATGAAAACAATTCATCTAAAAGGCGAAGATCTAAGGGGGCCACCTCAAATCAGTATAAAAAAGATATATCCGCTTCCTGAACTTATTGAATTGCCAAGTACATTAATGAATAGTAAACGCTATTTCCCCCGGATGCTTAGCAAACAGGACAATCGGGCAATGGATCTTTATTTGCTGCTTAGGGCAGAATCACTTCGCCGAAAAGAAAGAGAATTTCAGATTTCTGTTGAGCGGTTTGCCGGGCAGCTGAATATGCCTTTGAATTGGAAGCCTGACGCATTGCGCAGGCAGGTGATAAAGTCTCTAAAAAAACTTAAATCTAGATATGGGCTTATAGATGTGCAATTTAAACACACTCGTGCGGCTAAAATAAAGTTGATTAATTTAGAAGGAAAAGCTTTTTTGATTAAAAAAGATTTTTTTGCCCCTGAGTTTCTCTCAAGCAGTCGTCAGAATGCTAAGTTTATTGTGCTGATAAAGGCTTATTTAGCAGCAGAGGGCAAAGACATAAATGATTTCACTCATGTAGATTTGGCGAAAATGTTTTATGTGCATAGATCAACGATAATAGAGGGACTAAAAGAAGACAGCGAATAGCGGATAGCGGTTAGTCCGCCAATATGCGAGACCTCACTGTTTTTAAGTGGGCGATTATGATGTGTTATCCTGAAATAGGTTGACAGGAAAACAAATCAATCGCAGATGGACACAGATGGACGCGGATGTAAAACATATGCTTAACTTGACTTTGTCAAGTCAGGCCTTCACAAACCAAGTTCAGAAGGAAAATATATTTTCCTTGCTGAGTATTGGTTTGATGCAGGCATGTGGCTGGAACGCAGCCACGAATAAGCATATGATTTTCCGGAAATATCATAACGTATCGGTGTTAATCAGCGTTTATCGAGCGAAGCGGGCGGTTAATAAGTAGTCTATGCTTAAAAGTGTAAACTATTTTAGGACAAGACAGGAAAGCAGAGAGCGCTTAGTTCATAGCATGAAGTTGTAGCATGAAGCTTGTATCTTGTGGCTTGTAGCTTGAAGCCTGCAGCATGAAGCTTGTAGCTTTTAGTATGTAGCTTGTAACTTGTGTCTTGCAGCTTGCAGCGCGAAGCTTTTAACTTGTAACTTGTAATTTGTAACTATAGACCATGAGCTATTAGCCATTAGCCATTTATCAGTGTTCATCAAGTAAAAGTATCTGTGTTCATCATGTTTTATAAAGGAGTAAGGGATGATTATTGATCATTTGCTATTGGAGTTTGTGGCTTATTTAGGACTTAGAGTTTAGAGTTTAGGGTTTAGTGTTTGATTTGAAAAGTGTCTAAAGTCAAGGTTTGACCCTCGACTCCTAAGTTGTACACTAAAAATAGTGTACAAAAATTTGCTAATACATCAAAAATAGTGTATATTTTAATTGAGGGTAGGGTAAATGTACAAAGTAATTTTTTATGAGGATTCAAAGGGGAAATGTCCAACAGATAATTTTCTGGATGAAATGCAACAGAAGGTACGAGCAAAAATAGAAAAATGGATGGTAAAGCTGGAAGAAGAAGGGCCGAATTTGCCCAGGCCATTTGCGGATATTGTCAAAGGGAAAATCCGTGAACTTCGTGTGCGTTTTGGACCAGGTTATTATCGATTTTTGTATTTCTTTTTGGGTAAGAAAATAATTATCACTCATGGTTTTGTTAAAAAGACTGATAAAATTCCGCCAGGAGAAATTGACCGGTCGGAACGAATGATGCAGGATTATTTACAAAGACACAAAGGAGGATGATGTAATTATGAAAAAAGAAAGAACTTTAAGAAATAGAGTAAAAGAGGATTTAAAAAATCCCGAATTCCGTAGGGCCTTCGATGAAGAAGAAGTTTTTGCTTCTTTGGCTATTCAGGTGGCTAAGATTAGACAAAAGAAGAAATTGACTCAGCTGGAATTAGCTGAACGATTACACACGACTCAACAAACAATATCTCGGTTAGAAGATATTCATAACAAAAGTTATTCTCTACAAACATTGATTAAACTTGCTGGAGCATTAGATAAAAAATTAAAGGTTGAGCTTATTTAAATTAGAAGAGGGTTTGATTTGAAAAGTGTCTAAAGTCAAGGTGACCACTGACTCCACTCTTGGCGCTTAGCTCATGGCTGATAGCTCATAGCAAAAAGACCGATGGACGATCCTCCTTCGCCAACCCTACTACGCCAAGGCTACGAAGGGCAATGGGCTATGGAGGACAGGTGGACGATCGCTGCGCTGGGACGATGGACGAGAAAGCATAAAGCGCTTAGTTCATAGCATGAAGTTGTAGCATGAAGCTTGTATCTTGTGGCTTGTATCTTGAAGCCTGCAGCTGATAGCTTATAGCTCATGGAAAAAGTAGGAAGATAATTACGAATTACGAATAATAAATTATGAATGAAAAGAATACAGGGACCCCAGTAAAGGAAAAAGTTAAAAGTAAAGAAAGGAATCAACCGCAGATGAACGCAGATGAACGCAGATAAACGCGGATAAAGAAGTATATGCTCAAGCCGCTGCGCGGCTGCAATTTAATTCAATGGGAACTCAACAAGGAAAATTAATTTTTCTTTTGATTCACCATTGAATAAAATCAGTGTTTTCGAAAAAACACTGGGCATATACGTTTAGTAGAAGGATATATGCTTGAAACAGCGTTAATCAGCGTTTATCGAGTGAATGTGTTTTATGAACGGGCGGTTAATTAAGTTATTTATTGCTTTGTAACTCATTGTATTGATTAATTTTATGATTTTGTCTTAACGCAAAACATATGGTAATCTTTACGAACTTTAAAATAAGTGAATCTGTGTTTGTTCAGGAATTAGGTTCTCTTAGCAAAAAACTCAAGGACGATCCTACTTTGCCAAGGTTACGAAGGGCAATGAAGGATAGGTGAAATAGCTGGAAATAGATCATATTCCACCTACGCGGTGGAATGAGGGTTAAAGTATTTTGCTTCTTGCTATTGCGAAAAAATGAGAAATATGGTATCTTTTACGACTCTTTAAACAGGGGATTTAAAAGTCAGTTAAAGATGTAGTTTGCGAGGAATAAGGCTGGTGGAGGATAGGGGCCTGGGGTAGTCAAATTTTTGTCAATAGTTCAGACCTGACTTCGTAATGCGGTTGTGGCCTGTAGCATATAGCATGCAGCCTGCGGCTTGTAGCGTGTAGCTTTTGACTCTTAATTCATAACTTATAACTCGTAATTCATAACTATTTTAAGCTGCAGATGTTCGGAGCTTGCGAAAAAATGTGAAATGTGGTATGCTTTACGACTATTAGTGTAAATTGATACACTTTAAAGTGTAAAAAAGAGGTAAGTATGGTTTTATTTAAATCATCTGTAACTAAAGAACTTATGAATTATTTTCTTACGAATTCGGGGGAAGAGCTTTATGTAAATGAAATGGTAAGAAAGTTGTCTTTAGATAAGAGAAATCTAGGTAAAAAATTAAAAGAACTGGAGTCCTTAGGCATAATGAAAAGCCGTAAATACGGTAATCTGAAATTATACTCTATTAATAAGAAATACGCTTTATATAAGGAAATAAAAAAAATAGTAATTAAAGGAGCTTAACAATTAGTATGTAGTATTGAGTTTTTACTATCAATTTTTCTAGTTTTTAACTCATATCTAGTAATTCGTAACTAATATTTATTGACTATACATAAGTTAAGAGTTATCAGTGTTAATCAGATTTAATTTTATCAGTGTTTATCCTGTTTAAAAGGAGAGTTAATTATGAAACTAAAACTATTTATAATTATATCAGTGTTTATCATTATTGTATCAGTATCTATCAAAGTTTTAGATGCTAAAGGAGAAAATATGAAAGTAGATCTATCCGAACTAAAAGCAGTACCTCAGGGGCAATGGGATGCCCTTGCAAATAAAAAGATATATTTTGGTCATCAATCTGTTGGTTATAATATCATTGATGGTATAAAAGATATTATGGTTGAAATGCCGGATATTAAGCTAAATATTGTAGAAACAAGAAAACCGAATGATTTTAATCAGGGTATTTTTGCGCATTCTCCTGTTGGGGCTAATTGTAAACCTTTATCTAAGGTTGATGATTTTAAAAAAATTATGGATAGTGGTGTTGGGGCTAAGGTTGATATTGCTTTTTTTAAGTTTTGTTATGTTGATGTAGTTGGGAATACTGATATCAATCAGGTGTTTGATTATTATGTTAAGATAATGCAAGAACTTCAGGTGAAATATCCAAAAGTTCGGTTTGTGCATATGTCTGTGCCTTTAAATTCAACACCAACAGACATTAAAGCCAAGATAAAAAGAATGTTAGGAAAATCTACTTGGACGGATGAGGATAATATTAAACGAAATGAGTTTAATCAAAAGCTAGTCGAAAAATTAGGCGACAAGGTATTTAATCTTGCTAAATATGAAGCAACTAAACTTGACTGCAGTACAGATGGTTTTAATGTCGGGAATAAAAAATACCTATCCATGGTTCCGGAGTATACTGAAGATGGTGGGCATTTGAATAAAATAGGCAGGGAAGCAATAGGTTCACAATTATTGATTTTTCTAAAAGGTATAGTTGATAACTGAATTAAATGAATACTAGATTTGTTTTAAGGAACTCTGATGATACGTATAACAGAAAAAAGTTACTATATTTACTGTGAGAATAAAGAAGAACATCTCTATTGCAGTACATTTTTGCCGCAAAACAATCAGGCTCTTTCCGGAGTTGTGATGGTTATGCCAATAGGTTACGAGAGGCTGCGCTGTTATATGGAAATGTTTAATTTTGCCAGAGAATTGGCTTGTGCTGGGTATCCTGTAATTATCTTTGATTACAGGGGCGAAGGGGAAAGTTGCGGTGAATTTAAAGATTATGACATAGAAACACGTTTGCAGGATATTAAATTAGCAGTAACTGAATTGAGAAGTACAACTAATGTGAAGAATATCTGCTTTTTTGGGGTTAGATTAGGTGCGGTTTTAACAATGCTTATTGCTCAAGAGTTGAAAGTGGAAAAAGTTATTCTTTGTGACCCTGTTTGTAATATGCATAAATACGCTAATGTACTTTTAAAATCAAATATAATTTTGCAGCATTATTATCTTGGTGAAATCTCTAAGAAGGTTGAAAATCTGCGTGAAGACATGAAAAAAGGAAAAGCCGTATCCGTTTACGGGTTTTATATGGCGGAAAAATTTTTAAACCAGCTGGAGCAAATTAGAATTACGCAGTATTTAAATGAATATAGCGGAAAATCTGCGGTTATGTATATGTCCACAATCGAAAAAAGCAGAGAAAGTGAGATTGTGCAGTGGCAGACATTACTGGGAACTAAGGGTATATCAGAAATTATTAGGGTCAATAACAATTTTTCTTGGTTTACGAAAAGAATATGGACTACGCGTCTGGAAAAATTAGCAAATACTGTAATTGAATGGCTGGATAAATAAATGATAGAGTTAGATATAGTTAAGAAGGCAATTGTCATACCGAATCGTAACAAAGAATCGATGTATACAATCTTGTCTATGCCAAAAACTGAAGTTGCGGAAAAGAAGTTTATCGTATTTTGCAACGCGGGATTAGTTAATAAAAGCGGTAGTGGTGATGTTTTTCGTTTGATTGCTGATATTTTGTCAAAACAGGGATATTATGTATTACGTTTTGATCAAACTGGGGTAGGTCAAAGCAAGGGTGAGATTGCTCATAATGTTTTGAACAAGATTGTGTTCCGAAAGATTCAATCCGGAGTTTTTGAACAAGACACCGTTGATGTTGTGGATTGGATCCAGGGGAATTATGCAGGGGCAAAGATATATTTACTGGGCTATTGTGGTGGATGTATTTCTGCGATTTTAGCTTGTGTTAGTAGAATCAATAAAATTTCAGGGCTAATTTTTTTAGCTTTACCTGTTTTATATTCTTCATTAGACAAAAAATCAAATATTATGCGGGAATTTGATGCTTGGGCAACTTGTCGGTTATATATTAAAAAATTGTTAAAACCTGAAAATTACGTTCGTTTATTAAGAGGAGAGTCTGATTTTAATTTAATAAAAGGTTCATTTGTTTCTTTGACCCGTCATTTCAAGAAAAATATTTATTGCTGGGCATTTAGGAATAAAGATGGAATTCCAGATAATGATTTGTTTAACTGGTTTTTTTGGGAAGCTTTTAAGAAGGTTATGGTTAATCAAAAGAAGGTTTTAATATTAATGGCCAGTTTGGACAATGAAACATCAGAGTTTAACCGAGAATTCAAGACAAAGGTTTTGGATAAAAGAGAGGATTATTCTAAATTATGTAAGTTGCATTATTTGGAAAAAACTGATCATTCTTTAATGTTTGAGGAATCGAGAAATTATCTGATTAAGCTTTTATTGAAGTGGCTTAATTAAAACTAAAAAAGGAGAGGATATGAAAGCATTAGTTACAGGTGGAGCCGGATTTATAGGTTCAAATATTGTGGAAAAACTATTAAAACAAGGTCATACCGTAATCGTGTTAGATAATCTGGTAAACGGAAAAAAGGAAAACTTATCTTTTGTTTCTAAATATTCCTCAAATAAAGAAAACTTTAGATTTATCCAGGGGGATATTCGTGATTTAAACTTATGTTGTACTGCAGCTAAGGATATTGACGTTATTTTTCATCAAGCCGCATTAAGAAGCGTGCCAAAATCACTAGAAGATCCTTATGAATACAATGATGTTAATATTACTGGTACTTTAAATATGTTGAATGCGGCAAAAGAAAATAAAGTAAAGCGGTTCGTTTTTGCTTCTTCAAGTTCTGTTTATGGAGAAACAACGAAGTTTCCGGAAAAGGAAAATGATGATCTTCTTCTGATTTGTCCTTATGCTTTAACAAAATTGACAGGAGAATATTATTGCCGGATTTTTAGTGAGAATTTTGGAATTGAAACCGTGGCTTTACGTTATTTTAATGTTTTTGGGCCGCGGCAGGCAGTGGATGATGAGTATTCTGTGGTTATCCCGAAATTTATTCAGTCGATGCTTAATGATCAGCAGCCGCCGATTCATGGCGATGGACAACAATCAAGAGATTTTGTTTTTGTCGAAAATGTAGTAGATGCTAATTTATTAGCGGCAACAAAAGAAGGGGTGTCAGGATTAGTTGTTAATATTGCCAGCGGTCAAGATTCAACAATTTTGTCTTTAGTTGAAATACTTAATCAGATTATGGGAAAGCAGATAAAGCCGACATTTACTCCGATACGTGCGGGAGACGTCCTGAAGACTTTGGCGGATATATCGAAAGCTGAAAGTGCTTTGGGGTATAAACCAAAACTTGATTTTGCCGAAGGTTTGAAAAAGACTGTTGAATCGTGGAAAAATAAATAAAATAATAATTGTAGCTCTAACAATAATAAAACAAGGAGAATTTTAAAAATGAATATTGCAATTGTTGGAACAGGTTATGTGGGGCTTGTTTCGGGTACATGTTTTGCGGAACTAGGGCATAATGTTATCTGCGTGGATAATAATACGGAGAAAATCAATCAGTTGAATAAAGGAGTGATTCCTATATATGAACCTGGCTTAGAAAAGCTGATAAAAAAGAACCGCAAGAATAAAAGGCTGATGTTTACTTGTGATATTAAAAAAGCTGTGGAAAAATCTAAGGTCATATTTATTGCGGTAGGAACTCCGCCTAAGGATAACGGGGATGCGGATCTGAGATATATAGAAGAGGTTTCGCGAAATATTGCTAAACATATGAATAATTATAAGGTTATTGTAGAAAAAAGTACAGTGCCGGTTGAAACAAACAAATGGGTTAAGTATATTATGCGTCTTAATAATCACAAAATTGATTTTGATGTAGCGTCTAACCCGGAATTTTTAAAAGAGGGATCTGCGATATATGATTTTATGAATCCGGACAGAGTTGTTTTGGGAGTTGAAAGCGAAAAAGCTAAGAAATTGTTACTTCAATTATACAAACCTCTGAATGCTCCGGTTATTGTTACAAATATACAGAGCGCGGAGATTATTAAACACGCATCAAACTCTTTTCTCGCAACAAAGATTTCTTTTATAAACGCTGTTGCTAATATTTGCGAAAAGGTGGGAGCAGATGTAGAAATGGTAGCCGAGGGAATGGGTATGGATAAAAGGATCGGAAAAAACTTTCTAAACGCAGGTGTTGGTTACGGAGGAAGTTGTTTTCCCAAGGATGTTCAGGCGTTCATTAGAATTGCGGAAAAACTTAGCTGCGGATTTGAACTGCTAAAAGATGTTGAAAGAATAAATGAAAAGCAGAAAAAACTATTGTTTAAAAAGATTGAGCAGGCTTTGTGGATACTTAATGGGAAGACTATTGGTATATTGGGAGTTGCTTTCAAACCGAATACTGATGATATAAGATCTGCTCCGGCGATTGATATTATAAAAATGCTTCAAGGCGAAGGTGCAAAGGTAAAAGCGTATGATCCTAAGGCAATGGATCATGCTAAATTAATATTGCCGAAGGTGGATTTTTGTAAAAATATCTATGATGTTGCGCAGGGAAGTGATGCTTTGGTTATAATGACTGAATGGGATAGCTTTAAAAAAATTGACTTGGCTAAAATAAAGAAGCTTTTAAAGCACCCGATTATTATTGATGGAAGAAATATGTTTGATTCAAAAGATATGAAGAAAAGGGGATTTAAATATAAGAGCGTTGGCCGTCCTGAACATGAAATGTTTTAACAAATACTTTAGCCGTTTATGTGGCTATTTTAACAATAAAGTAAAGAATAGATTGCTTAATTGAAAAGAAGAAAAAGATCAAAAATTAAATAATGTATAAAATTTAGTTTATTGAAAGGGGTTTGAAAATGAAAATTTTAATAACAGGTGGTGCAGGGTTTTTGGGATCGCATTTATGTCGCAGGTTTTTAAGAAACGGGCATTCAGTTGTTTGTTTGGATAATTTTATTACAGGTTCAAGAAATAATATTGAAGAGCTATTGAATGATCCTAAGTTTAGCCTTTTAGAGTATGATATATCCAACACAATTTATTTTGGGGAAAAGTTAGATTGGGTTTTGCATTTTGCTTCTTTAGCCTCTCCTGTGCACTATATGAAATTTCCGATTAAAACCCTGAAGTCAGGGCTGAATGGAACTCACAATTGTCTGGGCATAGCTAAGGCTCATAATGCAAAATTTTTCCTAGCTTCTACCTCTGAAATATATGGTGATCCGCTGGTTCATCCTCAGCCAGAAACATACTGGGGAAACGTTAATTCGATCGGTCCCAGGAGTTGTTATGATGAGAGCAAACGGGGAGCAGAGGCATTGACATACGCTTATATGCGTGCACATAAGCTGGATGTAAGGGTGATCAGAATTTTTAATACTTATGGCCCAAATATGCAGTTTAATGACGGCAGAGTTGTTTCTAATTTTATTGTGCAGGCACTTCAAGGTCGGGACTTAACTATTTTTGGTGATGGTTTTCAAACTAGATCTTTTTGCTATGTTGATGATTTAGTTGATGGAATAGAAAATTTAATGACAAAAGATTATCAGCAGCCAATAAATCTCGGTAATCCTGTTGAATATAAGGTGATAGATTTAGCAAGCACTATAATTGAATTAACAAAGTCTCAGTCTAAGATAAAATTTGAGTTATTACCTGAGGATGATCCAAAAAGAAGGCAGCCGAATATTTCTATTGCAACAAAAGTATTAGGCTGGCAGGCTCAGGTGAGTTTGAGAGAGGGCTTAAAGAAAACTATAGAGTGGTTTGCTAAAGGATTAAAAAAAGCAAATGCATAAAAAATATAAAGAAGAATTGATTAGCTTAAGACAACAAACGACAAAAGCATCTAAATGGTTTATTGGTGGTAGCTTTTTGCAGAAAATTATTTCCTTTTCTACAACAATTGTTTTGGCCAGGATTCTTTCTCCTGGAGAATTCGGTTTGTTCGCGCTAGCTTTTGTGGTTATTGATGGATTTAGTTTGTTTAAAAGTATGGGCTTTGATGCTGCGCTTGTTCAAAGACAAGGAGAGATAAGAAAGGCAGCAAATACAGCTTTTTTTATTATTCCATCTTTAGGGGCTGTTCTTTACATATTACTGGTATTTATGTTGCCTTTGTTTGAAAGTTTTTTTCAGACAAAAGAGTTAATTGAAGTTTTGAAATTTCTAGGCTTGATTTTTATAATTAATTCATTCGGAAGAGTTCCGATTGCTTTGTTAGAAAAACAAATAAAGTTCAAGAAAATTGCTTTAATAGAAATAATAGGACAAGTAGTATTTTCCTTGGTTGCTATCACAATTGCCGTGATTAAAGCAAGTATTTGGGCCTTAGTTTTCGGATATTTATCCATGACTATGGTGAAACTTGTGATGTTATGGATAGTTATTGATTGGCGGCCAAAACTTGAATTTGATAAAAATTTAGCGAAAGATATGTTCCATTACGGCAAGTATGTTTTTTTAACGTGCTTGATTGTATTTTTGCAACGTAATTTTGACCGAATTATTATTGGGAAAATTTTAGGGATTGTTGAATTGGGAATGTATTCGATTGCATATAATTTAGCTAACTTACCAAACGAATATTTAGGGAATAAGATGAGTAGAATTCTTTTTGCTGCTTATTCAAAAGTCCAAAACGACTTGGTTGTTTTAAAAAATGCTTTTTTAAAAGTGATTAGAATTATTTCTTCTATAACAATACCTTTTGGAGTAGGAATTATAATGTTAGGGGGAGATTTTTTGATATTAGCGTTTGGAGAGAATTGGATTGGAGCCATACCTATTTTAGAGGTACTGGTTTGGAGTGGGGTTTTTAATACATTTATAGTTTGCAACAGAAGTGTCTTTTTGGCTTTAAAAAAATCTAAACTAGGGTTTTTAATCATTTCTTTACAGGTAATAATATACATTTTTTTGGTATGGCCAGTGGCTAATTCATTCGGTTCCATAGGAGTAAGCTGGGTTGTTACAATAACCGCATTCCTTATTATGATTATTTCTTTTCTGGTAGTTGCAAGGCTTATTAAACTTAGGATGAAGGATTTAGTTAGCGCTTTAATGCCGTCCATATTTTCAGGTGTAATAATGTTTGTTTCATTAATAATTTTAAAATATTTTTTTGCAAGGTTTTTGCTTCCGAACTGGATTGAGTTCTTTTGTTTATTAATTGTCAGTATCGCAATTTACGCTAGATTTTTATTTAAAACAGATAAAATAATACTATTAGAAATAAAAGAGATCTTTGCGTCTTAGTAGTTTTTGAAAAAGACATAACTAAAGATAGTTTTTATCGAAAAAAATAATTGAGGAAAAATAAAATGAATTTCAAAAAAAATATATTATTTTATGAGCCATCGTCAGGATTTGGAGGGTCGGCAAACTCTTTAATGAATTTGGTTAAACATCTAGACAGAGAAGAATTTCATTCTATTGTAGTTGTAAAGAATATTGGTTCGCAGATTAAGAAAATAAAAAATGTGCGAATTATAAAATTAAGGGACTATAATGAGCAGAAAAAAATTAGCATATTGAAATATGTGATATTCTTTTTGAAAAATATCATTCCAGAAATATTTCAAATCAGTTTTATTTTAAAGCAAAATAAAATAAATTTAGTTCATGTGAATACCAATATTAACTCGGGGATTCCGGCTATTATGGCTGCAAAAATAGTTGGGATTCCAGTTGTTTGTTGGATAAGAGAAACCAGGGAACTAGTAAGAAGAGAAAAGTTTTTTCAGCGTTTTGTTAAACATTTTGTTGTATTAAACAGAGATGCGTATCAACTTTATAAATCGGTGGTAACGGAAGAAAAAATATCAATAATTTATAATAGAGTTGATATTAATGATTTTTCTAATGTTCCATTAGGTGATTTTAAGGAAAAATATGAGCTCAAAGATAGTTTTATTGCAGGATTAGTTTTGAGAATAGTTAAGGGAAAAGGTCTTGAGCAAATTATTGCTGCAGCTGAAAGAATTGTTGAGTATAGGAAAGCAATAAAATTTATAATTGTGGGTGACGCCAAGGGAGGAGACGAAGATTATCTTATTAAGCTCAAAGATCTAGTGAAAAGTAAAAACCTAGAAAAAAGCATTATTTTTACTGGATGGATTGATGATGTAAAAAGTGCTATTGCAAATTTTGATGTATTAATTCATCCGTCTACTTCTTTTCCTGAGGGATTGCCAAGAATAATACTTGAGGCTATGGTTATGCAAAAGCCGGTTATTGCTACAGACATATGTGGGTCCAGAGAAATAGTTAAAGATGGGGAAAATGGGTTTTTAGTTTCTGTAAATGATTTGAACGCATTATGCGAAAGAATTATATATTTTTTTAAGAATAAAGAAGAAAAAGTTAGGATGGGCAAACAGGGGATAGAAACAATAAAACAAAAATTTGAAATTAGAAAAATTACAAAAAATTGCGAGGACATATATGCAGGAATTTTAAATAGAACAGAAAATAAGGAAAAAGAAATCAATTTGATTAATCTGCATGCAGCAACAATAAACATTGGAGATGAAGCCTTAACTAGTGCTACACATGAAGCATTTAGAAGTGCAATAAATGGTGTTGTTAAATTTTATGACATATCAACAGTTAAACATGAATCTGTTTTTGATCATATTGAGGATTTTATACCACTGCAGGAGTACTATAAACCAAGGTATTTTATTAAGCTGATAAAATTTATGCATAGGGCTGATGCAATTATTTGTGGTGGTGGAGATTTAATTGTTGGGTTTATCCCTTACTTAGGTGTAATGGGGATGGGTAAAATTTTAGGGATTCCTACAATATTTTATAGTATTGGAGCTAACATGAGGTCGGCTTCTAGAATTCAGCGTGCTTATACTAAGTTAATTATAAAAATGATGGATGTTTTTATAGTAAGAGAAGAAGGTAGTATAGAAGAATTAACTTCATTAGGAGTTAAACCCCAGAAAATTATTACTTCTGCAGATATAGCTTTAACTTTAAAACAAAAAAATAAAAGTGAGTTTAAAAAAATATTATCTAGTGAAAATATTAATGGTGATAAGAAATTAGTTTCTGTTTCTGTTCGTGGTCCAGAAGAACAAATGTTTAGATGGGGTGATGAGGAATATCAATCTTTGGCCGAAGCCCTAGATTATTTGGTAGAGAAGTATGATGTAAATATGCTTTTTATCCCAATGCTCAACAAAAAGAATAGAATAGTGTCTACTTCTAATCCGGAATCTTCATTTCTAAGTGATGAGGATGTTTCTGATCTCATTATAGAAAAGATGCAATTAAAAAAGAATGCTTTTGTTTTGCGAAATGAATATAATGTTTTTCAAATTATGGAAGTATGTGGAGAAATGGAATTTTTACTAGGGATGAGATTGCATTCCTTTATATTGTCTTTTAATACATCAACACCATTTATTGCGTTAAATTATGCTCCGAAAGTGAGAAGATTTATGGAACTTATTGGGCAGAATAATTTATGCATGGATTTAGAAGATTTAAAAAGTAATAAGTTAAAAGAAAAGATTGATTATATTTGGAGACAAAAGAAACAGATTCAATCTTTATTGCAAGAAAAACATGAAATACTTAAAAGAAATGCTATGATAAATGTAGATGTAATTTTAAGCTTTTTAGGAAGAAAAAAAATAGGAAATTTCTATGTTTTTTTAATGCCAGCTGTAGTATTTTTGTATTTTTTTCATTACCCTATTTATCTATTTTCTGAAGATAAGTTTCGCATAGTTAAATTTTTTAGAAGGTTTTCTTTTTTTTCTGTCAAAAAAATAATAAGTTCAATTTTTAAGAAGAAGAAAGTACATGATTGCTTATTAAAAACTTCTGTAACTAGTAAAGAAAAAAATGATATAGTTAATATTTTGTATTTTGAACCTTCATCAGGGTTTGGGGGCTCAAGCACGGCTCTTGTTAATTTATTACAGTGCTTAGATAAAACAAGGTTTTGCCCCAGAGTATTAACATTTAATAAAGGGGTTAATTTTGTTAAAATTAAAATGATGAATATATATTTAAAGAGATTTAGATATATTAGTTTTAAACAAGTGGGGAGGGGTAATGGATATTTTATTAGCATTTGCGAGTTTTTACTCAATATACTTCCATTTACTCTTTATTTTTGGCTGGAAATTTGGAAAAATAATATCAGGTTGATTCACGTAAATACAAATATTTTAATGGGGTTTCCTGTTATTATTCTTGCAAGAGTTTTTAGAATTCCTGTTGTTTGTCATTTAAGAGAAACTAGAGATTTAATTAAAAGAGAAAAAATGTTAATTAATTATGTGGAGAAGTTTATTTCTATTAATAAAAAAGCTTATGAAATATATAAAAAATACATTCCTGAAAAAAAGTTGCTAATGCTACATGATGGAGTTAATTTAGAAAGATTCGATGATGTATTATTTGGTGACTTTAGAGCAAAATTTAATTTAAATGGCTTTCGTGTCGTGGGACTTGTGGGAAGGATTGTTGAAGGTAAAGGGCATCGGGAGTTTATTTTAGCCGCAAAAGAAGTTTTAAAAACAAGATCGGATATTAAAGTTGTAATTGTTGGTGATGTTAAAGGAGGAGATGATGAGTATTGCAAAAATATTAAAAAATTAGTAAAAAAAGAAAATTTGCAAGAAGAAATAATTTTCACAAATTGGCAAAGTAATATATTTGAGGTAATTAATAATTTTGAAATACTTGTTCAGGCAACAACTACTTTTCCTGAGGGCTTTGGGTTAACAATAATTGAAGCAATGGCCTTGAAAAAACCTGTAATTGCAACAAATATACCTGGCCCATCAGATATTGTGGTTGATGGAGAGAATGGTTTTCTTGTGCCTCCTGGAGATGTGAAGGAATTGTCAAAAAAAATAAATTTTTTATTGGATAATACGAGTGTCTCTAAAAGGATGGGTGAAAAAGGGAGAATTGTCGTAAAAGAGAAATTTGATATCACTAAAAAAGTAAAAATCATAGAACAAATATATGAAAATTGCTTGAGAAAAGTATGAAAAAAATAGTTTTAATTATTGATGATTTGAATGTCGGAGGAGCGCAGACGCATGTTTTAAGACTTGTTTCCGCGTTGAAAATCAAGGATATGACTTTGGAAATAGTGTGTCTTGGCTCGTCAGGGAAAATTGCTCATAAAATTAATAAATTGAATAGTAAAGTAAAAATATCTAGTGTGGAAATGGATTCAGTTTGGAAGTTCAATTTTTGGGCTGGTTTTTTTAAACTGATTTCTCTTTTAAAAAAAGAAAAGCCATTAGCGGTATTTACATATCTAAATACCGCGAATGTTTTTGGGGTTATTGCTTCGAAAATTTCATCAGTGCCGATTATTGTTTCCTCCCGGAGAGATATGGGGCATTTTAGGACCAAGTTTATTGGTTTTCTGGAAAAGATCATAAATCCTTATGTGGATAAGGTTATTTGCGTTTCAGATGCTGTTAAGCAAAAGGTAATCAGTAGCGAGGAAATTGATTCGCAAAAAGTTTGTATTGTTTATAATGGGATTGATGCGGATAAATTTGTGGGTTTGAAACCTGAGACGAATCAACAGAAGAAAATTTTTAAAGTGGGCATGGTCGCGGCAATGAATAGGGAAATGAAAGGCCATCGTTATTTTATTAAGGCGGCGGAAAAAGTAATTGAAAAACGCCAAGATGTTTGCTTTGTTCTCGTAGGAGACGGCCCTTTAAAACAAGGTCTTGAGTCATATGCTGCGGAAAAAAACATCACTGAGTATTTTAATTTTGCTGGAATGCGTGATGATGTAAGGGAAATAATGAAGGAGTTTGATATTTTCGTAATGCCTTCACTCAGTGAGGGATTTTCTAACGCGATTTTAGAGGCTATGGCAATGGGTGTTGCGGTTATTGCGACTGGGATTGAAGGTAATCTCGAAATTATTGACAAGGATTGCGGATATTTTGTGAGGCCGGCAGATTCAGAAGCGATTGCGGAGAAAATATTATTAATGTTAGAAAATCCGGATGAAATTGTGGCCAAGGGATTAAATGCCAGAAAACGGGTGTTAAATAATTTTACGATTGATATTATGGGACAAAAATATGAACGCCTTATTTCTGAATTATCAAAAAGAAAAGGATTAATAAATGAGAGAGTCTAATTTTAAGGTTGGCTATATTACTTCACTTTTCCCCTGTTGGTCGGAAACTTTCGTTTTAAATGAAATAGTGGAACTTAAGAACCAGGGCATAGATGTCTCTATATTTTCAATCCGTAATGATCTAGAATTATTGATTCATGAAAAAGCCAAGCCGTATATGCAAAAAACTTATTATATTAATAGGGTGAAAGTAATTTTAGCATTTCTAAAGTTTTTATTTAAACATCCGGTAATAATTTGTTCTTTGATTTTCTCAGTAATTAGACAAACTTATAAAAAATATCGGGAATTAACTAAAAATATATGGTGTATTTTTGTGGGCTGCTATTTTTCGGATATGGCTCAAGAAAAAAAAATAGACCATCTGCATGCACATTTTGCAACTTATCCGGCTTTTGTTGCAATGGTAATATCAAAACTGACTGGAATAACATTTACGTTTACGGCTCATGCACACGATATTTTTCTGGATAAATCTTTATTAAAGGAAAAAATAGAGGCATCTGCGGCAGTAGTTACAATTTCCGAATATAATAAAAAATATTTAAATGATTTTTATGGACAGGATATTTCTGCTAAAATTCGGGTTATCCACTGTGGAATTGACTTAACTGAGTACAGTAAAAATGATAAGCAAATTTGCAAAAAAGATAATTTTATTATTAGTGTAGGGCGTTTAATCACAATGAAAGGGTTTCAGTTTTTGATCAATGCCTGTGCTAAAATGGTTGGAAAAATAACATTTAACTGTGTTATTATCGGAGAGGGCCCCTTAAGAAATGAACTAGAAAAATCTATAAATCGATTAGGGCTGAATAAAAACTTTAAATTATGCGGAGCTATGGATAATCAGCAAGTAAAGCAAATGCTCAAAGAAGCAGAGTTATTTGTGCTGCCGTCAGTTTGGGATGATAAAGATGGACAGGATGGAATCCCCGTGGCTTTAATGGAAGCCATGGCTTTGGGCGTGCCTGTGATTTCGTCGCGGATTTCCGGGATTCCGGAACTTGTGATTGATCAGGAAACCGGATTACTGGTTGATCCCAAGCTGCAAGAGAGTTTTGCTAAAAGCATGTTAACCTTGCTAAAAAATCAAGAGTTGCAAACAAAATTTTCGCGACAGGGTAAAGATAAAATTGAACAGGATTTTGATATTGTCAAAAATGCGCAAATGCTTTTAAACTTATTTTATGAACTTAAAGTTAAAAAATCTCAAAAATCTCAAAGTAAGGTATAGGTAAATTAATGCTTAAAGTGTTATTTGTTATTTGGTCATTAGAAAGAGGCGGAGCTGAGCGTTTTTTAGTGGCGCTTTTAAAACATATTGACCAGACTAAAATTAAGCCTGTTGTCTGCTGTTTGAATTGGAAAGGCAAGTGGTCTGAAGAGGTGGAAGCTGCGGGAATTGAAATCATTGCCTTGAATAAAAAAAGCGGACTGGATTTAGGTGCGTTTATCAAATTGTTTAAGCTAATAAAAACCGGAAATTTCCAGATTGTGAATACACATTTGTGGACTGCGGATGTAATGGGAAGAGTCGCGGCATTTATGGCTAAAACTCCGGTAGTGATCAGCACGGCCCAGAATGTTGATGTCTGGAAAACTTGGTGGCATCGGCTTATAGATAAAATTTTATCTTTCAAAACAGACCGGCTGATTGCTGTATCTGAAGCTGTGAAAAAATATTATCATCAGAAGGTTGGTATCCCTAGTGAAAAGATCATTTACATCCCGAATGCGGTTGAGGTGGAAAAATATTCAAGAACAGTAGATGTTAAATATTTGTATAATGAGTTTGATCTAAAGGAGCAAGATTTTATCTTAGCTTGTATTGGCAGGCTAACACATCAGAAAGGTCAAGCTTATTTGCTGGAGGCGCTGCATTTTTTACGTGTTAAGTATCCTAATTTGAGGGTTTTATTTGTTGGGGATGGAGAGGATCGGGAAAAACTGGAATCTATGGTGAAGCAGTTAGAGATTATGGATTTGGTGCGTTTTGTCGGTTACCGTAATGATATTAACCAAATATTAAAATTTTCACACAGCCTGATATTGCCGTCTCTTTTTGAAGGACTGCCGTTGTGTGTTTTAGAAGCAATGGCTGCTGCTAAGCCGATTATTGCCACAAATATAGGTGGAGTTGATGAACTATTAGTTGACAATGAAAGCGGCATTATTGTTGAGCCGCAGGATCCTGGAGCCTTGACCAAAGCCATAGAAAAATTAATGCTTTTGCCGGATCAAGGCCAGCAAATGGGATTAAGGGCGCAAAAAGTTGTAATAGATAAGTTTTCAATTGAACTGGCGGCCCGTGAGACCGTAGAACTATTTTTGAATCTAACTAAAAAAAAGACATGAAAAATATAATATTAGCTGCATATATCTTATTTTTGCCGTTTCAAATGATGATTCCTGGTGCACAGATTTTAAACAATTTAAATTTGTTTTTGATTGTTTTAGGATTCATTTTTATTTCACAGCGGCAAGAAAAGTTTGAAAACCCAAAGTTTCATAAGCCGTTGCTTTTGTTTTTACTAGTTTGGACATTTTCTTTTATTTATACTCTGTTTACTTCCAATGAATTTTTAATGGTTGAGGCAATGAGAGAATTTAAAAGATTGATAACTTTAGTTATCGGTTATTTTGTAATAGTTCGTTGTTTAGAAAAAAAAGAAAATATCTGGTTTTTGTTTTATGTTTTTTTATTAAGTGTTGTGCTTGTTGGATTGCATACCTGGCGTAACGGAGTATTAGCTGGCCCTAATTTTTCTGATTTTAAGCGGTCTTCCGGTCCTTTTGGCCAAGGATTTGAAGGTTCTGATATTGCCGGAGGTTTTTTAGCAACATTCATGCCTTTTTTATTTAGTTTTTTCATTTTCACTAAGAATAAAATTTTTATGGCTGGCGCAGGCATAGGTTTTATTATTGCTTTATGCGGTTTGCTGACAACTTATTCGCGGGGATCATTTATTGCTCTTGGGATAGGAATTATTGCTATTGGTCTAGTTGCTTTACCCTATCTTTTAAAGCATTCAAAATTTACAGCTACTATGGTTATTGTTTTTTTTATAATCATAGGCCTATCTTGGCAGGTTTGGATGCCCCAATCAATAGTTAATCGATTTGAAAAAACAGTGGTTAGGAGTGATTATCCGGGAGAAGAAACACTAGATTCGAGTTCGCAGGGCCGGGTTGAGCTTTGGCAGGAAGGGATAGATTTGTTTTGGGAAAATCCCCTTTTTGGACAAGGTTTTAAAAAGCCGCAGCTTATTATTGGTAAGGATACGCATAATTCATTTATTCTCATTGGCACAGAAATGGGGATTCTGGGGTTATTGTTCTTTTTCCTATTTCTAGGTAATGTTTTAAAGGAGGCCATAGTTGTGGCAAATTCAGAATTTGCGGCAATTGGGTTTGGATTTGTCGGTTGTATTTTTTCATTTTTGGTGGTAAATATGTTTTACTCTAATTTTTTTCGTGATACGGTTGTGGGAAGTTTTTGGATAATCTTAGGAATACTTGCTTTTAGTAGAAAATTTGTAATAACAACTGTAGCAAATAAATAGAAATTCGATGATATGGGTAAAAAAAAATCAAAAAGACAATTAGTGCTCATGTACCATAATATTGTTAATTCTGATGAAGGGTTGCATTTATATGATGTACCCTTATCAATGTTTAGAAAACAAATGGAAATAGTAGCTAAACAGAATGAAATCTCAACAGACCTAGAAGTTATTATTACATTTGATGATGGGTATAGGAGCTGGGGCAGCGAAGTCCTTGAAATCTTAAAGGAGTTTAAATTAAGGGCGTATTTTTTTGTTTGTGTTCAGTTTTTAAAAGAGGGGATGATCACAGAACTAAATATTTTAAAATTAAAAAAATATGGTATGATTATTGGTTCACATGCGATGCAGCACCGGTTTTTATCAGAGTTAAAAAAGGCTGAGATTATGGATGAGCTAAAAAAATCTCGTGAATTTTTAGAAAAGCTGCTTAGTGAAAAGGTGAAATATTTTTCTGTTCCTCGGGGAGTGCATAATTCTGAAATTATAAGGATTTCAAAGGTTGTTGGTTATGAAAAGGTATTTTGTTCTAAAATCGGAATAAATAATCCAAAAGATTTTTTAATTAAAAGAATTGCCATTACACGTAATACAACCTTAGGTAAATTCAGTAATATAATTAGCTGCAAAAATATTAAACAGATGATTCTTCTTCAATGTTTTTTAGACGGTTTAAAAAATATATTAGGGATTAAGCTATATAACAGGTTAAGAAGTTTGGTTGTAAAGTTAACTGGATGAGCTGTTTTTGATTTTTAATGTAAAAGATTGGATCCAAATATGAGTTTCGTGGGTTTAAAAATAGTTTTTTGGGTTTCATTGCTTATAATATTTTATACTTATCTAGGGTATCCTTTTTTTCTTTGGGTGATTAGTTTGTTTTTTTCTTCTCCTGTTAAGGCAAAAAGGATAATTCCTTATATTAGTTTTGTGGTCGTTGCTTATAATGAAGAAAATTACATTGAAGATAAAATTAATAATATTTTGGAGCTGGATTATCCTGAGGATATGATAGAAGTTATAATTGGATCAGATTGTTCTACTGATCTTACTCATGCAATTGTTTTAAAATTCAAGTCTAAAAATGTAGAATTAATAATTGCTTCAGAACGGATGGGAAAAGTAAATGTTTTAAAGAAAATTATTCCTCAAGTGCAGGGTGAAATTGTTGTTTTTTCTGATGCCCGCCAGCTTTTTAAAAAAGATGCACTAATGAATCTGGTTGCAAACTTTGCTGATGAACAGGTAGGATGTGTGAGTGGAGAATTAATTCTCACAGATCGGGGAAAAAGCGCAGTTGGATCAGGTATGGGTTTTTATTGGAATTATGAAAAGTTCCTACGTGAAAAGGAAAGTAATATTGGGTCAATGTTGGGAGCTACTGGTGCGATATATGCGATTCGTAGGAAATTGTTTGTGAGTCCGCCAGATGATACAATTCTTGATGATATGTTCATCCCCTTGAAAATAATAGAGCAGGGATTTCGGGCAATATTTACAAAAAAGGCACTTGCTTTTGATAAGGCTTCTGGTTCGTCAAGTGTAGAATTTAGGCGAAAAGTAAGAACTTTAGCTGGGAATTTTCAGGTTTTTGTGCAGTGTGCGAATCTTTTTAATCCGTTTAAAAGTAAAATCTGGTGGCAGTTTTTTTCGCATAAGTTTTTAAGGGCTTTTGCTTTTGTTTTTTTATTACTAATTTTTTGTGCTAATTTTTTCTTGAGATCAGAGGAAATCTATAATATAATTTTTGTTGGGCAGTTAATATTCTATGTTTTGGGAATATTCGGTTGGGGTTTAGATAAGATGCATAAAAAAATTAAATTATTTACTTTGTCTTATGTTTTTTGTTTGCTGAATATTGCGGCAATGATTGGCTTTATAGTTTTTGTTTTTGGCAAACAAAAGGTTGTTTGGAAATAGTATGAATAAATTTTTTAGATATGATTAAAGCAAAGTTTGAATATTGCGGAGTTTTAGGGAGTTCTATGTATCTAAAAGATTTTTAAAATTTAGATATATTATCTATTTACAATAGAATACGAATAGGTAATAATATAAATGTATAGGCAGCAACATTGTTTATTTTAGGTTTATTAGTATGTTTAATTTTATTACAGCTTAGAATCTGCTTTCCTTAGTAAAGACAATTAACAATATTTATGATTTTAATTAGAGATTTGGAATAGTTGAAAGAGAGAGAAACATGAAAGTAACTAGTTTTATTATGGGATTAGGTTTTATTGCGTGCTTCATTTTGCAGGCTAATGCGGCGATTGCGGATGACCGTCATTATGATAAAAATGAAAATTTTATGATTGGAGCCGCTGTCGGAGGAAATGACACGTGGTATGTAGATGGAGCAACCGGGAGTGATACTACGGGTG
>Ga0307991_1000246_pt1 | contig 40456 bp, 49 predicted proteins | sample EllFjometagen131_FD_203146 | JGI IMG/M metagenome (GOLD analysis project Ga0307991, IMG submission 203146) | Marine microbial communities from Ellis Fjord, Antarctic Ocean - #131 | ecosystem: Environmental > Aquatic > Marine > Unclassified | place: Southern Ocean | collected 2014-10-08 | reverse complement strand
ATTAAAATAATTTAAATTTGACCTTTAATTAATTCTAGGCTATGTAATAGAGCCATCAAATTTTTTGTGCTGGCAATCGATATATTTGTCGTAAAATTAGCCAAAAATCAAAGAAACTCAGTTTATGCTGAGTTTTTTTGTTGGAGTCAAATGAGTGGAAATGGGCCGTAAATAAAGGAAATTCTTAGTTCGAATCCGAGTTCCGTCTTTTTGTTTCATTTTCAAATTTTTTTAGGTATAATAAGAGTATATGAAAAATGCAATTATAATTCATGGAACTTGTGACGAGAGTGAATATTTTAGTAACAAATATCCATCACTATCAAATAGTCATTGGCTCCCTTGGTTACAAAAACAATTGTTAATAAATAATATTTTTACTCAGACGCCAGAAATGCCCGAGGCATTTAAGCCTGAATACAAAAAATGGAAAGAAGAATTTGAACGATTTGATATAAATGAAAGTACTATTTTAATTGGTCACAGTTGTGGCGGAGGATTTTTACTTAGATGGTTGTCAGAAAATAAAGTTAAAATTGATAAATTAATTTTAATAGCTCCATGGTTGGACCCACAAAGAGAAAAGACTACTGATTTTTTTGACTTTAAAATAGATAAAGATATTATGAATAGAGCTAATAGTATTTATTTGTTTATATCTAAAGATGATGATAAAGATATTTTAGAGTCGGTTTCTATTATTAAAAATAATATTGCTGATATTAATTATCGCGAGTTTGATGATTATGGTCATTTCTGTTATAGCCATATGAAGACAGATAAATTTCCCGAGTTATTGAATTCGATAATTTTGTAAAGCGTAAAGCATATAATGATATGAGTATTAAAATAACCTATTTTGTTCATGGAACAACAACGGATAATGAAAAAGATATTTCTTCAGGCTGGTCAGACGTCGAACTTTCTGATTTAGGAGTTAAGCAATCCCTAGATTTATGGGATCAAGTTAAAGATGAGGATTTTGACGTGGTCTTTTGCTCTGATCTAAAAAGAGCTGTTCATTCTGCTGAGCTAACTTTTAAAGATAAAGTTGAGATAGTACAAGATAAACGATTACGAGAATGTAATTATGGAGAGTATAACGGAAAGTCGTCTGAGATAGTTGAGCCAATGCAAGAAAAGAGCATATCAAATAAATTTCCAGAAGGAGAGTCGTATGAAGATGTTAAGATAAGAATTAATGATTTTTTAAATTTTCTTAAAAATAATTACGAAGGTAAACATGTGGCTATTGTGGCCCATAAATCTCCTCAGTTAGTTTTAGACGTATTACTTCAAAATAAAACATGGGAGCAAGCCTTTACTGATGATTGGAGAAAGAAAAAGGCTTGGCAACCAGGGTGGAATTATATAGTTAATTAATTTATAAAATATATGAAAATAGCTATTATCTCAGACATTCACGATAATTTTAATAATTTAGTTTCTGTATTAAAGAAAATTAATGATAATAAAGAAATAGAGCAGGTTATATTTCTTGGTGATTTTATAAATAACGGAATAGCTAAATTTTTGACGGGCTTTAATCTACCTGTTTATGCTATTTGGGGAAATAACGATGGTGACAAATGTGCTATTACCAAAACTGCGTTAGACAAGGAGAGCAATATGACAATTGCAGATAATATTTATGATTTTTTAGAATTTGATAACAGAAGGATATTTATTACTCATTATCCTGATTTAGCTAAGCCGATGGCCAAATCTGGAGAATATGATGCAGTTTTTTATGGTCATAATCATATAAAGAATAAAGATAGGGTAGGGAATTGTTTAGTTGTTAATCCTGGAGAGATATCTGGGCATAAAGAGTCTAAAGTTTCTTTTGCAATTTATGATACTAAAATAAATGATGCTGAGTTTGTTGAGATTGATAACCCAGTAAGAGTAAGGACTGAAGAAGTCGAGGAGTACTTAGCTGGTCTGAAGTTTGAGTTTAGCAAAAGTAAAGGACATAAATATTAATTTAAGATATTAACCGTTAGTCGGATTCGAACTAAAATATAGTTATGTCAATATGGATAAATTTAGCTAATATTAGATACGGTAGTAGATATTTGTGTAATCAGACCGACCTCTAGTTCGAATCGCATCCCCGGAGCCAACACATTTTTAGTGTAGTAGACCGACATATATCGCCTAATGTTAGCTAAAAAACAAGCAAGCATGATTTAGGTCATGTTTTTTTGTTGGAGTCAAATGTGAGAAAAAGGCTGTAAATAAAGAATATTTTTGGTTCGAATCCGAGTTCTGTCATAAGTATGTTATTATTGATATACTTTAGTTATATAATTAATGATTAAAACTATGCAAAAAAATAATAAAACAATAGTTTCTCAAATTATTAGTGGTGTTTTAAAATTTCTAGTAGCAGTGGTAGCTTTTATTATAGTTATTATAATAATCCCGTCATTTTTGAGTATCATCAAAGGAAAAGATATTCCGCCCGCAGATGACTTAAATCTACAACTACAAACAATCAATCTCCCTGAAGAAGAAAATGCTTTCTATGATTTGAACAAACTGTACGATACAGAAAAACATCAGGAGTTGGGTAGTCTAAAAAATATTCCTAAAGGAAAACAGTTAGTTTCTGATTACTTAAACAGTGACGAGTGGAATCAGGAAGTTGTTACACAACTTCTAACTGACAATGAATACGTTTTACAATATTTTACTGATGCTGCTGCTAAAGGAGTGTTCCAGTTGCCCGAAGCAGACAGCCAATCAAAAATATCCAGTGATATGCCAGTGACAGCGATGAATACTTGGCGAGAAGTAAGTCGTTTAAGTGGTGTTAAAGCTATCTGGTTGGCTAAAAATGGTAAAAATAAAGAAGCGCTTGACGAGGCCTCTAAGTCAATTATTGTTGGAACTGCCATAGAAAATTCACAAGGTTTATTAATTACTCATTTAGTTGGCATTGGCATCAAGGACAGCGGGTTAGATATTTTGCAAAAAGTTATCTCAATAATTCCCAAAGATTCTTTGATGTTGTCAGAATACAAATTGAAATTAGAAAACTATCAAGCGAAAGGGAATTCAGCTCCTTTTATAGCCGAATATCTCGTTTCTAAGCAAGCCTTGGATAATTTAGAACAAGGCAGGGGTAATCAATTTGGATCAATATCGAAGATTTTAATAAAGAACAAATTTTATTTTAAGAAAAACCTAACTATAAGCTATTATTCGGATTTTTATAATAAGCTTGCCATTGAAGCAGAGAAAGACTGCTCGGAGGTGGAAAAAGTTCAACAATCTATGGAACCTTTAGTAAAAGGCAGTCTAATAAAAATGTATTTCACAGAAAATTTAGTCGGGAAACGTTTTGTGGAGATTCCTGACACAGCTCTAAATAATATTTTGGAAAAAAAATGTGCTACCGAAAAAAAGCTTAAAGAAACCATTCAAATTATTAATAGTATAGAATAAGGCTCTAGATAGGCTAATAAATAGATATAAAAAGATATGAAGAATAATTGGGTGATAATGATTTTAGTAACAGTTTTTTTATTATTTATTGTTTTTGGTCTATTTTTTTTAATTCCTGCGACCTGTGAGAATGATTTTAAGATATATTCAGAAAAAGGATATTGTGAGTTCAATTTGAAAACCTGTGAGGGCTTGTTTGGCTGTAAAGAATATGAGAATGTGCAGGTTCCGTGTGGAAGTGTGTCTACTTTGTGTGGCGGCAAAGTGCTTTGTGATTGTGGTGATGATAATAAAGAGCCATTAAGCTACTCTACTGACAATATTAATGTTTCAAAAGAGAATAGACCTTTTAGTTATACGTCAGAACAATTAAGGGAAATGTCTGATGGGTGTGGGACAGAATATGACGTGGATTATTTTGATAGATTGATATCGAAGTTTAGCGATTCAATGGAAATTGTATACAGTTTTAAATATCAAGATGACAAGCAGTATCCCAGGGCTTTCGTGGTAACATTATTACCTAATAAAGCAGAATATTTATCTCTTGAAGAATTTAAAAAAGATTTTGATCTATGTGCTGCAGGGGGAGATCTTTATCCAATGCAACTAAATAGAGATTGGCTTCTTTTTGTAAATTCTTGTGGTAGTGGTGCTTTGAGTCAGGGTTCTTGTGATGAGATTAAAAAACAGGTTGAGTCAAGTTTAAGGTTAAATTAAAAATATGACTTTTCTAAAATTAACAAAAAATAAAACCAGGTTATTTTTATCCTTAATTATTTCGTCTTTTATAGTCGGCGTTTTGTTTATTTTGATAAACCGGGTTTTAATAGTGAATTATTACCTAAACTGGCAGACGCTCTACCAGCAGCTTAATTTTTTTATAAATATTCTTCGGTATATTGCCATCGCTTATTTAACAATCGCTTTTTATAAAAAGAAGATTTCACCTCACGGAGAGTATTATACGATCTTTAAAATAGCCATACTTTTACTTGTTTTTAGTTTTTTGTACCATCTATTTTTGAGTTATATTGTTCAACAAGCGCCTGATATATTTTTTTCTAATTGGCTAAATGTCGGATTTGTGGCTACTAATCTGGCTTGGTATTATTTGCTGGTTTGTATTGTTTCTGGCTTTGATAAAATAAAAAGTTATGAAGAATAAAATTATTTCAATATTTAGTTTAGGAATATCACTTAATTGGTTAAGTTTATTTTTCTCTTATCATCAATTACAAAATATAAATATCAATGAAGTATTTGCGGTTGGAGGTTTTCTTTGAGAGTTTTTAAATATCCTTTTCCGCCAATGGGTCATGACTGGCCACCACCGGAATCCTGGCCAATGTTTTTTGTAAATTTGATTATCTGGATGATTTTTTCCTGCTTAATTATTTCTCTATTTGATAAAATAATAAAAAAGCGAAGGATAATAAAAATATTTATTGTTTCGGCCATTATTTTATCTTTGTTGGGAATATTTTATATAATGTTAAAATTTGATTAGTATGAATATTAAGAAATTTCTAATACTTACTGTAGTTATTATTTTCTCTGCCCTTATTGGCGCGGGGATATTTAGTTTTGTGGTGGCAGAAAAATTATATTTTCCAGATATCAATAAAACAGCAGATGATATAGGGTCGGGATTGAGCTTAACCGCCTATCAATACGATTCATGGCTTTGGAATAAGGAAAAAACCACTGTTATAAATATACGCGATAGAAAGAATGATGCAGCCATTGTTCAATATAAATTAAAAAGTGAAGTTGGAGGAATACATCTCATTCATAGCGGAGAAGACTATGCCTTGATTACGTATAATGGACCAGAATTTGTATCAATGGAAAGCGGTTACATTGTGCATCGTTCACCGAAATCAGAGAGCGAGAACACCATAGAAGAAATGCATATTGGTGGAAATGTTATTGCTGTGGCGCCAGATGAAAGTGGATATTTTTACATCTCTCAAAACAAAATATTTAAAAGAAGTTGGCAAGGAGAAACAATAATGAGTGCTGTTCTAGGAATGGTTCTTCATCCTATTTCAGAAATTCAATTAACAAGCGTTGGAGGAAAGGCAAGTTTTCACCCCGTATTATTTTTTGACAACAATACAAAAATGGCTTTTTGGGCTACACCAAATAGCTGGCGTGAAGGTTATGTATTTATTTGGGATTTAGAGAAAAACAAGATAGACAAAATTTTTGCGCAAGATATTGGAAACTATAATGATTTGATAGTAGAAGACGATAAATTATATATGGAAAGAGTGGACAGCTCACCCTCTAGGAAATTGATTGCAGAATAACTCTTATTATAAAAAACAGATAACTCTGCCCGGTACGACTTTAGATACTTGAGATTAATTTAAATAATTACTAGAAATCGGATTCGAAATAACATTTTAACTGTATTAATAAAGATAATTTAGCTAATATTAGATACGGAAGAAGATATTCGTGTTTATAGACCGACCTCTAGTTCGAGTATGTCTCCCGGAGCATGTTTTAAATAGACCTATTTCAGGGGCTATTTTTGATAGGGAGTTTATTGCTCTGGAGCGGTATGATATAATTAGTTTATGAAAAATAAACTAAAAAATGATAAATACAAGAAGAATAGAGGTGGATATTCACGTCTGTTAGAAATCAGCTGTGAGGGTTGTGGTGAGTTTTTAGGTTTTTATCAAAAGGACGGTCCTGGTATATTGAAAAGGATGTATTTAGATAGAATATATAAATCAATAGACTATAGTGATTTATCAGATAAAGCCTTTAAATTATTACCTCAACTTATTTGTAAAAAGTGTGGACGACTTTTAGGCGTTCCAATGGTTTATAAAAAAGAGAAGCGTTTTGCTTTTAGATTATTTCAAGGAATGGTTGTTAAAAAAATTGTTAAATCTGATCATATTTAGTTAAATTTATTCCGATTGTATCCCAAACACCGAGTAGGTTGACAAAAAATATACCAATGTGGTATATTTTTTTGTTGTACTTTAAAATAATTGTTTAATTTAAAAACGGAGGTAAAAAATGAGTTTAAGAATTGAAGTATTGAAACAAATGGCACAAGAAGGTGGTACCGAGAAAATGAAAGAATTAGTTATAATTGCTGAAAATTATATTTTAGGTCTAAATAATATTTTTTATGATCGAGATGTTACCGAAATGGTACTAAAAAATATTGATTTTCAAATGTTCCTTAGGGAGCTAGAGGAAAAAGGTATTTTTAAGAATAAAAGTAGTATGATGATTAAATTATTGGTTATGAACGTTTTTCATATTGTTCGACATATCTGGGAATTGAAAGATAAGAATGGTAATATAAAAACGGGAGATGATCTTCATAGAGCCTGGCCATTAATGTTTAATGATGATAAAACATCAAGTATTGAATCTTTATTTAAGAATATGCAACATTTTTAGAAACTTCTTAAATCAAGGAAGCTGGAATTTAAAAACCAGCTTTTTTTATTTATCCAAAATTGTTCCAATTGCATCCTAAATACCGAGCAGTTTTAAATAGCCATATTTCAGGGGCTATTTTTGATAGAGAGTTTATCGTTTTGGAATGATATGGTATAATAGTATTAATTAATATTAAAAAATATTATGAATATTTTTAAAGATTACACGTACAAGTGGTGGCAGATTAGTCTTCTTAAACTCTGTTTAGGTTTGATTGGTATCGCGATTGGTGCTTATTGGCAGGCAATCTTTCTTCCATATGTTACAATATTGCTTGTGGTTGGAATTGTAATCGGTCTTTATCTTGTTTTTATAACTTTTAAGAAGTAAAAATTCAAGAGAAAGCGAATAACTCCGTCCCAATTGTATCCCAAACTCTGAACATATTTTAAATAGCCCTATTTTAGGGGCTATTTTTGATAGCGAGTTTATCGCTTTGGAACGATATGGTATAATAAAATAAATAAATAATTAATTAATCAAATAAATTTATGGCACAAGTAGATCCTTTAGTTCATTTAGTGACTGACGAGGAAACAAAAGGTAAGTCTCGTGAGCTGTTTGAACAAATGAAAGCTTCAACTGGTAAAGTACCTAAATGGATGCGCGTCATGGCTAACTGTGATGATATTTTAGTTGGATTTTTTACTTTATTTAAAGCCACAATGGATGATGCACCTTTAGATAGTAAGCTTAAATGGAAGGTAGCATATAAAATATCAGATTTGAATAAGTGTGAATTTTGCGTAAGTGTAGCAGGTATGAAATTGAAACAATTAGGTTTGAATGATGAACAGATGAATAATATTCATGATGTGACTACTGAAGATGAAAAATTGGCTTTAAAATATGCAGAAGCAGCTACTAAGCATGCATATAATATTGATCCAGAAATATTTGCCGAAGTGAAAAATCATTTTACTGATGAGCAGATTGTTGAGTTAACAAGTGTTGTGGGGTTGTTTAACTTTATTAATCGATTTAATGATTCTCTTGGGGTTTTACCGGATGTAGAATAATTAATATTAAGTAATATTTTTTGAGACACAAATTTTTTTTATATTGTTTCATTTGTCTCATTGTCGGAGTATTATAATTTTATGAATATGATATAATTTTTAGATAAATTTATATTGCAAATATAAATATGAAATTAGTAATAGTATTTGGTCCTCAGGCAGTTGGTAAAATGACAGTAGGACATGAATTGGAAAAAATGACAGAATTAAAGCTTTTTCATAATCATATGACCATTGAACTGGTTAATCCTTTTTTTAGTTATGACACAAAAACAGGAAAGAGACTGGTGGAGATGTTCAGAGAGGATATTTTTAGGGAAGTCGCAAAGAGTGATATGGAGGGACTTATCTTTACGTTTATATGGGCATTCAATGAAAAAGAAGATTGGGATTATATAGATAAGGTATGTAATATTTTCAAATCTAAAGGCGGGGAAATTTATTTTGTGGAGCTTGAGGCAGATATAAAAGAAAGAATTAAACGTAATATAACTCCACATAGATTAGAACATAAACCAACTAAGAGAAATGTTGATAAATCAGAAAATGATTTAAAAGAATCAATGAATAAATTTCGAATGAACTCAAAAGAAGGAGAAATAAACAGAGAAAATTATATTCGTATTGATAATACCAATTTGAATCCTGTGGAAGTAGCTAAAAAAATAAAGCAAGAATTTAGCTTATGAAATAATTTTAGTTCGAACGTCATCTACGACCTTGAGTTACGCTCAAAAGCACCTATTTTGTAGGTGTTTTTGTATATATTTTGGTTCGAGTTCTTGTTTGGTGATTTATTATTATGGTATAATATTCATATAAGTCAATATATAAAAATATGGAAATTATAAAAAACAAAGAATGGATTAAAGGCAAGGAATATCGTAAGAGAATTTTATTAGACAATTTTAGTAAAAGTATTAATTTAATTGAAGATGTAATAGTTGAAACTAATGGAAAAATTCCTTTGCATTATCATAATTTTACTGATGAAATTTTTTATATTGTTAAAAATTCAGCTATTATGATTGTTGATGATGAAAGGTTTAAAGTTAGTGAAGGTGATATGATTTATGTAAATAAAAATGAAAAACATGGTTTTGAAAATAAAAATGACTTAGAACTAAAAATGATTGTTATGAAAATTAATTTTCAGAAGGGTGATTCTTATCTAAAATAGTTCCAATTATATCCCAAACACCGAACTCTATTGACAGAAAGTATATAGTATGGTATGCTTTTTTGATATTTAAAAATATCACAGAGTACTTTAAATTATAAATAAAAAGATTGTTTCACCAATACTATAGAAAATGAAGAAAAAAAGTGTATTTAGTTTTATTGCTGTTATGGCAATGCTAGTAGTTATTTTATGTGGATGCAAAAGAGAAAAAGAACAATTCTTAGCTGAGGTGACTACAGAACCGCTGATCATTGAGGTTCTCAATGGTGAGTTAGTTATTGATAGTTGTGAATATTTTTGGCGGAAATATCCGGCCTATGATTTAAAAGATTGTGATCTGCGCAATACAAGTAACATAACCAAAGAGGTTATTGTTAAAAAGTATGAACTTGCTCAAGACGCAACTATTTTGCAGGCGGCTAACTCTCTATCTGACAATTGGGATGAGCTGTGTTTAACAAAATATCAAATTATGAGGTTTTGCGAAAAATATCCGGAGCATATAAGATGGCACCGGACACATTTTTTATCTAAAAAAGATGACAAATACTTTGTTTTTAGCGCAATCTTAAACTTTGATGATCTGTATGTTATTAGTCTTCCTGGTGATCACAATGTTGTTTTTCATCTAAATATTTTTCCACCCACTTTGTCGGGTCGGTCTCATTCTTTTATTTTTCCACAATGATTTTTTATGGGGAGCTTGAAATAACAAGCTTCCTTTTTTCTTACCCAATTTTCACTACCTCTCCTTGTATTGCTAAGCATCAAAAAATTGTGATTGAAAGGTGATAAAAAGTGGTAAAAACTGGTAGCTTCTGGTGACTTACAACAGGGAGTAATAATCACTAACATTACAATAATTTAGCTAGTATTAGCAACAATATTCGATAATTTATTTGGCGCTTTGAATCCTATCTTGGGAACGTATTTAAAATAGCCCTATTTCAGGGGCTATTTTTGATAGGGAGTTTATCGCTTTGGAACGATATGATATAATTAGTTTATGAAAAATAAAAATGAATTACCAAGACCATTTAAAAATGCAATTATCTATGAAGATAATAAACTTTATGCTTGTCTGGCTAATAATCCAATTATTTCCGGTCACGTTGTGGTTGTTTGGAAAAAAGATGTTAAAGATATAAATTTACTATCAAAAAAAGATTATGAATATTTAATGGATAGGGTAAATGATATAAGAAGATCTATGATAAAAACCTTGAAGGTAAAAAAAGTTTATCTTCTATATATGGATGAAATTAATCATGTTCACTGGCACCTTATACCACGCTATAAAGAAATAGGACTTGATGTTTTAATGGGTAAACCAGGAAATATTAAAGATTTTACTCTTGATGATGGAATTAGGAAAAATTTAATTATTAGTAAAAGGGATTAATTTAAAACCGTTTCAATTATATCCCAAACTCCGAGTATATTTGAAATAGACTTGAAATTGAACCTTGGAACGAGTGATGTTAATATTAAAATAAATAATGATAAAAATATTTGTTAATTTATAATTATTTATAGTTTTTGTAAGGATGTAATATTTTTTCTCTAACGGTTATTAATTTGAATTTAGACTTTAATTTAATTGTACTTGACTTATTATAGTTATGGGTATATACTCATAATTAGGAAATGAAAAATATTAGATTTTTAATTTTCCTCTAGAAAAGAGGTGATAAATATGTCAAATAGAAATGGAATGGGACCAGAAGAAAAGGGTCCAAAAACTGGAAGAGGTTTAGGTCCTTGTGGCGATGGCAATGTTCAAAGAAATACTAAAGGAAGAGGAATGGGAATGGGTTTAAGACGTGGTATAGGACTTAGACAGAATATAGATGCTGATAGCGAAAATAAAAATGAGTCAGCGTAGTCTTTAAGACCGTAGAAGATTTATTTAATTAAATCTTTTATGGTTTTTAGATTAATTACTTAAAAAATGTTATTATTAATGTATGCCCAGACCGAGACTTTATCGCAAAATAGAATTTAATCCCGATATTACTTATTTTAAACCTCAGGGAGTTCCCATGAGAGAACTTGAGGTTATTGAACTTGATATTGAAGAAATTGAAGCCTATCGCTTACGCCATTTAAAAAATTTGGATCAACAGGCGGCGGCTAAAAAGATGAATGTTTCCACCAGCACCTATCAGCGAATAATATACTCCGCTTATGCGAAAATTGCTGATGCTCTAATTAATGGCAAGGCAATAAAAATTATTAAATAACAAGCTATGAAAAAAATATCATTTTTTATTATTGGAACAGTATTTTTTATTTTATCAGCATGTAATGTTTCTGCTCAAGATAGTAAGGCAGTTTTATATTATGGCAATGGCTGTCCTCATTGTTCTGAGGTTGAAGAATTTATAAAAGATAATAATTTAGATTCTTTTATTGAACAAAAAGAAATATATCAAAATAGAATTAATGCTGAAGAGTTCAATGAAGTTTGTGCTGAGGAAGGGATTGCTCTTATGAGCAGAGGTGTTCCTTTCTTGTATGCAGAAAATGAATGTTTTATTGGAGATAAACAGATTATTTCTTATTTACAAACAAGACAAAGTCAGAATGAGGTGACTTCATCTAATGAAGACGCTACTAACATAAAAGAAAATTTTTCAGAATCATTGACTATACCAATTTTAATTGGAGCAGCCTTGGTTGATTCGATTAACCCTTGTACCTTTGCTGTTCTTTTAGTTTTAATTGCTACTATTTTAGGATCGGGAAATAGAAAAAGAGCATTATTATCGGGTTTAGCTTATTCAGCTTCTATTTTTATTTCTTATTTTCTAATGGGGATAGGTTTATATTCGGTTATTTCTAGTTTTGGAACGCCAGTTGTATTTATGAAAGTAATTGGTGTAATAGCAATTTTAATTGGATTATTTAATGTTAAGGATTATTTTTGGTATGGGAAGATATTTTTAATGGAAGTTCCTTTAAGTTGGCGACCAAAATTACAATCTTTAGTTAAATCTATTACTGGTCCGCTTAGTGCTTTTTTAATTGGTTTTTTGGTAAGCTTGTTTTTATTACCTTGTACCAGTGGCCCGTATATCGTTATTTTAGGGATGTTGGGGCATGGAGAGACACTTATGAGAGCCATTTGCTTATTGCTCTTATATAATTTAATATTTATTCTACCAATGATTATTGTTAGTTTTGGGATGTATTTTGGCATGAATGTTGAAAAAGCTGAAAAAACAAGAAATAAAAATTTAAAGATATTACATTTAATTGCGGGGCTTATTATGATTGCGATGGGATTGGCTTTAATTTTATAAGATTTATAAATAATAATTTAATAATAAATATATGAAAGGATTTAACACAAACATTGAAAAAGAGACTTTGGAAAATAATTATTTTCGTAAAGTTCTTTATTCAGGGAAGCATAGTCAATTGGTTTTAATGTCTTTAAAACCGGGAGAAGAAATTGGTTCGGAAGTTCATTCAGAAAATGATCAATTTTTTCGGTTTGAACAGGGAGAAGGAAAGTGTTTAATTGATGGAAATGAATATTTAGTTGCAGATGGTTCGGCCATAATTGTTCCAGCCGGAGCAGAGCATAATATTATAAATATTTCTGAAACAGATGAATTAAAATTATATACAATTTATTCTCCTGCTCATCATAAGGATCAAATTGTCAGACCAACTAAAGAAGAGGCTGAGACTAATGATGAAGAATTTGATGGTAAAACTACGGAATAATATTTAATTTATTAGAATTAATCAAAAAACACCCTTTAGGTGTTTTTTGTTTAAATGCTAGTTTTATATTTTAAAGCTTATATATTTAAGACATTATGATATAATAGTTGTATATGAAAAATCTACGAAAAATTATATTATTTATTATTATTTTTGCTGCTCTACTGCCTTTTCAGATTCATGCGGATGAATTTAGTGATAATTCAACCACCTTTAAAGCAAGGGTGATAGAAATTTTAAATACTAAAGAGAAAGCACGTGAAGATGGCTCTACTTATACGCAACAAAATTTAAAGTTATTAGCCCTGGATGGAGAGCTTAAGGACCAGGAAATGATTTATCAGGGAATTGCTGATTTAGATGTGATGAATGCCAATTATTATGATATTGGCGACAGAGTTTATGTAGACAGTTTTGTTAATGAGTCTGGAGTTTTCACTTTTTATGTAGTGGACTTTGTTCGTACTGGTTATATCTATCTTTTGTCTATAATTTTTATTTTGATTGTTTTTCTTGTTGGCCGTTTTAAGGGATTGAAAGCTTTGCTTGGTTTGGTATTTAGCTTTTTTGTTATTATTGAATTTATTTTACCGCAGATTTTAGCCGGTCGTGATCCTTTCATTATTAGTCTTATCGGTGGTCTTGGAATTTTAGGGGTAATTATTTATTTAACCGAAGGTTTTAATCGTAAATCACATCTGGCTATTTTATCAGTCCTTATTTCTCTAATTGTTACTTTAGTTTTATCAGTTATTTTTACTAAATTAACTAAACTTTCTGGTATGTCCCAGGAAGAAGCAACTTTTTTAATTGGAGCCAGCAAAACAGCTATTAATTTTAAGGGCCTACTCTTAGCCGGCTTTATTATTGGGGCGACTGGTGTGTTGGATGATATTGTTGTTGGACAGATTGAAGCAGTTGAGAGTATCCGCGAGGCTAATCCCTCCTTATCAACTAAAAAGTTATTCACTTTAGCCTATAGAGTGGGAAATACTCATTTAGGCGCCATTATTAACACCTTATTTCTAACCTACGCTGGTGCGTCGTTGCCATTATTGCTGCTATTTGTTTTAAATCAAAGCACTGGCCTAACCTTTGATCGCGTTATTAATACCGAGTCTATTAGTACAGAAGTTATTCGTACTTTAGTTGGTAGCATCGGTGTTATGTTGGCAATGCCAATTGCCACCTTTTTGGCGGCCATTAAGCGCAAAAGTTAATTTCATTATTAAAAAATAGTATTATAGTTAACCAAAAAATAATTAAAAAAAATAAAATATGAGAAAAAATATAAGATTAATTATTCTTATTGTTGCTGTTTTGTTTGTACTTAATGGTATTTATCTTGTTTTGAACACAAAAAAACCTAGTGATGAACCGAAAGCTTTTGACCCTACTAATGCCAGTTATATTATTGACAAGCAGGCTGTTCAATTTATTGATGGGCAAAGTTCAAGTGAGAATAATATAAATGGTTTTACCGCTATGATTTTTGGGAAAGTTATTTATGGAGATTTAAATAATAATCAAGTTGATGATGCGGCCGTATTAATACAAATGCAGGGAGGCGGTAGTGGAATTTTTTATTATGTGGCAGCAGCTATTAATAGCAATAGTCAGGCTCAGGGAAGTGAAGCTATTTTATTGGGAGATAGAATTGATCCTCAAAATATTGCCATTCAAGATCAATATATTGTGGCTAATTATATGATTAGAAAACCGGGTGATTCTATGGCAATTTCACCTTCTTTGGGGGTTAGTTCCTACTTTATTATTGATGATTCAGGCTTACATTTAACCGGTTCGCCCTTACAAATGATTAGCTATTTTGCTTCTATTGCTGATAAAAATATATATTGCAATGGCGTTAACATGGAGAGTCTTGCTTATCAAAAAACAATAGTTGAGAGCAGGTCTGCTTCTAGTGATTTAATTAAGCCGAGTACGGCTGAATTTATAAAAAATGTAATTTTGGCGGCGACTAATGACAATTGTCATGAAACTCTGGCTAATACGGACATTAGTTTTAATAATGGCGTGGTCAACATCTCGCCAATTGAAGGTTGGGCTGGTGCTTCTATTGCCATGTGTATTTGCAAGCCGGAGGTAGAAGTAAATCTATTATCATTACCTGGTGTAAATCAAATTGTCTGGTCATCCAACTAATTATTAAACTTTACATTTTTCCAAACAAAAAAGAACGATTAACTCGTTCTTTTTTGTTTAGAGAGATATTAAGCTAATTGAACATTAACTGCGTTAGGTCCTTTAGGGGACTGCTCGCTCTCGAAAGTAACATTGTCACCTTCTTGAATCTCTTCAAAGGAGATACCGACTAAAGAATTGCTGTGGAAAAATAAATCCTTGTCACCACCTTCAACAGTGATAAACCCAAAACCTTTGTCAGTCTTCTTTTTAATTACACCATTCATAATTTGTGTGCTAAATAATAAGATTGAAAAATTAAATTTTTTGATGAAACTCGACTACTTTTCTTAAATAATTTTTGACTATACTAGTGTATCAGATACTTTAAAATATGTCAATATTAGATAATCTTATTTAATATTAGATAAGAAATCTCTTAAATATAATTTATGCTATTATATTAGTAGTTTTAGTTAATCATTTAATTTATGAAAATTTGGGATGTTATTATTATTGGTGCTGGCGCTTCTGGTTTAATAGCGGCTGGAAGAGCGGCCGAATTAGGTGCAAAAGTGCTTCTGTTGGAAAAGAATAAACAAGTGGGGATTAAGCTACTAATGAGCGGTGGCGGTCGTTGTAATTTTACCAATTATTCTTCTACTAATATATTTGCTCAAGCTTTGGGTGAAAATGGTAAGTGGTTATTATCAGCTTTAAGTAATTTTGGATCGCAAGATGTTATTAACTTCTTTGAGAGCAAAGGGATAAAAACAAAAGTTGAAGACAACAATCGCGTTTTTCCAGTTAGTAATAAGGCGCAAGATATTTTAAAAACTTTATTAGCGTATAATCAAGAATATGGCGTGCAAATTAAAACAGAGATACGCGTTAAAGATCTTGTTTCAAATAATAATAAAATAGAAAAAGTTATTTTGACTGATGGTGGTGAGTTTCGAGCTAAACAATATATCATTGCCACTGGCGGCAGTTCCTATCCCCATTCGGGTTCAAGCGGTGATGCTTATTCTTGGCTAAAATCTTTAGGGCATACTTTGGTTAAGCCAAGGCCATCTTTAAGTCAGATTTATATTAAGAATCATCCCTTAATTTTAGAAGGACTTAGTTTAGATTTAGTTTCCTTACAGATTATGCAAGATAATAAAAAGATAGCTAGTGAAAGCGGTTCAATTATATTTACAGCTCGAGGGATTAGCGGGCCAACGGCTATAAATTTAAGTCGTTATATTAGTCTTTTGTCTAATAAAAAATTAAAATTGAAGATTGATTTCTTACCTGCAATAAAAAATGAAGAGCTTGATCTAAAAATAAGAGAATTTGTTTCTCAGTATCCACGTCATAATCTTAAAAACATTTTAACGGGATTAGTGCCCAAACGTTTACTTGAATATTTATTGGCAGACATAGGTTTAGATGACGATTTAAGAGGTGATGAGTTTACTCGTTCTCAGCGCTTAAATTTAGTTGAAGTGTTAAAAAATTATAGTTTTGACATTGGGGGTGTGGGCGATTTTAATGAAGCGATGGTAACTGGTGGGGGTCTTAATTTGAAAGAAGTAAATGGCAAGACAATGCATTCTAAACTTATCTCTAATTTATATTTAGCGGGAGAGTGTTTAGATTTAGATGGGCCCACCGGTGGCTATAATCTACAGATAGCTTGGTCAACCGGCTTTGTCGCTGGAGAGAGCGCGGCTACTAAATTAGACTAGATTATATTTACTTATTATTAGTAAATATTTTGTTTTTTTGTTTGTAATTTATAGTTTTTCGCTCTAAACTAAACTGATTAAGAAAAATTTATGTCTATGAAAAAATATAATAAATATCTAATAATTTTTGGAGCTTTATTTTTGGGGAGTCTTATTTTTATCATCAGTAATCATAAGCAAGTGGTTCCAGATGACGCAGTTGTCTATAACGCAGAAGAACAAGTTGCAGTACTAGAAATTAACGATCGCCAGGAAATAATTGAGATTAAACCTGGTTCTACTTTTGGAGAATTAATGAGTCAGATTGGCGTTGCTCCAATTCTAGCTAGCGAGATTTATACCACTGCTTTAGATAAATGTGATTTAGCCCAAATTAGAGTTGGCCATGTTCTAGAGGTGGATTTTGATAAAAATTCAGATGAGTTTAAGCAGTTAAAGTATAAGATTGATTCGGAGAATGAACTATTGATTAGTTATGATGGTGACGATGTTGAAAATAGCTGTTTTGCTGAAGTAGTGCCGATTGAGTACGAAGTTAAGGTGGTAACAAAAGAAGGAAAAGTTTCCAGTTCAATGTATGAAGCAGCTTTGGAGAATGATATTGATGAGCGGGCAATTATTGAATTTGCTAATACTTTTCAATGGAGTATAGACTTTGTTATGGATCCTCGTGTAGGTGACACTTTTAAGTTTATCTATGAAGAACGATATTTAGATAACGAATACGTAATGCCCGGAAAGATTTTAGCTGGTCAATACATTAATGATGGTCATAAATATGAAGTCTATTATTTTGAAGAAGATGAGGATAATCTTGGTTATTTTGATGCCGATGGTAATTCTGTCCAGAAAATGTTTTTGAAGGCACCAGTGGCCTTTAAATATATTTCTTCTGGTTATACAACTGGCTTAAGGTACGTAGAGGCTTTTAATGTCTCGACCGGTCATCGGGCAATTGACTATGCTGCTATCTATGGCACTCCTATTCGGGCTGTGGGCGACGGTACGATTATCATGGCTACTTATAATGGTGCTTATGGTAATATGGTTAAGATTCGCCATAATGGTACTTACCAGACTAATTATGGTCATATGTCTAAGTTTGCTGTGAAAAAAGGTGATAAAGTGAAGCAGGGTGATGTTATTGGCTATGTTGGTTCTACGGGTTTTTCCACCGGACCGCATGTACATTTCGAAATGGTAAAGAATGGAGTAAAAATCAATCCACTATTAGAAGTTCTACCGCCAGGACAGGCAATTTCAGATACCAATAAAGAAAGATTTTTTTCTAATATTAAGGAATATCAGGCTGAATTGAATTAATAGATGAAGTTTCTGCTATCTACTGATATTTGACTAATAACCATTATTTTGATAATCTATTTTAATTATCAAAATGATAATTAATGTTCATTTATAAATAAATTTCACACTAAATTAAAAGACGATGAAAAAATTAAATTCATTAGCCCAAAGTAATTTTGAGGCACTTAAAAAAAATCTCTATCCCGGCAGAGGGATTATTGTCGGCATGGACAAGTCGGGTAAATATTTAGTCCAAATTTATTGGATTATGGGACGCTCAGAAAATTCTCGCAATCGGGTGTTTGTTATTCGGCCGGGCGGAGTACTGAAAACTGCAGCTGCTGATCCAGCTAAAGTAAAAGATCCAAGCTTAATTATTTATACAGCCATGGATCAAGAAGGTGGAATATATTCCGTGAGCAATGGCGATCAAACCGTAGATGCTTTAGGTGTGGATGGCTTACATAAAAGCTTAAAATATTGGAGCTATGAGCCAGATAATCCTAACTTCACACCACGTATCACGGCAATGATGTGGCCGTACCAATACAGGGATTATGTAGAAATGATGATTTTAAAAAAATCAGCGTTTAATAATTTTTGCAATAAGCAACACTACACCCTATCTCTTTTTCCTGGTTTTGGATATTGTATGACCACATATTCTGGTGACGGTAACCCTTTACCGCCATTTAGTGGAGACCCCTACCTTGTGCCTTTGGAAAACAACGATATTGATGTTGTTTCACAACAGTTCTGGGACGCTCTCAATGAAGATAATCGCGTTTCTTTGGCGGTGAAATTTATTGATATTAAAACTGAAAAATTCAGCATGGCTATCAAGAATAAATATAGTATGGTTGAATAATGTTATTACGTTATTAAGATTAACGTGGTAATAAAATAAAAGACGCTCTCAAAGCGTCTTTTTCAATATCTATAATAAAGCCTATCTGTTACTGGCTTGAATCCACTGAGTAAATGTGCTTATATTAGATAATAGTGTATATTGTGAAGGGAATAGTTAAATTATATAAATTTATGAAAAATATATCAAAACCAGAGTTATTGGCGCCAGCTGGTAATCTGGAAAAATTAAAAACTGCTTTTGCTCATGGCGCTGATGCTGTTTATTGTGGTGTGCCTGATTTTTCTTTGCGCACACGTGTTAACGACTTCTCCATTGAGGATATTGCTGAAGGTATAAAGTATGCTCATAAGATTGGCAAAAGAGTTTATGTTACCCTAAATGTCTTGGCGCATGAGAATCTTTTAGATGATATTAAAGAACATGTTAAAATTTTAAAAAAAATCGGTCCGGATGCTATTTTTATCGCTGACCCGGGTGTAGCCGAGATAGTTAAAGAGATTTGGCCGGAAGCAAAATTAAGTTTGAGTACACAGGCTAATTGTACTAATAGCGCCTCTGCTTCTTTTTGGGCAAAACAAGGTTTTAAACGTTTAATTCTTTCTCGAGAACTTAGTTTAGAGGATATTGCTTTGATTAAAAAAGGGGTGGGAGATATTGAAATTGAAGTTTTTGTTCATGGGGCTTTATGTAGCTCCTATTCAGGTCGTTGTTTTTTATCTGATTATTTTGTCGGACGTAGTGCTAATCAGGGGGATTGTGCTCAGCCCTGTCGCTGGGAATATGAGATTAAGCCGTTGGGGCATAAAAAAGCTTTAATCATTGAAGAAGATAATAAAGGCACTTATTTACTTAACTCCAAGGATTTGTGTTTAATTAAACGTTTACCTGAAATTATAGCTGCGGGTGTAAATGCTTTTAAAATTGAAGGGCGCGCTAAGAGTGTCTATTACCTAGCTAATGTTATTGGTGCCTATCGCCGAGCCATTGATTTTATCACCGCTAATTCTGATCAAGAATTAATTAATAAAGAATTAGAATATTTAAATGTAGAACTTGAAGCTAAATTAAATCATCGTGGTTATACCGAAGGCTTTATGTTTAAAGGTGAGGAAAATTTACAAAACTATGAAGGTAATTTTCCTTCTTCTGAATGGGAGTTTTGTGGTCAGGTTATTTCCTCTGTTAAAGTTGATGATGGCTATGCTTTAAAGGTTAAAGTTCATAATACTCTCTTGGCAGATGACGAGTTGGAAATTATTGGTCCTAGCTATAATATTTTAAATTTGCAAAAACTTAAAATGAAAGACATGAAGACTGGTGAAGATATGCTTGAGGCTCATGGTGGTGGCGGCGAACAAGAAATCATAATGGTAACCAAACAAGATTGGCCCGATTATAGTGTGCTAAGACGTAAAATACCTAAAACAGCCTCTTAGGAGGCTGTTTTTTTAAATTAAACTATTTTTATTTAGCCAAAGTAGTGAGCAATATAATGTCCAACGGTATTGGAAATTAGCAAAACTAGAATGGCCACGCCAAGGTGTTCACTGAGACTTTCAAAGCGACTCTGACCTTGGTTTTTTGCCAGACAAAAACTTAAAATACTTAATATACTTAAACCCCAGACAATACTCACTATAATCGCGACGTTTAAAGATAGAAGTAGTACGGGGATGATGAAAGTTAGAGCAAAGATAAATTTAAATAAAAAAGTGAAGCCAGTCGCCGCCCAAACTTCTTTAGCGACAGCACCATCTTCAGTTTCTTTAGCTACGTGCACTCCTAGAGCATCGGAAAAAGCATCGGCCACCGCGATGGTTAGAATGCCACCTATAACAGCTAATTTAGAGCCGGTGGAAGCGTTTAAGCCAATCATTAAGCCAAGGGTGGTGATAACGGCAGAGGTTAGGCCAAAACCCAATCCAGCTAAAAGAGGTTTATTCATAAAATTTGATTTATATACTTATTGTAACATTAAATTTTTAAGGTGTCTTTAGAGATTTTAATATATATTTACTAATTTTTGGAATTTATATAATTTATCTAAGGACGATTACTTAGTTTGGTCAGAGTCTCCAAACAATTGAGTTCTAGAGGTTTTAGAAAATAAGTAAAACAGTCACGCTTTTTTAAAGTAGTGATTTTTTTTAATTCTTGTTTTGATTTTTGACAGAGATATAAAATATTTTTTGCTTGTTGCTGATAATAGGCGGGAAGTTCTTGCTTATTTGGTGGTTTATTTAATTTATAATGGGCAAAAGTTCTTTTACCTGCGCTCCAATCTTCTTGGTAGTCATAAACATCGTCGGCTAATTGTTTGGCGGCTAAAAAATATTTTCCAGCGATAAATAATTGTGCTTGTTCATTTTTATTCCATTTTAGAATATTGGCTATGATTATTGGTCCGACTAATAAAAAAATTGATTTCGCGGCTGCGCTAATTGGCTCGTTAGGAATATTTTTATTTGCACTTAATTCTTTAAAATTACCGGCGTGAACTTTGAGTAGCAAGGCAATGATTAGGGATGAATTAATATGTTTATGTTTAAGAATGGCTTTATAGATATAATGCCAGGCCAAATCACGGCAGCTACTTAGTAGGGGGAGATAATTTCTAGCTACATTTTCATCATCACTTAGATCGTCTTCCAAATTAGCGGCTGTCCAAAAGTATAATTCAGCTACGCTTAAATAATAAACATCAGATAGGGTGATGTTTTTGTTATTAGCTGAGTCTTGCCATAGGAAAATACTTAACATTGATATCAGTCCATTTTTATCATCGTTAATGGTTTTTTGCCAATGAATTTTTAAAGTGGCTTTCAAGGAAACCGGCCAAAGTGATTCTGATTCCTTAGCCAGACTGTGAATATTTTTTAAAGCTTGTTTATTTAGCATGCTGGTAAGGTAATGGTAAATTGTGCACCAAAATTTTTGCGACTTTTTATAATAATATCTCCAGAAAAATCTTCTTGGATTATTTCTTTAACCACACTCAACCCTAGGCCAATATTTTTACCATTATTTTCTTTGGTGCTGAAAAATGGCTGAAAGATATGTTGTTGCTGTTCTTCGCTCATGCCAATACCGTTATCTGATATTTTTATTATTAATAAATTGTCATTTTTATTTTGTTCCAGTTGAATTAAAATATTTTTATCCTTATTGTCATTTCTATAACAAGCTTCAATCGCATTACTAAGTAGATTCATGATTACCTGTCCGAGGCGACTCTTATCACCCTTAATCTGACAATCGTCGCCTAATAAATTAATTGTAATTGTGTGAGCCTCAGCTTTGGTGCGCATTATATCTATCACTTCTCGTATCTCTTTCTTAATGGAAAATATTTGACGCTGGTGACAGCGGCGTAAGCGATTATTAATGCTATCAATTAAATCTTTTATTCTCTTAGTGGCGCTTAAAGCTTGTCGTAAATTATCTTGTAAACTTGTGACATTATTTGTTTCAGCTTGTACTTGTTCTAAACTTAGCCCTACAACTGTTAAAGGGTTAACAATGTCATGAAATATGCCGCCAGATAATTGACCGATACTAGCCAAGCTCTGTAACTGTTCCAACTTTTCTTTTTTAATATTAATAATTTCTTTGGTTCTTTGGGCGACGGTTATTTCTAATTGATCACGTTCATGTTTAAGTTCATTTCTTGAATTAGCTAGAGCGGTTAGAGCATGATTATTTTCACGGACTATTATCCAAGCGAGTAGAAAAATAATGCTGAATAATAAAACATAAGCAATGGTGTCTGCAAATTGTGGTGCTTTTTGGCGCCAATCTAAAGAGACGGGCAAAATTAAGGTGGTTTGCAAATAGGATAGAATCAGCATTAATATGCTATAGCTTATCGCTACTACTAAAGCTGATTTTGAGCCTAAAAATAAACCGGCCAGTATCACTATTAGGACAGTTAATAGAATGGCGGCTGGCAAGTCTGTGCCCCAGGTATAAAAACAAAAAATAGTTGGTAAAGAATAAGCAATTATTAACAGCCAAGCACTGCTTTTTATTCTGCCGTTTTTAGATAGGTGCCAAATACCTAAAAACAGCAAGAAAATGATAAAAGTTACATGTAGCGGCAGTCCCTGATTATTAGAATCTATAATATAATCATAAACTCTAATAATATTTAGCAGGAGCATGATGCCAGCAGAAATCAAAGCAATCGCTTGCAATTTGCGAGCCCGGGCTTGTTGACCGTCTTTGGTTTGACTGCTTAGTAAGTAATTTTTTAAGCGTGTTAAATTTTTTCTCATATTTTTTGATATTAAAATGCCTCAACTTATGCAAGTTGAGGCATTTTTCTTAACTTCGCCAAGGAGTGCCGGGATTTTCATCTTCCGGCTGAGTATTTTTTTGTTCTTTTTCTTGATTGTCCATATAATTATTATTAATGTTTATAATTGACAAGTCGACGTTTTGGACGATTTTGTCCCCTGCCTATTTAATAATAACAAGTAGGGTCTAAAATCAAGCTAACTATTTAATTTCTTGTATCTAAACAATAACCGCGACCAACAATGGTGTGAATAATTTTTTCTTCTTTGCTTTCAATCTTACGACGAAGGCGCAAAATATGGGTTTCAACTGTGTTGGAAAAAGAATCAAGGCCATCATCCCAGACATGGTCTAAAAGTGTTTCCCTGGAAACAATTTGACCTTTATTTAACATTAAATATTGTAGTAGAGAGAATTCTTTGTTGGTTAATTTAATGTTTTTACTGCCTTTGCTTAATTTGAAGGATCCTGGATCAAGTTTTAAATTTTTAAAAGTTAAAACTTGACTTTGGATATTATGTGGTCTTCGACTAAGAGCGCGGATGCGTGCTAATAATTCTTCTGAAGAAAATGGTTTAGCTAGGTAATCGTCGGCACCGGCGTCTAAAACACTAATTTTGTCTATTATGCCTTGTCTGGCGCTGAGCATTAAAATGGGCATTTGCTTACCTTCCTGACGTATTTCTTGAATTAAACTGCGACCATCTAGTTTGGGTAGGATGTAGTCGGTAATAATCAGGTCATAATTGTTGGTTCTGGCTAAAAATATTCCTTGTTCGCCGTCATAAGCGATGTCAACAGCCATGCCCGCCTTTTTTAAAAATGAAGCAATGAAGGCGGCCAAGTCTTTTTCGTCTTCAATTAAGAGAATGCGCATAAATTTAAAAAAATTATTAAATTTTATTATTTTAAAACAATAAGATGTATATGTTTAATTATAACAATTTTGAGATAACATTCAAATAACAATTTAGGGTCTTGGTATAATTGTTAGGGTTTATTTGCCATAATGTTGAAATCCAGTTAGTATTATTAAGTAATAGATATGAAGAAATTAAAGAGAAAACGCTTTTTTCAGGGGGATTTTTCATCACCAGGTGAGGTTGGTGCGGATCCTTTTGTAATTAAAGAAGGAGATTTTAAATTTGGACAACTTAAAGATGCTTCTTATTACACTGATTGGACTGAACATTCCTTTCTTTCTGGTAATCAACATAAAGAAATTGTTGGTCGAACTTTTAGTTTAAAGAAGCTTTTGCCAATTAAGATATTTATTGCTGTTTTTATTCTAATTTTAGCCGGTCGCACGGCCTGGCTACAGGTGGCTCGTGGAGCTCATTATAGTGGTTTAGCCGAAGGTAATCGTTTGCGTATTGAAAATATTGAGCCCAAAAGAGGCATTATTTATGATGTAAATGATGTGCCATTGGTCAGTAATACCGCTAACTTTGTATTATCTTTAAGACCGATTGATTTGCCTGTCGATGAGCTAAAAAGAGATGAATTGTTACGTTATTTGAGTCGGGTCATTGATGGTTTGTCAGAGGTGAGTACTGACAGTTCTGACGCGGCTTTAAATTTAGTGATAGATGGTCCGTCTTTTCAATTAATGAAAGACGCTTTATCCAAAGTTAAATTGCGCTCGCTTGAAGCCTATCAGCTACTCTTTATTAGAGATAGTATTGATTATGATAAGGCGATGCGCTTAATTTTGGAAAGAAATACTTTGCCGGGCGTAATTATTGAAACAAAAATTAAACGTGAATACGCTTATACCGCCACTAAATTGGATGGCAGTTCGGCTGATTTATCTAGTTTGGCTCATATTCTTGGTTATACGGGCAAAATTACAGATGAAGCCCTGAAAAGACTGGGAGCGCAATATTCTTTAATAGATTATGTAGGTAAGACTGGTTTAGAATATTCCTGGGAAAAAGAGCTAAAAGGTTTAAATGGTAGTCGTGATATTGAGGTTGATGCTTTGGGGCGTCGTAAACAAGTGGTTAGTGAAGAAGATCCAGTGGCTGGTTATAATTTACGTCTTTCTTTGGATATAGAACTACAGCAACAGGCTGAGCTTATTACTAAAGCTTGGTTAATTAAAACTAAAACTGCTCGTGCTTCCGTTATTATTATGAATCCTAACAACGGACACATTGTAACCCTTATTAGTTTACCCGCTTATGATAATAATTTATTTGCCCAGGGTATTAGCCAGGATGATTATGATAAATTTTTAAATGACAAAAATCACCCTCTCTTTAATCGTTCTATTAGTGGTGAGATTCCTTCGGGTTCAACTATTAAGCTGGTTATAGCCGCTGCTGCCTTGCAAGAAGGCATAATTAGTGAAAATACCAGTTTTTTAAGTAACGGAGGTCTTAGTATTGGCCAATGGTATTTTCCTGACTGGAAAGCTGGTGGACACGGGACAACCAATGTTCGCAAAGCTTTAGCTGAGTCGGTCAATACTTTTTTCTATTATATAGGTGGCGGGTATAAAGATTTTGTTGGTCTTGGGCTTGATCGCTTAGTTAAATACATGCATTTATTTGGTTTGGGCGAAGAAACAGGCATTGATTTACCGGGAGAGTCTTCTGGTTTTGTTCCGACCAAGGAATGGAAGGAAGAAGCAAAGAACGAAACTTGGTATATAGGTGACACTTATCATATTTCGATTGGTCAGGGTGATATTTTAACCACTCCTTTGCAGGTGGCTAATTTTACGGCGGCTGTTGCCAATGGTGGTATTCTATATAAACCAAGCATAGTTAGTGCCCTGTTGGATGAACATAATAATTTAGTTAAAAATATTCAAGCAAGTATCATTAGGCAGGATTTTGTAGATTCCTATAATCTACAAATAGTGCGCGAAGGTATGCGTCAAGCAGTTACTGCTGGTAGCGCTCACAATCTCGGTGTTTTGCCAGTGACTTCAGCTGGTAAGACTGGTACCGCTCAATGGTCAAGTAAGAAGGCAAATCATGCTTGGTTTACCGGGTTTGCACCCTATGAAAACCCGGAAATAGTGATTACCGTCTTAGTTGAAGAGGGAGACGAGGGTGGTACGGTGGCAGTGCCAATCGCCAGAGAAATTATGCAATGGTATTTTACCAATCGCTAGTTTAAAAATAAATTATTAATTTTTTACTTAAAATTAGCTTAATAATATTGTTAATTAGCACTCTCTTGACTTGAGTGCTAATTTTTTTTATAATGTCTTTGTAGTTAAAAATACTTATGTCCATATCTTTAAGTGATCGCCAAAAATTAATACTATGCACTCTTATCAAAGAGTATGTTAAAAGTGCTCAACCGGTGGCTTCTGGTATCTTGGTGGAAAAGTATAAATTAGATATCTCCCCGGCGACTGTTCGTAATGAGTTAATGAGTTTGGAAGAAAAAGGCTGCATATATCAACCACATACTTCATCAGGGCGTGTGCCTACTGAAATCGCTTATCTTTTAGATCTAGAAGAGCTTAGTTTAAGGAAGAAGGATTTAAAAACTACAGATAAAGAAGTTTTAGATAGAGCTTTAAATGATGCGATTGAAAATAATTTAAAGCCAGTGGCCAAAGTTTTGGCTGATTTGTCTGCCAATGCTGTTTTTTGGGCTTTTCATAAAAATGATTTATATCACACTGGACTTTCAAATTTATTTGCTCAGGCCGAGTTTAAACACAGTGAAGTTGCGTGTGATGTCTCTCAAGTGATTGATCGTATGGAAGAAATTATTGATGAGCTTTTTGATGATTTATCGGAGGAGAGTCATACTTATATTGGTAGCAATAATCCTTTTGGAAACTTTTTGGGTGTCACTTTATTAAAGTATCGTCGTAATGGCGTTTCTGGTTTAGTTGGAATTCTAGGCCCAATGCGGATGGATTACTCTCGCAATTTATCGTTATTAACTTATTTACAAGAATGTCTTAAATAATTATCTATGGAAAAATTACAAGCAGGTATTTATCAACATTATGAAGGTGGCAGATATGAATTATTATTTGTAGCCGAACAAACAGAAACTAAAGAAGCGATGGTTGTCTATCGTTCTTTAAAGAATCAAAAGATCTGGGCGCGCCCACTATTTAATTGGCAGGAAAAAATTAAACAAGATGGGAAAAAACAGGATCGTTTTATTAAGATAGAAGATATCGAAGAAAAAGATTTTGAGCATCAATATAAATTAGCTTTGGCTGATTATCAGAATTTACTTAAACAGAGCGTTAAAGATAAATCTGATTTTGCTAAGTATGCTTTGAATGATTTTTTGCAAGAGTTACTACCGGTTTATGATCATTTAAAAATGTCTTTATCCACTTTGCCTGATAATGAAAAAGATAGTGCTTGGGTAAAAGGAGTTGAATATGTGCTTAAGCAGTTTAAGGATTTGTTATCAACTCGCGGTGTTGAAGAAATAAAAACAGTGGGAGAAAAATTTGATCACAATTTAATGGAAGCCCTGGAAGGACAGGGAGAGAAAGTTCTCAAGGAAATTATGTCGGGCTATACTTTGAATGGTCGCGTTATTCGGGCCGCTAAAGTAGTTGTCGGCGATTAAAATAATTTATTAATTTACTTATTCTTATCCACTTTAGTGTTTAAAGTTTTAAGAACTAAGTGCCTAAACAATATGTCATTAATTAAATGGAATCCCTTTCTAAACGATGGTTTCGGTTTTGATGATGCTGATAAAATCATGGGAGAATTCTTACCGGCCGTTCGTAATAATCAGGCAGGTTTTACGCCAGCCCTTGATATTTATGAAGATAATAGCAATATTATTGTAGAAACACAGTTGGCCGGAATTGATCCGGAGAAAGTCAGCGTTTCTATTGAAAATAATGTTTTGTATATTAAGGGTGAAAGTGAGCGTAAAAGTGAAGTTGAGGAAAAAAATTATTATCGTAAAGAAATTAAACGCGGTTCTTTTTACCGCTCTATTTCTCTACCTGAAAAAGTTAGAGGTGATGAAGCCACTGCCATTACTGAAGACGGTATTTTGAAGATTAGTGTGCCTAAGGCCAGTGAAGCAGCTGCTAAAAATATTAAAATTCAAATTGCTAAGAAATAATAATAATTAATTATATTAATAAAACAAGATTATAAAATTTTATTAGTTTAATAAAAATAATATGGGAAAAATTTTGGGAATTGATTTAGGAACAACCAACTCGGCCATGTCTATTATGGAAGGTGGTGTACCTAAAATCTTAGAAAACATTGAAGGTAGTCGTACTACTCCATCAATTGCTGCTATTTCTAAAAATGGTGAGCGTTTGGTTGGAGCAGCTGCTAAAAGACAGGCAGTTATTAATCCAGAAAATACGGTTTATGCGGTAAAGCGGTTAATTGGACGTCATTTTAAAGATGAAAAAGCGCAGAGCGATTTAAGCACTATGTCTTATAAAATTGTTCAGGCTGGCGAAGGTGTGAAAGTAAAAATGGGAGATAAGGAATATTCTCCTCAAGAAATATCAGCCATGATTTTATCTAAACTTAAGGCTGACGCCGAAGTTAAGATTGGCGAAAAAATTACCGAAGCTGTTATTACGGTACCAGCTTACTTTGACGATTCTCAACGTCAGGCCACCAAAGACGCCGGTAAAATTGCAGGGCTTGATGTAAAGCGTATTATTAATGAGCCAACGGCAGCCGCTTTGGCTTACGGTTTCGATAAGAAACAGGGTCAAAAGATTGTCGTTTATGATTTAGGCGGTGGAACTTTTGATGTGTCCGTGCTTGATATCTCCTCTGACACAGTTGAAGTAAAAGCTACTAATGGTGATACTCATTTGGGGGGAGAAGATTTTGATAAGGTGATTATTGATTGGATTATTGAAGAATATAAAAAAGAACAGGGAATTGATTTATCTAAAGATACTTTAGCCTTGCAGCGTATTAAAGAATCGGCTGAGAAAGCTAAAATTGAGTTATCAACTGTCACTGAAAGTGAAATTAATCAACCATTTATTACTACTGATGAAAATGGTCCTAAGCACTTAGTAATGAAGCTTAGTCGGGCAAAGTTAGAGTCATTGGTTGGCGATTTAGTAGCTAAAACTATTGAACCTTGTAAAAAAGCTTTGGCTGATTCTGGCTTTAAACTCGAAGAAATCAATGAAGTAATTATGGTTGGCGGTATGACTCGCATGCCTTTAGTTTTACAAAAGGTTAAGGAATTTTTTGGTAAAGAGCCAAATTTAACTGTTAATCCAGATGAGGTAGTGGCTATGGGAGCAGCTGTACAAGCTGGTGTTTTGCAGGGTGATGTTAAGGATGTTTTATTACTTGATGTGACTCCTTTGACTTTAGGCATTGAAACCTTAGGTAGTGTGGCCACTCCTCTAATTGATCGTAATACCACTATTCCAACATCTAAATCACAAATATTTTCTACCGCTGCTGATGGACAGACCAGCGTAGAAATTCATGTTGTTCAGGGTGATCGCCCGATGGCAGCTGATAATAAATCTTTAGGTCGTTTTATTCTGGATGGCATTCCTTCTTCTCCTCGGGGTGTGCCTCAGGTTGAAGTTAAATTTGATTTGGATGCCAATGGTATTTTAAATGTTAGTGCCACTGATAAGGCAACTAATAAGCAGCAGAATATTACCATCACCGCTTCTTCTGGTTTATCCAAGGAAGAGATTGAAAAGATGCAGAAAGAAGCAGAGGCTCACGCTGAGGATGATAAGAAAAAGAAAGAAGATGTAGAAATAAAAAATCAGGCTGAGGCCGTTGTCTTTACCACTGAGAAAATGATTAAAGAATCAGGTGAGAAGATGAAGGCTGAAGATAAAACTGAATTGGAAGCAAAAGTAGCTGAGCTCAAGAAAGCCCAAGAGGGTGGTAATCTTGAGGAAATGAAAAAGAGCATGGAAGCTGTTAACACGGTTGGACAAAAGATTGGTGCGGCCATGTATCAACAACAGCCTGGTCCTGATGCTGACAATAAAGAGGGAGCTACTGATGGTAAGAAAGATGCTAAAGATGGTAAAGAAGATGTTAAGGATGGTAAAGAAGATGTTAAGAATGGAAAAAACGCTGAAGAATCTCCAAAAGAAGAAGATACTATTGTTGAAGGGGAAGTTGATGAGAAAAAATAATTTAGATTCTTTTTTAACAACCCTCTCTTTAGGAGAGGGTTGTTGGCTTGAGAAAATGAATTAATTCAATAAATTTTAGGAATGTATTATATATGTCAAAAGATTATTATAAAGATTTAGGTGTTGATAAGAGTGCGAGTACTGATGAAATTAAAGCTGCTTTTCGTAAAAAAGCGCATGAGCATCATCCGGATAAAGGTGGAGATGAGGCTAAATTTAAAGAGTTGAATGAAGCTTATCAAATTTTAGGTAATGCTGAAAAACGCAAGCAATATGATCAGTTTGGTTCGTCTTTTCAAAATGGACAAGCTGGTGGTGGTTCTTATGGTCAAGGCTTTGGTGGTTTTAATGGGGGTATGAATATTAATATGGATGATTTGGGTGATATTTTTGGTGGTTTTGGAGATATCTTTGGTTTTGGTGGATCTTCGGCCGGACAGCGTGGTCCAGAAAGAGGTCGTGATTTAGAAATGGGTCTAACTATTGATTTTTTGGATGCGGTTCATGGTACGGAAACAGAAATAACTTTTCCTCATTTAAAAAAGTGTTCTGTTTGTCATGGGAGCGGGTATGCTCCTGATGCTAAAATAACTACTTGTCCGACTTGTAAGGGTAGTGGTCGCGTTAGTCGTGTGCAAAGAACAATTTTGGGAGCAGTGCAAACACAAGTTATATGTCCGGATTGCCATGGTGAAGGTAAGAAAGCTAGTGCTAATTGCAGTCATTGTCACGGACAAGGAAGAGTTAAGGAAACTGAAAGTATTAAAGTTAAGATTCCGGCTGGCATTAATCAAGGTGAAAGTATTCGTTTGGCTGGTTATGGTGATGCTGGTGAAAAAGATTCAACTGGTGGTAATTTATTTTTACGTATTAGAATTAAGGCTCACGCTAATTTTAAGCGTGAAGGCGATGATATTCATACGCAAGCAGAAATCAGCATGGTACAAGCGGCTTTAGGTGATACAGTTGATGTTGACACAGTTCATGGTAATTTTAAATTAAAAATACCAGAAGGAACACAAGGGCAGACTATTTTTCGTCTAAAAACTAAGGGTGTTCCTCATTTACATGGACGTGGTCAAGGCGATCATTTTGTCAAAGTTAAAGTGCTGATTCCTAAGAGTTTGGATAAGAAACAAAAAGATTTATTAAGCAAACTTAATCTCTAATTATTAATTGACTTTTTCCCTATAAATGTTATTATAAATAAAGAGGGATTTAACAATTAATATAAATAATATGTCTAAATGCACTTGGTTAAAGAAATTGTTAGGATTAAATAAGGAGAGCCACGAACAAGTTAATAATCCTATTGAGGATGTTTCTAAGACTCCTGAAAATAACACTGAGTCTGTGATGTCTGAAAATGTTGAGGATACAGAAATTAAAACTGAAGAAACTCCTACAGAAACTCCCACAGAAACTCCTATTCAATAATTTTTGTTTTAAAATATAGAAAAACGCTTTTTAAGCGTTTTTTTATCATTTTTTATGTTTATTGACACTCATGCCCATGTAAACTTTAAAGATTTTAAAGATGACGCCGACGAAGTAATTCGTCGGGCTTTGGATAATGATACTTGGATGGTATTGGTTGGCTCAGAGTATAAAACCTCCAATCGGGCCTTAAATTATGCTAATCGTTACGAAAAGGGTGTTTATGCGGCTGTTGGCTTGCATCCGGTGCATTTAGAAAATCAAGTTGTGGCGAGTGATGACGAAAATGGTTCTTATAATTTTACTACCAGGGCGGAAGAATTTAATTATGATAGCTATGAAAAGTTGGCCAAGTTTGAAAAAGCGGTGGCCATTGGTGAGATTGGCTTAGACTATTATCACTTGGACCAAACTAAAGACGTGGCTGCTGTTAAACATCGTCAGCAAGAAGTATTTTTAAAACAACTATTATTAGCTCGTCATTTGGATTTACCCGCTATTATTCATTGCCGTCAGGCTCATGATGATTTATTGAGTATTCTGCAAGATTTTCGTAAGGTTTACGCTGAATTTATTCCTAATGATCGTCCTTGGGGGGTTATTCATTGTTTTTCCGGTGACGAAGATTTGGCTTGGAAATATTTTTCCTTAGGTTTAATCATTTCTTTTACTGGTTTGGTGACTTTTAGTAAGCAATGGGATAATGTTTTACGTAAGATTCCTTTGGATAAGTTTATGATTGAAACAGACTCTCCTTATATGACACCGGAGCCCTATCGTGATCGTCGTAATGAACCTCTTTTAGTGCAATATGTAGCCGGAAGAATAGCTGAAATTAGAAATACAACAGTGGAAAAAATAGCTGCTGCCACTGCCGAGACGGCTCGTAGTTTTTTCAGAATTTAATTGTTATTTTTGTTAATATTTTGATTTTTAGTAGTCTTGACTTCTTTTACACTAAGGTGTATATAAAAAGTGGTTTAAGCAAAATTATTTAACCCTGATATGGATAAAAAGTCATTGCGACAAATTATTGTTTCTAGTGCTGCTTATAGTTTATCTTCTATTATTGGACCTTTATTATTATTTGGTGTGCCGGCTTATTTTTTAGATAGATTTTTGGACACCAAGCCAATAATTATGTTAGCGGCAGTTTTTATTGCCTTTATTACCAGTAATATTCTTTTATTTAAAAAAGTAATCAAGATTAATCAGATGGTTTCTTCCTATATACCAGTTGAGGATGAGGACAAGAAGGATTTAGATACGTCTGCGAAGAATAATTAATTATGCATTTAAACATTTCTTTATCTCCAGAGACTTTATTTCATATCGGCTCCCTGGCAATTTCTAATTCATTTTTTTGGCTGATGGTAGTCTCTGTTTTTTTATTGGTAGGGACTTTTTTTTTAAATAGAGCTATTAAAATGCGACCTGGTAAAATTCAGAATATTGTTGAGATGTTGTTAGCGGGGGCTTATGAATTTGTTGAGACTACTGTTGGTGATAAAAAGGTAGCACGCAGAGCTTTCCCTCTAGTTTTCACCATGTTTTTTTTCATTCTGTTTGCTAACCTGATGACTTTTATACCTGGGCAGGCGGCAGTGACCATTAAAACAGCAGAGGGTGTTGTTCCTTTATTTAGAGCTATTATTGCTGATTACGGTTTAGTCTTTATGATGACAATGTTATCAGTGCTGATTACTCAGATTGTGGCAATTTATGTGGCTGGCCCCTTTAAATATATTGGAAGATTCTTGAATTTTACCAGTCCTTTGAATTTCTTTTTAGGTTTAATGGATTTAATTGGTGAGGTTGCTAAAATCATGTCTTTATCTTTCCGTTTGTTTGGTAATATTTTTGCTGGTGAAGTGTTGGGTGCAGTGATGTTATTTTTATTTCCCTTTTTCTTGCCCCTGCCTTTTGCTTTCTTGGGTTTATTAACAGCGATAGTACAGGCTTTCGTATTTGCTGTCTTAACTCTAGTATTTATCTCCATGGCCGCTACGGTGACAGAAATAGAAGCTGAAAGTGTAAAATAGTAACAATTAATATAATTTATAATTAATCATTTTAAATGTATGGAAGTTGAAGCAGCTAAATACATCGCCGCCGGTCTTGCTATCGGTTTAGGCGCAATTGGTCCTGGTATTGGTGAAGGTCTCGCCGCCTCTAAAGCTCTTGAAGCTATTGGTCGCAATCCTGAGGCCAGTGGCAGGATCACCCCTTTAATGTTCGTAGCTATGGCTATTACGGAATCAACCGCTATTTATGCCTTAGTTGTAACATTAATCATCCTGTTCGCTTAAAAAACAGAAATTGTCCGCCTCTTTAATAAGATAAGCGGCGGATTATTTTGCTTTTTAATTATTATTATATGGGTTTAATACAAGCTCTTGGCATTGACGGCCGCATCCTTTTGGCACAATTTTTAAATTTTGCTGTTTTAGTATTTGTTCTCTGGCGTTTTGCCTATAAGCCAATTTTTAATGTTTTAGAAAAAAGACGCCTGAAGATAGAGAAAGGTTTAGATGATGCTGACAATGCTGCTAAAAGCTTACTTTTAACTGAAGAGGAAAATAAACAGTTATTAATTAAAGCTCGACAGGAAGCCAATGTTATTATTGAGGCCGCCCAGAAGCAGGCCGATGAGCGTCAGCAGGAAGTAGTTACTAAAGCAGAAAAGGAAATTAATGTTATTACCGAAAAAGAAAGAGAAAAAATTAAGGCTGAAAAAGAAGCGATTATGTCTCAATTAAAAAATGAAGTTTCTGGCTTAGTTTTAGCCGGCTTACAACAGTTTTTATCAGAGAATATGACTGATAAGCGTGATCAAGAAGTTATTGCTAAGATTGTAGATAATTTAGAGAAATAAAATTGTAGCTTTATGAAAGCAAATGTTAGACAATATGCGCGCAGCCTCTTTGAGCTAGTGGCTGATAAATCAGAAGTAGAAGCTAAGGCTATTATTGCTAAGTTTATTATTTTTTTGCATAAACGTCAGGATTTAAATAAAGCTGAGGCAATTATAGAAGAGATGGAGCGTTTATATGAAATTGAAAATGGAGAAGTTAAGGCAGAATTAATGAGTGCTAGGCCCTTAGCTCCAGCTGCTAAAAAGAAAATTTCTGATTATTTATCTAAACGTGCCGGTGGCGCTAAAGTTCAATTAAGTGATGGCATTTTTCCAGAATTATTAGGTGGTTTTGTTTTGCGCTATAATGGTTTAGTAATTGATGGTAGCTTGCAAAACAATCTAAGAAAATTTAAAAAACAACTTTTAACTAATTAAATTATATGTCTAATACCAAAGACTTTATTGTTGAACAAATCAAGCGTCAGATTACTGATTTTAAGACTAAGGTTGAAGAAAGTAGTGTTGGTCGTGTTCTAAAGATTTCTGACGGCATTGCTCTGGTTTCCGGTTTAACTGAAGCCATGATGAGTGAAATTTTACTTTTTAAATCAGCTCACGGAGAAGTTGCCGGCGTGGCTTTAAATTTAGAAGAGAACTTAGTGGGTGCTATCATTATGGGTGAATTTGATGGTATTAAGGAAGGCGATGAAGTTGTTTGTACTAAACGTATTTTAAGTGTGCCAGTTGGTGAAGCTTTAGTGGGTAGAGTTGTTAATCCTTTGGGTGAGGCTTTGGATGGTAAAGGTGCTTTGGCTACAACTGAATTTTATCCGATAGAAAAAATTGCTCCTGGTGTTATTACTCGTGCTTCTGTAAATGAGCCAGTACAAACTGGTATTAAAGCTATTGATTCCATGATTCCAATCGGACGTGGTCAACGCGAATTAATTATTGGTGATCGTCAGATTGGTAAGACTGCGATTGCGATTGATGCCATTATCAATCAAAAAGGTCAGAATATGAAATGTGTTTATGTTGCCATTGGTCAAAAAGAGTCAAAAGTAGCTGATATTGTACGTAAATTAGAAGTGGCTGGGGCAATGGACTATACAACCATTGTGCTTGCTGGTGCTTCCAATCCTGCCTCCTTATTATATATTGCTCCTTATGCTGGTTGTGCTATAGCTGAGTATTTTCTTGATAAGGGTGAGGATGTTTTAATTATTTATGATGATCTATCTAAACACGCAGTATCCTATCGTGAAATTTCCTTATTACTCCGTCGTCCACCAGGACGTGAAGCTTATCCTGGAGATGTTTTCTACTTGCACTCCCGTTTATTGGAAAGAGCTTGTAAGTTAAGCAAGGAAGAGGGAGGTGGCTCTATTACCGCTTTACCAATTATTGAAACTCAAGCTGGTGACATCTCTGCTTATATTCCTACCAATGTTATTTCTATTACTGATGGTCAAATTTTCTTAGAACCGGATATGTTCTATAAAGGAAATCGTCCGGCTGTTAATGCTGGTTTATCTGTTTCTCGTGTAGGTTCATCCGCTCAGATTAAGGCTATGAAAAAAGTGGCCGGTAAGATGCGTTTGGAAGCAGCTCAATTCCGTGAATTAGCCGCTTTTGCTCAGTTCGGTTCGGATTTAGATGAAGAAACTAGTCGTAAGTTAGAGCGCGGAAAACGTTTGTACGAAATTCTTAAACAGGATCAATATCAACCATTATCTGTTGATAAGCAAGTAATTATTTACTATGCTTTGATCAATCAATATATTGATGATGTTCCAGTTGAAAAGGTAAGAGAATTTGAAGCTGGTCTATACAAGTATCTTGATATTAATAGCGATGCTTCTAAGGCAATTTTAGACAAGAAGGAATTAGACGTTAAGGTTGAAGAAAAAATTAAGACAGTTTTAAATAATTATAAAGAAACTCTTGATTATTTAGTGAAGTAGCTTTTAAAAGATTTTTATCTATGGCGAAGACCAAAGAAATATCACGGCGCATTAAATCCATTGGCAATACTAAAAAGATTACCAAAGCCATGGAGATGGTGGCAGCCGCAAAAATGAGAAAAGCGATTGAAGCTGTATTGCATACTCGCACTTATGCTAATTTGAGCTGGGAAACTGTTTTACATTTATCAGCCATGGCTAGCGGTAATGGTGAATTACGTCATCCTTTATTAACCAAGCATGAGCAGATAAAAAAAGTAGCTATTATTTTAATTACTTCTAATCGGGGTATGTGTGGTGCTTATAATGCGGCTGTTATTAATAAAGCTAAAGATTCAATCAAAATTCACCCAGACGTAAAAACTGAATTTATTTTAGTTGGTAAGAAAGGAGCGGCGGTTTATTCGCAGAAGCAGATTGTAGCGGCTGAATTTCCTAAAAGTGATGTTTTAACCAACTCAACTGAAGTGGTCCCAATTATTAAAATGGCGATAGCTGATTTTCTAAGCGCTAAATATGATAAGGTTTTTGTCGCTTATACTGATTTTGTTAGTGCCGCTAAACAGGTACCAAGAGTTAAGCAATTATTACCAGTAGATATTAATGCTGAGGATGAATATTTAGGTATTGTTGGTGATCCTAGGGTCAGTGTAAGTAAAGATTTAATGGCTCAGAAAAAAGAGAAACACTTAGCCAGTAGTACTGATTTTGAATATATTTTTGAGCCCAGCCCAGAAGAAGTATTAGATAAGATCATTCCTCGTTTATTGGAGGTGCAGATTTATCAGGCTCTATTGGAGGCCAATGCTTCTGAACATAGTGCTCGTATGAGCGCTATGCATCAGGCAACCGAAGCGGCTACAGATATGGTTCAAGAATTAACTTTATTTTATAACAAAGCGAGACAGGCGGGTATTACCGCGGAAATTGCGGAAATTAGCGCTGGTGCTAATGCGCTACTCGATTAAATTCTAATAATTTAAAAATATGACTGACAAAAAAACTAATTTCGGAAGCGTCAAACAGATCATCGGTGTGGTGGTTGATGTTTACTTTGAGGAAAAACTTCCAGAAATTTACAACGCCTTAGAAATTGAATTAAATGGTAGCAAATTAGTGCTAGAGGTTGAACAGCACATTGGTTCTAACGTGGTAAGAACGGTGGCCATGGGTTCAACTGACGGCTTAACTCGTGGAGCTAAAGTTCTTGATACTGGTGACCAGATTAGTGTACCAGTGGGACAAGAAACTTTGGGCCGTATTTTTAATGTTTTAGGTGAAGCAGTGGATGGTGGTGAAACCCCTAAAACAGAAAAGAAATATAATATTCACCGTCCTGCTCCTAAATTTACTGAACAATCAAGCAGTGTAGAAATTTTAGAAACTGGTATTAAAGTTATCGATTTAATCTGTCCAATTATTAAGGGTGGTAAAGTTGGTCTATTTGGTGGTGCTGGTGTTGGTAAGACGGTGGTTATTCTTGAACTTATCCATAACATTGCTAGTCAGCATGGTGGCTATTCGGTTTTTGCTGGTGTGGGTGAACGTACCCGTGAAGGTAATGACTTATATCATGAAATGAAAGATAGTGGTGTTTTAGATAAGGTATCTATGGTTTTTGGTCAGATGAATGAACCACCAGGAGCTCGTGCTCGGGTGGCTTTATCCGGTTTATCCATCGCTGAATATTTCCGTGATGAAAAACATCAAGATGTTTTATTCTTCGTTGATAATATTTTCCGTTTTACTCAGGCTGGTTCCGAAGTGTCCGCTTTATTAGGACGTATGCCTTCGGCTGTGGGCTATCAACCAACCCTATCAACTGAAATGGGTGAATTACAAGAACGTATTACTTCAACTAAGGATGGTTCCATTACTTCCATTCAAGCTGTGTATGTTCCGGCTGACGACTTAACCGATCCAGCTCCAGCTACTACTTTCGGTCACCTTGATTCAACTGTGGTTTTATCTCGCTCCTTATCCGAATTAGGTATTTATCCAGCAGTTGATCCACTTGATTCGTCTTCCATTATTTTAGATCCCAAAGTAGTCGGTCAAGAACATTATGAAGTTGCTCGGGGTGTGCAGATGATTTTACAGCGCTATAAAGATTTACAAGATATCATTGCTATTTTAGGTATGGAAGAATTATCCCCTGAAGATCGTGTGATTGTTGCTCGTGCTCGTAAGATTCAGAAATTCTTATCACAACCTTTCTCAGTGGCTGAAGCTTTTACTGGTCGTTCTGGTAAATATGTTAAATTAGCTGATACTGTTAAAGGTTTTAAAGAAATTCTTGATGGCTTGCATGATGAACATTCCGAAGATGATTTTTACATGAAGGGCGGCATTGAAGAGGTCTCTGTAGCTAAATAATTATTATGGCTGATAAAAAAACAATTAAATTTGAGATTGTTACTCCCGAGAGAACGGTTTTAGCTAAGGAAATTGTACAGGTAACTGTACCCACTCAAGATGGTGAAATTACTGTCCTACCTGAACACATTCCCTTGGTTTCAATTTTGCATCCAGGAGTTTTAGAGATTAAAACTTTAGATCAGGAAATAGAAATCATTTCCGTTTCTGGTGGTTTTATTGAAGTTTTACGCGATAAGGTTGTTATCCTCGCTGATACTGCCGAAAGAGGAGAAGAATTAGATGAAGAACGCATTACGGACGCTAAGACTAAAGCGGAAAAAGCTAAAATTGAAGCAATGAATCATGAAGATTATGATCTGTCAGCTGTATCTGTTAGATTGGAAGTGGTTTTGGCGCGTGAAAGAGCTTTGCATAAATGGCGTAAGTTGAAGAGTACAAAATAAATTTTTAGATAAAAATAAAGTGTTTATAAAAAGCTATCCGTAGAGGATAGCTTTTTGTTTTAATATAAGTAGGGTGAATGTTTTTTAGATAAATAAGTAAAGAAGAATAATGACGCCAATTATAATACGATACCAGCCAAAGGCCTGGAAGTCGTGTTTTTTTATATAACGTAAAAAGAAACGAATGCCTAAAGTGGCGGTGATAAAGGCAACAATCAAACCGATGCCCCAAGTGATTAACCCACTATCGTTTAAATGGGGAGGGGATTTATATAAATCTAAGGCTGTGGCTGCCAGCATTGTCGGCAGGGCTAGCAAAAAAGAGAATTCAACAATGTTCTTACGGCTCACTTTTAAGGCTAGTCCACCCATAATAGTGGCAGCGGAGCGAGAAACACCTGGAATGACCGCTAAAGCCTGGCAGACGCCAATTATAACTGCCTGAGAGTAACTGAGTTGCCCTAGACTCTCTTCTGTTTCGCTTATTTTTATCGTTTTTCTGGCAAAGTATTTTTCTAGGATTATTAAGACAATGCCACCTAAGAGTAGGGCAATGGCGATCGTGAGCAAGCTTTCCAAAAGATAGTCTTTAACTAGCTGATAGGCGAGCAAACCGATAATGGCAGTGGGAATAAAAGCGGCGGCAATTTTCAGAATTAGTTTGGGATTTTTTAGGATGGTTTTAGTATAAAGCACAGCTACGGATAGAATTGCGCCCAGCTGAATGGCAATTAAAAAACTGCTCAGGGTAGCTGAGTCTGGCAGGTATAACAGTTTAGCGGTGATTATTAGATGAGCAGTAGAGGAAATCGGTAGGAATTCAGTGATTCCTTCTATTAAACCGAAGATAAGCGCATGAAGTATGGTCATAGGAATAATTTATATCTATATTTTAGCTTAATTGTGTATTGGAGGAAAGTCTTGTTAGCATTGCAGCAAAAGAGTTTACACTTTTGGAAATAGTTTTTATAATAAATAGTTATTATTTATTGTAAAAACTACCTGTATGAACACATATGATGTTAGATATATGCAATTACAACAAGAA
>Ga0307991_1000245_pt1 | contig 40522 bp, 29 predicted proteins | sample EllFjometagen131_FD_203146 | JGI IMG/M metagenome (GOLD analysis project Ga0307991, IMG submission 203146) | Marine microbial communities from Ellis Fjord, Antarctic Ocean - #131 | ecosystem: Environmental > Aquatic > Marine > Unclassified | place: Southern Ocean | collected 2014-10-08 | reverse complement strand
AATTCCTTCCTTAATTTTTCCCAGAAAACAGCAAACCCTTAGATAAGTGCATAGAAATTTGCATGGGATGTAGTTCAACATGGACTCCACGCTGGGTCTTGCAGACCGCTCAGAGTCCTATTTATTAGCCTTTGGCATTATATAATATCTTATCAATTAAAATTTCCCCATAAGAAATTAGTGAATCAATATCTTTGGTTTCACTTATCCATTGATTCGTTTCAACACCAACTATGTTTTTATTGGTGTATTTAGTCAGAAAGCCTAAATGATCAAATTTAATCAGCAATTCTATAGGTGTAACAATATCGTTCAGAGCAAAATAATCCTTTACAAAATCTTTATTTATCAATTCAAGATTAATTTCCCCTTTCTTAGAGATTACGGTGAGGTTTTTGTCCACATAGTTATTATATGTTTTCACCCTTTTTCTTCTAAATATATTATCTGCCCACTCTCGCTTGAATATGCTAATATCACATTTGATATTCTTTGGGAATATTTTGAAAACTCCAGTAAAAGTTTGATTCATAAATGCTTTTGCACCAAAAGAGTCATAAGCAAGAAACAACAATGAACCTTTTTCAAATGTAACATATTTAGTATTTAAAATAGGATCACTTGTTGATACTATGAATCTTTTTTCATCCCGATGAGTTTCATATACTAATCCATTAACTTGTGGATATTCTATTAATTTGTCAAATGAGCTTATTTCTTGCATATGAGAAAGTCTTTATTATACTTACGGCTAACTGTTTGGCTATACGTAGTTCGGTATTTTATTGCACTTCTATTTCAATTTACTACTAATTTTATTTATTCAATTACTCTCTTTTGATGACTATACTTTATCCCATATTCCTCAAGTTCTTCAAGAACAGGATTGTATATCTCAGGGTAAATAGGTAATACTGAGCCTCTCAATGTTATTTTTCCTTCTAATATCAATCTTGTTGAAATTGCCACTGGTAATGAAACAGCCCTTGCCATGGCACTGTCACCTCCAGGAATACCGTTTAGTACCATTGTTGATGACCATTTTTCCCTTTTGCCATTAAAATCAACAATAATATCATCATGGATCATCGCCATATCTTTTTCATGCGGTTGATACGACATTTTTTTCAGCATCAAATCAACCAATACATCTACATTTGAGCCTTTGTTTATAGCTATTTGTTTATCTTCGAAGAACCCCAGCCATCTTAACTTATTAATAAAATCATCTTTTAATTCGAGATTTAAATAATTGGCAATTGCCTCTGCTCCATTTTTAGAAGAGTTTACCAGGCGACTTATAAACTCATTATATGTCAGATTTTCATAATTATTAACAGTTAAATAATCTAACAGATTCAGCTTTATGAATTTTCTTAAAGTGTTGCACCAGCCTGTAAACCTGAGAAGGCCTCTGTAGAAACTTGCATTATCATCAAGTCCATAAGGTTCTTTATAAACTGCACATGTTCTGTTTGGATATGTTTCAAATGTTCCGAGACCTTCAAGGTCAACAATGCGGAAATGATCAAAAAGATTTTTCGCCTCGATTATTTTACCTTCCTTGATATATTCTCCGGAAGCCATAGCTGATTTCATCAGTCCCTTTGGATTCCACGAAAACTTGTAACCAAAAGGATTTCTGTTATTTTCAAATGAAGGTAATCCTGCTCCATAAGAATCAAGACTTATAACTTTGCCTCCTTTTCTTTTAATTTCATCGAGTGACTTTTTAATACCCATGTGATCAATACCCGGATCTTCACCGATTTCGTTTAAGATTATCACATCTGCCTTTTTAGCCTCATCATCCATTGCTGTTACTTCGGGAATTGCAAAATCTGTATGTATCATATGCTTTTTGTGCTTAATACATATCTTAGTTGATTCTACCTGAAAGGCAGGAGGAATAAAATTTACCACCAAATCAGCTTCGGGAACCATTTTATCGAGTTTCTCAAAATCTGTAGCATCCCATTGAATTACAGTTGTATTTTCTCTTCCTCCTATTATTGCATGAGCTTTTGATACAGTTCTTGTAGCAATAGTTACATGATAATTGCATTTATCCAAAAAATAATCCACTGCTGGTTTAACTACCATTCCGGCACCTAAAACTAATATTTTCTTTTTGTCCATAATTAAGGTTTCTTAAAGTTGATAAATTACTAATATTATTTGTTCTGGGTATCTTCTACTTTATGTTTGCCAATTTGTAAATAAAAAAAACTAATGCTTTTTATCTGCAATACGGAATTAGATAAAAAGCAATTTTTTTCAAAGTTAAAATAATTTATTATAAATAGTATTTGAATAAATATTTTGAATAATCATAATTCAACTAACATGGCCGAATATCAAAACAAAGCAATACATCTATCTATTTTTTGATAGCATAACTAATAAACTTAGGATTACGTCTATCGCTTATATCTACTTTAATCCAACCCAATCGTCTTTTGTAGTTAAAACCAATATATCTTATTGGTCCTGTGTTATACCATGGTCCACCAGTAAATCCGACAATAGGTCCGCCGAATTTAGTAGGATAATTCCACATTGAAAACCATTCTATATTTCCATTATATATTTGAGATGACCATAAAGAATTACTCATTATTACTTCATTTAAAGAATAGGCAGCGATAAAATAAAATGTAGTAGTTTGACCTAATCCAACATAACATTTCTCTTGTGATATACCAAACCACATACTGTCATATGATTTAATTTCCAATTTCAAATTTATAAAAGTATCCAACTGAGCAATTACAAACAAACTGTCTTGATTAAGTATTTTTAAATTGACTAATAATTCAAATGATGAATTATCAAATTGTAGTTGTATTGTATCCATTGCATCTGCAACAAGCATACTGCTATCAAATTCTATGTTGAGCAAAATTGGAGCAGGAAACTCATGATAAAAAAATGATGTGTCATAAACACCTGCGTAAATACTGTCTAATTTCGGAATTATTTGTTTTGCAGGAAAATTGTCATCTTTCTTACAACTGCTTGTAAACATTGATAACACTCCAATTACTAATAATGTGTAAATCCAAAATCTGTTTTGCTTTTTCATCAATATAATTTAATTTAATTTCTTACAATGAACGCTAAATGTAAATAAGAACATTAGTGCTTTTTATCTGCAATACAATTAGATAAAAACCAGTTTTTTCCAAAGTTAAATAATTTATTATAAATAGTATTGCGTTTGAATAAATATTTTGTTTTGTGATAAGATTAAAACGAAAGTGAAAACCCAGCATTAATTGAATAAAGTTTCTGACAATTTCTAAAGTATTACAATTAAAATTTGCATGGGATGTAGTTTAACATGGACTCCTCGCTGGATGCTACGCACTGATTAGAGTCCTTTTTATTAGCTGCTGGATTTTATTCAATCCACTTTTTATTTTATTACTATCACTCTCTTTGATTCGCACAAATTCCCAATGCACATTTTATAAATATATATTCCATTTTCCAAAAAGGAAGTATTTATTGTTTCGATATAATCTCCTTTTTGTTTCTCTTCCTCTATTAATGTTTTTAATAGTCTGCCATTGAAATCAAATATTTTTAGTGAAACAGAACCTCGATTTGTAACTGTATATCTTATGCTTATTTGTGAGTTACAGGGATTTGGATAAATACTATAATTATCATGTAATGAGTGATTTGGGTGAATATTAATATTTGTGAGAACGCTGTCTTGTCTCAATTTCAATATTGTACCTCTGGCACCTACTATGTATCCGTTATATGGGTTTGAAAAAAAAACCGAATAAAAATTGTATCCCGTACATATATTTTGAAGCACCCAAGTATTACCGGAATCAGTAGTTTTATATATTCCATCTCCGACTGCATACCCTGTATCACTATCTGTAAAAAAAACGGAATTAAGCCACGGAAGGTTATTGGTGTCAACAGATTGTTGAACCCAATTTGTCCCGCTATTTGTGGTTTTTAAAACTACACCATAGTCACCTACAGCAAAACCTGTATTTGAATCAATAAAGAAAACTGAATTCAAACATCCATGTGTATTTGTTGAAAAATAGGACCATGAAAGTCCAGCATTTGTTGTTTTCTTGATGATATGATTATTCGATGCATTATTGCCAACAACATAACCACGAAGACTATCTGTAAAGAAAATCGAGTAAAAATTTCCGCTTCCTCCTGTTTGAATGATTGACCAGTTAGCACCTGCATCAGTCGTTTTCAAGATTGTATTAGAAACTCCAGCAATGTAACCAATTTGTGAGTTAGTAAATACAATTGAATGAAGTAGTAAATTCACACCACTCACTTGATTTATCCAATCATTTCCCCCATTAGTTGTTTTTAGTATAACACCTCCCACTCCAGCTACATAACCTGTGTCTTTATCTATAAAATATACGGAAAAGTACGCTCCTGAAATGCTTGAGTCCGGAGTAAACCAATTTGAGCCTCCATCGATTGTTTTTAAAATGTTTGCGGAACCTACAGCAAAACCTAAAGTATCATTAATAAAGAAAGTTGATTGTAAATCCTTAATAGTTCCTTGTCGAATTGCGTTCCAATTGATTCCCCCATCATATGTTTTTATAATATTGCCAGATATTCCAACTCCAATACCAATATTTTCATCATTAAAAACAAAGAAATTAATAGCTCCGTTTAGTAAATAACTCGACCATGTAGAACCCATATCAGTAGTTTTATAAACTGAATCTAATGTATTTGATGTTAACCATCCAATACTGTCATTAATAAAGAAAATTGTTGATAAGCCATTAATAGGACTGTTGAGTATAGAATTCCAATTTAATCCCTTATCAAGAGTTTTGTAAATTTGTTTACCTAAACCTCCTACAAAACCAACACTATCATTAATAAAACATATACTTTTTAAATCTAAAGATGTTGCTAAGGATTCTTGTATCCAGTTATCACCACAGTCAGTAGTTCTATAAATTCGACCCCATAAGCCAATAGCATAGCCATTTTGAGCATTCGTAAATATAATTTGATTTAGAAAATTATAACCCAAATAATCAGATAGCCATGATTGCCCACCATTAACCGTTTTTAAAATAGTAGTATTACTAATTGCAAAACCTGTATCTTGGTTGATAAAGTAAACAGAATTCAAAGCTTCTGAAAAATTAGTGTTTAGGGTAGTCCAATTTAGTCCCCCATCTGTGGTTTTCAAGATAATTGATGTTAATGGAGTTGTTGAAATATTACCTCCAACTGCAAATACTATATTAGTATCTATACAATAAATTGAATTTAATGGAATTGTAGTGTTACTATTTTGAACTTCCCAGTGATTACCTCCATCAGCAGTTTTTATTATTGTTCCATAACGCCCAACAGCATAACCAATTTCGGAATTAGCAAATTTAACACAGTTTAAATTATTCCCTTGTGGCATTGGGTTTTGCCATTGCCATTGTGCTGACAATGTTATAGTAAAACATATTAGAGAAATAAGTAATACAGCTTTTTTCATAGAAGAGGTCTTTATGTCATTTTAAGCTTGCAGCTAACAGCTCGGCTACTGCTCGTGCCGCATAGTTTGTAAATATTTTTGTTAATACGATTAATCTTTCTAGCTCCTATTTTCTATCACTTACGGTCAAAACTAGGCATGAGCTGTAGGTATTGTTAGCTGCTGGCCTTAATATCAAGACTACCTGTTATTTTTTCAGGTTCATTTTTACAAGTAATTTCATATTCGATTGTGAAATCAGCTCTACTTATTACAAAAATATAAGCTGGTAATGCTTGAGTTTCACTTGTATTTAATTCTTTAAATTCACATTCTATAATTGTATGCCTTGGTTTGTCATAGTAGTAATTAAAATCAAAACAATAATTCAGCATTGAGCGAAATTTATCTTCTTCATTACCTTTTTGTTCATATACAGACATTCCCAAGTTTATGAATTGTGGCAATATGTTTATGGGATAGTATTCATTCACTTTACTATTCTGTTTGTGTTTTATATTATTAAATAGAAAACTATCTTCCGAAGATAAATCTTTTAAATTTTGAGACAATTTTGGCATCGGAAAATCCTTTGATTTAACAATTTTAACTTTTTCAGAAATTGATAATTGAACTTTTATATCTTCATTGTGCTTTTTTCCTGTATTAGTGATAACTATTGGTAATATAGATAGTTTTAATGTTTTTTTCCAGAAATCTAACAAATCTATTAACTCTATTATCTCCCAGTAAAAGTCTGAATAAAGATTTCTCTTATTTTTCTCAATCTTGCTACCTTTTAATGTAGTTTTTGTTGAACCAATGGGAAAAATGCCATTTGTTTTTGATTCTTTTAATTCTCCAAAATTAAAAAACTCCTTTTCAGGTACAACGTTCAAAATTCTTTTAAGTGCTTTTGTTATTTCACCTATCTCATAATTACTTATGACAACAGGTTCATTACTATATTCGTATAAGCTTTTAATAGTTGGAAATGTATTGAAGTCTAATTCTTTTTCAAATGTTTTAACTTCAAAGTCATACGTACCTATCTGTTTAAATAGATTTTTGACCTTTTCTCTTTTTGTTGAATAGAGATTTGACTTTGTAATATCCCCAATCTCAACCTTAGATATTGTTTTACTAAATTCATCTTCGCTATAAAACTCAAGTTTAAAATTAGCTTTATTTTGAGTGATTTGATCGGAATAGTTGTATAATATCCATTCTAGCAAATGATTTTCAAATTCAGCTTTACTAACTGTCTTTCCTGATGTGGAAATTTTAATGATTTGATTAACCATCCCATCAGAAATCAACTTTTTTGTTGGGTAATCAGTTAGAATCTCTTTTGAGAAGAAAAACCTATCTACACGCGCTACTAAAGCATCTTCTAGAGTGTCAATATTATTCGGTTCAAAGTAAATGCGTAATCTGTTTTTAATCTGAAAAAGATTTTTGTATTTTTCAGGAAAATCTCTTTTAGATTTAGTACTTATAGAATTGAAAAATATTTTTGTCGAATGTGATGAATTACCCACCAAGTAAATGGAGTATATTTTTGCATCTTCATAATCTAGATTAAGGTTTTCAAGCCACTTAAAAATATCATTTGTACTAAAATTATTAATCGAAGACTTTACCTGACACACTTCAATACTATCATCTAAATAGGTCCAAATTATGTCAACTTTATCTAGATTCGTTTTCGGTTCTACACAAATTGAATTCCAATCAGTATTTAAAGATTTTAATACCGCAATTAATGACTGAAATAAATATCCTCTAATACTCTCTTGTCCACTCATTTTTGTTTTTTTTGGCTTGCAGCTAACTTGTAAATAAAAAACATTAATGTTCTTTATCTAAATACCGTCTTGTAGATAGAAAACAGTTTTTTTTTCAAAGTTAAATAATTTATTATAAATAGTATTGCATTTGAATAAATATTTTGTTTTGTGATAAGATTAAAACGAAAATGAAAACCCCGCATTAATTGAATATTGATAAGGATAGTATTTAAAATTTTCGGAAGTGCTCACAGTGCTTAAATATCGTCTGTAAGCAGGCACAATTCTCAGGTCAAAACCATGATAAATATTATAGACTAATCCAAGACCTAAATTAAATCCATATAAAGTTTGTCTCATATCGTTCATGCTTCCAACAGAATAATAATTACCATCAAGCCCGATTTCGATTTCGCTGTTTCGCAAAAATGCAAGGTTAAGACCACCTATGAATTCGAGCTTTAATTTTTTCTTTTCTAAGAGTTTAAAATATAATGACAATGGGATGTCTGTAACATCTATGTTTAATCTGATGTCTTCGAATTTTTTCAAACAATTGATTGCATAAAGATCATTTGATTTTAACATGTTTTCGGCTTTCTCAACATCCAAATCATAGAAACCAGCAGAAGTATGTCCGAAATTTTCGGAAAAAATATATTCTAAATATTCCTGAGGAATTGAAAATTTCGCTGTATGTCCAATCTTGAAAAAAGAAAGTCCTGTTGAAATTGAAAATCTTTTTGATAATTGATATTTCAGATAAATATTAGTGTTGAAATTTGAAATTGCTTTATCATTTGAGCTTTCTGCAATAAAATCTTTTTCAATATCTCCAACTTCACTTGCCCTGAATGATTTTCCCGGACCAACGGTAAAACCTATCGTAAATCTTCTTAGCTTGTCCAAAGGAGGTGAATCTGCGATGCTTTCAATATTGAAGCTGTCAATTGCTGATGAGTCGGTTTTAGGAAAACTTATTTCTTCGTTAGCTTTGTCAATTAAATCATCTGATGATAAATCAACAGTATCGGATTTAGTTTCAGTTGTTTTTTCAAAAACACCATCAAGATTATTTGGTAGAGTTACAGATTCATTTTCTGTTTTTTTATCGACAATTTTTTCTTCTACGATTTCTTCAACAAACTCTACATCTTTTGTTTTGCTTGCTTCAACTTCAGCTTTGTTTGATGTTGACTGAACGATTTTTGATTTAGTAATTTTTTCTGCATTGCTACTTTCATTGGATTCTTCCTGAACCTTTACTACCGTTTTGTTTTCAGGGCTTTCATTTTTTGATTCAAGCGTATTTTGTTTCTTATCAAAACAATTGTCAGTTAGTTTTTCTTTGGTTTTTGTTTTTGGATTTGTATCGGATTTTACAAAAGTTTTATTATTTACTTCACTGAGTTTCTTTGCTAATTCAAAATTTATATTATTAGAAAACATCAAACAAAGGCTGATGATTGCAGCACCAAGAAGAGAGATAAAGAAAATCAAAAACCTACGTTTTCTTTTCTTTTTTCTTTTTTTCAGGTTACCGGCAATATCATCAAACATCGAGGCAGGAACCTTAACACCAAAGTTCAAAGCCTTTTGTTTGAAAACATCATCTATGTTTGTACCTTTTTGCATTTTCTTTTTTAATAGTTTTCTTTCAGTTGCTCCTGTAATATTTTTCTTGCTCTTGAAAAATTCGATTTTGATGTCCCAACGCTAATATTAAGCATTTCCGATATTTCTTTATGCTTATAACCTTCAATTGCATAAAGATTAAAAACCAGCCGATATTGAGGAGAAAGGTTCATAATCATTTTCATCATATCATCAATGTTTACATCAATAGTCGTATAATTAACTTTGTTCAAATAGGAGGACTCAGGAATTTCTTCAATATTTGAAATTTTGCTTTTTTTCCTGAATTGCATTAATGCGAGATTGATAAAAATTCTTCTCATCCAGGCTTCAAAATTTCCTGTTTCTTTATATTTATCAATTTTTTCAAAGATTCTGATAAAACCATCATGCAATATGTCTTCTGCCTCAGCAATGTCGGAAGTGTAATACAAACACAATCCGAACATTTTCTCAGAAAACAAAAGAAACAGAGCCTTTTGAGCTTCATGCTGTTCCTCCTTACACCCAATTATTATCTTTTTCAGCGAATCCAATAAGAAATTTTTTCTAAAATTATGAAATTCTCTTAGATTAAGCTTTATTATTAGAATGAAAAACTTAATTATAAGGTTGCGTTGAAAAAAAAATTATTTTTACGCAACCATTTTATATGTTCAAGCATTTTATCTTAAACAATGCACCCAATTGTTTGATAATTTGAGAAAGTTCTTTATCTACTTAATTTTAAATTTGTTTGCAGAAAAACACGCTGAGAGAAATTTACAGCGAGTTTTTTTGCGAACAAAAAATATTTTATAAATAATTAAACTTAATAAAAAAATGAAAAAATCTATATTAATAATTTTTGCACTTGCCTTGTTTTTCGGATGCACCGATGATAATGAAAAAAAACCATTCTCCGGTGAGGGATACAAACCTATTTATATTAGCAAGGATAAAGCATTTATAATAAAAGCTGAACAACCGACCATTTTACTTAATCCCGGGAAATTGTTTTTATACAATAATTATATTTACATAACCGACAAAGGAAGCGGAGTGCATATCTTAGACAATACAAATCCTGCATCTCCTACTAAGCTTAAATTTATCAGCATACCCGGAGTGAAAGATGTTGTTGTTAAAAACGGAGTTCTTTTTGCCGATAATATCACCGATTTGATTGCTCTCGACATTAGCGACCTTTCGAATATTACCGTGAAGAAAAGAATTAAAGATGTTTATCCTTTGGAAGACCAATATTATCCTGATGGTGTTTCGGGCTATTTTGAATGTGTTGACCCCGACAAAGGTTATGTGTTGAGATGGGAGAAAGCTATACTTGAGAATGCAAAATGTTATAAATAAAAATTTAACAAAACTAAAAATATAAAGAAAATGAAAAAAATAAAATTTAACCAATTCTTTCTAATAGTATTATTAATGATTTTTGCTATTGCTTGTAGCAAAGAATCAGACTTTCAAGATATCGGAAATAATGCACCAAGTGATGGAAAAAGCGGTTCAACCGCCAGAATTATAGTAAAAGGAAATTATCTTTATGCTATTGATAACTCCGCCTTGAAAGTTTTTGATATCAGCGCACCTGAAGATCCAACTTACGTCAGAACTGTTGACGTTGGTTTTGGAATTGAAACAATTTATACATTTAAAGAATATCTTTTCATTGGCTCAACAACAGGAATGTATATTTTTAGTCTTAGCATGCCTGACTATCCTGTACAACTATCGGAATTTGAACACGTAACATCCTGCGACCCTGTAATTGCTAACGACACTTATGCCTTTGTTACTCTAAGATATAATGAAGTTTGCAGGGGATTTGAAGATGTTAAACAGATTAATGTTATTGATATCACGTCAATAACAAATCCAAATCTTGTTAAGACTTATACTACAACATCCTACCCTTATGGACTGGATATTGACAGTAACCGTCTTTATGTGTGTCATGGAGACCAAGGGGTTATTATTTATGATATTAATCAAATGATTAACTCAAACTCAGCAGTGGTTGGAAGCATTGGTGGAATTACTGCCTATGATGCAATTTTTTATAATAATATTTTATTTGTCGTTGGAGAAAGTGGATTCTATCAGTATGATTATTCCGATATTAGTAATATTACTTTAATCTCTTCGATTTTGGCAGGACAGTAGGAAGAAGTGCCTTGAGTGCCTAAAGTACTTGGAGTGCCTTGAGTACTTGGAGTGCCTTGAGTTATGAATGACTGAAATTTAAAATGACTATTGAATGACAATCGAATGACAATAGATAAGCCAAACTTCGGGCGAGTAGAACTAAATAATAAATAATTATAAAATTTTAAAACAAGTATGAAAAAGACAATATTTTCAATTCCATTAATTCTGATTTTTATTTTTTGCTTCGGAAATGCATATAGTCAGGAAGAAACTGATAAACCACCAAAATGCACTAATACTACTAACTTAAATCATTATATTAAGTTTAGCCCGATGAGTTTGTTGGAAATAGAATCATCAATTTTATTGGGATATTCATATCCTATTAAAAAAGGAAAAATGCAGCTCCAACATGAATTAGGTTATGTTTATCTTAATGAAATGTTTTTCCCTTTTAACGATTACGAAAGAACATTTAATGGTTTTAAATTTCGTAATAATCTTAGAGTTTATAATGGTTCTTCGGGGGCAAAAGGTGCAATGAAAAATACCAAGCGTATGTATTTTGCTATGGATTTAATGTATAAATATAGCAAATATGTGGAGGAGGATAAGAATATATTAATTCAGGAAGGTCATTACATTCAAATAATGGATGTTGAAACTGAAAAATATGTTGGAGCTTTACATTTTATAACAGGAATCGAAAGAAATTTGATTGAAAGTGGTGGTTTGATGTTTGATTTTTATCTGGGAGTAGGCGTAAGATACAAATACTTAAAACCTTTATACGACATAGATATTGAAGATGATAACAATGATTTTGGTTTGTTCAGGTCTTTCAGCTCAGAATATAGATTATTTTATGACAATGAAGGAACCAGCATATTATTCAGTGTTATGGCAGGAATTAAAATTGGATTTGGTTTGTAGAAACAATCTGGAAAAACTACTCGAAAAATAGCTTCGTTTAAGACAACAAAACTCTTGCTGAATATTTTTTAAATTGAGAAAATAGCGTGCACAATACTTAAGTGTTGTGCATTTTTTAAATCACCAATTAAATTTTTTGAGATTTCTTAGCTCTTTTTTCTGCCTTTTTTTCTTTTGCAGTTTTAAGTGGTGCTTTTTTAACTGCCTTCTGTGTGTCTCGTGATTTTGCCATGATATTATGTTTTTAAAAGTTTGTTATAATTAATTCTGTTGTAAAATTACATAAAATTATTTTTATTTCGGCATTCTATTATTAATAATGCAAATCAATGGTTAAGAATATTTTTGCCACAAAGACACTAAAACACAAAGTTTCACTAAGTTGCAATTTGTGTTTTTATATTTTCTTTGTGAATTTTTTTGAGTCTTTGAGTCTTAGTGGCTAGAAAAAAGAATAAGTTGGAAAATCCAAGCCTTGATTCGCATTAATATCTAAACTGTAATATTTTTCTTAGCAATTATCATATAGTTAGTTCCTTCAACTTTTTTATGTTCAGAAAACTCTAATAAATGGCTAAATTCTTTCATTATTTTTTTCATTCTTATATCTTCTTCAATATCAATTCCGACATTAAAAATAATATATCCTTCTTGCTCTAATAATGGGATAAGCATTTGCCAAAATTCAATAGAAAAAAATTCTGATGGAACAACTGTATCTATGAATAAGTCGATTATTATCAGGTCATATTGATTTTGACAATTTTTGATGTAAGAATTTGCATCATCACAAATAATTTTAAGATTTTTATTATTGGAGATATTGAATTCTTTTTGTGCAATGTCAATTACAGTTTCATCAATTTCAATGGCAGTAATTTTGCCTAAATAATCAAATTTATCTCTAAGTGATTTGATAACACATCCCCCACCCAATCCCAATATCAGAATTTCAGTTATAGAGCTAAAATTTATTTGCGATAAACCATAATTAAGAATTCGCTGTAAAGAACCATAAGAATAATTAGTATTCTTGCTATCAAGATTTTTCTTGCCGTTAATCCATGTTATTTCAAGTTTCCCATTAATTCTTGAATCAACATATTTTGTTATTGGATGTATATAGCTTAATAATCGTTTCACGAGTCTTTGGTTTTTATGTTTAATGGATTACGTGAGTTTGTGTATTAACCCCACGAAGTTATTAAATAAATTGCTTGTTGTTCAGTTTTATTAGTTTTAAATTCAAAAATGCTTCTAAACGAAGCAAATAAAGTCATATTCGCAAAAAATAAGTCATATTTAAGCTTAAAAAAGTTTAAATGAGCTTTCATTTTGCTCATTAAGTTTTCAAATCCAAGAATTGATAAAGTTCTTTTAAGATTATAACAGGTAAATGCAAGGTAAACTTCTCCAAGAACTTTTTCCTTTCCTTTTGTGAGAGTGTAATCAAAATGCCAATGCCGTTTTAGTGTTCCGAACTGATGCTCGATTATCTGTTGTCTTTGCCTGTAATATTGTGGTTGCTGATTAACTCTACTGTTATTTTCATCTACATATTCCTGGTATTCGGTTCTTTCGATAACTCTACCCTTTTTGTTTTTAGTACATTCTGTTCTTAATTTACAATCGCCACATGCTTTAGTTCTGTACTGTTTTACTTGATAATATAGTCTTCCGTTTGTTTGCTTTTTGTCGTACCATTTTCCATTGGTTTGCAATACTTCTCCAGCCGGACAAGTAAAGTTATCGTTCAGTTTGTCGTATTTGAATTTATCCAATGTAAATTCAGGATTGCTTATTATAGACCTTTGTTCTTTTGGTGAGACGAATGTTTTAACACCCAGTTTATCGCAGGCTTTTAGTTCTCTTCCAGAGTGGTATCCTTTATCAGCCAACACATTCATTTCAGATTCGTCTTCTGGTTGACCAATGTTCTCTTGTACTATTTCTACCATCGTTGCAAGTGCTTTGGTGTCGTTCACATTTCCGGTGTCTGCTGCAACTAATAGTTTGTTTTTAGATTCGCTACCTGCCTGAATATTATAACCAATTTTAACGCTATTGCGTTGAAAAACCATAGCTTTGGCATCAGGGTCGGTGGTGGAAATTTGCCCATCAGTAGTTTCATCAAGTTGTTTGCCTAAGTTCTGATAATTGGACTTCTTCTTTCTGTTATTATCGAGTTTGTCTTTAGTTTCCTGATCAAACTCTTCATCAAGTACCTTTTCGTATTCAGCTATTTTATTGTCGATATATTTAATGTGCTGTTTGATTTTTCTTTCATTAAAATTATTCTTTAAACTATTCTGAGCACGTATTTTGAAAGAATCTATAGCAATTGTTTTTCCATCAATAAGCTTCCAATCTTTAAGCAGAGCAACAAAGTATCGAAATACTTCTTTAAAAGCTATTGCATTGTCTTTTCTGAAATTAGCTATGGTTTTGTAATGTGGTGTTTGTTCATTAACAAGCCACATTATTTCTATATTAGTCTTGCAAGCTTTTTCAAGTTTTCTGCATGTACGAATACTATTTTGATATCCATAAAGATAAATCTTCATCATTGTAGCAGGATGAAATGGAGGGCGACCTTCTTTGTTTAGTTTGAAATAATTGAAACCGAATTGTTCCAAATTTAGCATATCTACAAAAGCATCAATTACTCTAACTAAACTCTCCTTTTCTACCATTTGATTTAATGAAAGCATTTTGATCTGGTCACGATTTTGTCCTTGTATATGTTTCATTTAAGTAATGAATTTAATTTTAATACAAGATAATAAATTAATTTAGATTCACAGAAAAGAGTTTTAAAACTTATTAACAATCAATAGTTAATGCACAGTCTGACGTTCTTAATAAAATGCGTTTTAATAATTTTTATTTTTTGTTAGCAAATGTTATTTTATATTTTCAACAGTGTCTTCAACTTGTCTTTGACGATTCTAGCTTCATAATTAAAAAATATGGTGCACATTAAGTATGGAGTAATAAATAATAGCAAACCAATCCAAGACATCTCTTTTGGTTCATTTATACTTTCCAAATCTTCATATATATTTTGACTTAGCATTTCTCTTACAAGTTCTTCGTCATTTAATAATTCATTTAATGATTCTTTAAATTGTTCCTTTTCAAGAGGCTTATTTAATAGTGAAGTGATAATTAAGCTTCCAGAAAATATCGTAAATACAATTGCTAATATCATTACAACTTTATGAAGCCTTAGCTTTAATTCGATTCTAGTACCGTTTTCTTTCTTGGAAATTATTCCTGATGCAATAGGGATGAAAGAATTCCTTCCGCTCTTTAAAATTCGTCTAATCTTGAAAGTATTATTATCTACAAATCCTTCATAATCTCTTAACGAATTTTTAGTAAAAGTTAGACCTAATTCGGTAGTCCAAGCAACATTAATTTTTATTGCATCTGTTATTTCGCTTTCCGTCAAAGGACTATTAAAATCAATATTTTCAAAAGGCAGTAGATTCATTGTTTTCTTGAATATTTGCTAACGTAGATATAAAATCAATTTAATTTTAAAACATCCAAATTTATTAAATTATTTGGATATAGCCAAATCTTGCTTATTAATTATTGCCTGATGAAAACCACCAACAGCCAACAGCCAATAGCTAAAAGCCAATAGCCAGTAGCCAACAGCCACCTAATGTACATCAATCTCATTCAGCATCAAAATTAAATGACGCAGAATTTTTGTAATCTCACTCATATATTCATTCACAGCTTTGACACTTCCGGGGAGGGTAAAAATCATTGTATTTTCTATTAATCCGGCAACACTTCGGCTTATGAGAGCATTAGGTTTTTCCATTCCATATTTCATACGAATCATTTCCATTATGCCGGGAATTTCTTTGTCGAGAAGTGGTTTTATTACATCAACAGTAATATCTCTGGGTCCAATTCCGGTGCCTCCTGTAGTAAAAATAAAATCACAATCTTTTTTTGCTTTTTGAAGAATATCTTGCAATTTTTCGGCATCATCAGGAATTACTTTTATATCAATTTGGCTATCCCAACTGTTAGCTGCAAAAAATATTTCAAGAGCTTCTTTTATTTTTGGTCCGCTTAGGTCTTTGTATTCTCCAGCGCTAGCTCTATCGCTAAGCGTAATAATTAAAGTTTTAAATTTTTTAGGATGATATTCCAAAAAATCGCCTGCTTTGACTTTTCCACCTTTAATTACTCTTACAAAAATCCCTTCTTTAGGAAAAACGCAATATCCAACTTCCCGATAAATTGCACAGGAATCTCCATGGCATTTTTTTCCTATTTGCGTAACTTCCAAATCAATTTCATCATTTGAAAACCTGTCAAATGGAGAAACTTTAAAAAGCTCCATTCCTTCTGTTGTAATATTTTCTGCAAATTCTCCAAAATCTACTGTTCTTCCGGCAAGTTCCGAAAATCTTATAAAACTTTCGTTTCCCAGCATACTTACCTGTCGGTGCCATTTCCCTGCATGAGCATCACCCTTTATTCCTCTATCATCAAGTTCTATAAATTCAATCGGTTTCTTTACAGTTCCTTTTTCTTTTGAAATATTTGTGCTTAAGATTTTTATTGAGTTCTTTTCCATTATACTGTCTTTGTTAAGTTTTTTAGATATTCTGATAACTCTATTAATCTATTACTATAAAAATCAAATTCCAAATATCATCCCGAAAGCTTTCGGGACAAATCCCAAATAAATCTCAATTTTCAAATTATAATGACCAAAAATGTTTGGATATTGGATATTGGAGCTTGTTTGTCATTTGTCTTTTGGTGCTTGTTATTTTTTTAAATATCTTCTTTTGTCTTTTCTACCAACTTAATTTCACTAATAATCATATTTTTATCCACAGCCTTACACATATCATAAATTGTAAGAAGTGCAACGCTTACGCCATTTAAAGCCTCCATTTCAATGCCTGTTTGACCAACACATCTTGCTAAACTTTTTATTCTAACACCGTTTTCTTCCAGACTTGCATTCACATCAACTTTAGTAATTTGCAAAGGATGGCAAAGCGGTATGAGTTCACTGGTTTTTTTAGCTCCCTGAATTCCTGCAATTTCAGCGATTGTAAGAACATCACCTTTTTTCATTTGGTTTTCTTTTATCAGATTTACTGTTTCTGGACTTAAGCTAATAAAACCTTCTGCTTTTGCAGTTCTCAGTTGGTTTGGTTTATACCCAACATCAACCATATTAGCTTTTCCTTCTTTGTTAGTGTGACTGAATTTGTTCATTTTTTCTCGTTTCTGGTTTCTAGTTTCTTGTTGCTCGTTGCTCGTTGCTCGTTTCTTGTTGTTCTTTGTTTTCTACTCGAACTCTAGGCACTCCAAACTTTAGTTCACTCTAGGCACTCCAAGTACTCTATGCACTCCATTTATCCTCCAATATTATAAAACTCCCCCGTATTATTTACACTACCGCATTTTGGTTTATGTTTCAGTGCTAAATTTATTGCTTCTTCGATTCCAAATTCTCTTATATTATATTCAAGATTGTTAAATAAACAAGGTTTAATTTTTCCATCAGCAGTTAATCTAAGGCGATTACAAATTTTACAATTACCTCCATCGCCACCTTCAACAACTGAAAACTGTCCTAAACTCAACTCCATTTGGTGAATAAAACGAATTTGAAATTTATTCAATCTACAAAATTCTGCTACCTCTATTGCATTTGGTTCTTGTGATGATTCTTTTATAACGCAATTTATTTTCACAGGATTTAAACCAACTTTTTGAGCTTCAAAAATTCCTGCCATAACATCATCAATATTCCCCAGACGGGTTATTTCTTTATATTTCACAGGATCCAAAGTATCAAGACTTACATTTACTCTGTGAAGACCAGCTTCCTTAAGTTCTTTCGCAAATTTCTTGAGTAGAATTCCATTTGTTGACAAACCGAAATCTTTAACACCGGGAATCTCGGCTATCATTCTTACCAGCTCAACAATACCTTTTCTCACTAAAGGTTCGCCTCCGGTAATTCTAATTTTATCTACTCCAAGTTTTACACTTATTTTAACAACTTCAACAATTTCTTCGAAGGAAATTATCTCAGAATGATTCATAAGTTTTATTCCTCCCTCAGGCATACAATAAGTACATCTCAAATTACATCTGTCGGTAACTGAAATTCTCAGATAGTTTATTTTCCTGTTAAATCTGTCGTACATCAACCATTTCTCCTATTTCTAATTTTTCTTTTCCAATTTCAATAGAGGTAATTCCATCAGCAAAAACATAAGAATGTATATGCGCCGAACCATGATATTCTACGGAATAAACTTTTCCATCATTCGAAATGTTTACCGGAATAAAAGATTTTCTAAGTGATTTTCTTCTTTTGTATTCTGCTCCCATTGGAAGTTTCAACATCACAGCTTGTTCAAAAATTCCCATTAATTTCAAAATCAGTGGTCGTACCAAAAGTTCAAACTGAGTGTAAGATGAAACGGGATTCCCGGGCAATCCAAATATGAATTTATTTTTATTAAAGGTTCCGAAAATTGTTGGTTTTCCGGGCTGAACAGCAATTGACCTGAATTTAATATCAACTCCGCATTGTTTCATAATTTCAGGAACGAAATCAAAATCACCCATTGAAACACCACCTGTTAAAAGAACAATATCATTTTCTTTCAGAGCTTTTGTGATAGTGTCAAATGTTACTTTTTCCGAATCTTCAGCAATTCCAATATAATTTGCAATTGCTCCGGCTCTTTTTACTTGAGCGATTAATTGATACCCGTTGCTGTTTCTGATTTGTGATTTTGCAGGAGATTCTTTCGGTTCAACCAATTCATCACCTGTTGAAATTATACCAATTTTTGGTTGTCTTGTTACAAGCACTTGAGTACATCCAACTGAAGCCATAACTGCAATATGCTGAGGTTTGATTTCAATTCCTTTCTTAAGAACCAAATCATTTTCTTTGATATCTTCAGCAAAATAGCAAATATTACTCATAGTTTTTTCGGCAGTAAATCTGATTTTATTTTCACCAGATATCTCAGTATGTTCAACCATAATAACACAATCAGCGCCTTCTGGAATGATTGCTCCTGTCATTATTTTTGTGCACTGACTTTGGCTTATTGTTTTCTCAGGAATCTTACCGGCAGGAAGAACTTCAATAATTTCAAGTTCGTTTTTAATATCTTCTTTTCTACACGCAAAACCGTCCATAGCCGATTTGTCGAATGGCGGCATATTGATATCTGAATGCACATCTTCAGCAAGAATTCTTCCTAAAGAGTCAATGAAATTAATTCTTTCAGCATCAAAAATAAATTGAGCTGATTTTTGTACTATATCAAAGGCTTCCTCAAATTTTATCATGATTTTCACATATTTAAATTGCCACAGATTACTCACAATATTATTAATATATCGGAGTTCGTGATAACACTTCGTTAAATTCACAGATAACAAAATAATTATTTAATAGATTTTTATTTGCCATTTTTACATTCTTCTGTAATAATATTTTGTGTTAATTATTTTCTTTTTAATAAATCTGTGAATCTGTGGCTTTTTTATTTATTGTCGTATGAATTCTCTAAACAAAAATTCATTATTGAATTATAATTTTTTGCGAAATTACAGACTTGTCATTTAAATTTTCAATTTTTATGAAATAAATTCCTGAATTAAATTTCGACACATCAATTTTTTCAAAATTGCTTGAGTTTAAACTAATAATTTCTTCACCAATAATATTGTATAATTTGATTATTGAAGCGGAATTGCTTTCAATGTTAATATAATCTGTAGTTGGATTTGGATAAATATTAATTTCAGATTTTGAACTAATTTCATTTTTAGCACTTGTAATAATAGTTCCTGTTATAAATATATCATCAATTTTACAAGTTCCTGTAGAATCAACTAATGAATCATCATTGGCAGTGTCAGAAGTCATTATCCATCTTAACTGAATAGAATTCATATCATCACATTCACTTGGAATTGAAAGATTAACTAATACTCCAGTTGTCCAATCGTTAGCTGTTTGAAAATCTGAATTTGGAACATCAGTCCATGAAGCACCCGCTTTGTATTGAACTTTGAAATCTCTTGGTCCCGGATTTGAACCTCCAGAAGTCATCTTTGATGAAAGTTTTAGATTTGTGTATCCAGTTGTTTCAAATTCCACTTTCCATTTTTTTGCATCTGCACCATTATCCCAGCCTGTTGCCTGAGCTGCCTTAGTTGTTAAACCATTTTTAAATTGAATTGCACTTGTTCCACCGGCAGTTTCAATTACCTGACTTAGATTTGATGGAATACTTCCGCCATCAGCAACTCCTGTGTCTGAAGGGAAAGTCCACTGAACTAATGTGTCTTGTGCATTTGTGTTTAGGTTGATTAGACCTACAAAAGCAATAATTGTTAAGATTGTAAGTAAATTTTTCTTTTTCATAATTGATTTTTTTGATTGATTTTGTTTATAATTTATTTAGAATTTAAATTTAATTTCTGCTGTAAAAAACCTTCCCGGCGACAATAAGCCTTTTCTGTCAACAAATTGTTCATTAAGTAAGTCTTGAATATTTATCGATACATAAAAGTTTTCGGCAAATTTTCTTGAAATCTGCAAATCGATAATATCATATTCTGAAATTTCAATAGTATTTTCATCGTCATACCATTGACTGCTGATGTAATTATAAGAAATTGTAGTGTTGAAATATTTATTTTTCCATCCCAAACCTGCGTAAATCATATGTCTTGGGACTTCAATCAGGAAGTTTCCTGTTATATCTTTTTCATATGTTTCAGGTTTTATAAATTCTTTAATCTTTGAATCATTGAAAGAATAATTTGCTGAAATATGAATTTTCTTTGTCAATAAATATTTAGATGAAATTTCTACTCCTAAAACTTCAACATCCGAAATATTTCTTCTTTGATAAACAGGTTTTAATTCGTCTCCACCTGTGTCAACAGAATCTCCTGTTCCAACAAAATATTGAAAATCTTTACCCAAGGAATAATAAATTGAAGGCTCAATTATAAGCTTTTCAAAATACTTAAGTGTGAAACCCAATTCATAATTAGAAACATATTCAGGACCTAGTTCTGGATTTGCAAGTTTAAATCCTTTTCTGATTTTTCCAGATTTAGAAAGGTCATCAAGTTTTGGTGGCATAAAACCTTTTGAGTATGAAATGTATGCAGAATGTGATTTATTGAAATTATATTTTAAAGCAATTTTCGGACTAAAAGAATTCCATTTTGAATTAATAAAATCTTCATCAAAAGGTGTTACAAAACCTGTGTTTGATGTCGGATTTTCAACTATCAATTGCCCCTTATAATATTTTGCATAATCAAATCTTGCCCCCACAACTAAATTCAGTTTATCATTTAAAAGCTTAATTTCATCCTGAACAAAAATTCCATAAAAATCTAAAATTCCAGAGTAAATCAAAACATCAGTTGAAGTCATATAAGTGTTATTTACATCAGCTTTTCCTTGCTTTAGGTCAATGCCATAAGTTAGGATGTTATTGTCAGAAAAATATGTTGTGGCATTAAACCAAAGTCCATAGTCATCTTTGCGGGATTCACGGTCGCTTAACTTATATTTTCCACTGTTTGTGCTTATAGATTCCGATTGTTTATATTCATTTTCGATTTGATAAAATATATGAGCATTTAGAACAGTTTTATTAACAATTCCCTGATAACTTGCCCTAAAATAACTGGTGTTTACTGACATATAATCACCATATTCTTCATAAACTTTTCTGCCTTGTCCTCTTAAATCATCATAATTCTGAACTCCAATTTCAATCTTATGTCTTTTATTAAATTGATATGCAAGTTTTGCTGCAACATTATACTCCATTAAATTTGCCTTCACATCTGTTGAATCTCTTGTTTCATTTGGTTCAAGAATATATCCATCTCCTTGTCGGTAAAAGGAATTAATGCTCCATGAAATACCTTTGTTTTTCTTAATATTTGTACCAGAGAGATTAAAATTTCCGCCTAAAGAATTATATGAACTGGCAAGCAATCCAACTTCTCCTTGTATCGGTTTTTTAGGATTTTTGGTGATAATATTTATAACTCCTGCCATTGCATTATTTCCATAGATAGCTGATGCAGGTCCTTTAATAACTTCAATTCTTTCAATATTATTCTTAGAAATCAAATGCCAGTTTATTGAACCACCTGCAGATTTATTTAAAGGAACTCCATCAACCAAAACCAAAACTCTCGCACTTGCATCAATGCCTCTCATAGTAACACTTGAATTCTGCGAAAAAATCCCCCAGCTTCGGTTTACATAAACACCGGCAATATTTCTTAAAAGTTCATCAACATTTTGAACTGGAAGTTCCTGAATTGTCTTTGCGTCTATAACTGTAACTCTTCCAGGAACATTATCAATATTTCGGATGCTTCGGTTAGCAGTAACAACAAATTCCGGAATATTTATCGTGTCATTAATACTATTGTTTTGTCCAAGTATTGATTGAGATAAAAATACTATACAAATAAGAAAAAATATTTTAACCTTAATTTTCATCGAATGTGTATTTTGCTTTAATTATTATTTTTCGATTATGGTTTTTTGAAATTCGAAATTTGAAATTAGTACTGCAACAAATTTCCAATTTTTAAATTGTTTGGTTTTTTGTCCCGATAATTATCGGGATTTATATTTTGGAATTTATTTGTCATTTGTTTTTTGTTTTTTGAAATTTCTATATATATGGCATTATTCCTGTATTTTTATTGAAATATTAACAGTTCCTGCATCCGTTCCTGTTATTGAATTTACTTTGAACAGACCAATTTTTCCATCTTCGTTTTTAAAGGCAAATATTTTCCCTGTTTGGAGATTTTTTGCTTTTCGGTTTCCATCGGATGAACCATGAGTAGCGATAAGTAAACTATCGTTTGTCGCATTTAAAAAATCACTCTCTAAAATGCTCGCAAGTTTAAATCTTGATGTTCGGCGACTTGTCCAGTTTGCCAGTGCACTTGAACCTGTATAAACTGATGCATCAATATTTGCTCCCGGAGAAGCTATAGTGTTTTCATCAGTATCAATAAAATCATAATAATAGCAAAGGTCGATTTCGTTTTGGTTCGAATAAGCTGAATTTAATGTATGAACAGAATCCTGAGATAATGAATAAAAATGCCCAACAGAACTATTTTGTGCACCCATTTCTATATTTGTGTAATATTTTATATTTCCGAAAACTGATGCTGAATCTTTTGTAATATTCAAACTTATTTCAGATGATTTTCCATCTTTATCTCGGATAATAAAAATCCATTTTTCGAACTCCTCTATGCCTTTTGTAATATTTCTTTCGAAATTAAGGTTTGCTGTGTTCATACCTGAATCAAGATAGGTTTCAAGCTCATCACTCTGAACTTTAATTATGAAATTAGTTAGATTCACATTGGGATTACTTGCCTTGATTCCAATTCTAAAATCTTCACCTAGGAAAATCGAAGTATCACTGAATACAAAACCATTTTCAGTTATGAATTCAATAGTGGGAGGTGGGTAATCTGTTCTTTCTTTTTCACAAGCCCAAATGGCTGTTATCAAAAGAATAATAATTGGGAATAATTTCTTCATCCTAAAACGATATGTTAAATTATGCATAACGATATTCAAATAAAAAGCGATATTAATTTATCGCTTTAATAATTTATACTCTTTTAAATAATTTCTTGCCAATAATAAAAATACCTGTACCTAAAATTCCACCTAATAATCCAAATAAAAGGAATGTAAAAATTGGAGTTACAAAACCATGCTTTAGGAATGAGCTATAAAGAAATCCAGTCGTAAGTGTTGTAATTAACCTACTCATAGGAACCATTAAATAAGCTAAACCAGCCGCGATGGAAAGAAATAAATTTCTGTATTTATTATTATTTATAAAATTATAAGCTAAATCGATAAAGAAACATGGTAACATATAGTTAAAACCCATCATCGGGTCTTTGAAACCAAGAACCGGAAATAAAAGGAAAATACCTATCCCAAGAGCTGAAATGCTGGAAGCCCATTTGATTTTTGAACTTAGTCTGGCAGCAAGAATTATTGCCATAAATTCAATACCATGATGACCGGGAATATTCAATGGAGTTCGCAATCTGGCGTGAAGTACGATTGCTAAAACACCAGCTCCAATAAGGAGTAATATTTCCAAAATACCGGCAATAGAAAGATTAGTTAGATACTTTCTTGACAAAGTCTTTTGCTGCACATTTCCATTCATAACTATTATTGTTTATTATTTTTTCAACTAATAAAACTGATTTATTATCTCGTAGAATAGGTCTTGCCCATTCGTTTAAATATACTTTTTCGTTTTTGCCTACAGCTTCTTTTTCGATTGATTCAACCAAATCAACTCCTGTTTGCTCAATTAAATCTTCAACAGTCTCAATTCCTTTTTCAATGTCACGAAGATTTTTCTTTGAGTTTAACCAAATAAATCTTCCATCGTTTCCACCTTTTCTTAATCCAACTGCTGCCAAAGCTCCAATCATTCCATCCTTTGTTCCTGTCAATCCTTCAAGAAAGATTTCATTTCTTTCTGCTTTTTCAATTGCATCATCCATTTTCAAAACTATGGATTTTGCATCATTTCCCCATTTGATTATTTCATCAGAAAGCTTATCTCTCTCCACAATACAAAGTCCAACATCAGAACCAATGGCTCCAACTTTTAGCATGAAATCACGACAAAAACTCTTAATCTCAACTTTATTATTTGTCGTTACATCAAGACAAGCCGAACTGTTTTGAGAGGTATAAGGAATATCAGGATGAACAAACAATTGATGTCGTGTAATCCCATGAACCTGTCCAAGATTCTCAGCTTCAATTGCAGCTGCTAACTGTCTTGAATTGTATCCTGTTCCTCTACTTTCTTTGTTGTCAGTATCGTCTATGCCAATCAGTAATCTCATACTCAAATTTGGGTTGGCAAAAATATTATTTTAATAAATAAAGAACGTAATTATTTTTAAATTTTATTTTTCAAAATTGCCACAGATTCCCAGATTATAAGATTATTCTTTTAAATAATTAGTGGCAAATCATTTTATTTTTTCATTGAATTCAACACAAGCATCAGCAATAGCTGTATCCATTTTTTTATGCAAAGCATCATAAGCTTCTAAAAGATTCTTTGCTTTGTCAGTAAGTAATGATTTTCCACCGTCTTTGCCACCACGATGTTTTTCAGTTAATTCATAACCAAGCAGATTTTCAGCCTTTTTAATATCGCCCCATGCCTTTCTATAACTCATTCCTAGATGTTCAGAAGCAGCTTTCAATGAGCCTTTATCTTCAATCACACGAAGTAATTTGTGCTTTCCTTCTCCAAGAATACCCTCACCTGAAACTGCAGACAACCACAATTTATATCTTAAAAATACGTCATTTCTTGAACTTTTTGGGGGCTTCATCTTATTTTATTTATTAATTCGATATGACTTATTATTCATATCGCTTGCAAATGTATAAAAAGATTTTTTAATTTTTATATAAAGAGAATAAATTTTTGCCTGAATTTTCTGAAAGGAAATATTAAGCCACAGATTCTCAGATAAAAAAAATTGCTTTTGCTCCTTTGGAGCGAAAATTTCCGTTGGTGTTCTTTCTCACAGGGAGATGCCCTGTGTTAACGCTTAAAGTCTTTTGGGCTTACCTTTTATAATTAGTCTGTCCATCTTCAGTATCGTATAGTAAAATTTCAGAATTGGTCATAATTTATCCTTAATTTTTTAAAGAATATTTATACACTAATTATGCTGTAGCACTATTTGCTTTTGCTCCGTTGGAGCGAATTTTTCATAAGCATTTTTCATCACAGGGCGATGCCCCATGTTAATGCTTAAAGCCCTTTGGGCTTGTCCGTAATCATAGGCTTTCCATCTTAGTTTTGTTAAAATAGAATTTCAGTCTTTTTCATAATCAATCTTTTGCAGTCAACGAATTAAACAAGCACCAAAGGTGCTACAGCACTAACATAGGGCAAAGCCCTATGAATATAAGTCTCCTCCATCAATCGCCCTGAAAGGGCATAAGCCAATTAATCCCAAACGTATCTTTCATCAAAATCCACATTATACTTAATTAAAGGTGCTAACGTTTAAAGTCTTTTGGACTTTTATATCAACATGGTCTTCTTTGTCATCATTTTGTTAAAGTAGAATTTCAGTCTTTTTCATAATCAATCTTTTACAGTCAACGAATTAAATAAGCACCAAAGGTGCTACAGCACTAACATAGGGCAACGCCCTATGAATATAAGTCTCCTCCATCAATCGCACTGAAAGGGCATAAGCCAATTAATCCCAAACGTATCTTTCATCAAAATCCACATTATACTTAATTAAAAATGCCCTGTATTCATCCTGAAAAGATTTTGTTTTATGATGCTCCTTTTGATTTTTTATATACTCAATTACAATATCTATTTCCGATGGGTTTACTGAAAATATTCCGTATCCTCTCTGCCAGTAAAATCTCTTGTATTTTTCGTCTATCGTTTTTATCCATTTTGAAGATTCTTTTTTTATTTTTTCTAATAATTCCGATTGTGTTATTTTTCGGGACAAAGTGCAGAGAATATGTACATGATTTATAAATCCTCCTATCTTCACAGGATTACATTCTAATCCTTTACATATTCCACCAAGGTATTCAAATAATCGGTTTTCTATTTCTTCATCGATTAGTTTTTCTCTGTTTTTGGTACTAAAAGTGATATGTACATAAACTTTAGATAATGACTGTGGCATGGCTATTTATTTAATTTATATTTGCTTTTGCTCCTTTGGAGCGAAAATTTCCGTTGGTGTTCTTTCTCACAGGGCGATGCCCTGTGTTAACGCTTAAAGCCCTTTGGGCTTGCCCTTCTTTAGTTTCGTTATATTATAAGTCTAGACTTCGTCATTGTATGGATGAATTTTAAGCTAAGTTACCCATATAAAACAACTCCAACAACATTTCTCTGTTCGATGAATTCGTGAATTGTAGAGATTGATGTCATGGGTTTATTTTGATTTTAGATTATTTTCAAGTTTCTTTAAATCATTTTCCAATTCTCTAATTTGCTTTATATCTTCTGCTTGAGTAATTTTTTTATGATAATTATCAAATTCAGTTTCAGCAAGTTCTTTAGCCAATTTTGCTGAGATTCTACCTGCATGCTCAAGTATTTCTTTGTCGTTTAAAGTCATGAAGTCATTGAGTTTATTAATCCAATCCTTCATATACATAACTTTACGATTTCTAGCTTGTAATTCAGCAAACGAAAGGTATTGGTCAACAATCAAGTTTAAATCCGTCAATTCATTTTTATTTAAATAGTTCTTTGCGATTGAAACATCGGTCTTTCGGATTTTACCATGTGGAGCATTTTTCCACGTGGTTAATCCCATTTTTTGATTTTTTGAATTTGCTCTTTGGTAAATTATTTCTGATGCAGTATGTCCATGAATTGCCCAATGCATTTTATTCTGTACAGTTTTGAAAAAGTTTTTGCTTTCAAGTATATTTGGGTCATAATCAATTGCGGTAGTATAAATATCCCTAACTTTCGCATAAAATATTTTCTCTGAATTTCGAATATCCCTGATTTGCTCAAGAAGTTCATCAAAATAATGGTTTGTATGTCCTGTTTCCTTTAACTTTTCACTATTAAGAACAAAACCTTTAATTAAAAACTCCCTAAGTTGTTTAGTTGCCCAAATACGGAATTGTGTTCCACGAAGCGACTTAACTCTGTATCCAACCGAAATGATAACATCAAGGTTATAATATTTCGTCTGATAATTTTTGTCATCTGATGCAGTTGTCAAGGAATCCTTGACAACTGAATTTTCATCAAGTTCACTCTCTTTGAAAATATTTTTTATATGCAGACTAACATTTTGTTTTGTAGTTTGAAACAACTCTGCCATTTGTGCCTGCGAAAGCCAAACGGTTTCTTCTTCAAGACGAACTTCGATTTTTGTTTGCCCCTTATCAGTTTGGTATAGTAAGATTTCAGACTTTGCCATAATTTATCCTTAATTTTTTAAAGAATATTTATGCACTAATGATACTGTGCACTATTTGCTTTTGCTCCGTTGGAGCGAAATTTTCATAGCTTTTTTTCTCACAGGGCGATGCCCCTTGTTAATGCTTAAAGCCCTTTGGGCTTAACTGTCTTTAGTTCCGTATATTAAAAATCCTAACTTCGTTATTATATGGTTGAATTTTAAGCTAAATTTCCTATAATAATTGTATAATACGATTCGTACTTATCATTCCAATTTTAATATTTTAGTTTTAGAAATAAACATATATTACTTTAAAGAAACCATATAAGAATTATTTTAAGTTGTACTGTTTAATCTCAAATAATTACATTCTTGTACATAAATCATCCTTTATCCCGAATTCAATTTCTTTTTCTAAAAATGGTAAAACTATATCGTTGAAAAACTCATATATATTGCTACCTAAATTATTCCAATTAGGATTTGGTAAATTGTATGCTTTAAGTCTTAAATAAGCTAAATGATTTTCTTTATTACTCTTTATGTTACGTGTATTCACAGATGGCCAGTTCCTCCCCATTTCTGCCATGAAATAATTTTTATTTTTATTTTGTATTTCAATATCAGTTTCATCATTTTGCAATAAATTGGAATAATATTTTTCGAGTTGCTCAAAATAACTATAATCAGGTATTGATGCTAAACCATAAAAAGGAGTATCAAATTGAGGATGTTGAATCATTTTATTGCGCAAATAATACACATACATCAATTCTGGATATTTCTTAATGTATTTATCTCTATAATATCTCTCACTTTTACGAAGTTTTTTTGATTTGTAGGATATAAACAAGGAAACAAGTGTATATAACTCTTGCTTTATTGCATCGTATAAAACAAATGTAAAATCATCATAGGTGTCAAAACCCATTTCAACTTTAAATTTTTCATCTGTTTTAATTTTTTTTTCAGCGATAAAAAAAAGTTTATCCATTATTCTTTTAATAATAGAAAGTTTATTCCAAAATTTTTCATATCTATTAACTAAGTGATATCTCTGGGCACCTTTCGTTGAATCAAAAAGTTTATGAATATCACGATTATAAAAAGGCCATATACTTTTTAGTTGGACTTGTATCTCTAATAGTTTTTTACAAAGATTTTCCATTTTTTTGATTTTAGATTGCCTTATATTTGTAACTGAACTCTTATAAAAAGATTATTTGTAATCTTTATCCAACAAAAATTATTCGAGTTTTGATACCTTCTATAAATGGTTAAGACAGTCCAATCCTATTTATAAACACATTTATAAGAAGTTGCCTCATCAACTTTTACTTTAAACTTAGTGTCTTTCTCAACTATAAAAGTTTCGTATTCATTAAAGGTTTTCCATTCGGTTTCTCCGGGTAGTAATACAGTCATCTTACCTGAAGTAACAGTCATATATTCTACTGTTGATGTTCCGAATTCGTATTCTCCTGCTGCCATAACACCTATTGTTACTGCACCATCATTATTTTCAAATCCTAATGATTTTACTTTTCCGTCGAAATATTCATTTACTTTAAACATAATTCTAAATTTTGGTTTATTAATTAATATACAAATTTAGAAAATTCCAAAAGACAAATAACAAAATTCAAATAAATTCCAAACTCGTTTCTCGTTTCTCGTATCTCGTAACCTGAAACATCAACCCTCAAAGCAAACCTTCTGCATAATATGAAGAAAACTTTTCGTCCCCCCATCATTTCTGATAATATCAAGTAATTCTCTATCATTATTCTTGAAAACAGAACCAAAAATTTTATGAATGTTTTTGTATTTAAACATATCGGGATGAAGAATGGTTGAAGGACCAAGAGTGAAAATTCTGCAATTTTCGTATGTAGAATTTATTATATCCAAAAATGTATTATTAAAAACTGTTGTTGAACTTAAAATCACAACATCTGCTTTTGCCAGAAATTCTTTCTGTCTGTTAATGTCAATTATTTTTGAACTTTTACTTTCCAAATCAAAGATTGAAAGATTGATATCAGCCTTTTTGAATTTTTCAGTTAAGGAACCAAAGAAACCTATCATCACAATATTCCTGTATTTTCCAAAATCAATTTCATCGAAAATATCAATTTGCTTTTCGTAATGTCTGTCGTAATTAAGCAAAGCATTAAAATATGCATTTGCTACAATTCGGTGTGAAATTAAGTTAATATCAATTTTTTCAAATTCTTTAAGCTTTAAATCGACTTTCTGAAATAGAGTTGCACAAACACCGATGTTTCCATTTTTGAGCTTCACACCTACATATTTTTCACCGCAAACTATCTCGTCGATTTGCCTTGTTTTTATTCCAAATTTTTTATAAAAATAACTTATTGGTTCCTGCATAAAAATTTTAGTATTTTTTTTTGCAAACTTATTTAAAATTACTCTATATTTTTTAAGTTAAAATAAACAAAAAAAATTAAAAAATTTTTATTTTTATCAAATATTTTACTATGTTTGTAAACTCTTTTATGAGATTTTTATTTAAACTAAACATTATATTAATTAAATTTTATAAGTGAAAGTAAATTTAAAAACATTAATATTAGTTTCTTACAACAATTATTATAATACATTTAATAGTAACAATTTTCCCAAAGAAAAAATAAAAAAAATTTATTGGTAAAATTGTATTAATTTAGTAAAAAAATAAAAAAATTATTCATTAATCAAACTTAATACACATGAAAACAAAAATTACAATGAAATTAAACCAGAGAATAATACAAAAATTGTTACTCTCAACAATATTTGTATTTTTGGTAGGAACATTATGTAGTCAACAATTACCAGAACTACTTTATTACAAATTCGATGCTTCAGGAACATCGGTAACAAACCATGCCAGTTCGCCCGTGGGTAGTAATCCTGCTACTATTACAGGTACAGCTCTTAGTATTGGAAGTACCGGATTATCTGGAACTGCACTGGTAGGGACAGGAGGAAGTTCAACATCAAATAGAATAAATACTGGTTGGACAACTTCCTTTACAGGAAGCTTTACTATTGCATTTTGGACAAGCAATATACCTGCAAGCTCTACATTATGGTATATTTGGGGTGATGCCGGTGCAGCTAATTTTAGATGTTTCACAAACGGCGTAGCAGGTGCAAATAACTGGATGGTTAGAGCCGGAGGCCTTCCCGACCTTGCCATTAATGGGGCAGCAACTTCTGCAGCAAATATGATTCACGTAGTACGTGATCTTACTGCTGGTACTTACAAAGCATATAAAAATGGGGTACTTATAAATACAGTTAATACTACTGCAGCTTTTTCTACTTCAGGAACAGGTTTTACAATTGGTGGTAACGGCAGCAGTACTGGCCTTTCCGGAAAAATGGATGAATTCAGGATTTATAATAGAGCTCTCGGACAAGCTGAAATCACAGCAACATATAATACAACAATCGGAGGCACAACATATCAAACTGACCTTGCCTTAAAGTCATGGGATTACCCAAATTCAAGTTGTGGTATGTCATCTGCCGAACCTATAACAATTAAAGTTAAAAACTATGGAACTGTTTCACAAAACAGCTATACTCTAAAATATTCTATTAATGGTGGAACAAGCTGGGTTTCTCAGGCAATGACAACAGCTATACTTCCTGACAGTATTTTAACACACACATTCACAACTCCTGCAAATTTTGCAACAGCCGGAACTTACAACTGCCTTGCTGCTGTAATTCTACCTCTGGATAGTAATTCAAACAACGACACTTTATCTAAAACTATTATTGCTTCTGTAGGAATGGCAACTCCTTATTTCAATAACTTAGAATCGATGCCAACTGGTGTAATGACAACTGGAGACTGGATAAGTTCAACTTCATCTGCTCCTAATTGGCAAATTGATGTATCAAATACATCATCTTCAAATACAGGACCAAATAAAGACCACACACTTGGAACAACAGCAGGCAAATATGCTTTCTTAGAAACTTCCGGTGGTGCTCTTGGCTCAACATCATATTTAACAAGTCCATGTGTGAATTTTGGTAGTGTAAATGCAGTTGTTTTTAATTTTTGGTATCATATGTATGGTTCGACAATGGGAACATTGGAAGTTCAACAAAAAGTTGGTGGAACATGGGTAACAACCGGCTGGTCAAAAACAGGACAACAACATACTTCTATGGGTGCAGCTTGGTCTGAAGCTACAGTTTCAATTAATGCTACTGCTGACGGCATCAGATTTAAGGGAGTTAGAGGTTCAAGTTACTATAGTGATATGGCTATTGATGACATAAAACTATATACTCCAATGCCAAACGACCTTGCAATGATTGCTTGGACTTCTCCACTGGCAGGCACTCCTCCAAGTGCAACTATGCCGGTTACAGTTCAAGTATTTAATGCAGGTCTTGCAGCTCAGGACACTATCCCTCTGAAATATTCAATTAATGGTGGCACAAGCTGGGTTTCAGAAGTCTCATATCCCACTTTACTTCCGGGCGATACATTAACTTATACATTTTCAGCTACAGCCAGTATGGCAACTCCTGGATATTATAGTTGTATTGGTGTTGTATCTAATCCAGGTGATGGAGCCGTTTCAAACGATTCAATTGCTGTTAATCCATATTTATGTACTGCATTAACCGGGACATATTTAATTGGCAGTGGTGCAACAGCTGATTTTCCAACATTTGCTGATGCCGCTTTTGCACTAGCTAATTGTGGTGTCGGCGGGCCGGTTGTCATGAATATTGATACCGGAACCTATACTGAGCAAGTTGTGATTGGTGCAATTAATGGAGCTTCAGCAACTAACACTGTTACCTTTAAATCATTAACAGGTACTAATACTGATGTTACTCTTAAATATGCTGCAACAAGCAGCGCAGCGCCATGGACTGTACGTCTTAATGGTGCAGATTATATAGCTTTTAAGAATATGACAATTCTTGCAACTGGAGCCACTTATAAATGGGTTCTTGATATAACTAATTCAGATTACAATACCTTTGAAGGAAATATTCTTCAGGCCACTGGAGCTGCCAGTTCATCTAATAGCAGAATCGCATATATTTATACAGGTATCAGTAATTACAACACATTCCTGAATAATAAATTAATCGGTGGATACTATGGTATTTATTGTTACGGTTCTAACTCTACAACCTGGGCTAAAGGAAATAGATTTGAAGGCAATGAAATATCAGGTGGCTATTACTATCCTATGTACCTATATTATCAGGATTCTGTACAGGTAATCAACAACTACATTCATGGTAATCTGGGTCCTTATGCATATGGTATTTATGGTAACTATATGAATAATGAATATAAGATAATCGGTAATACTATTAATCTTACCAGTACCGGAACATCTACATGTTATGGTATTCGTGATTACTATAGCAACTATTATTCTTATAATGCCTCTCCAAGCGGTTATGGTTTAATTGCAAACAATATGATAAGCATATCAGGTGGTAATGGTAATCATTATGGAATATATTCATATTACGCTAAGGCAGCTAAGTATTACTACAATTCCATTAACATTATGAATGGGGGAACTACAAGTCGTCCCTTATATCAATATAACACAGCACTTAATACTCCAGGACAAACCTTTAAAAACAATATATTTGCTAATAAAGGTTTAGGTTATGCTGCTTATTTTAATACTCCAACTATGGTAGCGGCCAGTGATTATAACTGTTATTATTCTGCTTCAAACTACTTTGTTTATTGGACTGGCAATAAAACAACATTAACAGCTTTACAAACTGCAAGCAGTAAGGACGCTAATTCAGTAAATATTCTTCCTCCTTTCACAAGCAGCACAGATTTACACTTAATGGGAACAGCTTTATCTGCATTAGGAACACCAGTAACAGCAGTAACTGTTGATATTGATGGAACTCCTCGTGGATTAGCTCCAACAATAGGTGCTCATGAAGTACCATTACTTCCCTGGGATGCAGGGGTATTTAATATAACAGCTCCAACTCCAAATCTTACTGTTACTGAAGGAGCAACTGTTCCACTAACTGTTATAGTTAAAAACTATGGAACTAATACTATTACTTCAATGAGTATCGAATACTCGGTTAATAATGGAACGCCGGTTATTTATACATATACTGGAACCTTACTACCAAATGCAACTGCAAGTGTTACCCTTACAAGTTTCACTGCAACGGCAGGCAATTCAAATGTTTGTGCAAAAACTGTCTTAGTTGGAGATTCTAATTCTTTTAATGATGAATATTGTCAGCCATTCTTTGGCACACCTTTAAAAGATGCCACAGTATTAGAAATTATTGAAATTGCTGATGATTGTAATATTGGATTAGATACCGTTCAAATTATGGTACAAAACGTTGGTATTGATATTATAAATGGAGCTTCACCAACATTAATTACAGCACATTATCAATTAAATGGTGTTTCTACAATTGTTACTGATACTATTACACAACTAATAAATCCGCAGGATACTATATTATTCTCTTTTGATGTTTTAGGTGATTTTACAGTTTCAACTATGGATTCAGTATTCAATATTGTAGCTTGGGTAAATTTGGTAAATGATAATGTACCGGGTAATGATACTGCTTTTAGTGATGTTGAATCATATGGAGTGCCTAATCCTCCAATTGTCTCCAACACATCTATACCTTATGCAAGTTCTGCTACTTTAACTGCAATTTCATCTGATACAATCTTATGGTATCAACATGACACAAGCTCTGTTCCATTAGCTGGAGGTCCTACTTTCATTACTCCGGTGCTAACTGATACAACAACATATTGGGTTCAGGCAGGAATAAAAATTTCCGGAACCGGAGCTAATGTTGCACCTTTGGCAGTAGCTTCTGCGGCTCCTGCATGCAATACTGGAGCTTGTAGTACATTTAATGACCTTAATTTTGGCACTTGCGGTTCACAACAGGTATGGATTACTTCAGCTGCATCAAATCCAGGTTCTTCTGTAAATGTAACCTTTGTTTGGCCTTCAACTAAGACTGTTAATAAAATGACTATACATGCAGGTCAGAATAATACACGTTTTCTAACAGGTGGCACTATTCAAATTTGGGATGGCTCTGCCTGGGTTAATCACACAACTTTCACTCAAGCTGTTGGAGTTTGTTTCTATGATATATTTTTTCCAAATGCTTCCACAACCAAATTAAGAATAATTGATATGACTGTTGGTGGTTCTCAAAATTCAAATGTTAATTTCAGGGAAATTGAAATTTTCGAAGCAGTTGGAGGTTGTGCAAGTATCAGGGTTCCTGTTGTTGTGAATGTTGGTCCACCACCACCACTTGATGCCGGAGTTTATGATATAACTAGTCCAAGTGGTTCAGCACCTGGCGGAACACCTACACCAATTACAGTTAGAATTAAGAATTATGGAACAAACACTCTTACAAATGCAGTGATTAACTGGTCGTTAAACGGTGTAACAAAACCTTCATTCACATGGACCGGTGGTTCAGTTGCATTTGATTCTATATCACAACCTATTACTATTTATACAGATACATTTAAAGGTGGATTATATAATTTGAAAGCTTGGACAACTATGCCAAACGGTGTGACTGATCCATCACCTGCAAATGATACTGCTAATACATCATTCACTGCATGTTTAAACGGAACCTTTACCATAGGAGGTCCAACAGCCGACTTCGCATCATTTACTGAAGCAGTGGCAGCTATGGATTTAATAAGTATTTGCGGACCGGTTGTATTTAATGTAGCAAGTGGAACATATACAGAACAACTTACTATTACATCAATTAATGGAGGTTCTGCTACAAATACTGTTACTTTCCAATCTGCAACTGGCGTTAACACTGATGTTGTTATTCAATATGCTGCCACTGCAACTAATAATGGAGTTGTACATCTTAATGGAGCAGATTATGTTAAATTTAAAAATTTAACAATAAAAGCAACAGGAACGACTTACGCCTGGGGTGTGTTTTTAACCGCTGGAGCAGAGCATAATGTTTTTGATGGTAATATAATTCAAACCACAGTTTCAACCAGTGGTAATTCACGTGGAGTTGTTCTTTATCTCGGTGCATTAAATCAGTATAACACTTTTGAAAATAATGTTATCAAAAATGGTTATTACGGAATTTATTGCTATGGCGCAAGCACAACATCATTAGCAAAAGGCAATGTTTTTGAAGGAAATGAAATAATTGACTATTATTATTATGGAACTTATTTCTACTATCAGGATTCTTTGCAATTTGATGGTAACTCGATTAATAACGCAAGTAATTCAGGTTCAGTTTATGGCACTCGTTTTTATTATTGTGACAATATTCATGTAGTAGGAAACCAAATAAATATTCATGGAACCGCTACTCATTACGGGATGTATATTTATTACGCTGATGCGACAGCAGCTAATCCAAGTTTAATTGCAAATAACTTTGTTAGTCTGACAGGAACAGGAACAGGAACATGGTATGGTACTTATTTGTACAGTTCCACTTATGTTAATGTTTATTACAATTCATATCATCTTACAGGCGGCTCCCTTACTGCTGGACGTGCCTTTTATCAATCCAGCGGCACAAACCAGAATTATAAAAACAATATATTTGCAAACACCGGTGGTGGTGTAGCATTATATGTTGCTACTCCAGCAGCAATATTATCATCCGATTATAATGATTATTATGTAAGCGGAACAAATCTTGCTTATTGGTTAGGCAATAGAACTTCTCTTGCTGCTTTACAAACCGCAAACAGTAAGGATACTAACTCACTGTCTGTAAATCCCGTATTTGCCAATTCTTCCACTGGAAACCTAACACCACTTTCTATTGCTATGGATAACCAAGGTACTCCTCTAAGTATTCTCACTGATATATTTGGGGCAACCCGATCATTAACAACTCCTGATATTGGTGCTGTAGAATTTACAGGAATTTCTGCTGATTTAAAACTTGTTAGTGGGGAACTTGTTAACGGACAATGTTTAAGCATAAATGATAGTGTTTATCTTACCATTTCCAACGTAATCGGCATTGCGGTTAATTTTGCAACAAATCCCCTTATTGCAACATGGAATATTACCGGTCCGGTTAATTCCACCGGAACCATCCTTGTTAACAGCGGAATAATAGGTGTGAACAGCAGTTTAGAGTTCGGTGGCAGCGGAGCAAATATGTCTGTACCTGGAAACTACATCCTTAGTGCTTATATCTCTGCGAATGCAAATAATCTATTTGGGGGTAATGATACCTTGATACAAACCTTCTCCCTGAATATCCCTGTACCATTTGAAGTAATGCCTAAGAATGTTACCCTTATCAGTACTATTGATACAGTTGAACTAAGTGCTAAATCAACATTCTTTCCTGCAGGTGCATTCAAAATTACTGAAGTATGTCATTGGAAAGCTACAACAGGAGCACCAAGTGGAGGATGGCCTGCTTATTTCCTTACTGATGATTATATAGAAATTACCGGAGTTCCTAACTCTGATCTTGCAGGCTTTACATTGGAACAATGGACTACTACTTTATCAGGTTCCTATACTTTTCCAACAGGTACCAATCTAAACTCTACTGGTACTGCGATTATAGCAGTTGGACAATTGGGCTCAAGTGTTCCAGTTCCTGCCAGCTATTATTATCATGGCAATGGAACATTCACAGGTACATTTGGTTCCTCAAGTACAGCAGGAAGAATTATTAAGGATGCTACTGGTGCTATAGTTGATGCAGTCGGTTATGGGAATTATACTTTTCCGGCTGCTGCAAATGTACCTGCATCAGAATGGTCCAATCCACATACAGCCTCTACATCATCTACATGTGGTGCGCGATTAATTGGTGCCGATAACAATACTGGAAGCAATTGGGTGGTTTCATCATCAACTAATCGACAAGATCCAAATACCGTAAATACTGGGGTTACAGTACCCACATCGCAGGCACTTAGCGGTTTTGCATGGAGTTACAATGGTGTAGTTACTTCTACGAATTCAATAGACACAGTGGTAGGACCATGGAATGCAGCAGGAACTTATAAATATGTTGCGAGCTATGTTACACCTTGTGGTACATTCAGAGATACAGTTAATATTACTGTCAGTTTGCCGACCTTATCTCCTGATACCACCATTTGTGAAGGTGACAGCGTGCAACTTTTTATTGTACTGCCAGGAACATCACCCTGGACAATAGTGGTTAGCGATGGAACAGTTAATAATACCATCAGTGGTATTACATCCTCACCATGGTTGGGTTATGTTAATCCAACCATTAATACTACCTATTCTTTAATCAGCTATCAGGATGCCAATAGTGGACCATTTTCAAGTAATTTATCAATCGTAGTTACAGTTAATCCAAGTCCTATTGTATCATTCACAGGTTTAGCAACTTCTTATTGTATTGATGGAATGAATAGTACTCTTACAGCAACTCCTGCTGGTGGAATATTCAGTGGAGCAGGAATGACTGCTAATATTTTTGACCCTGCAGTTGCTGGTGTTGGAACATTCGACATCTCCTATACTTTCACTAATACTTCAGGATGTACAACTGTGGAAACTCAAAGCATTACTGTAAATCCTATACCTGTTGTTGTGGCAAGCCCAGATACAGCAATTTGCTTTGGCGACAGCACAACAATATGTGTTCTTAGTCCTACCTTGTTTTTCTCAGAATATCAAGAAGGTTCAAGTAATAACAAAGCATTAGAAATTTATAATGGAACTGGTGCAACAGTTTATTTAGATAACTATGCATTTCCGAATGTTTCAAATGCTCCTAATACAGTAGGTGAATATGAATACTGGAATACATTCACTGCTGGTGACTCTATTCTTGATGGAGATGTATATGTGGTAGCTCATGGAAGTGCAAATGCTGCAATGCTAGCTGTTGCTGATATGACACACACTTATTTAAGCAATGGCGATGATGGTTTTGCTTTAGTTATGAATGACGGTGTATGGAATGACCTTAACAGCAATAATATTGTTAATGAAGGTGAAATGACAGGCTTTACAGTTCTTGATTGGATTGGAAACTGGCAAGGTGATCCAGGTAGTGGTTGGGATGTTGCTGGCGTTACTAACGGAACAAAAGAGCATACTTTAGTAAGAAAAACTGAAGTATTCTCAGGAAATACAAACTGGGCTGATGCAGCCGGAACAGATTCATTATCTTCTGAATGGATTGTTTATCCACAAAATACTTTTACTTATCTTGGAACTCATACTGCTGTTTCTGTATCTGCAGGTACATACTTATGGAGCAATGCTGCTACAACTCAATCAATAAAAGTATCACCTGCTGTAACTACTGTCTATACTGTTATAGTAACAGATGCTAATAGTTGTACTAACACCGATTCTGTCGTTGTTACAGTTAATCCAACTCCTGCTATGAATTTAGGTCCTGATGCAAATGTTTGCGGAAGCGAATCTATAATTCTTGATGCAGGTTCCGGTACTGGATATATTTACTTCTGGTCAGATAGTAGCACAGCTCAAACTTTAACTGTTGATTCAACAGGATTCGGTTTAGGATCTCAAACATTCTGGGTAATGGTAACTAATACAAATTCAGGTTGCTATTCAACAGATACAATTGAGCTTACTTCCGTTCCTGGTACAATGGTTGACCTTGGATCTAATGTTACAATTAAAATGTATGACGGAACTACATCAGTAACTCTTGACGCAGGTGCAGGATTTACATCATATTTATGGGATAATATGGCTCTTACACAAACAAGACAAATTATTGGTTCTGTTGTTGGTGCCGGAATTCATACTTATTATGTTGATGTTACTGATGCTAACGGATGTATGGCTAGTGATACAGTTGAAGTTACTGTAATAGATGACACAGGAATCAATGGCATTGACAATGATAACGCAGTTTCATTATTCCCGAATCCTACAAAAGGAATTTTCAATCTTTCTATCAATGGAATCAGTGGTAATATCGACATGCAAATCCTTGACGCAAGTGGAAGATTAATTAGCAATGAAAAACTCATTGGAGTTAAATCAGGTTACATCAAAGAATTTGATGTTTCTTACTTAGCAAGAGGAATATACTATATCAAACTTATGAATAATGACATTATCAAACTTGAAAAATTAGTTATTCAATAAGCTGAAATAATTAAATTATTAAAAGCCATCTCAATTTTGGGATGGCTTTTTTTTTGAAATATAATTTACGAACAAATAAAATAAAATAAATTTTCATATCTTTGTATAAATTCATATACATCTCATAACATAATAATTTAATTACTCGGTAGTGTCCACATTAGTGTGTCTATTGCATGTAAAAAGTTTTCAATAAATTAACAAGTATTTTTCATTTTCATTACTGATTATTTAGCAATCTGGGTTCAAATTTAAAATTATAAATTGGATAT
>Ga0307991_1000244_pt1 | contig 40660 bp, 17 predicted proteins | sample EllFjometagen131_FD_203146 | JGI IMG/M metagenome (GOLD analysis project Ga0307991, IMG submission 203146) | Marine microbial communities from Ellis Fjord, Antarctic Ocean - #131 | ecosystem: Environmental > Aquatic > Marine > Unclassified | place: Southern Ocean | collected 2014-10-08 | reverse complement strand
AAAAGCAGAAAAAATACATTGGATATGTTGATAGAAGGTACAATATATGGGCAGTACAAATATGTTAAGATTAAACCATCTCAACTGATGTGCTTAACTTGATACGTATGGGGCTTGTCCCCGCCCGAGTGATAATTGGGCACCCGCAAGGGGTGCCCCTACTAAAAAATTGACTGTTTTAACGAGTTTCTGTATACTTAGAATAATTATCTTATGAAAGGCGTATAAGAAAATGACTAAAATGAAGGTATTGTTAATACCGTTGATTATGTCAAGTCTGTTAGTTTTATTATATGGATGCGGTAACCGAATACTTATTGGATCCAATAAAAGAAGATGAAAAAGGTGATTGGAAATATTTAAAAAGCGGGACAGATGTGATTTTTAAATTGGCAGATTTAGGATACAGCCGTAAAGATGAGTATGAAGCCGATAGGCTTTCGGTTAGGTTTATGAGTAGTGCGGGGTATGATTCGAATGCAATTTTATCTCTTATGCAGAAATTAAAAGATATTCAAACGGGTAGCAATCCTAAGTGGCTGTATTTTATAAGAAGCCATTCGTATATTGATGACAGGATGGAAGCTGTGAGGGCGAAGCTAAATACAGAACCGTAGGTGAAAGCTAAAATATGGCTCGTATGTTGTATGTAGTATGTCGTGTCGAGCTATATTCAGGCTTTTTTTAGTGTTAGATGACACGTCTCAAGTGGTACGTGGTAAGTGTCATGTTTTTGAAAGAACGAGATTTTCTGTCGGTCTACCGGCCTTTTCAGAATGACTGTGTTTTTCTGTCATCCTGAGCGAAGCGAAGGATCTCTTCTATACACTATATACGACATGCGACTATGAGAAAAGCATGTGATTAGCAAGAACTAGCGATTGGTAACTAGCGACCAGCGACTAAATATGCCACATGAAACATGCCACATTTCACAAATAAAGGAGGAACAATATGTCATTAGAAATAAGTGTTGTGAAGCAGCCCGGGGGTGTTTGTATCTTTAAACTAGATGGCCGGCTTGAGGACGACACATATGAGAGCCTAAAAAATCAGGTTGAACCATATCTAAATGATCAAACGAAGGTATTAATACTTGATCTTGAAAAACTGGAATATATAAGCAGTATTGGGCTTGGTGTAATTTTTGAAGCCAAACGAGAAATTGAAGCCGCCGGAAATATCTACATAATGGCCAATTTGCAGCCGCAAATCAAAAAAATATTTGAGATCGTAAAAGCCTTACCGGAAAAAGCGGTTTTTGAGACCATGGAAGAAGTGGATAAGTACCTGAATCTTATGCAGGAAAAAGAAAAAAATAGGCAAAAGGGAATTGTAGACGATTAGAGGGGTAGGAGCAAGGATGTTCATTTGTAGGAATAGGAAATGTCTGCAGCTGTCTGTCCGATAGCCGGCCAAATCATCTGTAGTAAATCTAAAAAAAGCTAGTTTAGGCAATATTTACTGTCAAAAAATGTAAAATAGATACTTTTAGAAGTGTCTATTTTTTTTTAAGCTTATGAAACGCTGAGTAGACTATTATGTTGACAATAAAGTCATAAAATTATATAATAACAATGTATTAATTCATTAAAAAGTTACATATTTATGCAGGAATTTATGCGAAAGGGTCTAAGTGCATTATAAATTTGAAAAAAACAAGACATTTCAAAGAATTCTTACCATTGTTATTTCCTTTGTTTTTTTAACAGGAAATTTTTCGGGTATTTCTTTTTCGGATTCCTTAAGCAGAACTACACTTGCTCCTGCAACAAATTTTTCCGATACTCTATTAACCCCTAGGCAAATTAAGCAACATGTTATGCTTGAATATACTGTTTTAGCAGCCGAAAAGAATGCTGTCATTGATCTTGCGGAATATGATAAGAACATTACTAATCTTGAGCTTGGAATTGATTTTGACCTCACAAATAGTGATTTCGGAGAGAAGCTAGAAATTGTATTTTTATGCAGAAATACTGATAATTATTTTATAGGTGAAGACACATTTAAAATGGTTCCGTGCAGAATAATAATAGATGGAGAAGAAACAGAACATTGGTATTGTAAGTTCAATAAAGCGGTAAGGGAAAACGGAGCTGATTTCGTATTTTTTACTGATGAGGAAAAAAATGCCCCAGACTTTTTCACTACTTTAAGTGATTTCTATGAAGACGATCATACATTGGAGAGAAATGAACAGGTTGTAATTGCCAGGGCGCTGGAAAGTGAAATCAAAGAGGATGAAAAAATCCGCAAAGCTATTAATAATGGAGAATCTTTAAGAATAGATTATAGCAATTATAAAAATAGTCTTATGTTTATTCGTATGTTTTTGAAACAGTTCTCGAAATACTTGGCAGATGATTTTAACGATTTGGTTCATGCCGAACAACTTAAGGTGATAACTTCTGCGGGGGAAAACGCACTTTTAGTGCCGCATGCGGGTGGAAAGGGGATATATTTGCCTAATGACAGAAAATTCATTAACCCTGAAACAATAATATATGCTGTTTTTACCAAAGCAGGATATGATAAAGAGGAAAGTGAAATTTTTGTTGATATCTTTGAAAGTTTTATCAAAAGCTTGACCAATGATGGCACCTTTTTTATTAATGGTATTACTAATAAAGATGTTAATAAGAAGGGGAGGGCTAAATTATTATCAGAGGCTGAATACGCTACTTTTCGCGATGAAGCTATCTTTTCTGAGATGAACAGCAAGATACAAACAGATAAAACCAAATTGGCAATATCTGAATTGCTGAATTTATATAAACAGATAAACGAAAAGAAAATGAGATCTCAAAATGGGAGAAAAAAGTTTGTCGATCTAACAGAAAACATTAAGACAAGGGATTATTCTTACAGAAAGAAAGCTCTGTTAAGGTTTAAGGCATTACAGAATAGAGAAATAAGCGGAGAAATAGCTGAACAGCTTTTATCAATGATAGAAAAGCATGAACATCAAATGTTCTGGGTTATGAACATGAAAGGTAAAATTGTTTATGTAAATGGTGCTAGTAAAAAAATTATTGGATATTCACCCGAAGAAATATTAGATAATGAAATAACACAAAAGGGAATATTAACTCCGGAATCTACGGAAATAGTAAGAGAATATCTCAAAGAGGTAAATAGTGGCAGTTTACAACAGAACGTGATGCAAAATGAAGTAAAAGAATTAAAATATAATTGCAAAGATGGCACGGTAAAAAAACTGAAAGTAGTTGGACAAGTAAACTATGATGAAGACAATAATCCGGTTTTTGTAGGCAGTACGTATGATCTTACAGATTTGGAAGAGGCAAAAGAAGGGGTAGTTCTTAGCGAGCAAATAATAGAAAACTTAAATACTGCCACTTACAGAAGTACTCTTGAACATGGTTTTGCAAAAGCGAATGCGGCTATGTCAAAGCTTTTTGGATATACGCGAGAAGAATTTTTAAGCATGAGAAGTGTTGAAATGATTTATGCAGAGCCTATGGACAGAGAAAAGTTTCTTTCCGAGATATCTAAAGCGGAGGGCAGGATGGTAGAGGATTGGGAAATTAGAATGAAAAGGAAAGATGGTGAGGTAATTACATGTGCAATTTCCGGAACGGCAGTTTTTGGCGCTGAAGGTAATGTTAAATGGATTAACGGGACAATAAGAGACATAACTGAATTTAAAAAGATTCAGGAATCTCAAAAAATAATAAATAGTCTTCAGGAGATGGAAATAGAAATTGTTAAAGAAGTCCAAGATATGGATAATCTTGGGGAAATGCTTAATGAGATAATGGCAATAGTTAAAGCTAAAGCAGAGCATATTTCATGTGGAGGTATTTATGCTAATACAGGAGAAGCTTTAGTTTTGGAGGGCAGTACAGGGTTGTCTTCAGGTTTTGTAAAAACATGGTCCCCGATTTATAAGGATGATCCCCGAATGGAGATAGTAAATGAAATGTATAAAAAGGGGCGAGCGCTTTTTACAAACTATGACAAAGTTATGGAAATGGCAGGGATAAAAACGAATCCGGAAGGATTGGAAGGTTTCGCGTTAATCCCAATAATTCACGATAATGAACTTGTAGGATTATGGAATCTTGCCTCTACAGAGTATCCTGAAATCCCTGAAGAATATCATGAAAGGCTTAAAGCGATTGCCGGATGGATCGGGGGGGTAATAAAAAGGGTAGATATAGAGGAAGATAAAAAAGAATATGAAGAAGCCCTTATTCTAAGTGAGCTAAACCATACTACTATAATTGAGAATATGCTGATTGGTCTAGTTACGCTTGATCCCGATGGAAAACTCGTTAATGCAAATCCTGCATATTTAAAGACAACAGGGGTAAATAAAGCAGCAGATATAATAGGTGTAAATATGTTCGATTTCCTGGAATATATTGCACCTCCGGGAATTATGGAAAAAATTATCGAGGGAAAAGGTGCAAAGGTTGAAGTCAAAATAGATTTTACAGACCCAAAAATAAGGGGCTGGCTCAACAATAAGACCAGTAGGGGTTTAAAAGAAGACACAGAGGATTATATATATGTTACTTGTTTGGTGGCCAGGTCCGGTATTAGACATGATCGTCGGTATGGATATACGATGAACTTTCTGGACGTGACCGAGAGAAGAAAACTCGAAGAGGAACTAAAAAGTTTTGCAGCTACAACCTCTACAACCGAAAAATTTATAACGGAAGAACTTAGAGCGATATCAGAGTATGCTCCTCAAATAAGCCATGATATGAATAATGTCATTTCGGGTATTGTTGGAAATATTGACTTAGCGAATTTAAAGTTATCTAAACAGGATGCACAAGCGTCGGAATCAACTATAAAGGTTATTTCTGCTGTATCGCGTTATCTTAGTAATATAGAGGAAGCCGTTAATAAATTGACGGATATGGCGGCTAGTTATATGAATATGTCTAAGGTCAAAGAAGAAGGAGCAAGAGCATGTTTTGTTGAGTCTTCATTGGAGGCTGTCGTAAATTTTAGAAAAAGAGAAATTAAAAAGGCTGGGATTAAAGTTAATATGGATCTGAGCGGGACATTTCCGGCAGTTATAGCTGCTGAGGTTTTGTTGCAGGGAGTTTTTATAAACTTAATAATGAATGCAGAAAGTTTTATGGTAAAACCATATCTGGAGGATAATGAAAAAAAAGAACTTACCATTAAAACAGAAATATTTAAAAGTGAAGAAACTGAATATTTACGTATTTTTGTAAGTGATACAGGTAAAGGATTAAATCCGGGAGCAGAAGAAAAAGTTTTCGAACCATTTTTTACAGACAGAGAAGGTATCCAAGGAACTGGTATGGGGCTTGCAGGTGTAAGAGAGGCTGTGGAGAATATGGGAGGAGAAGTATACGCAAAAAATAATGAACAAAAAGGAGCCGCGTTTATTGTAGAGTTGCCGATTTACAAACCTGAATATAAGGTTATTAGCGAAATGACTAATAATGATTTAAATGTTGCTATGGGTAAAGCTCTGGAATTTATGAGTTTATTGTTGAAAAAAGGGTCGGATACTATTGATGGTATAGTAACAGAACGTGATCTGACCGCGGAACAAATGCCTGTGATCTATGAGAGAATTAGTGATATGATCTTATACTTAAGTAGAATGAAAAGGAAAAGATCGATTGAAGAGTGGGAAATTGTCTCGGAAGATATAGAGACCAAAACCGAGGAGATATTTGTTTTAAGGCATCAGTTTTTGGCTAGGGTTAATGTCCAGGAAAATGGAAATTTGTTGGAATTGGACAAATCGTTGCATTTAATATGTAAGACGCTTGTGAAGAGTGCAAATGATATGAAAATGATGCAGAAAGGGTTTAAAAATATAGAAGATGAAAAAGAAGAACCGTTCAGGAAAATAGATTTTCTCAGGAGTTTGAAATATATAAAACAGCAATTATCCGGAGAGGAAACTGTTTTGCCACAGCTTAATGCCGGTATAAAAGATTATAATCTGGAGGACAGTCTTAATCGCAATAAGAAAGTATTTATTACTGCAAACGAATCACTTTTGGGTCTTGCCATATATAAGATCATGATGCTTGGAAAAGGATATGATGAAGGACTTTTTCATATTTTGACCCCGGAGAACAGAAAAGCTGTTGTTGATGTTAAGCTTACTAAAAACAATGATGCTATTAACGTTATTTTTACAAACAATAGTTTTTTGTTTACAGAGGAACAGCTTGAAAAAGAAGTGTTTGAAGACGGTCAGACCAATTATAAAATATTGAAATGGGAAGATGCAAAAAGCAATGCATTGGCGACTGCAAATTATATTATTTCATTTTTTGGAGGAAATATCAAATTATCTAATAATAAGAGTGTCTCTAAATCTTACGTTAGTGTTAATATCCCTTGTTGTGTAAGGGTTACAAAACCAAAGAAAGAAAAAGCACGATCTTTTCTGACGCCAACTGTTAGTAATGATGTTAGCTCATCATTAGTTCTCGGAGAAAGAGTAAAAGTGATCGTAGTCGACGATGAGCCTGCGGTACTTCAAGTTACTGCAGCTATGCTCAAAAGGCAGGGATTCGAAGTTTATGGATTCAGTAGTGGCAAAGAAATTTTAGAAGCATTAGCGGGAGGCCTGGACGCAAATGAATTTAAATTAGGGCTAATTGATGTACAGCTTAAAGATGAGTCCGGTATTGAACTAGTTAATAAGCTCGGAGAAAAAGGGATTAAATTTCCTGTAATTTTGATGTCAGGAAATCCTTTGACCCAAAAGTATCAAGATATGATCAATGAGGGAAGTATCTCAAACTTTTTACAAAAACCGATTATGTTCAAGGATGATGCAATGCCCAAAATTGAAAAAATATTAGCAGGTGATAGAAATATAGGTAAAACCGAAAAATCTACTAAGATTATGGAAATATCACAAAATAAATCTATTTTGATATTCGGAGAAGAAGAAGGTAGGAGACAAACAGCAAAAAGCAGATTAAAAAGTTGGGGAATGCAGAACGCGAAATTTTTTGAGGCATGGGACAAGACCAGCTTGGAAAATGTTTTACATGAACAATCAATAATCATGATAGTGGATGTTTCAAAAAAAGGAATACAAGATCTGTTGGATCAGATCTTCGGAAATATTGCGGAAAGACCTTCTGTAATAGAAGATTTAGAGAATATTGAAAAAACGAATGAAATACAGGACAAGATACTGACCTCTCTATAATACAAAACCCACATGTATCAGTACTGTTTTAGTTCTTATCAAATCCGTTTTTTTTGTTTTTGTGAGTAGACCGATATTATCATTCAGGTTTTGGGGTATTCCTATAAGTTATCATCAATAATATGGTAAATCATTTTTTTGTATACTGGGGATTTTTACCCGTAACAAAGATATAAGTAAGTACTAACTACCCGCCAGTTATTGAAGATAATAAAACAGAAAACCACCTTCAAAACTAATAAATCCGCATATTTGCGCAAATATTCCTTACATTGTTAAAAGTTTACATCTAATGTGTTTATTAGAACCATAGTGTCAGGTAGATTGCTAATTTATATAAAGGCTTACAAATAAACAACTTAAAGGTGCTCATTGCCAGTAAATCTGTGTGTTACCGATGGGCACTAGATTAGGTTGATATTGGCGCAGAAAGCTCATTGTGTTAGTATATAAAATATTTACTTTAATGCGTTGACGTATGGAAAGATATATAGTACAATAATAAAGTTAGATATACATAAAGTTAGATATATATGTTTACGGTATTGTGATATTGATGGATTTAAGGAAGCAAAACAAGGAGATAAGTATGAATCTTATAAACTTTAGAAAATTATTTATGGTCAAGGTGCTTGCGCTTTTAATAGCGTCAATTTTCATTCTTGAGCAGGTTACATTTGCGCAGGGGGAAGCCATGTTGTTGGGCGGGGTTAAAACCGAAACCGTTCAGGATACGCGATTTTCAAAAATAGTAGAGAAGATTCCGTATGCCCTGGCGCAAAAAACAGAAGTATTCACAAGCGGAAGCGATGAATGTATCGTTCATATTCAGGACGCCCATGCTTCATTATCTGCCCAGCATTCGATCTCAAAACTTCTGGGAGATTTGTATACGAATTACGATATAAATCTCATTGCTATAGAAGGTGCTAAGGGATATGTTGATACATCTGTGCTTAAAACATTTCCGGTAAAGGATATAAGAGACAATATTGCAGGCGAATTACTTGAGGAAGGTCTCTTGAGTGCGGGATCGTTTTTCTCGATAACATCTGATGCGGAAAATGTAATGCTTTATGGGATCGAGGACGAGGAGCTGTATAATAAAAACCTGGAAAGTTTCAGAGCCGTTGCGGATGAAAGGGCGGTACTTGTTGAAAATACACAGAAACTGACGGATCAGCTCGACAGTATAGGACAGGCGATATTTAAAAGCGATCTTATAAAATTAGAAAAGACCATTGATGCGCATAGGAATAAAAATCTTAGTTTTGTAGAATATTGGGAAAAAATAAATAAACTTTTGGGAAAATATCCGGTTGATCATGAGCGTTACGGAGAGATCAAGAAGCTATTAACAACAATTGAATGCGAAGAAAAAATAGATTTCAAAAAGGCGAATATCGAAAGAAAACAGCTTATAGATGAGTTAAGTACCGATATGAAGAAAAAGGAACTTGAAGGTTTTCTTGTAAAAACGGTTGCTTTTAAAAAGAACCAAGTGTCGCCGGCAGATTTTCATAAATATCTTGTTGAGATATCCGAAAAGAAAGAGATCGATCTACGGCAATATGCAGATCTTGTCAAATATACGATATATGTTTCAAGATATGAGGAGATAGATCTTCCGATACTGTATTTTGAAATAGAGGAGATAGAAGACGCATTAAGAGATAGATTGTTGCACAGTCGTGAGAGCCGGGAGCTGTCAGATATGATAAAAATGTCCCGTCTTTTGAACGGTTTATATTCAATGGAACTGAAAAAAAGAGATTTTGGGGTTATTCTGGAAAATAAAGAAAAATTTATCCCTGAAACAATTGCGGGCTTTATAAAAAATAAGTGTCTTAAATATACAGTTGAAATAGAAGGCGGATACGATCTTTCTTTGATAACCGCCAATATTGATAAAGCGATAAGTTTCTATAGGGATGCGGAAAATAGAGACAATGCTCTTCTGACAAATACCTTGAGACGGATGAGATCAAAAGGGAAAAAAGCCGCCGTGCTTATTGCGGGAGGATATCATACCGACGGATTAACAAGCCTGATGAAAGAAAAAGGTTTGTCTTATTTAGTAGTTACTCCTAAATTTGAAGGGGATGAAGAACGTGCGTATTTTGTCGTTTTAACAAAGAAAAAAAGTGAATACAAAGAGATGTTGAGAAATTCCAGTTATAAGATCGCGGCTCCTGATATTTTCGATGGATTTAGTAGCATAAGTGATATCGAGGAGTTAGAGGAGAAGATTTTCAGTGCTCTTGCAGAGTTGGAATTTGAGGACACAACTATTGTAACCATAAAAAAAGTATGGATTCAGCAATATGAAGCGTGGATTGAGGAACATAAGGATGAAATTTCTAAAGAAGTAGGTTTCAGAAAAGAAGGGGTTAGTGAATTTTGGGAAGGATTAGAGGTCGAAAAACCCAGTAAAGGAACAGTAACTATCCGGAGGAATGGGGAGATTCTAAGGATTTTCGATAAAAATAATGGTGTTATCACTCCGGTGAAACTTACTAAAGAGAACGTAGCGGTTGTTAGCGGTAAAACTGAAGAAGTTAAAAAAGATCAGTCTCCTCAAGAATTAGCCGAAGAAATTGCGGGACAGATTTCAGGGAAAGTAACAGAAGAAAGAATTGAAAGCAAATTGAAAGCAAAAGGGATAAGCGTAAGTTCAATACCGGATATGGATGCATTTGTTGATATGGTCAATAAAGAGAGAGAAGCGGCTAAGGCAGCATTTAAAAAAGACGAGGAAATAGTTGAGGAGCCTGAAAGAGCTAAAACAGAAGTAAAAGTTGTAGATGAAGATGTTGATAGTGAAGTGAGCGTTCTTGAAGTAGCCGAAGATGCTGAGAAAGAAGTGCAGGTTGCAGATGAAGGAGAAACAAAAGAAACTTCCGTAAAAAAGAAAATTCCTGGGACCGGTAAAGTAGGAATGAACTTTGACTTAGTGCCCATGTCTATGAGTCTTCTTGCGATATCCACGATAGCCGCAATTTTTCTACAGGCTGTACCGGTTGTTATTATAGGCGGTATAGTGTTGTTAACAACTTCAACAATTGTTTTGAAACAGCGGAATGCGCTTTCTCTTGCAAAAATAAAGAACCTTGGAAGTATGGCGTTTATAGCACTGTTATTAACGGCGATTATTGGATGCAGCGGTGGAAGTTCCAGTGATAAACTAGAGGTTCCCGACGAAACTCCAATATCAGAAAGAGAAGAAGTAAAAATAGGAGAGCGCGGGAAAGCTTATTACAATATTGTTGTAAATGGAGAATACCCATTATTAAGGAACATATCCAGTAAGGGCGATATATCGGAATATTTCCATGATATATATTCACCCCGAACAGATCCCAATAAAGAAGATCTGCATGGCAGAGTATCATTATTATATGATAAATCAGATGAGGTTTACAGAACGTATGACTGGGACGATGCGCAGGGACTGGTTACGGTTACCGAATATTATGGTGAATATATATTGAAATCGAACACGTCATTGGATAGGGAGTATATAGAGGAAGGGGATAAAAAAAGGGTTATAGTTTACCAAACCGATAAAGAAAACTGGGACCTGGGTCCTTTAACTAACGGATGGATATTGGAAGAGCAGAAAGATTATGATGAAAACGGAGATATGAAATTTAGGATATATTATGATGACTCTGGATCGATCGAGTCTATTTATTATCCCAGTTTCAGTGATGAAACGAGTGATCTTAATGGAGATGAAGTAGAATTTTTCTATAAAATAGAAGATAGAACACCGGAAATATATTTAGGCTTGGAAGAAACAGGCATAAGATCTCATTTCGGAGAATATTACGGACGTTTTTTAGCTGGCGAAAATTCTATACTTACGGAAAAGACCCAAAAAGCTTTTAGGACTTACTTGAAAAGATCAAGAAAAGTGAAGAATGTCAGTTTGTTCTTTTTTGGTGATTATAAGAACGGGCTAGAAATTGACGAAACCGATCTTGTTGTTTCCGTTGAACCTGAAGCGGTCGATAAGGTATTAGAAATAATTGAAGAAGAAAATAAGATCTTGCATACATTAGTAATGTTCGATTATATGATCGCAGACGGGGTTTTTGAAAAAAATGGAGAAATACTGGGAGAGTTCCAGACAATATTTACTGATGCCGCCTTAACGGAAAAATTTTGGGACGAGCATCGATCTTTACTAGAAAGGATTAAAGGCAATCCAAATGTTAAGTATGTTGAATCGGTAAATGAGCCGGATCTGATCAAAATAGATGGTAAAACCGACCGGGAAAGTCGTAGTTTGGCAATAGGTTTTATGGAACAGGGAATACCTGTTATCAGAGAAGCAACAGGCAAACCGATAAGTGTCAGTGTAAGAACGGAGTCGCAGGAATCTTTTGATATCGTAAAAACACTTAATAACGATGGATACATTGAGGATGGAGATATTGTAAATGTACATTGGTATGACGGTGAATTGCCATCTGCTGATGATCTAAGAGCGAATTTAGGTCTTTCCGATGGAGTAAAAATAATTATTGGAGAGATGCCTGTTGATGAAGATTATGAGCAAAGGATAAAGGAACTAAAAGAAAAAGGATATGAAATTGCTCATTTTTGGAACGCTATGCCGGAATCTAACAATGGGAGATATTACAGAATTGAGAATGATACCATAAATCGTCTTACAGAGATAACCTATGCGGATGAATCTGATCCTGATAATCCTACCAAAGCAACAAAAACGATCTCTGTTCTTGATACCGAAAATGGCGAAGTTAAAGGAACAATACTTTTAAAGGATACATATAATGCGGAGGCTGGGGATTTAGAGACACGTTATACGCTGGTAGAAAAGAACGGTGAAGTTTTTGGAATGACTATAATTGATTTTGAATTCGATTCGCCTGAGGCAGGTAAAGTAACGGGTGTAAGCGTTGAAGATGTCCCTGTTACATATGTCTGGTTTTATACGGTTGATGAAGACGGTGAACAGATTTTGGGGGACCTGTATTCCACTACTGTAAACAGGGTAACAACAACATATACATGGGATGCACCTATAGCCGGTAAAGTTACCGGAGTGACAGACGAGGTAAACCCCGTAACGTATATATGGACTTATACAACAGTTAACGGCAGTAAGTTCATAGAAGATATACAAAGTAGCGAAGTTGGCGGTGTAACGACGACATATACATGGGATGCGCCGGAAGCAGGAAAAGTTACCGGGGTGACCGACGAGGCAAAATCCGTAACGTACATATGGACTTATACGACAGTTAAAGGAGATAAGGTCATAGGAGATATGCAAAGCAGTGAAGTTGGCGGTGTGACGACTACATATACATGGGATGTGCCTATAGTAGGAAAAGTTACCGGAGTAACGGACGAGGCAAAATCCATAACCTATATATGGACTTATACTATAGATGACAGCAGTAAAGTCATAGGGGATATGCAAAGCAGCGAAGTTGGCGGTGTGACGACTACATATACATGGGATGTGCCGGAAGCAGGAAAAGTTACCGGAGTGACGGACGAGGCAAAACCCGTAACGTATGTATGGAATTATACGATAGTTGAAGGCAGTAAAGTCATAGGGGATATGCAGAGTAGTGAAGTTGTCGGTGTGACGATTACATACACATGGGATGTGCCGGAAGCGGGAAAAGTTACCGGAGTGACGGACGAGCAAATTTCCGTAACGTTTGTCTGGTCTTATACGATAGTTGATGGTAGTAAGGTTATAGGAGATATTGTAAGCGAGGAAAAGGATGGCGTAACGACAACTTATACCAAATGGAACGAGTTGAATGCAGATGGGATAGGTATAGTAGAAGGGGAAGATTCTAATGGTGTTAAATATACATGGGAGTATTGTATAAATGATAATGATGAGAAAGAAATATTTCGTATAAAAAGCAAGACGACGACCAAAACCGATGGCACAACCGTGACTATTGTATATGCATGGGATGAAGAATCCGGTGAAGTTACGGGAGTAACAGATGAGGATCTTGCGGTAACCACTGTTCATAAGTTCGCCATAGATGCGGATGGTATATATACATTTGGAGATATAGTGAGTGTCGAAGTGGACGGAGAAATAATATTTTTTACCTTTGATGAGTCTGTTCCAGATGATTTGATGGGGAGATTAAAAGATATTGAATCGGGAGAGAAACTTAATTTCGTGACAGGGAGAATGGAAGATGTTGAAACGGGGAATAAACTTAAAAAGTATATATGGGAATATACTGTTGAAAAAAAGAACGAGAAAGAAATAAAAAAATTCGGTAAAATAAGAATAAATATAGATCTTGTTAAAAACGTGACTTATTATTATGTAAAATACAGCGAGCCGAATGAGAATGGAAAAGGCAAAGTAGGGGGTTATGATTCAAAGGGCAACAAGTTTGTATGGAAATATGAAATAGATAGTAACGGCATTTATACTATTGGTGATATGGTGGTATTTACCCCGATAGATACCGGTGGCGGAGATACAACACCGCCGGATGTATATGATGATGGAGAGTATTCGTGGCATTATGACTATTATCCAGGCACTACAATGGTAATGACAAAGGAAATGTGGGAAATAGATGCAGAGGGTAATCCTATAGGTGATGCCCCTTTGCGTACATATTATTTTCTCGAGGAAGTGAAAGATGTGTATGAGGGTTTTACCGAAGGCCGTATAGATCATGTCGATTACCATACTGGCAATACGATTGAATACATCGATTATGTTAATACTGCTGATCCCCAGGACGAGAGGTTCAGCAAGAAACTTTTCACGGATCTTTCCGGAGAATATCGATGGGAAGAATGGTATTATGAAGACACAACCAATTATATTTACAGGAAAAAATTTAAATCAGGGAAAATGTACGAGTATTACAATAATGCTAATCAGTATATAAAGATACAATGGGAAGCGAACGGACAGGGCATTTCTTACAGTAATGACGCCTACCGCAGGCAATTATGGGTGGTAATGCCGGGTGAGGATAAAGTGTACACTTTTGATGAATATTATTCAGAAAGTTTTCAACACAAGTATCGAAACAATTATTCTTTTGACGGATCTAATTTAATATATATAGATTCGCATGAGTATAATTCAGCAGGGACATATCAAACGACGATAGAAAAACCGGAATTGGTTGGAGGTTCTGTTGAGCTGGTTAAGGATGGCGGGTTGATAGTGGGTATTAATATTATTCCGGGATATGCCGGGGTGCTTTCCGCTGTTAAACCGGTTTCTCCTAGTGTGGGGAAGATAGTAAGCCTTACAGTCGCGTCTCAGACCGGATTGCCTGCAAAACCATTAGTTATGTCCCAAGGTGTACAATATGCGAGCAGGACAGCTCCATCTATTCCGAGTGCAGCGGGTATGGGTTTTGGTGTGTTAGTCGGTTCGCTTGGTTCTATTGGTGGAATTGGTATAGGTGCTACTCGAAAAAAAGAAAAAGACCTAACTATATATCTTGGTATATCTCAGGAGAGTTTGGATGAAATAATAAGGCATACCAATGATAGCTATCCGAAAGAGCTTGAAGATACTTATGAATTTGAATTTATACCTTTAGAAGAAGTTGATAGCGATAAGATGTTTCAGGAATTCGAAGAAAAGACCGAAGGTGTGGCTACGGTGGGAGCCATACTGGATAAGGGTGTACTTTCAGATATGGAAGTTTTTAAGCCGGACACAGAAGACGAAACGAAAACCGATTTTCATATCAATGAGTTTGAAGGGATCATAGGAGATTCTGTTCAAGCTGCGAGGGAATATTCAGTAGAACTCGGTAATTTGGATCTAAGCAAGGAAAAGATCTTATCAATGTCAGAAGCTAAGATAAGAGGGCTAATAGTTCTTTACAGTAGGATATTGCCTCTGGAATCACTAAAATTAATGCAACAGAGCGCATATAATCTGAGTATGGATAATATATCAACAAAATATTTTGACAAGAACATGCTAAAAACAGGATTGACAAAAGCGTTTATCGATAAAGATAAAGAAGATCAGCAGTATGTGAGTATTGCTGCCAATGGAGCGGCTGATCTCAGGTTGATAGCGAACACGCTTAATGAGATGGGTTTTGATAAACAAGCAACTTCAAAGTTTTTGCAGATCCGTTTGAGGGATGAAAATGTCACGTTGGAAAATAAAGATAAGTTCCTGGAAGCAACAGGACTTGTAGATTACATAAGTTTGGATAATGTGATACTTACGTCATCCGAGGATGATACCCTGGAGGAGGCTATCGAAACGGTCAAGATTACATTCGGAGAAGATATCGATGTGAGCAGGATCACTTTAGGAGATACACAAAATATAATAGTGACAGCTGAAGATGAAAGCCTGATCCGTCTTGACAAAGGACCTAGATTCGTTCAAATGCAGGGTAATGGAATAGTTTCACAACTCTTAATAACAACGATGAAGATCGCCGATGACGAAAGTGATATCGAGAATGTGAAACTGATGGACGGTTTTGGAAAGAACTGGTATATTTATCTTCCGGCAATTGATAGGGTTGATTATGACCGGATACAGAAAGAGATGGATAAATATAACGCATTTGTTGTAAGCTTGTAATTCAGCAAGCAAGGTGTAAAAAAAGGAGGGATATCCAGAAAACCGGATATTCCTCCTTTTTTTAATTATACTAGAGATTGGTTTAAAAATGTCTATAAAGCATGTGTTTATAATGTGTTATATGATCGGTAAATTGGTGAGAAAAAATATAGCACGGGAATAGTCTTTATGTCAAATTAGGGTATAAAAAAGTTACTAACTGAAATTTGTATATGCTAACCCTTATAGGTAAACTTATAAGTGGGAGAATAGGGATATATATATGGATATATTATTATTCCTATTTATTTTTTTGTTTACTTAATAAATAAGTTTAAAAAGTAGGTATAATTATGAATAATCTTAAACTAAACAGAATAACATTTAATCCAATACGAAAATCATTCACTTGGTTTTTGGCGGTGATATTTATCTTGAATATCATGCCGACTGAGATATTGTCCGCTAGAGCAGATTCACGTGCTGAGGCTGTTATAACAAATGCGATGAGTCTTGACGTTGAGACCGTAACGATACCTATGCATCTTGGAGATATTAAATATGCTCATAAAGGCAGATCGGAAAAAGTTATTGTTCATATTCAGGATGCGCATTGTAATGAATACGCACAGCATAAGATCTCTGATTTAATAGATTATCTCAATAAAGAATACGGTATTGAAGTTGTTAATCTCGAAGGAGGAGTAGGCCCGTATGATTTGGATGTATTTACTTCTATTTCGGGCGAAGCCATAAGAAGAGAAGTCGCGGATTATTTTGTAAAGACCGGAGAAATAAACGGCGCGGAATTCTATGCGATAAATAATCCGGAAGCCGTTGTTCTCTGGGGTATTGAAAATAAGGATCTCTATATAAAAAATCTTCAAGTTTATAGGGATTCTTTAAAATACAAAAAAGCAGTCGAAAAATTATTAAGAGAACTAACGCATCTTTTAAACAATCTAAAAAGGCATATATTCAATCAGGATCTATTAAAGATCGACATTGCCTACAATACGTATAAATCCGGAAATAAGGAATTTAAGGATTATTTGTATTTTCTCGTAAAGAGAGCAAAGGAAAGCGCGATACAGGTAAGGGATTATCCTAATCTTTATTTATTGTCCCAATCTCTGGAAAAAGAGAATGAAGTCGATTTCAATAAAGCGAATGTTGAAAGAAACATACTTATAGATGAACTAAAAAAATCACTGTCAAGGAATGAAGTAAGAGAGCTGGTCACCAAAACGATTGAATTTAAGACCAAGAAGATATCAAGAAAAGTTTTTTACAATTATATCTATGAAAAAGCCAAAGAAGTTAATGTCGAAACAAAACGATTTCCTCAGCTTTCAAGTTATGTGGTTTATGTGGCTCTATATGAAGCAGTGGACCGTTATAAAGTTATGAGTGAGATGGACGATCTGGAAGCCGCGATTAAAGACCCTTTTTATGAGAATGAAGTGCAGCGTGAATTGAACATACTTTCAAAGACATTGGCGCTTACCAAGAACATATTCGCTATAACGCTTACCAAAGACGATTACAGATATTATCTTGCTAATAAAGACCTTTTCGAAATAGAGAACTATATCAGGTTTATTGATAGAGAAAAATCCAAATACAGGATCACGGCTCAAGTTTCTAGTGATATAGCGGATCTTAATGGGTACCTTGAAAGCATAGTAAAATTCTACGAATATTCATTTGATAGAGACGAAGTATTTCTAAAAAATATGAAGTTTGATATACCGGTAAATGAAAACGACATACCACATACGGTATATGACATACGAAAGAACGCAAATTCCGCAATTATGGTTACAGGCGGATTTCATACGGAAAATCTCTGCGAATTACTGGACAAAGCGGATTTTTCTTATATATCAATACTTCCGAAGTTCATTAACCCTAACGATTATCAAACCCCGTATTTTGATCTATTAGCGGGACAGACAACCAATCTGCAAAGCATGCTGACTTCCGTAATAGCCAAAACCGCAATGATGCAGATAGCCAGTCATTTGAATAGTACATTGGGAGAAGCAGTTTATGATACATACGGAATGGGTGTATTTGATTTGTCAGTACGCATTGTAACGAGAATGGTCGAGATCAAAAAAGAAAATAACGATAATGTTACGGTCGTGCTTGGAGACCGTGAAAATGGAAAAGAAAGAATAACGTCCATAGGAACAGGATCTAAAAAAGAACCAGTCGATATTAATGATATTTTGAGAGAGCTATTTCCTGGTTCTGACGACCCGGAACCGCGAGTTAAAGAAGACGATGTTGATACGAAAGCCAAGGCAAAGTTATCAGATAATGATGCTTTAATAATAAAGAACTTAAATCAAACAATGAATTTTGCGAAGAAAAATGTTTTTGTAAATAGTGAAACAAATACGAAATATGCCAATGCATATACGGAACAATACGCTGTACACGAGACGATGAAAAGGATAGAGAATGATAAATCCATTGTTGTAGTGACAGCAGAGACGTCGACTTTTAGTGACCTTAATAGGTGGGGACATGCTGAGGTAGATACTATACGTGACGAATTTGGCGGTAATTTCGGAAGGCTTCTCAATGAAAAGAAAAGCGCTCTTAAGGACATTGGTATTGAATTTATAGGCTTTTATAATCCATATGGAGGTAGATGGCATTATATGTTCAGCAGCGTAGGAGAGTATAACGAAAGCGATAATAATCGCAAAGAATTTGCAAAAGCTCTTGAAGAAATACTCGGAGGTGCTACTAAAGCAGCTAAGACAAAAATACCGGGAAAATTTAAAACAGAAACAAACAGATTTAACGTCAATCTGGGAATATCAAAGCCTTTTAAAAAAATGCTAGAAAATCGCCCCACGCCTCCTAAAAACAGAGAAGAGATATTAAGAAGGAAAATAAAGGATATAGTGTTTAGATTTGCAGAAGGAAAAGCAGAGAAGGAGGAATGGGACAAGTTTCTAAAAGACAATCCTTCTCTTAGTGACATCGACATTATAGAAAAAGTTTTTGACCAGAGGAAAAAAGATATAATCGCTGAGAGTTTAGGTTTCAGGAAGGAAAGCTGGAAGAATAAAGATAAGTTTAGAAAAAATTATTTGGAATATGTGGAAAATGAAACAGATGCAGAATATTACAAAGAAGTTATTAATGACGCCATTTATGACAGTCATAATATGCTTGCTTATGCAGAAAATGAGTATTTTGCCCAAAACTATATATCCTTTGCCTCGAGAGAGAAGAGAGGAAATATAGATGTTTTCGATCCGAAGATAAAAGCTCCGTCACAAAAACTTACAAAGGTGTTTTCATATGACCGAACGCCGAAAGTTGTGCGCTTTCTCAGGGATAAAGATAACGTAAAATACCTTAAACAAAGAAAAGTTAATCCAAATATTCCGAAATTTGACGTTCTTGATAGATATGTTGAAAAACTAAAAGAAAAAATAGAAAAGGATATTGAGGACAATGGGGTTGTAGGCTATGACCTTAAAGAAGAGGCCGATGATTTTATCGCCAAAATGGTCGATCTTAAGATCAAATCAAGAAGAGGTGTTTTACGTGGAGTAGACGTAATAAACACTGTAATTGCCAAATTCGCTGAAAAGGCTAAGGCTTTCGAAAATGAAAGCAATCTGTTCAGACTCAATGTGGATTTTGATTATCTTTCAAGAGCAGAAGAAAAATCCGGAGATAAGATAATAGTCGAAGGATTGTCAATAATGGAAGATGTTTTTCGTAATAAGTTTGGTGTTTCCAGAGTTGCTGTAATTCAAAAAGGTGCCGGGGATGAGTCTGTTGTTGTAGGGTATTTTGACGGGGATTTAAATGAGTTAGAAATTGCGATAGAAGAGATTATTGAAGAAGTTAATGCTAAACTGGCTGATCTGGAATTTGATGGTAAGAAGATTCGTTATTCCGTTCCAGATCCAGAAGATAAAGATCAGACAATTATATGGAAGCCGTCAATAAGCGCAGGGCTTACTGCTTTTAATCCAAAGGAGTTTAAGGAGGATAGTGACCGTAAAAAAGAGTTAGAGGAAATGGATTTTAAAGCTGAAACAGCTTTAAATGAATATGTGAAAAGAAATGGAAAGCGTGGGGTAATATCATATTCAAATGATAAGGTGCTTAAAGAAAGAAAAGTTGTCCCAGTTTCTATGGAAGCCTATCTTCCGGAAGGTTTAGTCGAATATTCCAATGCGCTAAAACCATATTTTGATGACGATTTTGTTGAAAAGCAAGCAGAGGAATTATTGTTAATAGATCCTAGGTGTTTAGTTTCGAAGGACATCAAAGCTTTCTTGTTTCCAAAGGCAGTTAAAAAGATATTGGGCGAAGAGAATGGGATAATTTTATTTGAATCATATCTAGCCGGAAAAAAATTGGAGTTGAGCAATATAAAAATTAAAGAAAGAAATTTGAATAAGAAATTGTTGGAAGCAATAGAGGCTAATATTGTAGTTAAAGAACACTCAGGAGATGTAGGGCCGAATTCACTTTTTCCAGCGGAAAATGTGCCTGAGGAAATACAGGTAGATGGGAAAAGTTATAAAGTCGATCCAAGACATATTGGGATGGGTGGTTTTGGGTATGTTTACAAAACAAAGAATCCCGCGGATGGAATAGCTGTAAAAGTGCTAAAAAATGAAAATATACCTCAAGATCAAAAGACCAGTGATGCGGTAGTTCTTTTAAGAGAACATATGATATCGCAAAAACTAGAGGGGGTAGAAGGAGTTATAAAAACATATGGGGTAAGAAAATATAACGACAATAATAGAGATGGTTATTATATGTTGATGGAAAAGGCGGATAGTAGCTTGGAGGATTATATACGGGAACAGAAACAACGTGGAGATATCTCAGAAGAAAAAGCATTTTCTGTAATTAAAAGAATACTGAGCATTTTGAAAGAGATACAAGAGAGGGAAATTATCTATGCAGATTTAAAGCCTGAGAACATTCTGATGAAAGATGGAGAGTTGAAATTTGCAGACTTTGGGAATTCATTTGTTCTGGGAGAAAATCAGAATGAGGTTCAAGTTCCTATGATTCCTTTAGTGTCGAGTAGACATGGGACATATCCATATATGCCTGCTAGAGCTTATAAAGGGATTTATGACTATAGGAATGACCGATTTGCGGCAGGTATGCTATTGATGAGGATGTTGCTTTCCGAAAGCGAATTTTCAGACTTTGACATACCGGAAAATAATGTTATAAATCCATCGCGAATGAATCCTGAAAAAGACTATGACAAAGTTAGAGAATATCGTACAGGTGTAGTCTCGCGGCTAGATGAAAAATATAGGGGAAACATTTTATTTGGAATTGCTTCTCATTTATTATCTGATGAAAATTTGCAGGAAGACAAAATGGAAGGCAGGAGTTGGGTGGATCAGGATCTGGATTGGATTAAAAAACAAGAAGAAAAAATGTTTGAATATTTAGAGGGAAAAGATCGTGTTATGGACAAAATTGAATCGTTGGAGGGTGCAGCTGGTAAGATACAATCACCTAAAGAGAAGCTAACAGAAGGGAGGAAGCTAACAGAAGAGGAGAAGCTGACAGAAGAAAGGATAGCTGCCGCCGCATTGTCTAATCAAGCAGCATATCTTGCAGAAATGCTTGAGAAGCAATATGGGAATGTAATGTCAGTTAAAGAGCGCAAAGAAATGGAAAAGAAAGTTTCAGCTATAAGATCTACTGAAAAGAGAACTTTGCGCATGGAATTGAGAGATATTCTAACGAATGATCAGATTAAATATTTCGAGGAAATGTATGATACAGTTCAGAAATCGTTTTTTGGAATGTCTTCAGACGCTGCAACTCAAAATGAGTATCATGGTTTTTGGCATGTAATGAATGATGTTAGATTGACTATTGAAGGAATAAAGAGGATGGATATGCCGAAAAGGGGCAGCAAGGCAGCAGGAGTTTTTAGGCGCAATGCTTTAAAAACGCTTTTAGCCGGGTTACTACATGATATTGGATATGCCCAGCACGGTGTTGCGACTTCAAATCATGTGGCAATGTCGATTGAGAAAGCGCGGGAAATGCTAGAAGACAATAATAAAATGTTAGAAGACAATAATGTTATGAATTTTGATGAGAAGGAAATAGATCAAATATCAAGTATTATTGCTTTAACCGATATAAGTCCAAACTCTGAAGGTGATGTGAAGAAATATAAGGAAAAGGCAAAGGAATGGGAAAAGGACACTTATGATTTAAAGAAAATGTGTGATATTCTCTTGGTTGCTGATCTTACAGGAGCCGCATCTATGCCGGAATATCTTTCAATGCTATTTCCTTTATACCGAGAATATAATGCAGATGCAAAAAATTCTGATATTTTTGGATCTTTCCTGCAGCTTGCATCTGGTACGAAAGATTTTCAGGAAATAGCTGCTATTGGGGGTTCGTTGAGCGGTACGCTTCAAACATTAAATAGAACTGGGATAGAAGATATTGCTAAACTTGAGCCGAAGGATAGATATGCAGGGATGTTGAATAATGTTAAGCCGGTTTTTGACCATCTTGGAAGTACCGGACTTATTTCTAAAAATAATTTAAATGCATTCAGGGCTAATATGAACCAGCGTATAGCAAAAGTTGGGGATATATATAATGCGTTAAAAGCAGAAGACAGGCAATTTGATTATGATCCAAAGATCGATAGTTTAAATGATATGAAAGAGGCGTATTTGGGTGTTAGTTCAGTGTTGCTGGATAGGGAAGCCGATTTTGATAATATGATATATGTTTTTAGAACATTAAGTAAAGTAGTTAAAGGGTTAAGCTTAGATGCTGCTGAGGTGGCTAGTTTGAAGATAATAAGCGAAGGGCCAGCGTTTAGATGCGATGCATTGATAGCTTTGTATGGGGATATTCAAAATAAAGTTAAGGACAAAATTGAGGCGGGAACCCTAAGCGGCTCTGAAGTGATCTTGATGAAAGATTCCGCAGGGGCAATGCTGAAAGAAATACTTGATTTAAGGGCTAGAAATCCTTTCGGGTATGGGTTTGATAATATAGCCGAAGACACTTCGTTCAAAGAGATGTTCAGGGATTTAGGTGATACTGTTTTCGATCCGGAATTCGCAGAACAAGAAGCTGGAGCAATTCCAATCACAGCCGCGGCAAAGAGCCCGGGAACAGCTGCGATAAAAAGCGAAGAACTTGGAGTTCTCGAAAAAATAGTTTCTGGCATTCCTTCAGGAAGTCATATTGTAACTGCTAAAGAAATGAAAGCAGCGAAGGACTGGGCAGGGAAGATTCTCGCAATAGCTCCCGGTCTGAATCTTGGAAAAATTGATAATGTCGAAGTAAAAGTTATAGATTTCTCAGCAGATCTGAAAAATAGTCTTTATAAGTATAAAGACCAGACGGATGCTTTGAGCTATAAGAATAGAAAAACGGGCAATTTAGTTATAGTTCTAAATAGTAGCATTAGGCAAGACGGAACTTTTCAGAGAAGAGATCAAGATTTTTATAATAATACAAAAGCTATGGGAGAATTAATAGTTCATGAATATTTGGAAAGTATTTTTAAAACACCTGATGGCGAGGCCTTGTCTCATGGGAAAATAAAGAATCTTGAAATGGAGGCAAATGGGAAGAATGCTCTAACAGAACTCAATAAGGTATTGATAAAACATATGACATTGGAGCAGTTGAAGGCTATAGAGAAAGGTCATAAAACGAAGGAAGAATATGAATCTGATCCGGGAGATAAATTTTACATGGCGGTGCAGACTGAAATTAGAGTGCGTTCTTTGCGTGATGTTGCGGAAATGTCACGACAAGGAAAGTATAAAACCACTGTTTTGGTTGAAGTTTCTGAAAAAGAAAAACTCGAACAAGGGACAAAAGATCAGGAAATATTAAATCAGACAAGCAGATCCATGCAGAAAGATTATGGGATTAATTTAAGAGCTATTTTTTGTACGAGAGAAGAAATGAAAGTTAAGATTGAAAAAGAAAAAGGAAGACGAGGTTTTGACGATCCAAATTATAGGATGGTTATTTTGGCAAATAGCACCGGAACGAAGGATAAAAAGTTCGAGACTTTTAAGAATGAAGTTAATGATCTCATGGAAGGAAATGAAAACAAGTTAGTCGGTGTTATCCCCGCAAATCTTTTATCTATGACTGCGGAAAAAAGATTTTCATTTGTATCCTTGTCGGTAATAGGTATGGGGATAACAGATTATTCAAGATATCCAAGTATTGAATTAGCAGAAAAAATAAAAACAGCTTTGAAGAACGTTGCTAATATTACGGAAAATGATTCTATGCTAAAGCCGGATGAATTTATGAAAAAGTTATTAGATGGATATATCTTTCTTGATATTAAGAAGATAGATTATAACGAAATCAGAGATTACATGGAAGCAGAATCAGCGGTGCTTGAGTCGCTGTAATAGTTTGTAGTTTGTGGTTCGTAGTTCTTAGATAGGTAGGAGACCAAACCCGGCTTGTTGACAAGCCGGGTTTGAAGGGAGAGGAAAAAGAAGGAGATTCTTCGTTGGCCTATTGGCCGACTCAAAATGACAATTTCCCGGTCATTCTGAACGAACGAAGTGAGTGAAGAATCTATGGAGTAGTAGGATTTGGAGACTGGAGACAGAGAACAGGAGACACGTTCAGGGGAGAATGAGATTCTTCGTCTTCGCCTTTGGAGGATCCTCAGAATGACGGCGGTTTCGGAGGCCGGGGAACGGGGTCCGAAAAAATAATAACGTCATTCCCTCACAACGAGGTGGGTTTTTAGACCCTAAGGCGGAAACCACACAAAAATATTTTTGTTATTGTTTGATCCCCGCTTGTGCGGGGATGACGTTGTGTGAAGAGTAAAAAATAAATGTTTAGAGGTGGACCCCCGTGTTCGCCTTTTTTATTTCTAATTATCAGGGATGGACCGACACGGGGGTCGGCCCCTAAATTTTTATGATCAAAAAACGTACGATTCTGTACATCCTTTAGAAAAAGCTATATAATAGGCTTAAAGAAGAAGGAGTTGTTTATGAAATATCGCAAAATTGGGAATTCGGATCTGGAAGTATCGGTTGTTGCACTTGGTACATGGGTGTTCGGTGGTGACGGGTGGGGCAGTGCTATTGATGCTGAGTCTGTCAGCGCTGTTAATAGAGCTATTGATAGAGGAATTAACTTTATTGATACAGCTCCGGTATACGGTGCGGGAAAATCGGAAGAGATAATAGGGCATGCTATCAAAGGTAAAAGAGACAAGGTGATCATTGCCACTAAATGCGGATTGGAAGTAAGTGGAAAATCTATACGTTCGAATTTGAGTCCTGCTTTTATCCGTAAGGAAATAGAAAATTCTTTACGCCGGTTAGAGGTGGATACGATCGATCTTTATCAATGTCACTGGCCGGATAAAAATACGCCTATGGAAGAAACGTTTCCTGAACTTAAAAAGATGGTAGGTGAAGGAAAGATCAGGTATGTTGGGGTATCAAATTTTGATCATACATTATTGAAAGAAGCTTCGGAGTATGCCGGGATAGTAAGCAATCAGATGGAGTATTCAATTTTGAAGCGAGATATAGAACAGGATCTTATCCCGCTTTGCAAAGAAAAGAATATTTCAATACTAGGATATGGATCTTTGGGTGGAGGTATTTTAACCGGTAAATATAAAGAACCGCCTGAATTTGCAAAAGACGATGTAAGAAGTTTTTTTTACAGGTTTTATCGCGAACCTGTATGGAGCAAAACAAAAAAACTGCTTTCTGTTCTTGAAGAGATAGCCATTAAACATAAGGTGCCGGTGTCTAATGTAGCAATAAACTGGCTTCTTAATCATAGGGAGATAGCAAGTAGCATTGCCGGGTGCAGGAATGCAGGACAAGTGGAAGACAATATAGGTGCCGGCGATTTGGAATTAAGCGATGAAGAAGTAGCAATGATAGAGAGATCACAGAGGGAGATCTTTGCTTGATAGTGACATGTGGCAAGCGGCAAGTGTCATGGGTTAATCTAAGCGAGGCTTGTATGTAGTATGTGGTATGTCGTATGTGGAAAGAGATTCTTTACTTTGCTCATAGATGACGACGGGGTCTTGTGAAGAAAATCAAATTAAAAAACGTAGGGGTGGGTTCTAAACCCACCCTTTTTATTTGTTTCCCTTGGTGTTAATCGATGTGCGATTAAGGTTTAGGGCAGGTTTGGAACCTGCCCCTACGACTGGGTTGCGTGTCTCGAACCTAGGTTTCCGATGCATGTCACATGAAACATGTCACGTGTCACAGGCTTTGACATACGACATACTATGTACGACATACTATGTACGACATACTGCTATTAAACAATTCCCGTACGAATAATTGCTTCTAAATATTTAGCGGAATTTTTGATCGTGCGTTTTTGGGTTTCGAAATCTACGTGGATCAATCCGAAACGTTTGGAATAACCTTCTGACCATTCAAAATTATCTATAAGAGACCAATGAAGATAACCGAATACATCAGATTTTTCTGAAAGGGCTAGTTGAACGAAATTTAAATGATCTTTTATATACTCTTTTCTGATATCATCGTTAGTTGTCGCAATGCCATTTTCCGCTATTATCATAGGCAAATTATACTTGCTAAAAGATTTTATAACTTCGTAAATTCCACGAGGATATATTTCCCAGCCCATATCGGTAGTTTTTCCTCCATCGGGATGATCATGATGTGAGCCAAAATCACCAATAGGATTTTTAAAAAAGGAACGTTTATACTGAATAAAATGTCGAAAATAATAATTAAGTCCGATATAATCAACAGTATTCTTAGCCGGAAGTATTTCTCTTTTTGTACTTGATGTTCCTAGAGAAGGAATGACAATACGTCCCTTTATTGCAGAGGTGATAAAACTATAATTATGAAACCAGCTGCGGTAGCCAGTTACAAGTCTATCCAAAGGCGAGTATTTAGAAAATGGGTGAAAAGTCGTAACCGCTTTTGCAATTCCAATTATCGGTTTGATTGTGTCAGGAATAGTTGTTGCGGTTTCATTCATTTTTACGTAGGCTGAAACATGACTTTTTAACATGTTTCGTAAAACTAGGATGGCTTCATCCAGATTTTTACTGCATGGAGGCCACATACCATAATCATATGCAAGAATAGCAAGAATGTTAGGTTCATTAAATGTAAACCAAAATTTAACATTATTTCCGAGTTCTTTTACAGCTTTGGCTGCAAAACGCGAAAAATATCCAATTGAAGAGGGATTTAACCAGCCGCCTTTATCTGCTAGCCATAGGGGTATTGTGAAATGATTTAATGTAACAAATGGTTCTATCTCAAGAGATTTAAGAGTATTGATCACTTTTTTATAATGATTCCACTCATTATCATCCCAGACACCCTCAGATCTTTCTAAGCGGCTCCATTCTATGCTTAGGCGGTGAGCATTATGGCCTATATCTTTGGCAAGCTGAAAATCATCTTTAAAACGGTGATAGTGGTCACAGGCTTTGCCGGAACGCTCGGTATTGCCTTCATATTCCCATTTCCACCAGTCATTATTACGATTGTCGCCCTCGATCTGATGAGAAGAGGTAGAAGCGCCCCAATAAAAGTTTTCAGGAAATATATATCTCATAGTGAATATTATACTTAGGAAGGTATAGAAAGACAAGGAAGAAGTGCGGTCGTGAAGTACATATCATTGTTGGATCCCCGCTAAGAGCATGCGGGGATGATGATATGTGTATCAGGTAGGTGCGTATTGTAATACGCTCCTATATTACAAAAGACTGAAATTTAGCACAATATTGTGCAATATGCAAATATAATTTGACAAAAGATTAAATTATTGTTAAAATAAAAGGCGGATGAGGGTAGGGGTAATTCATCCGCCTTAATACATGGAAACCCGAAGGGAACCCATGTTTTTACTGGTTACATTATTTTAGCAAAATCAGGGGCGAAGTCAAGAAAAAAGTAAAAATGCAGGAATTCTCCGGATTTTGTGAAAAAAAGTAGCTGAATTTGGAACCATAGAGTATACAGAGAAAATTAATAAGTAAAGATAAATCTCTGTGGTAGAGCGGTTATCAGTAATAGGTAATCGGTCATCGGTAAGAGCATAGTGTATCGAGTATAGATTCCTGCTAAGAGCGTGCAGGAATGACAAATATGAGCAGAGCATTTGGGAATGATAAAAAGAACCTCTGTGATCTCTGTGGTTAAGTTTTGCCAAACTAAAGGAGAGAAAAATGAAGAAAACACAAAAAATTATACTTATTTACAGTCTTATTGTGATAATTAACATCATTTTTTTACCGTCAGTTTTTGCTCAGTCGGTAAAAGCCGAGAATATTGCCGGAGATCTAGACGGAAAGATCCTATGTCTCAAACAGAATATGGAGGACAAATTTTTGTATGCCGGCACTGATGAGGGGTTATATGTCAGAAAAATCTCCGGAGCATGGACGAAAACCGGATATTTTCAAGGAAATGTCGAAATATATGATATCGGGTCTGATGATGGAAAACTTTTGATCGTAACTGACAGTGGTATATATAAGGAAAAGGAACAAGGTCTTGCTCAATTGATCACCCGTCAAAAAGATATAAGAGGTATTTTGACAGTGAATACTGATCTTGCAGAAGATGATATTTATGTCTGGTCTTTTAAAAATATTTTTAAGCTGAAAAATGGATATACAGAAGATATTACACCGGAATATTTAAAAGGAGATATTAAGAACATTATTGAAAGCAAAGGGACAATATTTGCAGTTACGGATAAAAGGGTCTATATATTAAAGGAAGATAGCCGGATATGGAAAGAGGTATTTCTTATCAAAAGTGTGGGAAAAGAGGAATTCGAAGAAGAACAGGAAGTCTTAGACGAAGAGCAGGATCATGTCGCAAATATTAGGGGTGTTGAAAAGTTTGTGATCGGCAAGAAGGATATTTTGTATAGCGATACTCATAGCGAGGATAATGTTGCAGGAAGAGAAGGCATGGAGATAAATAGATATGACTATGCAAACGGGGGATGTCTTGTTTGTACCTCCAAAGGGATTTTTGTTCTTGATAAAAATGGTGTTATATATAAAAGGATAAGTATAACAGGGTTCCCGGCAAACAATATTGTGTGTGCGGTCCAAACAAAGGACGGTATTGTAGCGGCAACGGATAGTAAGATCTATGTTTATGATATTTTAGAAGGAACATGGAAGACATATTTTGAAAATAATTATTTAGAAGTTATTAATTTTCTAAAAGTTTATGAGGGCAATGGCGGGGATGGGGAAGAGATCTTGTATGCAGTAATCGGGAATAGTATCATCGAAATGGAAATTGAATATGATGTATTTAGGCTTCAGGGAGATACGGAAGAAGATGTCTTTATCGAACAACAGAGAGCAATGTCTTCGATAAGGGAAGTTCAGACAATGGCAGTTGTATATGCTGAAGTGAGTCCGGAGAAAATCAAGGCATGGAGAACCAGTGCGAAGTGGAAAGCGATACTTCCTAAACTTTCTTTAAGTTACGCAGAATCTATTGATGCAAATGTGGAGATATACAAAAGTGCCAGTAATCACTATGTTGTAAGCGGTCCAAGAGAGATTGATAATGACTGGAGTGTGGATCTAAGCTGGGATCTGTCTGGTCTTATTTGGAGCAGTTCTCAGACCAGTATTGATGTGCGGTCGAAACTAATGGTACAGCTCAGGAATGAAATTTTGGAGGATTTAACTAGGTTGTATTTTGAAAGACAAAGAGTTCTTGAGGAATTGATAGTTTTAAGCAGAAGGGCAAAACAGGAGAATCTTTCCGAGAGTAACAGGTCTGGGATAAGTGAAAAAGTATTGAGAATACTGGAGCTTAACTCCTATCTTGACGCATTGACAGGGGGCGAGTTTTCCAAAGCATTAGAAAACTGAAAGTAAAATTAAGTGTTATCCTGCCAAATTTTTGCCCCGAAAATACTTGACAAATTATATTATATTGTTAAAATCAAGTGCGTAAAACGGAGGTATATATGAAATTGGAAAATAAAGTTTCTATGATAACCGGAGCCGCCAGAGGAATAGGCAAGGAAATTGCAGTGCGGTTTGCAGAGGAAGGCTCCGATCTGGCGATTTGCGACGTTAATGAAGAGTTGTTAGAAGCAACAAAAAACGAGATCCAGGATAAAACCGGGCGACAGGTTTTGACCGGTAAAATCGATGTTACAAATGCCGGGGAGGTAGTGGAATTTATCAAGAAAATTCTTGACAATTTCGGCAAATTGGATATACTTGTCAACAATGCCGGCATTACCAGAGACAATCTTATTCTTAGAATGACAGAACAGGATTGGGATGCGGTTTTAGACGTAAATCTTAAGGGGGCCTTTAATTGTATTAAGGCTGCAGTTAGACCCATGATGAAGAAAAGAACCGGGAAGATAATCAATATGGCATCAATTGTGGGGGTAATGGGTAATGCGGGCCAGGCCAATTATTCTGCCAGCAAGGGCGGTCTTATTTCTTTGACGAAAACCATAGCGAGAGAATTTGGGTCCAGAAATATTAATGTTAACGCAATAGCGCCCGGATATATCAAATCAGACATGACAGAAAAACTTTCCGAAGAAACAAAACAAAAACTTATGCAGACGGTACCTTTAGGTAGAATGGGTGAGGCTGAGGATATCGCAGAAATCGCGCTTTTTCTGGCTAGTGGAGATTCAGATTATATTACAGGACAGGTGATCCGCGTAGACGGCGGAATGGTTATGTAAATTGAGGTAAGTTTTTTTAATTAAATGGTTTGCAATTATTCAAACCGTAAAAAGGAGGAACAGATGTCAGAGGTAGCAGAAAAAGTAAAAGGTATTGTTGCCGAACAGCTTGGTGTTAAGATCGAAGAAGTGAAAGAAGAAGCGAAGTTCATTGATGATCTAGGTGCAGATTCACTGGATACAGTTGAACTTGTAATGGCTCTTGAAGAAGAATTCGGTGCTGAAATACCGGATGAAGATGCAGAAAAACTGACTACAGTTGGTGAAGCTGTGAAATATATTGAAGGAAAAGCGTCGGAATAATACCGATTTGTTTCAGAATTAACGTTGATTAATTGTTATTATGATACGTTATTGTTGACTTTTCCAATTTATTAAACCATCTTATTAAAATAATGTCAAAAAAAAGAGTAGTCCTTACAGGTCTAGGGGCTGTGACTCCTGTAGGTAATAATGTTGATGATTTTTGGAGTTCTGTAATAGAAGGCAGGACTGGTGTGCGTAGTCTAAAAGCCTTTGATTGTACAAATTTCTATTCTCAGATCGCTGCTGAAATAAAAGATTTTGAGATAACAAAATTCATTACTTCAAAGCAGGATAAACGTCTTGATCCATTTGTTAAATATGCCATAGCAGCAGCTAAAATGGCACTTGAGGATTGCGGAGTTGATAGTGAAACCATCGTTAGAGAGAGAGCCGGTGTTTACATAGGTTCCGGTATCGGGGGGCTTCATACTATAGAAAGAGAACATCGGAAATTTTTAGAAACAGCAGATAAAAGTAAGGCTCCAAGTAAGATCTCACCTTTTCTTATTCCCATGCTTATTGTGAACATGGCTTCAGGTATTGTATCCATAGAAATAGGGTTCAAAGGACCGAATTCTGCTGCGGTAACAGCATGTGCGACGGCCAGCCATTCTATTGGAGATGCGTTTAAGATTATTCAAAGAAATGAAGCGGATATGATGGTAGCCGGAGGGTCGGAGGCGGCTATAACTAAAATGGGATTTGGCGGATTTTGTGCTCTTAAAGCTCTTTCTACACGAAATGATGATCCGGAAAAAGCTTCTCGTCCTTTTGATAGGGAACGAGATGGTTTCATTATGGGTGAAGCTGCAGCGGTAGTTGTACTTGAAGAACTGGAACATGCTAAAAAAAGAGGTGCCCATATTTATTGTGAAATAGTTGGATATGGTATGAGCGGTGATGCATATCACATGACTGCGCCTGATCCGGAAGGATGCGGAGCGAAAAGATGTATGAAAGCGGCACTTGACACGGCAGGTCTTAATCCTGAAGAGGTTGATTACATAAACGCGCATGGAACATCCACTCCGATGAATGATAAAGTGGAGACAGCAGCAATTAAAGCGGTATTTGGCAAGCAGGCTTATAAGATAAGTGTTAGTTCGACAAAAGGCGTTACCGGACATTTGCTTGGGGCTACCGGGGCCGCAGAATTGATCGCCTGTGCAAAAGTAATTGAAAATAAAGTTATTCCTCCAACCATTAATTATGAGTACCCTGATCCAGATTGCGATCTAGATTATGTTCCAAATACAGCCAGAGAAAAAGTAGTGAATGTTGCTATTAGCAATTCACTAGGTTTTGGTGGGCATAATGTTACGTTAGTAGTTAAAAAATTTACAGGGTAATTTAATCCATTTCAAAATATCATTGTTGAAAAAAGTTAATCAAAAGTAAACAGGAGAAAAAATGAATCATTTATTAACAGAAGAACAGCAGATGATAAAAGATTTGTGTATGCAGATCGCAGTTGAAAAAATGGCACCCATAGCCGCTGAATGCGATGAGGCCCAGGAATTCCCATGGGAAATTGTAAAAGTCATGGCAGATTCCGATATGTTCGGTATATACATACCGGAAGAATATGGTGGAATGGGTGGCGGTATTATGGAACTTGCAGTTGCCACAGAAGCGCTTTCATGGGGATGTGGCGGAATGTCTTTAGCCTTTGCCGCAACGGGTCTTGGAACATTTCCAATAATTCTTTTTGGTAATGATGAACAGAAGAAAAAATATCTTCCGGATATAGCCGCAGGAAAAAAACTGACAGCATTTTGTCTTACTGAAGCAGAAGCCGGATCCGATGCGGGGTCGATTAAAACTACTGCAAAAAAAGACGGTGACTATTATATACTTAACGGAACGAAGCAGTGGATAACCAATGGCGGTGAAGCCGAGGTGTATACTGTTGTCGCGATGACAAATAAAACTAGAGGTGCCCGTGGAGCTAGTGCATTTATCGTGGAGAAGGATAATCCGGGTGTAAGTTTTAGTAAAAAAGAAAATAAGCTCGGGATAAGAGCATCTGCAACTAGAGAAGTAATATTCACAGACTGTAAGATACCTAAAGAAAATCTTTTAAGCAAAGAAGGTCTTGGTTTTATTGTTGCAATGAAAACCTTTGATTATTCACGTCCGGGAGTAGCTGCGCAGGCACTGGGTATAGCGCAGAGAGCGATAGATGAAAGCGTAAAATATTCTCATGAAAGAAGACAGTTTGGCCAGCCTATATCTTCATTTCAAGGGATACAGTTTATGCTAGCGGATATGGCAATACAAACAGAAGCTGCCAGAGCCTTGATATATGCAGCAGCCAAATTGATAGATTCCGGCGCAAAGAATATTGCGAAAGCTTCTGCCATGAGCAAAACGTTTGCTTCTGACGTAGCTATGAAGGTAACAACTGACGCTGTTCAAATATTCGGTGGGTATGGTTATATGAAAGAATATCCCGTAGAAAAATTAATGAGAGACGCGAAAATAACACAAATTTATGAAGGAACAAATCAAATACAGCGTGGCGTTATTGCTTCGGCTCTAATTAAAGAAGGACTTGCCAAAAAATAATTGATAGTGTTAAAACCGAAAATGAAAGAAAGGGTCTGAGTCTGGGATCACAGAGTACACGAGAGAGAATTAAGAAGTAAAGATAATTTTCTATGGTTTCAGGATAAGTACTCATTACAGAAATAAACATGTATTAGCAGTCAGTAGGGGCAGGTTTCAAACCTACTCGAATATACTGAGTTGTCAGACCTGCGTATCGGCTAGGCATAATAAGTTTAATAGATTCCTGCTAAGAGCGTGCAGGAATGACAAATATGAGCAGAGCATTCGGGAAAGATAGACCGCAGAGCAGTAGCTAGTAGTTGGTGTGAAGGACAAACATTGTCATCTCGGAATTTTGCAAAGCGAAATATCCGGGATCTACAGAGAGGGAAGACTTATGTTTTTGTTTAACTTCTTTGTTTTAAAAGAATCTCTGTGAACTCTGTGGTTAAGTTTTTGACAACATAAAATAAATAAGCAGGAAGTATTATGAAAATTATAGTATTAGTAAAACAGGTTCCCGATACTACTGACGTAAAAATAGATCCGGTAACAAATACTCTTATACGAGAAGGTGTGGAATCGGTAATAAATCCATTTGATAGGTATGCAATTGAGGAAGCTATTCGTATAAAAGAAAGAATAGTGGGTTCGGAAGTTGTTGTTATAAGTATGGGCCCTCCTCAGGCTATAGCTGCTTTACGAGAGGCTATTTCGCTGGGATGTGACAATGCGATTCTATTAAGCGATAGAAAATTCGCTGGAAGTGATACCTGGGCGACAAGTTATACTTTGGCACAGGCGATCAAAAAATTAGGTGATTTTCTGGTTATACTTTGCGGGAAACAGGCATCGGATGGAGATACAGCGCAGGTAGGACCAGGAGTTTCAATGCATTTGGATATTCCTCAGGTAACTTATGTAAAGAAGATAGAAAAAATAGACGCAAAAGGCGCAATCGTTGAACGTATGACTGAAGAAGGATATGACGTGGTAGAAACACCTTTTCCGGCATTGATAACCGTGGTTAAAGAGATCAATGAACCTAGACTTCCGTCTTTAAAAGGTAAAATGCGATCAAAAAAAGCAGAAATATCTGTATGGACTGCAGAAGACTTGGCCTGTGAAGATAAAAATATAGGGTTAGATGGTTCGCCGACGAGGGTTGTAAAAATATTCAGTCCTTCTCCGCGGGAAGGCGGTCAGATGTTAGAAGGAGAACCTGAGGAAACTTCTAAAAAATTAGTTGATGCTCTAAAAGATGTAGTTATAGGATAGGAGAAAAGTTTTAGATATGGCTAATATGGATCCGATAAAAGTGATCAATGATAAATGCGTAGGATGTACGCTTTGCGTAAAAAGCTGTCCTTTTGGCGCAATTACAATGGAAAATAAGAAAGCTCTTATTGATACTACAAAATGTAATTTATGTGGAGCATGCGTTGAAGTGTGTAAATTTGATGCTATTGTGATTGAAAAAAAAGAAAAAGAAAAAATTGATTTTTCTCTTTATAAAGATGTATGGGTTTTTGCCGAACAGAAAAAAGGGAAAGTACAGTCGATTGCTTTTGAACTTTTAGGAAAAGGAAGAGAACTTGCTGATAAGCTGGGAGTAAACTTGTGTGCCGTTCTTTTGGGGGATAAAGTAGAAGGCTCCTGTAAAGAACTTATTGAAAGAGGCGCGGATAAGGTGTACCTGGTGGAGTCTCCTAAGCTTGGAGCGTTTCAGGATGATCCGTATACAAAAGTTTTAATTGAATTGATCTCTAAATATAAACCTGAAATTGTTCTTTGTGGAGCAACGACAATAGGCAGAAGTCTTGGATCACGTGTTGCTGTTAAACTTGATTCCGGTCTTACTGCGGATTGTACAGGATTAGACATTGATCCGGAAGAAAAAATACTTCTACAGACAAGGCCTGCATTCGGTGGAAATATAATGGCTACTATTATCAGTCCGGATAACCGTCCGCAAATGGCAACTGTAAGGCATAAGGTTATGCAAGAAGCCGATGCTGATCCGTCAAGAAAAGGCGAGATCGTTAAGGAAAATTATTCGGATGAAATTTATACAACACGAACTAGACTTATTGATGTTTTTGAAGAAATAGAAGGAACAATAAATCTTGCAGAAGCGGATATAATTGTTTCAGGTGGCAGGGGATTAGGGTGTGCTGATAATTTTAGCATGATAAAGGAACTGGCACTTACGCTTAATGCAGCAGTAGGGGCATCAAGATCAGCAGTTGATGCGGATTGGATACCATATTCACATCAGGTTGGTCAGACAGGAAAAACTGTTTGTCCTAAATTATATATTGCCTGTGGAATAAGCGGTCAGATACAGCATTTGATAGGTATGAAGTCATCTGACGTGATAGTTGCAATAAACAAGGATCCCGAAGCTCCGATATTCAGTGTAGCAACATATGGTATAGTTGATGATCTATTTAAAGTAGTCCCGCTATTAACAAAGCATTTTAAAACTATGTTGAAGAAATAGGAAAATTTAACTATACATACATTGTGATGAAAAACCCCGAGGTTTAATAACCCCGGGGTTTTTTTTGTAGACAGTGATTACTGCGACAATGATTACGGTGATTATCGTGGATACCTAGTTGATTTCAATGATAAAAATGTAAGGGCGGGTTTTAAACCCGCCCGATATAAATTGTCACCAATTCCTGTCCCGGACAGGAATTGGATTCTGCCCCGACCATATTTCGGGTTGAAATGTAGCCGTTTTTTTTTAAACCACCATATATGGTATAATTTTCTTAACATTTTCTTGACAAGTGTACCCAACTTCTGTATACTTGAACAAACTTATTCAAAGCTAGTTAAACCTGTACAAAGATTATTAAATATAACCGAGGCGGTATATAGTATGATTTCAAAAACTGCAAAAAGATATACGGTTCAGGAAGTTGCGGATATTCTGGGTATTTATCGAGGAACTGTTATCAACTATGAAAAAAGAGGTGTATTTCCACAGCCGAAACGCAATCCGATCAATGGGTACAGGGAATATGCTGAAGAAGAAGTTGAAAAACTGCGGAATATTCTTGAGGGAACACCAGTAACCGATTAATAATTCGGAAACGGAGGAATAATGTACTTTAAAAGCCTGGAAATAGTTGGATTTAAATCTTTTAAGAATAGAACAAAACTAAAATTTGAGCCCGGTGTTACTGCGGTAGTAGGTCCTAATGGTTGCGGAAAAAGTAATATTGTTGATGCCATTAAATGGGTATTGGGAGATCAATCCGCTAAATCTATGAGAAGTTCAGTAATGCAGGATGTAATTTTTAATGGTACCGAAAAACATGAAGCGGTGAATGTTGCTGAGGTTTCTTTGACGCTTTCGAATGAAGACAAATCTCTTCCTGTTGATTATGATGAGGTGACAGTTACCCGACGGCTTTATCGTGACGGAGAAAGCGAATATCTCTTAAATAAAAATCTGGTGAGGCTTGCAGATATTCGAAGCTTATTAATGGGAACAGGTATCGGGACCAGCGCTTATTCAATAGTAGAGCAGGGAAGAATGGATATGGTTTTGAGTTCTAGACCTGAGGATAGACGGTACCTTTTTGAAGAAGCCAGCGGCATTACACGTTTTAAAACGAAAAAAAGAGAAGCTTTGCTTAAACTCGAAAAGACGCAGGAAAATCTTGTTAGAATTAAAGATATTGTTAACGAAGTTGAACGCCAGATAAAGTCTATTGAGCGTCAGGCGCGTAAAGCCGAAAGATATAAAGAACGTTTTGAAGAGTTAAAAGATCTTGAAGTGAAATTTTCATTTAAGGAATTGAAAGAGCTGACTACAAATGACAGCAATGTTGGTGAGGAAAATGCAAAGTTGAAGAGTGTTGCTGAAAAACTAAGCAGCGAACTTCAGACAGCAACAGATCAGATTTCGACATTTAGGGAAGAGTATAACGAAATATTGGAAAAACTGCAGCATACTCAAAATGAAGTTGTCAGGCTTTCTTCTGACATAGATAAAAATAAGCACACTGTGGAGATAAGTGGCGAAAGGATTTTAGAGTTCGAAAAATCCGTTGAAAGAATAGACTGGGAGATTGAAGAGTCTACGGAAAGAAAAGATCTTTTGAAATCTAGAGTAGCGGATTTGCAGGCAAGGTTTGCTGTAGTTACAGAAAAAAGCAAAGCTAAAAAAGAGGAATTGGAAAAAGCGGAAAAAAATGTTCAGGAAACAAATGAATTTATTGAACAACACAGACATGAAGTTAAAATCAACCGTGAAAAAACAATTGATCTAATAACTGAACAGACGAAAGCAAAGAATGCCTCTATAAAAAGTGAAGCAAATATTCATAATGCATTAAATCGAAAAAAGAGGCTTATGCTTGAAAAAACAAGTGTTCAGGCAGAGAACGAAAGGATAAGGCGGGATCTTGATAGAGTAGAACAAGAAACGGATATAGCTAATAAGGAGCTAGAAGGGACTCGACGTGATTTTGAGGATTTTTCCGGAAAGTATCAAGAAAACCAACAGAAATTATCAGGGATAAAGAATGGAAAAGAAGAAAAGCAAAGACGCTTAAACGAGATAAGGCCCAGAAGACAGTTTCTCGAAAAACTTATTTCTGAAAGAGAAGGTATAAAATCAAGTGTTAAAGAGATTATGTCTAAAATTGAAGAACAGGATTCTCAATTTTCCGGAGTTCACGGGATACTTTCAGAACTTATTAGCGTGCAGGATGGATATGGGGAATCTATAGAAACGATATTAGGTGATGCTTCACAAGCTTTGGTAGTTGAAAATATTGGTATTGCAGAAAATGTTATAAGGTATTTGGAAGAAAGAAAAATGGAAAGCGTGAATTTTGTTATTCTGGACGAACTTAATGCGCGGTTGATGGAAGGAAATATTCGGGAGCAGTTAAGCAGCATGGAAAATATCACGAGTATTTTAATGGCTAAAGAACCGTATTTATCAGCGCTACGTGCGTTATTAAACGATATTTATGTTGCTGTTTCCGGTGAAGAAGCGAATAGACTTATCAAAGAGCGTGCAGATTTTTCAGGCAGGATAATAACGAAAAAAGGCGCGGTTTATCAGAAGGGGTTAAGGCGAAGTTCTAACTTTTCGGATAAAGAAGTAATAACGCTTTTTGGAAGACGTGAAAAAGTCGAACATATGCTTGCGGAAGAAAAACGGCTTCAGGAAAAAATTGACAGTTTTTTAACGGAAATTAACGATTTAGTTAGATGGCTTTCAGAATCGGAAATTAAGAAGAAAAAAATTGAATCAGCTCTTCATGAAAAACAAATGCAGTATGCGGATATTTCATCAAAAAGGAATTCAATTAAAGAGAGATCCGGGGCTTTGAGTCAGGAAATGATTGTTCTTGATGTCGAAGTAAAGGAGGAAGAAGAGATAGTCCGGCAGCTTGAAGAAGAAAAGAAAACAGCGGAAATGAAGTTAGAACAGCTTACTGTTGAGTATAACAAACTTCAGGAAGTTATAGAATCTTCTCAGATATTTATTCAGGAAAGTAACATAAAAAGAGAGCAGGCTCTTTTCTTTATGTCAGATATTAAGGCTGAATTGTCGGGATTGATCAAGGAAGAAGAAAACCTTTCAGATAATCTTGAAAGAGAAAAAGCCTCCTTTGACAGGATAGGCCGTGAAGTTGAGGGAAAACGTACGAGAATTACTGAAAGCGGAGAGCGTATAAGAAAATTTAAGGAAGACATTGGAAATATTGCCGTACAGAATGAAGAGTTTCAGGTAAAACTGGAGGTTATGAGCGGAGATAAAAACGAAATACAGGAAGAAAAAAACCGGATTGCCGAAACTATAGAGATTGAATCTATTCAAATTAGGAAAATGGAAAACGAACTTGAAGCCTCAAGAAACAAATCAAGAGATATTGATATTGTTAAGAAAGAGTTGGAATATAAACGTGACGCTTTGATCGAGAAAGTGCGCAGTGCATACAAAGTTAACGTTAACTCGCTGAATATTGAATTGGAAGAAAATATCGACTGGGATTGGATAGTAGCTCGTATTGATGAGCTTAAAAATCAGCTTGATAAGATGGGAGAAGTAAGTCTTGGAGCGGTTGAGGAGCATAAACAGCTTGAAGAGAGATTTGTGTTTCTCACCAAGCAGAGAGATGATTTAGTTGAAAGCCGAGAACAGCTTATGAGTGCAATTGTGCGTATAAACAGAACAACGAAAAAGATGTTTTTGGAAACCTTTGAAAAGATCCAAAAAGAGTTTAGGGATTATTTTCGTATGTTATTTAACGGTGGAAAAGCGGATATTGTGCTTCAGGATGAGTCCAATGTTTTGGAATGCGGAATTGACATTATTGTAAGACCTCCAGGGAAGAAAGTACACAATATTATGCAACTTTCAGGGGGAGAAAAGGCCATGACCGCAATTGCGTTAATTTTTGCATTATTTAAAGTTAATCCAAGCCCGTTTTGTGTATTAGACGAAGTTGATGCGCCGCTAGACGAATCTAATATTGTAAGGTTCTGTAATGTATTGCAGGAATTCCTAAAATTGTCCCAGTTTATTATTATTACGCATAACAGGATGACAATTCAGCTTGCAGATGTGTTGTATGGTGTTACTATGCAGGAAAAGGGAGTATCTAAGATTGTTTCCGTGAAACTTACAGATGAAACAGAAACTTTTAAAGAAGATGCTATGCCTGTAGGAGCATAGCATCAGTTATCGGTTATTGGTAACCAGTAACCGGAAAAATGTCATTCCCGCATGTTTTTAGCGGGAATCAAATAATAATTAAAGCCCGGATTTATGGATCCGGGCTTTTTTTGCTATGGATTCCGGCCCGGGGCTGGAACAAGTTCTAGCCCCGGGCCGGAGTTATTAAGTCGTGTGATGACAGTGATTTATAAAAATCGTAGGGGCGGGTTTTAAACCCGCCCGATATAGTTTATCAAAACAGATTACTTCCTGTCCCGGACAGGAAGTTAGGAATAAAAATCATAGAGGGGGGCGATTTGGGGACAGATCAGCATTTCCTCGAGAGTGTAAAATTTTGTGTGTCTGAAGATAGCACATAAGTGATTCTTATTACTGTCATCCCGGGCGACCCCCGTTGCTGCTTTACGCGAGACTGTCAAGTTTTGTGTGTCTGGAGCACCGGTTTTTTGTGCTTGGATAACAACATGTCATCCAATTTGTCTTGTACAAATATTAATGATGTAATCGGGTATTTCTTATAGTTTTCCTCGATTTC
>Ga0307991_1000243_pt1 | contig 40817 bp, 33 predicted proteins | sample EllFjometagen131_FD_203146 | JGI IMG/M metagenome (GOLD analysis project Ga0307991, IMG submission 203146) | Marine microbial communities from Ellis Fjord, Antarctic Ocean - #131 | ecosystem: Environmental > Aquatic > Marine > Unclassified | place: Southern Ocean | collected 2014-10-08 | reverse complement strand
GGTTCAAATTAATTTCTCTGTTTGTGCTCCAATGCATGATAACATTAGCGAATTCCAGAGGATATGTGAATGTAATATTTACGGGTTCTCCCGGGATTCTTTCGCTGATATCACCGTATGGGTAGATAACGAATTCTCCTTCCCCTAGATGATCCTGATAACCTACTAAGATCTGAAAATCTCCATTATACATTCCACCAGCACCACGAGCTTCCAAGATATATCCTTCTGCATAATCATCTAACTCAATACCAGTTGAGTCCCAAACACGTACGGTTACTTGATTATTGTCTTCATCTTTTATATTGAGATTAGTTCCACCACCAGCATAATACTTATCAACGATTGTGCCTGTAACCTGTACTAAAGTTCCTTCATAAATATCATTATTAGTTCCCAGATCAAGAACAGTAGCTACGGGATCAGGATTTCCTGAACTAATAACAGTATAGGTAAAATCTTTCAACTCTGTAACAGAATCATATTCAGAAACTTCGCCAGTTACACGCAGCATATTTCCGCGAATTATATCAGTCTCGTATGCCGAGGTAATATCATAATCAAAAAGCAGGATACCTTTTCCCGAGTTATCTTGGATGAAAGCGTTCAGCAGATTGTTATTTGAAATACCTGCTCCTATTGTGATTACACCTTCTATTGTAACATCTTGTCCATTATAAACGCTTACGCTATCTTGTATATTTGCAATTGGTGTAATATCCTGGGCAAATACTAAAGTTGTAGCTAAGAAAAATATAATAATAAATGTGTTCTTCATTCTTTCTCCTCATGTGTTTGTTTTTGAAATATCGTTGAAATTATCATTAATACAATTGCGATCACAATGGAACTATCCGCTACATTAAAAACAGGCCACCGGATCATAATGAAATCAGGGAAATCGCACCAGATAAAATCGGTGACACTTCCCCAAATTATTCTGTCTATAAGATTCCCAATCGCACCTCCGAGGATAAGTGCAAAGGAAAATAGTTCTAGTTTGTTTTTACTTTTAGAGGCTAAATAGATAACAAAAACTATTGCAATGAACGAAATAGTGATAAATAGTATTCTGTTGACTATGGGATTACCGAAAGAAAAACTAAAAGCAGCTCCGGTATTCTGGACAAAAGTAAGCCAGATAAATTTTGGAGTTATTTTTATTATCTGGTTTGGTTCGATAGAATTCCTTACAGCAAATTTTGATATCTGGTCAAGCAGGATCAGAATAAGAGATACCCAATAGTAAGGGAGTATTTTATATAATTTCTTCACTATTTTCTTCTTCTCTTTCTTTCTTCTTCTTCTTCCTTACATTTAATACAGTATTTAGCATAAGGTATTATCTTAAGGCGATTAGCAGGAATAAGATCACCACAGATCTCACAAACACCATAAGTCTTATCATATATTCTTTTAAGAGCATTGTTGATCAATTTAATGGTATTTATCTCTTTATCCAGCATGTAGACCCGGCGTTCAGATTCATCAGTATCGGAACCTAGATCTGCCTGATGCTGTGAATAAGCAGAAAGATCACCATTTCCGTCTTTTGAGCCACGTTTTTGAATATCGTTTATGGCATTTATAATTTGCTGTGTCTCTTCCTTTTCTTTAAGAAGAATTTCTTTATACTTCTCAAGTCTTTTTTCAGATAACTGTTTTGCTTCCATAACTATTTCCTCTTCTATATTTTCTTGAGTAATTCTATTATTAGAATTTCAAGATCACTTTTTGCTTTAGCTGCATTAGCCCTGATCTCTTCCTGAGTATGCGGCTTAGAATGAAAAATATTGCTTAGATTAGTTACAATGGAAATTCCGATGACTTTTATGTTGGAATGGACCGCAACAATGACTTCGGGCACGGTAGACATTCCGACCAAATCAGCTCCCATCTTTGCCAGCATTTTACATTCTGCCTTAGTTTCCAAACTCGGACCGGAAAGTGCAAGATAGACACCATCCTGTAAAGTAAAATTATTCAATTTTGCTATTTTGTGTGCCGTGGCAATATATTTTGTATCATAAGGCTGGTGCATACTGGGAAATCTACTTCCCAATTCATCATTATTCTCACCTATCAGCGGATTATTCCCCATCCAGTTTATATGGTCATTTAACATCACAATATTTCCCGGAACCATTTTCTCGTTCAAACTTCCAGCAGCATTAGTAACTATCAGCTTGTCTATTCCGAGTTCTTTTAATACTCTTATCGGGAATGTTATCTCCTGCATGGAATATCCTTCATAGAAGTGAAGTCTTCCCTGAAGAATAATTATATTTTTATTGCTCAATTTTCCAGCTAAAAGCAATCCCTGATGTGAAGGTGCTGTAGAAGCTTTCCAACCTGGAATATCCTGGTAGGATATTTTTATCGGATCTTCCAGCATTTCAGCGATTGAATTCAATCCTGTTCCCAGAACTAATCCGATCTCCGGCTTAAATCCTATCTGCTTTGAAAGATAGTGAGCAGCCGTTTTTATTTTTTCTAACATTTGATCTCCCCGCTTATAATCCCAGTAAGATATTTCTTAAAAAATTTAGTACAAGGATTACCAGTATAGGTGAAAAATCAACAGGAGAGGCAGGAAGTATCCTATTTAAAAGCTCTCTTGCAGGTTTCATAACTGGTTCGGTTATTTGAATTATAAATAAATAGATCTTAAAAAATTGTCCTACAGGATTTATCCGGAACCATGAGATAACAGCTCTGAGGATAATCAGAATGATATATAATTGAACAGCTTGAGCTAAAAGTACTCTCATCTTTATAAAACCTCGTGACAGTTTCTGCAACGTGCTTCGTATATATCGGTTGCTCCGACAACTACTGTCTCTTTATTTTTGGTAAGTCTTTGAGTTCTACTGGCCGGGTTGCCGCATTTTACACATATAGCATTAAGTTTAGACACATATTCTGCAATTGCCAGAAGCTGCGGCATAGGACCGAAAGGTTTCCCACTGTAATCCTGATCAAGTCCGGCTACAATAACACGTTTTCCATTGTCTGCCAGTTTGTTGCAGATAGTAACAATATTATCATCAAAGAACTGAGCTTCGTCAATAGCAATGATCTCTGTATCGTATTTTACAAGATCGTTAATTTCCTGGGCGGTTTTCACAATCTGTGAAGGAGTTTTCATTTTGCTATGTGATACGATATGATCTTTCTCATAGCGATCATCGATCTCTGGCTTGAAAACCTGTATCTTGCGTCTTGCATATTCAGCACGGTGTACACGACGGATAAGCTCTTCGGTTTTACCACTGAACATACTACCGCAAATCACTTCGATCCAGCCTGTCTTATTATTAATAATATTCATCTAAACCTCATTTGTCATTAATTTTTCCCAGAGTCATTGTGTCAAATATTTTGTGAACTGCTCCAATTGTGAAAATCAAAAGCATTTAACAAGGATCTTAAACTAGTGAAAAAGGGAGGTTAATGCTTATTTCATAGCGTTAGAAATTAGTGAATTTAAGGACGGTTTAGTAGTTATTTTGCTATGATCAGCAGTAGAGAAAACAATTGACTTGAAAGCTGGAAATCAACAAATTGTCCAAAAAAATATTTAGGAGTTTATTTATGGAATATCGTGTATTAGCAATTAATCCAGGCTCAACTTCAACCAAGATAGCTGTTTTTGATGATGAAAAACCTGTTTTTGTTGAGACATTAAGGCACGATGCTGGTAAAATTGCTGAATTCGCAGGTATAATTGAGCAGTATGAATTCAGAAAAGAACTTGTTCTCAAAGCCCTTATAAAACATGAAGTAGAACTGTCGTCCATTGAAGCTGTAGTAGGAAGAGGCGGACTGATAAAAGCAATTGCAAGCGGAACATACAAGGTGAATGAAACGATGCTGAAAGACCTTAAGGATCCAAGTTTGTGGGGACGTATCCATGCTTCTAATCTGGGAGCTTTTATTGCCGGATCAATAGCTGAGGAAACAGATGTTCCAGCTTTTATTGTCGATCCTGTTACTACGGACGAATTTGAAGATATTGCCCGCATCTCAGGATGCCCGGAAATCGAGAGACAGTCTCTCCTTCATGCACTTAATCTGCGTTACTGTGGCATAAGTGTTGCAGAACAGTTAGATAAAAAATTTGCTGATATAAATCTTATCGGTGTGCATATGGGCGGGGGAATAAGTGTTGCTGCGATTAAAAAGGGAAAGATGGTAGATGTTAATAATGCAGTGCTGGGAATGGGACCATTCTCACCTCAGCGTTCCGGAGCTCTGCCGATTGGTGATTTGCTGGAGATGGCTTTCTCAGGTAAATATACACATAAAGAGATGATCAATATGCTTACGAAGACCGGTGGTCTTATTGCCTATCTTGGCTCTGATAACGGAGCTGAAATAATTGAGCGGATAAAAAAAGGTGATCTTAAGGCTAAACTTGTCTTTGATGCTATGCTCTATCAGATTTCCAAAGAGATCGGTGCCTGTGCAACAGTACTAAAGGGTAAGGTTGATGGTATTTTCTTTACCGGAGGGCTTGCCTATAACGAATATGTTACCAAAGCATTGAAAGAGAGAACTTCTTTTATTGCTAAAACCTTTATCATCCCGGGAGAAAAAGAGATGGAAGCTCTTACCCAGGGAGGCGTACGAGTGTTAAAAGGTATTGAAGTAGCAAAGGATTATCAATAAAGATGTATAACGGTAAAAGTAACTAATTATTATGAAGAAAATTATCTTACTATTTTTCCTGATCAGTATCCTGATTAGCTGCAGCATAAAAAATGAAAGTGATTGGACTATTTTGGTCTACATGGCTGCTGATAATGGGTTGAATCTGGATGCATTAGCCGATATAGAAGATATGATGCAGGCAGAATTCTCAGATAATATAAATGTCATTGTGCAGGTGGATCACAGTTCTTCCAATAATCCTCCTGCTGCTTATAGATATCACATCTATCCGGAATTAATGGAACAGATTTCCTACCTGGGTGAAATTGACAGTGGTGATGAAAACGAAATAACTTCTTTTGCTAATTGGGGATTTAATAAATATCCATCTGAAAAACAAGCGCTGGTTCTCTGGTCACATGGGAATGGCTGGTATCATAATTTCTGTAAAGATGTAGAATCTGGAAATTACATTAGTATTGCAGATGGTGAGATAAGGCGAGGAATAAAAAACATTAATGAACATTTGGAAATTCTTATCTTTGATGCCTGTAATATGCAAACCGTAGAAGTTGCCGCTGAAGTTGCAGATTATACAAAATATATAATTGCCTCTGAGGATGGTGTCAACTCCGTTGGATTTCCCTATGCTGAAATATTTACAGCTTGGGAAGGACAGACAAATACTGAAAACTTATGTCTGGAAATAGGATTTCAATATCATCAGTATTACGACGGTCTGGTTGGGGTAGATCAATTTTCCTGTTCTGTATTAAAGACTAATGAATTTGATGGGATGCTTACAAAGCTGGAAGAATTTACAGCAGTTTATTCTGATTCGGCTAATGCTGAGATCTTTGTTGAGAGTCGACAGCAATGCTTAGAATTTAATGATGGGGGATTTACAAATCCACCCTTAGATGTTGATATTAAAGAGTTCTTCACAATCGTCAGCGATAATACTGAAGATGAACAACTTGAAACAATGGCAGATGAATTATTAACAACGATCGAATCTTGCTATATTTTCCAGAATACAGATGACTATCCAACCGGTTACACATCAGATGATGTTGGAGCAGCAATAATCTGGTTTCCAGATGAAGAGACACAATACTTCTTTGATACCCGGCGAGAGGAATACCAGCAGTTGAGATTTACTGAGACTGGTTGGCTTGACTTTTTGGAAAACACTTTTACTGAATAATTAACAGTACAAATACAATTAAAGTCATCTAAAAATATGGATTCGGAGAAAGAGAGATAATATGAAAGATCAAATTTTGGAATTAATTAAAATTGCTTTTAAAGAAGATCTTAATGAGATGGAAGATGTAACCAGTTCCGCTATCTTCCAGAATGAAGAAGATCATTTTTATCTACTTGCCAAGGATACAGGAATTCTCTGTGGTATCGAGATCTTTGAAAAAACATTCCTTGCAGTTGATCCGGAAATTATAATTAAAACTGATTATCAGGATGGAGATAAAATCCGGAGCAACGAAATTATTGCAACAATTCAGGGGAAAGTGGCAGCTATATTACAAGCTGAAAGAACAGCTCTGAATCTGCTTTCACATTTAAGCGGAATAGCTTCCAAAACAAATGAATTTGTGAAATTAACAAAAGGAAAAACAAAAATATTGGATACCCGAAAAACTCTGCCCGGCTTAAGAAAAATGCAGAAATACGCTGTTAGTTGCGGAGGTGGAGAGAACCACAGGATGGGATTATATGATATGGTAATGATCAAAGATAACCACATTGATGCAGCAGGCAGTATCGGAAAAGCAGTGAAAAAAATCAGAAATAAATGGGGAAATAAATTTCAGATAGAAGTTGAAACCAGGAATATATATGAAGTTCAGCAAGCCTTAGATTCCGGAGTTGACAGGATCATGCTTGATAATATGAACTTGGAGATGATGCAAAAAGCTGTTAAATTGATTTCTAAAAGGGCTGAAACAGAAGCTTCCGGAAATATGACATTAGATAGAATTTCAGAAGTTTCCCAAACAGGAGTTGATTACATCTCTGTGGGTGAACTTACACACACAATTAAAGCTTTTGACTTTTCTCTAAAAAGAGGGATAAAATGAATGTTATCGAAAAGATAAAAAAATTAAAAACTAAATTGGGATCGCGAGTTGTGATACCAGCACATCATTATCAAACGTCAGACATTGTTGCTCTGGCTGATTTTATTGGTGATTCTTATAAACTTGCAGTTGACTGCAGTAAGAAGAAATCAGAATTTATTGTGTTTTGTGGAGTTAGATTCATGGCAGAAGGAGCAGAAGTATTAACGGGAAAAAATCAGAAAATTATACTCCCGGATCTATCTGCCGGTTGTCCACTTGCAGATCATATCAACAAAAGGCAGATGGATGAAGCTTTAAACAGAATAGCTAAATTTACAAAAAACAAGATCGCCCCAGTTGTCTATATGAATTCAACGAGCGAGGTAAAAGAGATTTGCGGTAAATTTGATGGTTCGGTTTGTACTAGTTCCAATGCAAAAAAGATAGTTAATTATTTTTTATCACAAGGAAGATCGGTCTTCTTTGCACCGGATTATAACCTGGGAATTAATACTGCTCATGAACTTGACTTGCTGCAAAATGAGATCATCAAAGTAAAAAAAGATTTCACTTTTACAATGATGGATCAGTCTGACTCTCCCAAACTATTTATCTGGGATGGAAATTGCCGTGTACATAAAAGGTTTACTATGAGCGATGTTGAAGAATTTAAAAGGACATATAAAAAGGGAAAGATCATCGTTCATCCTGAGTGTGATGAAGCGATCGTTAACATAGCGGATGTGTCTGGTTCAACAGCAAAGATCTATACTGAAATCAAGAATTCTCCTCCTGACTCAATCTGGTGTGTCGGAACGGAATTCCATTTTGTGGAGAGAATCGCAAAAGAGTTTCCCGATAAAACGATAGTTCCTTTAAGAAACTCAATTTGCCAGAATATGGCTAAAATTACGGTAGAAAATTTATATGAAACCCTTTATAATATTGACCAATTTATCAATGGGAAAAGTGAATTGAAAAATCAGATTAAAATTGATGAAGTTAGTCAGGTCAATGCTAGAAGATCCCTTAAGAAGATGATCGAGATAGTTGAAGGATAAGATGAGAAAGAAATTTGATGTGATAGTTATTGGCAGCGGGATCTCAGGGTTATCTGCAGCTATTCATCTGCAGGAGTCAGGTCTAACTGTTGCAGTTATAACCAAAGAAAAAGAGATTTCTGAAACTAATACAAATTATGCTCAAGGTGGAATAATTGCCTGGAAAAAAGGTGATAGCTCTGAGAAATTGAAAAAAGATATTTTTACGGCTGGATGTAATTATAACAACATTGAAGCTGTTAATCTTTTTGCTGAGAAAGGTCCTGAACTGGTATTTGATTTCTTCATTGATAAGATCGGGATAGATTTTTCTACCACGACAGAAGGTAAGCTGGATTATACTGAAGAAGCTGCTCATTCCAATCGTCGCATACTGCATTTTGCTGATCATACCGGGGATAAGATCGAATCGAGTTTGATAGAGTATTCCCAAAAAATTGGCATAGAATTCTATTGTGATCATACAGCGATCGACCTGATAACGAATGAACATCATTCTGAAGATATTCAAGAGTTATACAATGATAGAGAAGTGATGGGCGTTTATGTTTTGAATAATGAAACAGGAGATGTGAACACGCTCTTTTCTGATAAAGTGATCTTAGCATCAGGTGGTATCGGAAACCTGTATCAACATACAACAAATCCTTCCTTGGCATCTGGAGATGGAATGAGTATGGCGTATAGAGCAGGAGCGGAAATTATTAATGCAGAATTTATTCAATTCCATCCAACCTCTTTCTTTCATAAAGATATCAAAAGATTTCTGATCTCAGAATCTTTGCGGGGAGAGGGTGCAAAGCTCATCAACCTGGAAGGTGAGAATTTCATGGAGCGTTATGCACCTGAATTGAAAGATCTTGCCCCACGTGATGTTGTTGCTCGAGCAATCTATGCTGAGATGGGAAGAACAGGCTCCGAATATATGCTCTTGGATATTGCTTCTCATTATCAAGGTGAGATCCCTCTGAAAAAAAGATTTTCCAAAATCTATGAAACCTGCCTGTCTGGTGGAATAGATATAACAAAACAACCAATTCCAATTGTCCCGGCAGCTCATTATTTTTGCGGCGGGGTGAAAGCTGATCTTGCAGGTAGAACATCGATCAATAATCTTTATGCAATTGGTGAAGTAAGCTGTACGGGATTGCATGGAGCCAACCGTCTTGCCTCTACATCACTTTTGGAAGGTTTATTGTGGGCAAAACTTTCTGCAGATGATATCACAAAACATCACAGTAGTATTAGAGATTCCAGGTTTGATACAATCCCCGATTGGAAAAAACCGGATCAGGTTGATGACTTTGATCCACTACTTTTAGTGCAGGATTGGAAGGCTATTCAGATGACTATGTGGAACTATGCCGGGATAATCCGTACGAAAAAAGGTTTGGAACGGGCAAAATCTGATCTTGAATATTATTCTCATAGAATTTTTAAATTTTACGAAAAAGCAAGATTGGATCGTGAAATGATCTCCCTGCGCAATGCAGTCGTTAATGCTTCGATAATCGTGAGATCTGCTCTGCAGAATTCTAATTCTATCGGGTGTCATTTTGTGAAATAATCAAAGCGATATCAATTCCTACGATATTTCACAATAGAAATTATCATCAAATAGCAAACTTGACACATAATCCTATAAACAAAAATTTACTTTTAGTGTGCTAGGCGGGAAGGTAGCGGTGTCCTGTAACCCACAATCCGCTATAGTGGGGCTGAATTCCTGTTTGAGAATATTGATTTTCTTTATTGTGGCAGTAAGTGGTTTTGAGGATCAAGCCCAGCGCAATTGTGAGCTTTGAACTGTGTCAGGTCCGGAAGGGAGCAGCACTAAATTGCTATCATGATGTGCCGCTGGTCTACTTGGTTTGAGCTGGCTGCTGTTTTCATTATTGGAATAGGTATCGATTGCAGGTGCACACTCTATTCTATTAGGAATTAGGAATTAGTCCCGAAAGCATTCGGGAAGGAATTAATAATGGCAAATAAGTATTCAGTACCTCGTGGAACTTACGATATACTTCCCGACATTAGTTACAAGTGGCAATTTGTAATAGATGTTTTCAGGACTGTTGCGCGTGAATTCAATTATAAAGAGATCATAACTCCCATATTCGAACGAAGTGATATTTTCGAACGAAGTGTAGGCGAGACCAGTGATATAGTAGAAAAGGAAATGTACAAATTTGAAGATAAAAAGGGCAGGATCTTTGCCTTACGTCCGGAAGGGACGGCTCCGGTTGTGCGGTCTTTTATTGAGAATGGTTTATCGTTGAAACCTAATTCGTCCAAACTCTATTATCTTGGTCCCATGTTTCGTTATGATAGACCTCAAAAGGGACGTTACCGTCAATTTTATCAGTATGGCATTGAGAATATCGGCAGCACAAATCCTTATGTAGATTTTGAAGTAATTGCTTTTGCCTATATGTTTCTCTCCAAACTTGGGCTTAAGAATTTTGAACTTCAAATTAATAGTATCGGATGTGAAAATTGTACAAAAGACTATGATAGAGCTTTAAAAGAATATTTTACTCCATTTGAGAACGATCTCTGTTCCGATTGCCGCAGGAGACTTAAGAAAAATCCTAAAAGAGTTTTGGACTGCAAAGTAAAATCATGTAAGGTTATTACCGAAGATGCTCCTTCCATGCTTGATTATCTGGATGAAGAATGCTCTGCTCATTTCGATCAAGTTCAAGAATATTTGAAACAGATGGATATCCCATTTATCGTAAATCCTAAGATCGTGAGAGGATTGGATTATTATACACAAACTGCTTTTGAATTTATAGATACGACTCTGGGAGCACAGAATACACTCATTGGTGGTGGAAGATACGATAAATTAGCTGAACAATTAGGTGGGAAAAATCTACCTGGCATAGGCTTTGCCGGTGGTTTCGAAAGGCTGCTGCTTTCTATGGAAGAAGAGAAACTTTCTTTAGGAAAACCTGTAAATCCTAAAGTTTACTTTATAGTATTAGGTGATGAAGCCAGGGCAACTGCTTTCAGATTAATAAATAATCTTAGATTAAGTGGTATCTCTGTAGAATATAATTCTGACAAAACTTCCATGAATGCACAGATGAAAATGGCTAATAAAACAGGTGCGGAATTTGCCTTGATCCTGGGTGAAGATGAATTGAATAAAGGTAAGATCATTAAGAAAAATCTTGCTGATGGTGAACAAGAAAATATTGATCTTAATGATATTGTTAACAGCCTGAAAAGTAAGTAATATTTTTTATTGACGCAAAAAGCTGGCAATCTAAAAAAGGGTTTGCTAATTATTAAAAAAAGATTAGATTAATATAAAAAAAGTTGGAGGATATTATGAAATTAAAACCATTGGATGACAGAGTTGTTATCGAAGTAAAAGAAGAAATGGCAGAGAAAAATGTTGGTGGAATTATTATTCCGGATACTGCTAAGGAAAAACCACAAATAGGTGAAATCATTGCTATTGGAACTGACGAGGAATTAAAGGAATTGGTGAAGGTAGGTGATAAAATATTGTATGCAAAATATGGCGGAACTGAAGTAGATATTGAAGATAAGAAATTACTAATAATTTCCAGATCTGATATCTTGGCAGTTATTGAATAGGAGAAATTAATATGTTAGAAGTTACTGCAGATACATTTGAACAAGAAGTATTAAAATCTGAACTTCCTGTTGTCATTGATCTTTGGGCACCCTGGTGTGGACCTTGTAAAGCTTTAACACCAACACTGGAAAGTGTGGCAGCTGATTATGAAGGTAAGATCAAGGTTGTGAAACTTAATATTGATGACAGTCCTTCAATTGCTGCTAAATATCAGATTATGTCTATTCCTACATTGCTTTTTTTCAAAGATGGAGAAGTGAAATCTCAAGTTATCGGGTTGGTTGGAAAAGATAAAATTGCCAATAAAATTGAAGAGATGCTATAACTGATTATAAAAGAACAAAATTTTAAAACCTCTCTTTTTGAGAGGTTTTTTTTATTTCCAGTTTGAGCATTATTAAAAAAGCAGATAATTTATTTTCAATAATGGTTATACTGTTTTTGTGATAGAGTTCTAAAACACGACTATACTATTGGCAATTCCTTAAAATTTCCCGGTACAATGATCAGATGATTTCCCAACGGTTCTACTAATAGATCAATTACATTATAATTTGAATTAAGTTTTACTTCGATCTGAGTTCTGCAGAGATTCTCATCTTTAGAAGTGGATATTATTTTGCCTGTTGCCAGCCACACCTTATCCAGATCATTTCCTCCAATTCGGAAAATGGTTACATCACCTTTGGGGAAAGTTCCTTGAATTCCTACTCCAATCCCCGATTCAAAATGTGAACGAATGACATAATTATCTACAATTGAAATTGGAACTGTGCAGTGAGCCAGTATGAGTGAGTTGTTATCTATATCGAGTTTTGAAGGATTTGCCATCCAGGGTAGTATGCCGGTTTTTTTATAAACCAACAACATCCCTAATGTGCTTACCATATCACCTTCACAGCCGGCAATAATACCTTCATCATTTAGACGAGACAGTGCATAACAGCCGGTCGTTCCAAGATCTGTTACCAGATCGAAACAGCGTAAAGTGACAGCATCCAGCTCATATTTTTTAATAAGTTCTTTCATTGCCAGATACACTCTGATGTTATTTATAATGTCTTTGTCTGTTGGTTCAATTATCTCTTCCGATTTACCGGTAAGTTCTTTAAAAATTTTACTGCACTCAGCTTCAGTAATTTGAGAGTAGAGTTCTTTAAGCTCCATGATTTCAATGGTAATTACCTCTGCACCCCAGTTTTTCTTCACTTTCTCATGGGTGGGGCTGCTGGCAACCAGCCAGTCAGAAGGTTCACCAACTTCTCCGATACGGCAGCCGGTGAGTTGTTCTTTCCCATTAAGTGTCTGAATATTTGTAATTGAAGTTTTTATTTCCTGCTTTTTCGGAAGATAAATAATTTTTCCTGATTTACCGATCTGCTTGAAACGAGCCAGAAGTTCCAAGCTGGCAGCTAAAGAGTTGTTGCTTTCATATGCTAATAAAATGATCTCTTCATTCTTAAATTTATCATCTCTAATTCTCTGCAGATCCAATACCTGAGCTTCTGTACCACCGGTAACAATAAAATAATATACTTGTTCAACTTCCAGGATTTCAGTTTTATTGATCTGCTTTTCACAGTATTTGTTTAACTTAGTCAAATTAGAAATAACTATCTTCTTAAGTTCTTTTTCACTTAAGAAATCTGATGCAACTGGGATAAAAAAAGGTTTCATTATTGATCCTTAAATATTTTTACAATTCTCTCAGCAGTTTTTCCATCCCAGAATTTAGGGATACTTCCCTTTTTTATCTTTCCTTTCAGGATTTTCTGAGCTTCATTTATAATATCATCAGTATTAAGTTTAACTAGAGTATTAGTCCCTTCTGTAATAGTTATCGGTCGTTCTGTATTGGGGCGTAATGTAAGGCAGGGAACACCAAAATAGGTTGATTCTTCTTGAATTCCACCTGAATCGGTAAGGATAAATTTTGCATCCATTTGCAGTTTCAGGAAATCGTAATAGCCTACTGGTGGTATCAGATGCAGATTTTTCATGCTTTTTACTTTATCTTCAAGACCAAATGCCTGGATCTGTTTAGTTGTACGGGGATGAATAGGGAAGATAAGGCTGATAGATTTTGAAATTTCATCAAAAGCATTCAGAATTGTAAGAAGTCCATTTTTATTATCTACATTAGAGGGACGATGCAGAGTTATAAGAGCGTAACTTTCCTCAGGTTCAAGATTGATCCTATTTAGGATATCAGATCTTTTTGCTCTATCCTGGTACTGCATCAATGAATCGATCATAATATTACCAACAAAGAAGATCTTATCTTTGGAAACTCCTTCAGCTATTAGATTCTCATCTCCGTCAGGGGAAGGTGTAAACAAAAAATCGGATATTGCATCTGTGAGGATCCGGTTGATCTCTTCCGGCATAGATCTGGCAAAACTGCGCAGACCTGCTTCTAAATGTGCAACTGGGATATGAAGTTTAACAGCATCAATCGCGCAGGCAGAGGTACTGTTAACGTCCCCTGCAACAATTACAAGGTCAGGTGTATCCTTAAGTAGAACTTCTTCGTATCTTTCCATGATCTTGGCTGTCTGTTTCCCGTGAGTTCCTGATCCAACTTCTAAATATTCATCCGGTTTTGGCATCTGCAGATCATCAAAGAAGAATTTGCTCATGCGCTCATCATAATGCTGTCCAGTATGGATAAGTTTAACCTCAAATTCTTCGGGAAATTTGGCAAACTCTTTATAAAGTGGAGCCATCTTCATAAAATTTGGTCTGGCCCCCACAATAAGATGAATCTTTTTCTTTCCTTTTTTTAATTTAAAACTCATAATAATAAATTCCTTATTCTTAATTAATAATTTCTCATTTTATAATACCACCACCAAGCAGCAGGTTATCTTTGTAGAATACTCCGGATTGCCCAGGTGTGATTGCACGCGTACTTCTTTCTAGTTCAATTGATAATAAGTTCCCATTTTGCTGAATGTTTTTTACAGGAACGGGAGCACTATTGTAACGTATCTGAATCGATATTCCTGACAGGTCATCAGGTCTTTTACCGGATATCCAATTAACATCTTCAAGTTCAAAAACATCCTCTAGTAGATCATCAGGATTTTCGGTAACTACTAGTTTATTGTTCTCAACATCTAACTTCAAAACAAATAACGGACATTTCCAGGGAGTATTAAGTCCCTTTCTCTGGCCGATAGTATAAAGTGCTAAGCCACGATGTTTACCAATAACTTTTCCATTTGGAAGAGTAATATCACCCGGTTTGAAAATGATATGTTTTTTTAAAAAATCTTCATAATGATCTTTAATAAAGCAGATTTCCTGACTATCAGTTTTTGCATGAATGGGGAGCTCAAGATCAGCTGCAATTTTGCGAATTTCCGATTTCTTGTATTTAGCGATAGGAAATAGTGTTCTAGAAAGCTGTTTCTGATTTAATTTCCAGATCATATATGTTTGGTCTTTTGTATCATCTTCTGGAGTTAAAATTTTAAACTGCTCATCCTCTTCTTTGATTTGAATATAGTGGCCCGTGGCAATTTTGTCTGCGCCAAGTTTGAAAGCTGCTTCCATGAATTTGCCAAATTTGATGGTTGGATTACAAAGAATACATGGATTTGGAGTTCGGCCGGAAGAGTATTCATCAATAAAATTTTTCTGAACAATTGCTTTAAAATCCTCTTTTAAATCTATCACAAAATGTTCAATTTCCAAAGCATCACAAACTGCTTTGGCATCTTTGATATCAGCTTCTATCCCTTCATTTTCTCCATAACCGGATTCTTTTGCATCGTATTGACGCATGGTTAAACCGAAAACATCATGTCCTTCTTTTTGTAGCAGAGCAGCAGCAACAGAACTATCAACCCCACCACTCATGGCGATCGCAATTTTCATATGTCCTCTTTAATAATGAATCTGGTATTAGAAATTTAATAATTGATAATGATGTCAAATAGAACATTGTTATTTTCATTCATAATATTCAAAAGCATCTATTATATCCAGATAGACTCCATCGAATCCAGCCTCTAAAATTTTTTTAGAATAGGAATTCTCATTTCCAAAAATGATAGCCTGCCATTCGCTATTCCAATATTTCACTTTATAATTACCTGCCCAATTTGGGTTTTCTTCATCTAACCAACCGGGAGGATTTGAATCCCACTCAGATTGCCAATAATATCTGTAATATTCTGCTTCACCAATGGACATATAACATATCAGCAACCGGGTACCACCATTTGCTTTATTCTTTAGTTGAATGATCTCAGATTGGGTGAATTCGGTTCCATCATGAAAGAAAAGATCCATGATTAATAGATCGTAATTTGTGCTGGTGATAGCATTAATAAAATCATCTTTGGAATCATAATTTTCCGGATTTATCAGATAGAGAAAATTCTTAGCATCTTCTAGAACAAGTATATCGTCACTATTTGAATTATAAATAGGTAAAGGATATAAAGGAATATTATTCAACTCTCTTTGATCTGCAGCAAAAGAGATATATCCTGCTGCATTGCTTAAAACATAAGACTCATCCATATTAGAAAGTGTTGAACAATAATCTGTAACCAGGATCGAATTGCCCGAAGCTTTGGAAATATTCAGGAAAGTCTGTAAATATTGAGTTGTTTCAGTTGGAGTTGGTTCATCATCGTTATCATAACCGAAAAAAAGATCCTCCTGCCCATGTCCATCAATTGCACTTAAGTATTCGGAACAAGGTTCATCAACTTCATCACCACCCTCAGTTACCAACTCTATACCGTTCTGTGGAATTATTATGAAATCATAATGAATGGATCGCGTATATTGGCTGATACCAATGACAAATTCTCTCATTTCCTGCTTGTATCCCATTTCATCAAGGTCATTGTCATTACTACAGGAAAATGAGATAAGAAGCAAACAAATGAACAATAAATAATTAATTGATTTTTTCATTTTCTCTCACAGTTTCTGAATTATTCTTCTCACTAATCTTTCTAAAAAAATAACACAGATTTAAATCTGTGTTATTTTTTTATATATTCCAGTTAATGTCAATTAGAACGATGAGGGTGTAATTATTTCATTAAGATCATTTTTCTGGCATGAAAATATGTTCCTGCTCTGATTTTATAAAAATAGATTCCTGAAGAGACAGATTTTCCTGTTTGATCAGTCCCATTCCATTCAATTGAATGATAAGCAGCTCTCAATCGTCCATTCACCAATGTTTTCACTTTTTCACCTTTAATATTGAATACTGAAAGTTCAACTATACTTTCTTCCGAAAGTTGAAAACTTATAGTTGTTTGTGGATTGAATGGATTAGGATAATTCATTCCCAAGCGTGTTTCTATTGGAAGCAGGTCATTGCCTGCAGAAGTAATCTCAATTTCAATAATATTAGAAGAATTTGATTCAAATTCTCCATAGAGAGCAGTGATATAATAACTGTGTAATCCGGCCGGAACATTTTGATCAACATAGAATCCTACAACAGGTTCTGCTATTACTATATCATCCCTGTAAACTCTGTATCCAGTAATATTTCTGGTTTCATCTCCGGATGGTGTATCCCATTGCATAACAACAATATTCCCACCATTTATCTGATAAGTCAAGTTTTCGGGTGGTGCAAGTATTATGGTCACTAATTCAGAATTGGATGGCTCAGATTCTCCCTCGGAATATACAGCGGTAATATAATAATTGTACTCTCCTTCTGGCAAATCAAAATCACTGTAGGTTGTGGTGAAAAGGCTGGATATTTCATGTATCATATTATCATTTTTATAAACTCTGTATCCTATAAAAGAACGCTCATCCCTAGAAATCGAATTTTTCTTATTCTTCTTTCCTAAACTACTTTCTTCCATTAGATGTTCCGAACCTGGTATTTCCCAGATCAATGTAACATTATTATAATAAGTTGTAGAAAAGAGGTTTTGAGGTGGATCTGCTATAGTTATTTCATCAAGAGTAAGATCAATTTCAACAGTTTCCCATAAATCCACAGTTACATTTTCTATAACTGATGATATATAACCATGAAGAGATGCAGTGATATTGTATTCTCCCATTGGAACCGGTAAACAGTAATATCCGTTAATATCCGGATTTCTGGATATCTCACCGGTAGAGACAATCACATCTTCCACATTGCCACTCCCACTATTTAGCGTGATATTACCCACTATAAATCCATGAGGTTCCACATCTACTGAGTTCAAAACAATATCATCTAAGACCCAGCCTAAAGTTATACCTTCGACTCCTCTTAGCACGAAAGCAAATTGGAAATCAGCTGATCCAACATCACCACCAATTAGGGAAATATTTTCAGTTGTAGCTGGGATATTTCCAGATTCTTCCCAAATAGTTGTCCAATTTAAACCATCGACTGTTGTTTCAATGGCAACTATATACGATCTTATGTTTTCTAGAAGAGTATGTTTAAATTCCAATTCTAACTCCATTGAACCCAGAGTGTTTATAGGCATACTTATAAGTTTTTGTTCTGAGAAGTTTGGAGGAATATAAACAACTGCAATTTCAGGAGGTTGTCCCCCTGCTAAATTTTGTGGATTAGAAAGCCATCCATTTCCTATCATTTGCCATCCAAGAAGTGGAAAATAATCAAAATTCTCTTCAAAGAGAACAGGAACCTGTGCGATGAATTGAGAAAACTCTCCACTTGTAGCATAATTAACCGTCGATGTCATATCCCAATTAATTATTGCTTCATGCCGAAGGGGAGCATTTGCAGTGGCAGAGACATTGAAAACAGCTTGAGCTTCTTCACCAGAAGGAAGATCACCCAGGCTGTAAGTGTTCGATAGTATTGTTAAATAGGGATCGTTAGAGATTAGTTCTGTTTGTAGAGAAAATGCTTCAGCTCCCCCATTATTGCTAAAAGTTACGATCATGTCCGCACTCTCTCCAGGATCGAGAATCTTATTGTTTCCATCATTAATAAACACAGATTGAATGTTTATCAGCGGAGCATTAATTTCCAATCCAAAAATCAGTTCCCAACTATTTTCATCACAATTTACTGTAAGCTGAAATACTGCTAGATGTCCATCTGGACAGTTCTCTGCTACTTCAAACTCATAGCCAGTCAGATTTATTCCGCTTTCCAAACCTATAATATCATTATAAACTGAAAGATTATTATTTAGAGAAATAAATTCATCGGAAGAAGAGAGAGTTGCCGAAATATTATGAGCAGTATTTATGCCCAGATTTGTAAGCTCAATACCAAGATCTATTGTCTCACCATAGTCTATCTGACCGTTTCCACCAGAATCAGTAATAATGTAATCGGTTATTATAAGATTTGGTTCTTCATATTGAATTGGGGGTAAGGTAAATAATATAGCCATCTCATTTTCCAATTGTTTGGCAGAAGTTGGGTAGGTATGGTTGTAAGTATATTCTAATCCGATAGTTCCACTCTGATCTTCAATTCCTACTGTAGCAAATTGTCCATGGTTCACCAGTCCACCACCATAACTACCTTGATCCAGATTATTTACTACATTATATTGGAATAAAATCTCATTATCTTCGGTGGATGTTGGATAATAATCCTGATCATAAATGATTAATTCAAAAGTCTCTTCAGCACCATTGTATTCATTAAGTAACCGCGACCACTCAACAACAAAATAGTTCAGATCTTCATCGTAATAGTAACACACGTTGCCATTAGTGATCACAAGATCATCCCAAAATGGAGCAATGATAGGTGATGGTCCACCCGGTCCGGGAATGCTCCAGTTCATGAAAGAATCAAGATCACATTCTCCGGGAGCTATCCAACCGTTGGAACAAACTGTGATACTCGAATAGTCAATTCCATAATATTTAAAATTGAAAGGAAGATCAATCAGATCTGTATCGCCCATATTTCCATTATCCGTAAGAGGAATTTCAGTTCCATTTCCACCATGCACGGGATCTATCTCATTCCACAAATAAACAGGAGCTTTGTAATAGCCGATATCACCATCATCATAACAGATATAGCCATACGCATCAGCACCAAGAGGATCATTTACTGTTGTTGCACCCATATCAATCACAAACTGGATTGTGTCATTATATCCTGAAGTATTATAAAGATGCAGATCGAAAACTAGCTGCGTGCCAGGAAACAGCATTGAGCCTGCACTTACTTGAAAAGTATCGTTTATATTCGTAACCTGGTTACCGGGTTGGATCTCATTGAAAAATCCAATTGAATCATTAATGTTCAACCAGTTATTTTCACAGCTAATTGTACCATATACGTCTTCAAGTCCCACACTACCACCATTTTCGAGTATGATTTGTAATTCGGCCGTCTCACCAGGGTCAAATATACCATTGCCGTTATCTAGTATTGTATAGTTTATGAAAACAAGGTTTGCACCTTCCACTGATAAAAAAATGAAATCTGTCCACTGAGAACCTAAATTATCTGTTATGGTTATATCTAATTGTATTATTGTACCGTCGGGTGCATCGGGATGTACAGTAAAATCAAAGTCATCAGAAGAATAAACTGAGCTTCCTGTAGCTATATTTCCGTAATCTTCATGAGAATCAGTGATAGTGATATACTCACTGAGAGATGTAATATCTGCCGATACTGAATAAGCTGTCGATATTCCAAAATTTTCAAGCGATACACTTAATTCAATGTTTTCACCGGGATTAATAACTCCATTTCCATTCCCTGAAGAGCTGCCACTATTATCATCATCTATTTGATATTCTTCAACATTGATGAGTGATAGATCTTCCACAATATCAAAGCTATTTATGTGGGGGATATAATCGTGTTTTGTAACAGTAACAGTAACTTCACCGGTTTCACCAGGTTCAAGAGGAAAAATGATCGTACCATTCTCATTGGTCAATCCAGTTTGAAAAATATCATCATTCCCTTTTAATATAGTGACCCAGGCGTTTTCCACCGGAAGGTTACTCATGTCTTCTACATTTAACTGGAAGTAATTTGTACCTAAAATTACTTCATCCGTATAATTGACAATCAGTTCCTGGGGAATAGCTGTCCAGATATCCATACCAGGATCTCCCATCAGGTTATTCCAATATGAAAACTGGTTAACCGCATTAGCAGGATTACCAGGATAGTTAAGATAAAGATTTAATTTCCCTCTATTCAGAGCTCCACCCATATGGTAGATTTCATCAAAAAAAATTCCATGAAAAATTCCGGCATCTACACAATTATTAAAGCATGTATGGGTATTCCCAGTGGCTGTAGCAATAGCTGCTATAGCACCTTTCAGATTGCTCGGAGAGCCAGCTTTTAAAAATCTTTCACTTATACAATCACTTGTGCCCTCAAAATTACCAGTTAAACATGTGATAGAAACAACCACAGGCAGCATATTACCATTACTCAAATTATCGATAGAATTATTATTCCATCCACTCATATTTACAAAACCGCGATAATTAAAATAACTAATCCCACCATTTATTCCATTTTGCATCTGGTTCACCCAACTACCCAGAGAAGTATCATATACTTCTTGGAAACTAAAATCCGGTTTATTGTATTCCATTATTTGCTTAATATTCTGTTTTGTTTCAATACAGGAAGGTCCTGAATCTGTAGGATCACCCACAAGCAATGCTTCATTATACCAGTCTGTTTGAACCAGATAAGGTTCTTTTTCATAATTCAATATTTTTGCTACAATTGTTTGAAGTTCTATAAGTGAATTAAAGGAGAGTCTTCCCAAAAACACATCTGCCAGAATATCATCTCCTTCTAATGTAGAATATACATGATCACCTTCTCCATTGTACATTCCACCATCGAGATGACCAGTGGGAATGGAAAAATTGCCACCTGCATCACCAACCAGGCAGACAAACTCGGGAGGATTTTCCCAGTTATCATATGCATTTTGAATATAATTTTTGATCTCATTTACAGTTGTTCCAGTTTCACTTGTATTTGCCATAACCACATCAAAACCTTTCTGATGTTTCCAATCTGCCAAGATTTGCAGTATGTTCTCAACAGTTGCATTATCAGGAGAGATGAACAAGTAGCACGGTTCTTGAAATTCCTCATTATCGCGAAGGTTTGAGTTGTAGTTTAAAATTGTAGATCGGTACATAGATTCAAAATATTTTGATTTTTTGTGTTGTTTTATCTTCTCGTTCAAACCTTCAATTCCATTACATTCGACAATAATCTCCAAGTCCGTGAAAATTCGTAATTCATTCTCGTGAGGATCATACTGGAAAGGATTTATTGTAACAGGAACAATACGGAAATCACGCATAATAGCAGGTGAACCGATCTCCACTATTTTTTCAGGAAAGATCACTCTATCATTATAAAATTCCCCATCGATCACAAAAGACTTCTCCTGTTTTTGACTATCCGAACTTAAGGTTTGCCTAGGGTAAACAGTTATATCCTGGATTACTTCGTCAGTTATAGAAGTAATTTGAAAAGTGATTTCACCTTGAGCAGGAATTGCAATAAGTCTTGTGAATCTTGGTAAATCTGGCATCCCCACATCAATAAATTCTCCTTCATTCCAATAGGAAATCCTTTGATAATTTTTTCCATTTATCAGTTTTGTTTCGATTTCATATCCATCCAAATTAAAGCTCAGTCCTGTAGTGTTTGTATCTAGTGTTTCAGCTATAAATAGTTCACTTGTAGAATTCTGTGGAATATTATTCCAAATCGAAAATAAATTTGTTGAAGCTATAAAAAGAAATAACGTAACTATAATCTTTTGCATATACTACTCCTGATATTTTATATTGCATTACAAGCATTTGATGTTCCAAACCATATAAGTGTGTTAGTGCTTAATAATAATAGTGACTTACAATTTGTAATATAGATAATTTGTAATATGATTTTATCTATTTGATAACATAACATCAGTTATTTTATCATTTCAATAATATTTTGAACAAAGCTGTTATTATTTATTAAATATTAAAGTAAGTAATCAGAATTCTAAAAAATATGAATTAATGCTAATTATCAATATCGTTTTTATAAAGTTATTAACCCTTTATTCTCTTTATGTCAGCACCAATTTTTTGCAGCTTGTTTTCAATTTTATCATAACCTCTATCGATATGATAGATCCTGGAAATAGTGGTCTTACCTTTTGCAGCAAGTCCGGCTAAAACCAGGGCAGCACTAGCTCTTAGATCTGTTGCCATCACCATGGCACCACTTAAGGAATTCACACCACTTACAACAGCCACATGTTTTTCGAGTGATATATTGGCATCTAATCTATTAAGCTCAGCCACATGCATCAATCTATCAGGAAAAATGGTGTCCTCAATTCTGGATTCTCCTTGAGATAGGCTCATAAGTGCCATGAATTGAGCTTGGAGATCTGTTGGGAAATCAGGATATGGATAGGTAACTATATCAACAGGAAGTATTTTTGATGGAGGGATTATCTCAATTCGTTTTTTTTCTACATTCAGCTTACAACCTGTTTGTATCAATCTATCTAACAGAGATTGAATATGCTCTGGAACACAATTTGAGATTGAGATTCTACTTCCTGTTATGGCACCTGCAATCAGAAAAGTACCAGCTTCAATTCTATCAGGCATCATTTCAGTTTCTATGGGGAGTAATATATCTACTCCGGTTATTTGAAGATGGTTTGTATCTCTACCATCAATTTTAGCTCCCATTAAAATTAAACAATCTATTAGATTTCCGATCTCAGGTTCCTTTGCTACATTATGCAGATCAGTTACCCCATCAGCAAGTACAGCTACCATAATTGCATTTGCCGTCGCTCCAACACTTACTTTTTCAAATCTTATTTTTGCACCTTTAAGATGATCACAAACAGCATTAATATAACCGTGTTCTATTTCGATCTTTGCACCAAGAGCTTCCATAACTTTCAAATGAAGATCAACAGGACGGGTGCCAATTGCACAACCACCAGGGAATGATACTCTTGCTTTTCCGCATCGTGCTAAAAGAGGTCCTAGAACATAGATAGATGCTCGCATTTTACTAACTAGTTCGTAGGGTGCTTCGTAATAATCTGCATGAGTTGTATCTATACTTAAGGTTTCATTTTCGTATTCTACTCTAGCTCCTAAAACCCTTAATACATGGGCCATCATCTTAATATCATTAAGGTGTGGAACATTATGAAAAACTGATTTTCCTTTTGCCAGAAGTGCTGCCGTCATAATTGGAAGAATAGCATTCTTAGCACCGCTAATCTTAACATTACCTGCTAATTTTTTACCACCGATTATTACAAATTTATCCATATATATTCCTTTAATAATCTACTTTTAAATGTTTACTTAATTTATCAAGAGCAATTTTATGTTTTTGTTTTGGCATTATCGCTAAATTATATAGTTTCCATTTTATAGCAGGAAGATCTTTTACATGTTCAATTCCTAACAGTTTCCATTTTGGTTGATTATTCTTAAATGACAGAATGAATTGTTTATCATCTTCAGTTAATATTGCATTAATCTCAGCAATCAAATCATCTCTGGTTTTGATAAGTTGATCCAAAGAAACTACTTCTGAAGTCATTCCAATAAACTCATTTTTGTAACTATGTGATATATCCAATCTATTTGGATTCAGTAGTTCAACTATTGGACGAGGATGACTTAACAGATAAACTATAAAAGCTTTCCGAATAGAATCTGTTATTCCTTCATTTTCAAGTAGTTTTGTGATATCGAATAAATCACGAGGATGCTGTCTGTCCAATGCTGCACATATTTTCCCAGCATAAAGATCAGCAGTAGAGAGGATTTGAACTTTTACATCCTTTTGGAATATCTCTTTTGCTTTTGCAGTAAGAGATAAATTTTGAGCTGGAAAAACACTACCCCGAATTACAAAATTTGGTTCGATCTTAACAATTGTATTTTCATTAGAAACAATTAAACCTTTGATTAAATCATCATTGTTAAACTTTTTTTCTGTAACCTTAGAGTTTGGAAAAATCTTTTTTATATAAGTTGAATATCTAAGCAACATTAATGCGATTTTTTGAAAGGCAGTTTCCCTTTTATTTATAGGAAGATATGTTATGTCAATATCAACGGACAGTCGTGGGAAATTACGGATAAAGAAATTTAAGGCAGTTCCACCTTTTAAAGCAAAATCCGATTCTCTAGCTAAAAAGGGGAGAATTCTTATTAATAGGTTTGCTTGCTTAAAATATTGGCTCTGCATCATATGTACTATTTTTGGGAACGGTTATATTATATTTCTTATCAAGTTTTCCGTTTACTTCTATCACACGCTTACCCTTCCCTAAATTCACCGGTTTTACATTGATGTCTTTAAACCAGAAATGATCACTTGTTTCTGCCAGATATAGAAAAAGTCGTTTTACTTTTATTGAATTACAATTTTCTAACAGCATTTGCACTAACTCACTTCGCAAAGTGGTTAAATTATCAAATATTTTTATTGCTTCTTCAAAATTTTGTTTCTGAGGGACATGAAACAATAATTCAAATGCAGCTAATTCGGGAGATGATATCAGTATCGAGAAACTTTTATAATCGAATGAAAAAAGAAATTTCTTCAGATCTATTGCAAAAAGATCGAAAGAGTAATATTGTATTGTCTTTCCCCAATTTTTTTTTGTGAACCAAGTTGGTAATCTTTCTTTACTTGCTCCAAACAAATCTATCTTGGGTTTGAAGGGGATATAATGTGTTAACCCATGTAACTCAAGTGCAGTTTTCCCTCCTGGGTGAGTACTCAGATTTTTCTGAGTTTGCAAGCAATAAAGTGCTCCTTGCCATTCTATTATGTCGAATTTCTTTTTATAGGCACCATATCCCATTCGTTCGATCCAATCACTTTCTACATAACGATGAAGCAAGTCATTGCTCAATCCCATTTTATTCAAATAGGATGTCGAAGCAACTGTACCTGGCGACCATTTCGTTAATATCTGGTTTATTTTAGACATTATAACTTTACCTATTTCCAAGTTATGAGCTTCAACTTAAACCACATATGGTTTATATTTGTGCTCAAAACTTTACTTATTAACAACTTTCAAGTGCTACGATAAACTAGACTCAAATTATTGCAAGAATTTTTTTATTGCATCAATTCTATATAATACTCATGATTCTATCAAGATTATTCAAATCCTGGTATACCTGAATATCCTTGAATCCGTTCTCTTTAGCGATCTCAGTTATTCTAATAGCCTGATCGTAACCTATTTCAAAATATATTTTACCCGATTCCGTCAAATGTTCTTTTGCATTTTGTAAGATTTTATTATAAAAGATCAAACCATTATCATCTGCTTGAAGTGCAGATTTTGGTTCAAAGTCTTTTATCTCAATTGGTAATTGATCATAATCTTTTTGTGAAATGTAGGGTGGGTTTGAGATTATCAAATCATATGTACCTGGTACATCACTAAATATATCAGATTGGCGAAAATTGATATCAACGCAATTGAAAGCTGCATTTTGTTTAGCAATTAACAGTGCATCATTTGAAATGTCCGTTGCCTCAATTATAACGTTATTCAAGTTCTTTGCTAAAGCTATTGCTATCGCACCAGAACCAGTTCCAATATCCAGGATACTGTTTATATTTTTTTCATCATGAATTATTTTCTCAACCAGCAATTCTGTTTCCGGACGAGGTATTAAAACATCTTTTGAGACTTTTATCCTGAAGCCGTAGAATTCAGTTTCTCCCAAAATATATTGGAGAGGTTCGTTTTTTAATCTTCGGGAAGACATCGCGGAAATGATATTGAATTGACTTTCAGAAATTTCTTTTTCCATTTGAAAATAGAGCTCAAGTTTTTTTATTTTCAGTACATGAGATATAATAAGTTCAGCATTCAGTTTTGGGCTTGTGATCTTATTTTTCTCAAACTTAAGTACCAATTTATCCAATATCTTGCGGATTGTCCAGATTCTCAAATTCTCTCCTTAAAAAATAAAAGGTTCATTCAGTAGAATGAACCAATGGAATACGAGAGATCTTAAAAAAAAATTAAAATCCCCGGACTTTCTTTAATATCTTTTCCTGAATATTAGAAGGTGTTTTTTCATGTCTAACATATTCCATTGTATATATAGCTCTTCCCTGTGAAATAGATCGTAATCTGGTAGCGTAACCAAAAAGTTCACTCATGGGAACATATGCTGTAATTTCCTGTTTCTGATTGGAACTCCTGATATTTTCTATCCTGCCGCGTTTAGCATTGATATCACCGATTATCTCTCCAACAAAATCTTCGGGAGAGATAACACTAATTAGTATTATAGGTTCCATAATCACGGCTTTAGCTGCTTGAAATCCATTATTTACGGCAATCGAAGTTGCTATACTGAAAGCAGTTTCACTAGAATCAACTTCATTGAATTTGCCATCTATGAGTTCAATTTTAACCTGTTCTATAGGGCTGCTCATTAATGGACCATCAAGGCATGCATTTAAAGCACTATTTTTAATTGCTTTCCAATATTCTTTAGGTATAGCTTCGGGATCTACTGAATTTATAAAGGTATTCTTTTCACCAGTTTTGAGTTCATCAAGTTTAATTGGTGTAAGTTTCAATTTTACAATTGCAAAATGACCCTTACCATTTAACTCTCGAATAAATTCTCCATTGGCAATAACTGTATTTGTAATAGTTTCACGATATGCAACCTGTGGAGTACCTACATTTGCATTAACATTGAATTCGCGTTTAAGCCGGTCAATAATTATCTCAAGATGTAATTCTCCCATACCGGAGATGAGTGTTTGACCGGTATCCTTATGTTGTGAGACTCTAAAAGTTGGGTCTTCTTCTTCCAATTTTTTCAAACTTATATCAAGATTTTCTTTATCAGCTTTGGTTTTAGGTTCAATTGCAATTGAAATCACTGAGTCAGGGAACGATATAGGTGCAAGAAGCAGATTCATGTCGGATGTTGTGAGAGTGTCGCCGGTTCTTATCTCCTTAGGGCCTACTAAAGCGGCAATATCACCTGCTTCAAGTTCGAAAATGTCTTTCTTCTTATTGGAATGAACTTGTAGAACCCGGGAGACTCGTTCTTTTTTCCCAGTGGTCTGATTAACAATGGAATCTCCACGTTTTATAGAGCCGGAATAGACTCTGATATAGATCAATTTACCAACATATTTATCTACCTGAACCTTAAACGCCAGTGCAGAAAACGGGATTGTAGGATCGGGTTGAATTAGTATCTCTTCATTGCTATCTACAGTAACACCAATTGCCGGGGGTACATCCAGGGGAGAAGGCAGATAATAATTAATGGCATCCAGTAAGGGTTGTACTCCTTTGTTTTTGAGTGAAGATCCACACAGAACAGGTACAAACTGATGTTCTAAGACACCAATACGGATTGCTGAAATTATTTCTTTCTCAGTTATTTCTTTTTCTTCAAGAAATTTTTCCATCAGATCATCATCATATTCAGCTAGATTCTCTAGAAGTATATTTCTTGCTATTTCAGTTTTTGCTAAAAATTTCTCAGGTATTTTTTGAGCATAATATTTCAAACCCATTGATTCCTGATCGAAATAGATAGCTTTCATACTGATGAGGTCGATAACACCTTCAAAACTGTCTTCCTGACCGATAGGGAGTTGAATCGCTAGAGCATTTTTGGTAAGACGGTCATTTATCATGTCTATTGCATGTTCAAAATCTGCACCTGAACGATCCATCTTGTTAATAAAGGCAATACGGGGTATATTATATCTATCTGCCTGATGCCATACTGTTTCTGATTGAGGTTCCACTCCGCTTACTGCACAGAATATCCCAACTGCACCATCCAGTATTCTTAAGGAGCGTTCTACTTCAGCTGTAAAATCAACATGGCCGGGTGTATCAATAATATTAATTTGTTTCTTTTTCCAAAAGCATGTAGTAACCGCAGATGTGATCGTGATGCCACGTTCTTTTTCCTGGGTCATCCAGTCCATCACGGCATTGCCGTCATGAACTTCACCCATTCTATGAATGATGCCGGTATAAAACAATATCCTTTCGGTAGTTGTTGTTTTACCGGCATCAATATGAGCCATTATGCCAATATTACGTATCTCAGATAAATCTCTGTTCTTTGACATAAGGCGATATTCTTTTTAAACTCTAAAATGAGCGAATGCTTTGTTAGCTTCTGCCATTTTATGAACATCTTCACGACGTTTAATACTGGCACCTTCTTTTTTGTATGCGGCCAACATCTCACCCGCAAGGCGTTCAACCATAGTATTTTCAGAACGTTGTCTAGCAAAGGAAATGATCCATCTATACGATAGAGCCTGGGCATTTTTCTTAGTAACTTCTGTTGGAACCTGGTAGTTTGATCCACCAATACGGCGTGAAACCACCTTGATAAGAGGTCTCACATTATCCACTGAAGTAAGAAATACATCCAGAGCTGGTTCCCCTGTTTTTTCTTCAAGGATTTCCAAAGCGCCATAAACGATCTTTTCTGCTAAACTTTTTTTGCCTTCTTTCATAACAGCATTGATGAATTTACTCAATACAACACTTTTATATTTCGGATCAGGATATATTTCTCTTTCTACTGCTTTTCGTCTTCTTGACATCTACATCCTCCTAATTCTTAGGTCTTTTCGTTCCATACTTAGAACGTGAACAGATACGACCATCAACACCTGCTGTATCGAGAGCACCACGAACAATGTGATATCTAACACCAGGTAAGTCTTTTACTCTTCCGCCACGAACGAGAACGATACTGTGTTCCTGCAGGTTGTGACCTTCTCCAGGAATATAAACTGTTACTTCCGCACCATTTGTAAGGCGAACTCTGGCAACTTTACGAAGTGCTGAGTTCGGCTTTTTTGGTGTTGTTGTGTAAACTCTTGTACACACACCTCTTCTTTGTGGGCAGGATCCGAGAGCTCTATTCTGCTTTTTCTTCTCGATCTTCTTTCTGCCTTTTCGTATCAACTGATTAATTGTTGGCACTATTTCCTCCGTTTTTATTAATTAGAAATCAAGGATATCATCAAGCGATTCTTCTGTTTCTTGATGAGCAAACTCTTGTATGATTTCGGTAATCGATTTACCTTCATCAATAGCTTTTTTCACCTGGTTATTATAGAACTTTGTTCCGGTACCGATCGGAATTCTATGTCCGATGATGATACTTTCTTTAAGACCTTCAAGGTTATCCACTTTACCTTCAATAGAAGCTTGTGTAAGAACTTTTGTGGTCTCTTGGAACGAAGCAGCCGAAAGCCAACTTTCTGTTAACAGTGAGGCTTTGGTAATACCCAGAAGGAGTTGCTCAAAGGTAGCTCCTTCGCCACCCTCTTCTTCAATGCGCTTGTTTTCTTTTTTAACTTGATTTCTTGCTACTATCTCACCTTCCAGGAACATAGTATGTCCCGGGTTGAGTATTTTAACTTTTTTAAACATCTGGCGAACGATAACACCAATATGTTTGTCATCGATTTTAACACCTTGTTTTCTATAAACTTCCTGAATTTCATTAACGATTAGTTTCTGAGCAGCGGTAATACCTTTTGCTGTAAGAATATCATGAGGATCAAGAGGCCCGCTTGAAAGTGCATCACCACTTTCTACTTTATCACCTTCGTGAACGATAATTCTTTTTCCAGGAGGGATAATATATTTTTTCTCTGTATCATCACCTGCATTTACATAGATCACACGACCTGATTTTGAAAGATCACCGATCGATACTGTTCCAGCGATCTCTGAAAGAACTGCTTTCTCTTTTGGAGTTCTGGCTTCAAAGAGATCTTGAACCCTTGGCAGACCACCGGTAATATCACTTTGCTTAACAGTTATACGAGAAGATTTCCCAAGTACATCACCAGGAAATACATAAACACCATCTTCAATCTCAACTTTCAAGCCGGATTGGATTGGAACAAGAATTTCCTTACCGGTTTTTGGAATGATCTTGAATTGTGCCTGTAGCTTTCGGTCCTTAGATTCAATAATTGTGATTTCTCTGGATCCCGTAAGCTCATTAAATTCTTCTTTATAAGTGATATCTTTTACAAAATGTTCAAATTTTAGTTCACCTTTAGCTGGAGCTATTAGTGGATTATTATAGTGATCCCAGCTGAATAATTTTGTATTTTTAACGATCTTTTGACCGTCATTAACATAAATAGTAGCAGCATATTCAACTTTATAAGATTCCAGTTCTGATCCATCTTCTTCATCGAGAATCCGGATCTTTCCAAAATAACCACTGGAGATCAATTTATCGTTACGAGTGATGACCGTATTCATCTTTTCAAATTTTATTATACCATCAACATTTGCAGCAACTTCTGCCAGATCCACATCTGTACTTGTTGTACCACCTATATGGAATGTACGCAGAGTAAGCTGAGTTCCTGGTTCACCAATACTTTGTGCAGCGATCACACCAACTGGTTCACCAATAGTAGAATGTTTATTATTTCCCAGATTTCTACCGTAACATTTTGCACAAATACCATTTTCAGATTCACAAGTTAATACGGATCTGATCCGTACAGAATTTATGCCATGATTCTGAATAGTTTGAGCCATTTCATTAGTGATCTCTGAATTAGCATAAACAATTGTTTTTTCAGTTACCGGGTCGACAATATCTTCAGCAGTTGTTCTGCCTTTGATCCTTTCTGATAGTGGCTCTACAGTTTCCAGACCTTCTTTAAGAGCACTAACTATGATACCTTCGATAGTACCGCAGTCTTCACTGGTAATTACAGCGTTTTGAGCTACATCAACAAGACGTCTTGTAAGATAACCGGCATCGGCTGTTTTAAGAGCAGTATCTGCCAGACCTTTACGAGCACCGTGAGTAGAGATAAAGTATTCAAGAACCGTGAGCCCTTCCTTAAAGTTGGACTTGATAGGAGTTTCAATAACTTCAGCTATACTGTCGGATGATCCTCTTGAAGGTTTATCCATTAAACCACGAAGAGCACCAAGTTGTCTGATCTGATCTTTACCACCACGAGCACCGGAAAGGTACATCATGTTTATAGAGTTAAAGCCATTCTTATCAGCTTCCAGCTCCTTCATGAGAAGATCAGTAACTTTCTCAGTAGTCAATTTCCATTTATCAATAACCCTGTTATAACGCTCAGTTTCAGTGATTTCACCATTCATATAACTGCTTATGATCTTTGCTACTTCTTTTTCAGTTTTTGCAATTAGTTTATCTTTGTCTTTTGGTGAGATAACGTCACTGGCACTAAAAGTAATACCGGCTTTTGTTGCGTATTTAAAACCTAGATCTTTAATATCATCCAGGAAGATTGCAGTTCTTGCCTGACCGATCTTTTCATAACATTCCATGGAAAGATCATTCAGTTTACCTTTAGTAAAAGTGTAATTTTTAAAACCAAGTTCAGGAGGTAATATCTGATTGAAGATAACACGACCCACTGTAGTAACGATAAGTTCATCTTGAAAAAGAATCTTGATCCAGGTATATAGATCAATATCAACTTTTTCAGCAATGCGGCCTTTTTGATTTTTAAGATGATCTTCCTGTTCATAAGCAAATAGAACTTCATCTGAAGAGGTAAAGCATCTTAATTTACTTGTATCTTCCGGCTGTTTATATTTTAAAATTGTCAGGTAATAATTACCGAGTACAATATCCTGATTTGTTGCCATTGCTAATTTTCCGCTGGCAGGAAGCAGCAGATTTCTTGTTGAGAGCATAAGAACTCTTGCTTCCATCTGAGCTTCATTGGAAAGTGGAACATGAACTGCCATTTGGTCACCATCAAAGTCAGCATTATATGGGATACATACAAGGGGATGAAGCTGGATAGCTTTTTCTTCTATAAGTACCGGCATAAATGCTTGAATACCATGTTTATGCAATGTTGGCGCACGGTTAAGCAGAACCGGATAGTCCTTGATAACTTCTTCCAGGATCTTCCATATTTCAGGACGTTTCTTTTCGATTAATTTCTTTGCTGTTTTTGCTTTTTCAGCTTCACCGATCTTCTCCAATCTTTCAATAATGAAAGGTTTAAATAATTCGATAGCCATATCTTTAGGTAATCCGCATTGATGCAATTTAAGGTTAGGTCCTACTGTAATAACTGAACGACCTGAATAATCCACACGTTTACCAAGCAGGTTTTGACGGAATCTACCGCTTTTACCTTTAAGTTGATCAGCAAGAGCTTTCAGAGGTCTGTTACCTCTTCCTTTTACCGGTCTGGTTTTTCTTGAATTATCAATTAGGGCATCAACGGCTTCCTGCAGCATACGTTTTTCATTTCGTAAGATCACTTCAGGAGCATTAATATCAATGAGACCGCGAAGACGGTTATTACGTGTAATAACTCTTCTATAAAGTTCATTGAAATCAGCTGTAGCGAATCTACCGCCATCAAGCTGAACCAAAGGTCTTAAGGTTGGCGGCAGAACAGGGAGAACTTCCAGGACCATCCAGGCAGGATTATTACCGGATTTACGGAAAGCATCAATGATCTTAAGTCGTTTAATGGCTTTCTGTTTCTTTTGAATGGAAGTTTCCATTTTAATGATTGTACGCAGATTCATTGATTCATCTTCAAGATTTATCTCTTCAAGTAGGCCTTTAATAGCCTCAGCTCCCATCTTGGCAACAAAATCTTCACCAATACGATCTCTGATCTCATAATATTCATCAACATTTACAAGATCTTTTTCTTCATAGTCGCTGTCACCTGGATTAAGAACTATATATGATTCGTAGTAGAGAACGCGTTCTAATTTGCTTACCGGCATATTAAGTAGTGTTCCGATGACACTCGGCATACTTTTCACAAACCAGATATGTGAGATAGGAACTGCCAGTTCAATATGTCCCATACGTGAACGACGTACACGTGAAGTTGTTATTTCTACACCGCAGCGGTCACAAACTGTGTTTTGGAAACGTTTTTTCTTATATTTTCCACAGCTGCATTCATAATCCTTTTCAGGACCAAAAATCCTTTCGCAGAAAAGACCACCTTTTTCAGGTTTCAGTGTACGATAATTCAAAGTATCAGGTTTAGTAACTTCACCATAACTCCATTCACGGATCGAATCGGGAGAAGCTATCTTGATCCTTACTTTGTCGTAATTTTCTATTCTTTTATCTCGCTTTATATCTCTAATCATTTACACACCTCCATTATGCTTTTTGTCTGCAATAAATTCGACATCAAAGCAGAGGGATTTTAATTCACTCACTAACACATTGAACGATTCCGGAATACCCGGTTTTGGCGGGTTCAACCCACTAGTTATAGCCTTGAAGGCATTAGTTCTACCTTCTACATCATCACTCTTGATCGTAAGCATTTCTTCCAGAAGACGTGAAGCTCCGTAAGCTTCTAACGCCCATACTTCCATCTCACCTAATCGTTGACCACCATGTTGAGCTTTACCACCCAAAGGCTGCTGTGTGATTAGTGAGTAAGGTCCGGTAGAACGTGCGTGCATTTTATCTGCAACCAGGTGATTTAGCTTAAGCATATACATAATTCCAACTGTAACTCTTTCTTTAAAAGGTTCACCAGTTTTTCCGTCATAAAGTATCTGCTTTCCATCCAGGTTTAATTTTGCTTTTTTCATAGAATTATCTATATCGGTAAGAGTTGCACCATCGAAAACTGGAGTTTCATAATGAACACCAAGTATTCTAGCTGCCATACCGAGATGAGTTTCCATGATCTGACCAATATTCATACGAGAAGGTACACCCAGAGGATTAAGAATTATATCAACCGATTCACCATTTTCCATATACGGCATATCAGCGAGAGGACTTATCCTGGATATTACACCTTTATTCCCATGACGACCTGCCATCTTATCACCAACAGCAATCTTACGTTTTTTAGCGATGTACACCTTAACCATTTTGCGAACACCATAAGGAAGTTCATCTCCATGTTTAAGACGTTCTTTGGCTTTTTTGAATATATTTTCACTTTCTTCATAAGCTGTTTTAGCTTTCAGTATAATATCATTATATATAGATTGGTTTATTTCTGGATCTTCTACTAAATCATAATCAAGGTTTATTCGTTTAAAATTGATCTTCTTCAAATCATTTTTAGTAATTTTCTTACCTGAAGGAATGAAGAACATATTAGTTTTCTCATCAACTATGTTCTTAGCTGTGTTACCCAGAAGAACTTCTTCAAGTTTATTTTGTAGATATTCTTGAATCTTCTTCTGTCTCTCTTTGTGTCCCTGCTTGATGCGTTGAAGAGATTCCAGCTTTAATTCCTGATCATCCAATTCTTCAGTAGACTCAAGACGTGAGAAGACCTTAACATCAATTACTACGCCTTCCATACCAGGTTTAGATTTTAATGAACTGTTGGTAAAGTCACCAGCACGATCACCAAAAAGAGCACGCATAAGGTTCTCTTCCGGTGATGGATCGATATCAACATTTTTAGGAGTTATCTTTCCAACAATGATATCACCAGCTTTAACAACTGATCCAACTCTGATAACACCTGATTTATCCAAATTTCTAAGAGCCTTAATAGGAACGTTGGGAATATCATAGGCAAGTTCTTCCTTACCGTTTTTCATTAGTCGCACAAGAACTTCATGCTCTTCAATATAAACTGATGTAAGTAGATCTTCACGAGCAACTCGTTCGCTGAGAATTATAGCATCCTCATAATTATATCCATACCAAGGCATAAAGGCAACAATCATATTGCTTCCAAGTGATAATTTGTTTTCTGCTATTGCCGGACCATCAGAGATCATATCTCCTTTCTTCACTTTTTGACCTGCTATTACAGATGGTCTCTGGTGAATTGATGTGTCCTGGTTGGATCGAGCAAATTTTTTCAGATAAATTCGGTTATCAGTACCAATATCAAGAATACTGTCATCTGGATTATCTCTCTCAATATCTATATATGAGCTTGTTACTTTCTTCACAACTCCATTGAATGGAGCAGTAGCAGTAGCACCACTATCATGAGCAATGATTCCTTCCATCCCTGTCCCAACAATTGGAACCTCAGGATTCATTAATGGAACAGCCTGGCGCTGCATATTTGATCCCATCAAAGCCCGGTTTGCATCATCATGCTCCAAGAACGGAATTAGAGATGCAGAAGCAGAAACGATCTGCTGTGGTGATACATCCAGGTATTGTACTTCTTCTGGCTTCACTTGCTTGAATTCACCCTGAATACGTGCAAACACAAGTGTGTCAGTAATTATAGCATTTGCATCATAATTAACATTTGCCTGTGCGATTGTGTAATTCTCTTCCTGGTCTGCATCAAGGAATTGCACTTTGGAAGTTATCTTACCATTTTCAACCTTGATGTAAGGAGTTTCTAAAAATCCCAGAGAATTTACTCTTGCATACATAGCGGGTGAAGAGATAAGACCGATATTAGGACCCTCAGGAGTCTCAATCGGACAGATACGTCCGTAATGAGAATAGTGAACGTCTCTAACTTCAAATCCAGCACGCTCTCTGGTAAGACCACCAGGTCCAAGAGCAGAAAGTCTTCTTTTATGTGTGATCCCTGTAAGCGGATTTGTTTGTTCCATATACTGGGAAAGCTGTCCTGTAAGGAAGAATGACTGTACAACAGCAATAAGTGCGTTGCTATTAATAAGATCATGAAGTGTAACTTCGTCAGGATTAGCAATAGACATTCTTTCTACAGCAGTTCTAGCAACACGTGAAAGTCCAATATTATATTGTTCTGAGAGTAGTTCGCCAACTGTTCTAACTCTTCTGTTAGCTAAGTGGTCAATATCATCAACCTTGTCTTCATCTCTATAAACAGCGATCAATTTATCAACGATCGCAATAAGGTCTTCTTTTGTAAGAACATGAATCTTCTCATCAATATTAAGACCCAAACGTGTGTTTAATTTATGTCGTCCAACTTTACCTAGGTTGTATCTTCTAACATTGAAGAACATTCTGTTGAATAGATCTAAGGCAATTTCATAGGTAGGTTCTTCACCTGGACGAATTAGTGTGTATATTTTTTTTAATGCTTCTTCTTGTGTCGTTGTCTGATCTTTAGCGATTGTTTGTTCTATAATTTTTCTAGTAATTTCGAACTCAGGTTTTATTACATCTATCTTTTTAATACTACCTTCAATCATCGCTTCGATCTCGTCATTTCCAATTTCACTACCAGCTTCAAACAGGATCTCACCAGTTTCACTGTTCATTACATCAGCGAAGAGGAATCTGTCCTTAGCTTTTTTCACATCGATTTTTTCTTTTTCATAAAAATAATTTCTAAGATCCATGTTAGTAGATAAACCTACTGCACGTAATAAAACAGTTGCCGGTAGTTTTCGTCTTTTATCAATAAGAACAAAAAGAGCGTCGTAACTATCCATATTAAATTCCAGCCATGATCCGTTATAGGGGATCAATTTTGCAGAGTTCAATGTTTTACCACTAGGGTGTTTTGCTTCTGAGAAAAAGATACCGGGTGATCTGTGAAGCTGACTAATAATTACACGTTCAGCTCCATTAATAATGAATGTACCCTGATTTGTGATCAGAGGGATCTCACCAAGAAAAACATCTTGTTCGATCGTGCTTTTAACCCTTTTATCACCTGTTTCCTTCAGAATTTCCTCATCGTAAATAATGAGTCTCATCCTGGCTTTCACAGGTGCTTGATAGGAAAGATTTCTTTCGATACATTCATCGGTAGAATATTTTTCTTTAAGTACTATATAATCAATAAATTCGAGGTAGTAGATCCCTTTTTGATCTTCTAACGGGAATATTGATTTGAGAACAGCTTGCAGTCCTTCTTCTATACGTTTTTGCGGATGTATCTCTTTCTGAATAAATTGATCAAAAGAGTCAATTTGCATTGAAAGAAGATTTGGAACGTGTACAAAAGGAAGACCAGCCTGTTCAGCTTTCTTTCTGATACGAGAAAAATTTTGAATTTTCAAAAGTTTATACTCCTTATTTTATTGTGTATGGGTAAATTTTCATACAAATATTTATCATTATAAATAAGGTAACGGAAGTGAACAGTAGGGTTCACTTCCGTATAATAATTTTGCTGATTATTTAACTTCTACCGATCCGCCAACTTCTTCAATTTGAGCTTTGATGGCTTCAGCTTCTTCTTTTGCAACACCTTGAACAACAGGGTTCGGTGCATTATCAACTAATTCTTTAGCTTCTTTCAAACCTAATTTCGTGATTGAACGTACAACTTTAATAACCTGGATCTTTTTAGCTCCAGAGCTAGTTAAAACAACATCAAATTCTGTTTTTTCTTCAGCAGCTTCTCCACCGGCAGCAGCAGGTGCAGCAACAGCTACTGGAGCAGCAGCAGTAATATCGAAGATTTCTTCTAATTCTTTTACAAGCTCGGAAAGTTCGATTACACTCATTTCCTTAATAATATCAATAACTTGTTGTTTTTTGTCAGCCATTATATCCTCCATCCTATATATATTTATTTTTTTTCTTTTGCTTTGGCTATTGTGTCGATTGCATAGATAAATTTTCTCAAGATTCCACTAAGAGCACCAACGAAACCTGTAATAGGAGCATTGAAACCTTGTAGAACCATAGACAATAGGACTTCTTTTGATGGTAGCTTAGCTAATTGCTCAAGTTGATCGATATTCATTATATCTTTTCCAACTAGACCAATTTTAAATTTTGGGAAGTCCTTGTCTTCCATAATATCATTTTTGAATTTTGATAATTCTCTGGCAGCTGTTACTTCATCTACTTTTGAAATTGCAACAGCAGTCGGGCCATTTAAGTGCTCATCAAATTCTTTGATTCCCAATTCATTAAGAGCGATCTTAATAAATGTGTTCTTTGAAATGAAATAGTCAACATCTGCACTTCTCATTCTATTTCTAAGTTCGTCTACTTCTTCAATATTGATTCCTTTATAATCGATCAGTACGATTGATTTAGCATTATCGAGTCTATCTTTGATTACTTTTATTGCTTCTTCCTTGTATGCTTGTACCATAATAAACTCCTATTGCTTCGCAAGCTTTGATATGCTTGTCACATCTAAACTGATTCCGGGACCCATTGTTGAAGTGACATGAATAGAATTAATATAAATGCCTTTTAATGCTGCAGGTCTTTCTCTAATAATTGCTAAAATGATAGTAAGTATATTTTCTGTTAGCTGCTTTGCTGTGAAATTTAACTTACCTGCAACAATGTGGAGATTTGAAAACTTATCTATACGATAAGTGATCTTTCCACCTTTTGCATCAGTTACTGCCTGTTTAATGTTCATTGTAACTGTACCGTCTTTTGGATTCGGCATAAGACTACGAGGTCCTAAAACGCGTCCCAAACGACCGATTTTACCCATTAAGTTCGGAGTTGTAATTGCAACGTCAAAATCAAACCAACCTGAATTGATCTTTTCAACGTATTCATCTACTCCAACATAATCGGCACCAGCTTCTTTTGCTTCATCTGCTTTATCACCTTCCGCAAAAACCAGAACAGTAGAAGTTTGACCACTACCATGAGGCAATACTAAAGAGTTCCTGATTTGTTGATCAGCTTTCCGAGGGTCGACACCTAAATTCATATGTAGTTCAACAGTTTCATTGAATTTAGCTTTTGGATATTTCAAAAGCAATTCAACAGCTTCGCTGAGCTCATATCTTTTTGTTTTGTCGATCATCTCATGAGCTTGTTTGTACCTTTTACTAGCCATTAACACTCCTTATCGATAATCTCCTGCATAAGAATTATCGTGTTTTAGTCTTCGACTAAAACTCCCATATTCCTTGCAGTGCCTTCAATCATACGCATAGCACCTTCAATATTGTATGCGTTTAGATCTTTCATCTTTAGCTCGGCTATCTTTTTAACCTGAGCTTTAGTTATTTTTCCTACTTTCTCCGTGTGTGGAGTTCCAGACCCTTTTGCCAATCCAGCTTCTTTCTTAATTAGAACAGCAGCAGGTGGAGTTTTGATCTCAAAAGTGTAGGATTTGTTTTTCTTAACGTAAATTACAACTGGAAATATCATTCCTGGAGAATCTTTTGTTTTCTCATTAAATGCCTTACAGAATTCTCCAATATTAATTCCTGCTTGACCAAGAGCCGGACCTACTGGAGGTGCCGGAGTTGCCTTTCCTGCCGGAAGTTGCAACTTTACTAAATGTTCAATATCTTTGGGTTTTGCCATTTTATTCCTCTATTTACATAAGTTCAATCTGATCGATTCTGACTTCTACAGGGGTAACTCTTCCAAACACAGTTACCTTTACAGTAAGTTTGATCTTATCATCATGTAATTTTTCAATTACACCTTCAAAATCACTAAAGGGACCAGATGTTATTTTTACCATATCACCAGGGATATAGTTTACATCTTGTGATGTGGCTTTATCGCGATCTTCAATACCCAACAAACGTTTTACTTCATTCTCTGAAAGAGGTTGCGGTTTCTTGCCTGTACCTAAAAAATGGGTTATACCAGGCAACCCGATAACAAATGAGTATAACTCAGGTGTTAATTCCGCTTCAAGTATTACATAACTGTTGAATAATTTTTTTTCACGTTCTATTTTCTTCCCATCTCTGATGTGAAACGTTTTCTGCGTAGGGATCATTATTTGCCCAATATTGTTTTCCAGGGCAGAACCTTTGATCCCTTTTTCTATTGCTTCTTTTATTTTAAACTCATGGGAAGCATAAGTGTGAACAACATACCACTTCATTTAATTAACCTTTCATCAATAATTTTCTGATTAAAAAGCCGAATCCTGTATCCACTAAAGATAAAAATATTGCTACGAATATTGACATTAGAATTACAACAGTAGTACCTTCTTTAATGTCAGCTTTAGTTGGCCAGGTTACATAAGCCATTTCTATTTTTACGCTTTTGAAAAAACCGAATATTTTTTTAAACATATTATCTCACCTTAATGGCAGGCCCGGCAGGACTTGAACCCGCAACCCCTGGTTTTGGAGACCAGTGCTCTACCAATTGAGCTACAAGCCTGCATTATTTATTATCTTGTTTGCTTATGTTCAGTATGTTTTCTGCAAGTAGGGCAGTATTTCTTATACTCAACTCTTTTTGGGTGAGTTCTTCTATTTTTAGTAGTAGTATAATTTCTGTTCTTACATACTTCACAAGCTAATGTAATAATTTCTCTCATTTTTTCCTACTCGATAACATCGCCGACAACACCAGCGCCGATAGTTCTTCCACCTTCACGAATCGCATAACGAAGACCTTTCTCCATAGCAATTGGTGTGATAAGTTCTGCTGAAATCGTTACATTATCACCTGGCATTACCATCTCCACTCCCTCTGGAAGTGTGATAGAACCGGTCACATCTGTTGTTCGGAAATAAAACTGGGGTCTATATCCTG